>Ga0075423_10002663_pt1 | contig 16285 bp, 10 predicted proteins | sample SoiMethybrSBSTD2_FD_80114 | JGI IMG/M metagenome (GOLD analysis project Ga0075423, IMG submission 80114) | Bulk soil microbial communities from a Populus tree surrounding site in Tennessee, USA - Soil MetaG P. TD hybrid SBSTD2 | ecosystem: Environmental > Terrestrial > Soil > Tree plantation...
AAGTATCCGAAGGTCGACAAGGAGAAGCGCGCGGAGCTGGCGCGGGTGCGCAAGGCGCTCCTCTCGGAGAAGTAGACGCGTGAGCGTTCTGCCGGGCTGGCTGCTCGGCTATCGTAAGGACTGGTCGAAGCCCGACGTCGTCGCAGGCCTGACGGCCGCGGCAGTCGTCATTCCCAAAGCGATGGCCTACGCCACGATCGCGGGTGTCCCAGTCGAGGTCGGCCTGTACACGGCGTTCGTCCCAATGCTTCTCTACGCCGTGCTCGGCACCTCGAACGTCCTCTCCGTCAGCACGACGACGACCATCGCGATCTTGACCGGCGCCGATCTCGCCGAGGCGGGTGCGGGAGCCGACCCGGCGGCGCACCTTCGGGCGCTGGCGACGCTCACGCTCCTCGTGGGTGCGATCCTGATCCTGGCCGGGATCCTTCGCCTGGGCTTCGTGGCCAACTTCATCTCCGAGCCGGTGCTCGTGGGCTTCAAGGCCGGGATCGGTGTGGTCATCATCCTCGACCAGATCCCGAAGCTCCTCGGGTTCCACATAACTCGGGGCAACTTCTTTCAGAATCTCGCCGCGACCGTCCGACATTTGCCGGAGACGTCTCTGCCCACTCTCGCCGTCACGGTCGCCATGATCGTGATTCTGGTCGGGCTCGAGCACTACGTGCCCCGGGTACCGGCGCCGCTGGTCGCGGTCGCGGCCGGCATCGCGGGCGCATCCCTCTTCGGGTTGAGCGAGCGGGGAGTCGAGCTGGTCGGGCACATCCCGACGGGCCTGCCTTCTCTGACGATGCCGGACCTATCTCTGGCCGCGGGTCTCTGGTCGGGGGCCGTCGGCATCGCACTGATGAGCTTCACCGAGACGGTGGCGGCCGGGCGGGCCTTCGCCCGGAGCGACGAGCCGCCGCCTCGCGCCAACCGGGAGCTGGTGGCGACCGGCCTTGGAAACGCAACCGGGGCCTTCTTGGGGGCAATGCCCTCGGGCGGCGGTACGTCGCAGACCGCGGTCAACCGGCAGGCGGGAGCGCGCAGCCAGCTCGCGGAGGTCGTGACCGCGGGCGCCACGCTCGCGACGATGCTGTTCCTCGCGCCGCTGATCGGCCGGATGCCGCAGGCGACGCTCGCCGCCGTGGTCGTCGTCTACTCGGTGGGGTTGATCAAGCCGATCGAGTTCCGCTCGATCCTGCGGGTCCGCAGCACCGAGTTCTACTGGGCACTCGCGGCCTGCGCGGGCGTCATCGCCCTGGGGACCCTCAAGGGCATCGTGATCGCCATCATCCTCTCGCTCGTCGCCCTCGCGTACCAGGTCGCGGATCCGCCGGTCTATGTCCTCGGGCGCAAGCCCGGCACGAACGTGTTTCGACCCCGCTCGAAGGAGCATCCCGAGGACGAGACGTTCCCGGGACTGCTGCTCCTGCGGCCTGAGGGGCGGATCTTTTTCGCCAACGCCGAGCGTGTCGGGCAGAAGATCCGAGCGTTCGCCGACGAGGCGAACCCGAAGATCGTGGCCATCGACATGAGCGCGGTCTTCGACCTCGAGTACACGGCCCTGAAGATGCTGACTCAGGGGGAGAGTCAGGTTCGAGAACGGGGGATCGAGTTGTGGCTGGTGGATTTGAGTCCGGACGTCCTTGCCATGGTCCAGCGGTCGCCTCTCGGAGAGGCGCTCGGCCGCGCGCGCATGCACTTCAACCTCGAGGTCGCCGTGGAGAGATATCGCGCGCGTTAAAGCGCCGGGGAGGGGAGAGCCGTGCCGAAACCCAAGCGGCAGAGCGAACGGATGCGGCTGCGGGATGCGCGGGAGGAGGGAATCCCCTGGCGCAAGTGGGGACCGTATCTCTCGGAGCGGCAATGGGGAACGGTTCGCGAGGACTACAGCGAGTCCGGCGACGCCTGGAGCTACTTCACCCACGATCAGGCCCGGTCGCGCGCGTACCGGTGGGGGGAAGACGGGCTCGCCGGCTTCTCCGACGAAAAGCAGCGCCTCTGCTTCGCGCTGGCCCTGTGGAACGGGAACGATCCGATCCTGAAGGAGCGCCTGTTCGGGCTGACGAACGCCGAGGGCAACCACGGCGAGGACGTCAAGGAGTACTACTACTACCTCGACGCGACGCCGACCCACTCCTACATGAAGTACCTCTACAAATATCCGCAGCGGGCGTATCCCTACGCGGATCTGGTCGAGACAAATCGGAGGCGCCCGCGTACAGAGCCCGAGTACGAGCTGATCGACACCGGAGTCTTCGCGGACGATCGCTACTTCGATGTGTTCGTCGAGTACGCGAAAGCGACTCCCGAGGACATCTTGATCCGGATCACGGCCTGCAACCGGGGGCCGGACCCCGCGGACCTGCATTTGCTTCCGACGCTCTGGTTTCGCAACACATGGTCGCTCGAACCGGCCGGTCCGAAGCCTCTTCTCCGGATGACATCCGGACCGACGCGGGCCGTGGAGGCGTCGCATCCGGAGCTCGGGAATCTCTGGCTGACTGTGGACGCCGAAGCGCCCTTCCTGTTTACGGAGAACGAGACCAACAACGAGCGTATCTTTGGCACGGCGAACACGATTCCCTTCGTCAAGGACGCGTTCCACGAATTTCTCTTCCGCGGACGAACGGATGCGGTGAACCCCGAAGGCACCGGCACCAAGGCCGCCGTGCTCCATCGGGTCCGCGTCGAGGCCGGAGGCCAGACGGACCTGCGCCTGCGGCTATCCAACACGGCGCTGGCCGGAGACGCTTTCGCGCGCTTCGAGGAGATCTTCGAGCGGCGGCGCTCGGAGGCCGACGAGTTCTACCGCGAGATCGTGCCGCCCGTGGCGAGCGAGGACGCGGCCCGCGTGATGCGCCAGGCTCTCTCGGGGATGCTCTGGACCAAGCAGTACTACCTCTTCGACGCCAACCGCTGGCTCGACGAGCACGGAGCGGACCCATTCGCCCCGTCGCCGAGGGCCGTGCGGAACGGCGAATGGGTCCACATGGTCAACGACCACGTGATCTCGATGCCGGACAAATGGGAATACCCCTGGTATGCCGCGTGGGATCTCGCGTTTCACACACTCGCACTCGCTTCCGTGGACCTCGACTTCGCCAAGGATCAGGCCGAGCTGGTGCTTCGGGAAACGTATCTGCATCCCATGGGTCAGGTCCCGGCGTACGAATGGAACTTCAGCGACGTCAATCCGCCCGTCCAGCCCTGGGCCGCGCTCTTCCTCTATCGAATGGAACAGACCCTGCGCGGCCGCGGGGACGTCGAGTTCCTCAAGCGGATGTTCGGCCGGCTGGTCGCCAACTTCACCTGGTGGGTCAACCGCAAGGACCGCTTCGGCAAGGGCGTCTTCGAGGGCGGCTTTCTCGGGCTCGACAACATCGGCGTCTTCGACCGGTCGGCCCCGCTGCCCACCGGGGGCTACCTCGAGCAGGCGGACGGGACCGCGTGGATGGCGCTCTTCTGCCAGAACATGCTCGAAATGGCCGTCGAGATCGCCACCTACGATTCGACCTACGAGGGCCTCGCCGCCAAGTTCGTCGACCACTTTCTCTGGATCGGAAAGGCGTTGAACAAGCTCGGGACCGACGGGATGTGGGACGAGGAGGACGGCTTTTACTACGACGTTCTCCGGCTGCCCGACGGCAGCGCGTCCCGGCTCAAAGTGCGCTCGCTGGTCGGATTGTTGCCGATCTGCGCGACGACCGTGATCGAACCCTGGCAAAGGGACCGCGTGCCGAGAGTTCGGGCCCAGTTCCTGGAGAGGCTCCGACGGATGCCGGAGCTGCTCGAGGGCATTCACCCCACGGGAGAGGGCCATCGCGGACAAGCCGACCGGGGGATCTTCGCCGTCGTCCATCCCGACCGGCTGCGCCGCATCCTGTCGCGAATGCTGGATGAGAACGAGTTCTTCAGCCCTCACGGGATCCGGGCGCTCTCGCGCGCGCATCTCGATCAGCCGTACGTCCTTCGGGTCCACGGACAGGAGTACCGGGTGGGCTATCTGCCTGCAGAGTCTGACTCGGGAGTCTTCGGCGGCAATTCGAACTGGCGGGGACCCGTCTGGATGCCGATCAACGCGCTCCTGATTCGAGCGCTTCTCTCCTTCTACCTGTTCTACGGGGACACGTTCCAGGTGGAGTGTCCGACGGGCTCGGGCCGGCGGATGAACCTCTTCGAGGTTGCGCGGGAGATCGCTAATCGTTTGGTCCGGATCTTCCTGCGTGGTCCCGACGGGCGGCGGCCCGTGTTCGGCGGAGCGGAAACCTTCCAGACCGATCCGCATTGGCGCGACCACCTCCTCTTTTACGAGTACTTCCATGGTGACAACGGGGCCGGTATCGGCGCGAGCCATCAGACCGGCTGGACGGGGCTCGTCGCGACGATGATCGACCTCTTCGGCCAGTTCGACGCCGCTCGATTCCTCGAGCGCGGAAAACAGGGCGCGTTCGAGACGATCGCGGGAAAGAGTTGAGGGCCCGGAATCCCGGTCAGTTCAGTCGGATGCCCAGGTGCACGCTCAGGACCTCGTGGGCGGCGAACGGGCTCGAGGTCCAGGCCAGAGTCGGCGCCTCGACCACGAGATCGACGATCCCGGCGTCGAACGCGATGCCGAGCCGCGAGCCGGGCTGGAAGTAGTATTGGCTGCCCTCCGCTCCGTGCACTCCGGGTGAGGTGTCGAGCTCGTCCTTGCCGCGGATCTTCGGCCCGCCTTCGATCCGCACCGGAGTCAGCGAGAGTCCGAGAACGCGCAGGACGTACCAGCGTAGGTCGAGAGCGAAGATTCCGGTGAGATACGCGGACTCTCCGGACGTTCGCCGCGCGCCGATCGAGAGCGACCCGCCGGGCGCCCAGACGAACCGCCCTCCCCAGCGGTCGCGGTCCCAGAGGACCTCGCCGCCGATGGAGCCGTCGCCGTACACGACGCCCTCGACCGCGTCGGGCGGCGTTTCGACGGTCGTCGCTCCCGTGACGATGAACCAGGAGGGCCGGCGGCCCTGCAGTCTCCCGTACGGCGCCTCCGGAGGAGACCAGTTCTCGTCGCGGCGCTCGACCTTCTCTTCGTGGCGCTGGATCAGCGGCCCGCCGGTGAGCTTCGCGGCGCTCAGGGCGTAGGACAGGCCGATTCCCAGCGACCACTCGGCGGCGGGCTTTCGCCAGTTGATTTCGAGAGGGCCGTTGAAGGTCAGCGCGAAGCGATCGGAAAAGAGGTAGTCGAAGCGGAAGAAGCTCGTCGTCAGCTCGGTGCCGGTCTTCTCCCCACCGAACGCGACCTTCCAGGCCGCGGGGACGAAACCGAGCGAGGCACGCTTTCCCAGGGGCAGCAGCAGATCGAGCTCGAGGCCAACGAGGCCCGAGCCGACGCCGTCATCGTAATGCCGGTAGCCGATTTCCCCGGCCAGGGCGTAGACGAACGGATTCAGGGCGACGCTGTATTTCATCAGCGTCCCCTTCGCCGCGACGTCGAAGAACTTGCGCGACCCGTTGTACGTGGTGTCGAGCCCGAGGAAGCCGTAGGATCCTGGCGCCACGTCCGCGGACTGGCGGACGTCGCATTCGGCGCCGCGGCAGGGGTACGCAGCGGCGAACCACTTCTCCTTGTAGGCGCGCCAGGCCTCGGACTGTTCGGGCGAAGGCGGCGCCGTCGCGGGCGCCGCGAGCCGCTCGGCGCGCAGATCGCGCACGACCAGGAGCAGCTCGACGATCGCCTGCCGGGCGAGATCGCCTTCTTCCGAGAGGCACTCGTACGGAACCGCGTACGGGCTGTCGGTGAGGGACCCGCAGCGGCGCCCGTCCGGCGTCACGCGATCCTCGACCACGTAGGCCTTGTCGCGGCGGTCGTCCCACTTGTGAAACGCCGAGTCGGGGATCGCGGCCGCCTTCTCCGGAGCCAGCCCCGGCAGGCGGGTGAGGGGTTTCCAGACGCGCAGCTCGTCGATGTCGTGCGCGCCGGCTCGGCGGCCCGTGTGCGCGGCCGAGAACGAGTCGCCGACCGCGTGCATCAGCTCGTAGAGTCCGTAGCTGCTGCGCCGGGTTCCGGGTCCGCCGCCGATCACGACCTGGCGCATCAGGTCGTCGAGAAGATCGCGGCAGCGAACAAGGGCCGACGTCGCGAGGCCCCGCGGGATTCCGGTGTCGCCGATCGGCGGCGACTCGGCGTCCTCGAGCGTGGCCATGAAGTGAAAGCACTGACCGGCGTCGCTGAATTGCCGGCGGAAGACCGCGTCGGGCTGATCCGTGAGCGGCCGGGGCCAGTCCAGGAGCGGATTCGTGGTCGCGGAATCGGCGCAGTAGCCCGGAGGGTGTTCTCCCCATCCGAAGCAGAGCGGCGGCGTGAGGTCGCCGTCGTTGAAGAGGTCTTTCAGGACGTCGGGCCGTGGCGGACGCCCGTCGTGCCCTTCTACGAGCGTGCGGTAGACCAGCGCCTCAATGACCACGTGGCCCTTGCTGTCAAATGCGTAGGCGCGCGCCGCCAGCGAAGCGGCGACGAGCGAGAGAGCGATCGCGCGGGTCCCCGCGCTCCGGACGCCGGCGATTCGGCTAGCCACGCAGTTCCGGAGCATCCCCTCCGAGCGCGGCGACACGGCGCGCGTAGAGACCGATCCACGGCAGCGCCGTCAGGCCGTGCGCGAAGATGCTCACGAGCACCGTCAGCATGACGGCGGGCCGGATCCAGGCAACGCCCGGAGGACTCGCGGAGTGCTCAAGGTAGACGAGCCCGAGCACGATCGACGCGAGGCCGCGCGGGCCGAACCAGCCCATGAACAGAACGGTCGAGCGCGAGAGCCCCGTGCCCGCGAGCGCGATCGCGACCGGAAGCATCCGCACGACGGTCAGGCTCAGGAGAGCATAGAGCGCCGAAGCCGCGGAGAACTGTCCATAGTCGCGCGCGGCGAGCATCCCGAGGAGGAAGAAGACCGCGAGGCTCAGGACCTGGCCGAGCTCCTCCGTGAAGGCGATACCGTGCTCGCCGGCATCGGCGAACCCGACCTGCACGGCTAGCCCCGCGACGAACGCCGCGATGAACGCGCTGGCGCCGGTCGGCTCCGACGCGATCAGACAGGCGACCGGGAGAGTCGCCAGCCCGATCTGCTCGAGAGACTCCGTGGACCATTTCCCGCGGCGGGCGAGGCCCAGGAGCCAGCCTCCCGCGAGACCAACCGCGAGGCCGAGGGCCGTCCCGAATCCCAGCTGCTCGACGATGAAGCGCGTCAGGCTCGCGTGCGCGCCCGGCGCCACAGGGCCCGCAAGGGCCAGGAAGAACAGGAGGAACGGAACCGCCAACCCGTCGTTCAATCCCGCTTCGACGTTCAAGGCCTCGCGCACGGCCACCGGCAATCGCGGACTGTTGACGATGACCTGGCCGAGTCCGGCGTCGGTCGGAGCGAGGATGGCCGACAGGATTCCCGCGTCCCAGATGGAGAGGCCTGGGAAGACCACGAGGGCTGCGACTCCCCCGAAGAGAATCGTCAGCAGCATTCCGGTCGAAAGGAGACGGGTCGGAAGGCTGCGGATGCTCCGCAACACCCGCAGATCCGTGCGGCTGGAGTCCGCAAACAGGATCAGAACGAGGCCGGCTTCCGCGACCGCGAGAAATATGGAGAAGGCACCCTCCCGGTGATGCGGCGCAGGGAGGATGAGGAAGCTGAAGATTCCGGCGGTCGTGAAGATGATCGGTCCTGTGAAGACCGTGGTCTCGAGACGCCGCGAGACGAGGGAGTAGAGGAAGACGAGAGCGATGAAGACCGCGACGAACGTCACGGTGGCGGCGGCGCGGTGGAGTCACGCGAACCACTGGCCAGATCGTCCACGCCGGACACGAGGACCGGCGGGCGGTTCTCCCATGGGTAGCCCTTCTCCGCCATCGAGAAGCCCAGATCGAACAGCGCCTTCATGTAGGCCGTGTCGAAGTCCGAGGTATGCGGAGTCTGGAACGATTTCGGTATGTAGGCAAGCTGGTATCCCACATGGTCGCGCTGCGTGACAGTGTAGATGCGATAGAGGTCGCCGATTCCCTGAAACTGGATCAGGGAGCTGATGGCCCGGAGCGCGATGGGCAGGGTCCGGCGCTCCACCTGTGCCCACTCGGGATCCAGTCGTGCATTCCGGATGATGTACAGAGTGCGTTCGCGGGGGGCGAGGTCGTGCAGCCGGATGGCCGCGGGATAAATGAAGACCTGCGCCGCCGTGCCGCCGTCCACGTGCATCTCCTGGTAGGACTTCCCGCCTGCTTCCACGTCGATCATGACTGGCGGGAACGTCCCGGGAATGGCGGCCGACGCGACCAGGATCTTCTGGACGAGCTCCAGCGCCGCGGGAGCCCTCGAGGTCGCGATCTTGGTGATGTTCCAGATGACGGCCCGCCGCACGTCGAGGTTCGTCGTCGCGACTAGCAGAATGCGGCCCTTTTCGTACTCGGCCGCGATGGCGTCGAGCATTTCGCGCGTGATGGCCTTCCGAATCAGTCTCAACAGCGGGCTGTTGTCGGCCTTAGCGTCTTCGAAGAGGACCGATACGAACCACCGCGGCGTCGCCACGTCCTGCATGGAGATCTCGGTGTACAGGACCTTCAGCCGCTCGTCCCAGGCCGGACCGAGGAACGCGAACGGGGCGATCAGGGCTCCGGTCGAGACTCCGGTGACCAGCTTGAAGACCGGCCGCGTCCCCGATTTGGCCCAGCCGTTGAGGAGTCCCGCGCCGAACGCGCCGTTGTCGCCGCCGCCCGAGATCGCGAGGAAGGAGGTGGGGGGCAGCGGGCCCGTGTCGCCCTGGCTGGCGAGCCAGACCCTCTCCCGCTCCAGCGACGCGAGGTAGTCCTGCACGAAGTTCTCGACGTTTGCGGCGTCCCGGGGGAAGTAGCGGATCTCGCTCGGGAAACCAGACACGTAGGCCTGGGCCTGCAGTTCGAAGGGTACGGCGTCGCGGCGCTTCGTCGAGGCGCAGCGATCGGCCAGAAGGGCCGCGGCCAAGGCCATCGCGAACACGAGCCTCCGGCGGCGCACGGCGGACCTGCCGACCACGCTACGGCGTCGCGGCGGCGGCGGCAGGGGCTGCGGCCGGCGAGAGCCAGGTCGGGTTGGGATCATCGGGCTGCAGGTTCCAGCCCCCTCCAAGCGCTTTGTAGATGTTGACGTAGTCGTTCTGGAGGTTCACCCACGAGAGCACGCGGGCCTGCTCCGCAGGATAGAGCAGCTGCATCGCGTAGAGCACCTCGAAGTAGTTCGAGAGGCCGCTGTTGTAGCGCAGGGTCGAGAGGCGGACCATGTTGCGGTATTCCTCCACCGTGCGCGTCAATTCGTCCAGCGTGGCGACGATCTTCTGATGGGCATAGAGGACCGTCGTCGTTTCAGCGAACGCCGCGGTGACGGTCTGCTCGTACTGGACGCGCGCCTGGTTCCATTGCGCGTAGGCCACGTCGTACTCGCTGCGGAGGCGTCCTCCCTGGAAGAGGGGCCCGAGCAGCCCCGCCGCGATCGTCCAGGTCTTGCCGGCGGGATAGAAGCTGTCCAGGCTCGGACTGACGGCTCCGAACAGACCCGTCAGGCTGATCGTCGGGAAAAAGTTCGCCGTGGCCACACCGACCGTGGCGTTGGCGGCGATCAGCTGCTGCTCCGCCTGCGCGATGTCCGGCCGGCGCTGGAGGAGGGTCGAAGGAAGCCCCGCCGGGATCTCGGGAGGAACGGCCTGTTCGTCCAGCGTCTTGCCGCGGGGGACCGGTCCCGGATTTCGTCCGAGGAGCAGGTTCAGGTTGTTCTCGGTGGCCTCGATCTGCCGCTCGATCTCGGGCACCTGCGCGGCGACCTGCGCCAGGGCCGCGGCGGCGTACGAAGTCTCCAGAGCGGATGCGGCGCCTTCGTCGAGCTTGCGCTTGAAGAGGTCGTAGGTTTCCTGGAACGCTGCCACCGTGTCCTTCGCGATCACCAGCTGCGCGTCGAGGCCGAGCAGGACGAAATACGTGCTGGCGACGTCGGAGAGCAGCGAGAGCAGCACGCCGCGGCGGGCGTCCTCGGTCGCGAGGTACTGGGCCTTCGCGGCTTCGTTCAGCCGCCGGATCCGTCCCCAGATGTCGAGCTCCCAGCCGAAGTTGACGTTGGCGGAGATCGTGTTGAATGTCCTCGTACTGAAGGGGAACGTCTCCGCGGAGTTGCGCCCGCGGGACCATCCCCCGCCGTAGTTGATCGAGGGGAAGAACTCCGAACGGGCGATCCCGGCGCGTGCCCGCGCCTCCTCGACGCGCGCCGCGGCGAGTTGGACGTCGTAGCCGTTCCTGAGCGCTTCGTCGATCAAGCCCGTCAGCACGGGATCGTGGAAGACCTCCCACCAGGGCTGATCAGCGAGCGACGCCGCGGGCGCGGGCGGTCCCTGGACGTCCCGGTAGACGTCCGGCGCGGTCACCGGAGGCTGTTTGTAGTTCGGTCCGACGGCGCAGCCGGCCAGGAACGCGAGCCCGAGGAGGGCGGCGACGATCTTCCTCACGTCAGTGTCCTCCACCCGCGCCAGTGGGGGTCGGGGCCGGAGTGGCCGGTACGGCCTCCTTGCCCTCCTCCTTGGCCTTGCCCTTGCCGGCGATCTTCTCGACCAGCACGAAAAGCGCCGGAATGATGAAGATCGCGAGACCGGTCGCCGCCAGCATTCCGGCGATGACGACGGTCCCGAGGATCTTGCGCGATTCGGCGCCCGAGCCGGTCGCCGTATAGAGAGGCACGCAGCCGAGAATGAATGCGAAGGACGTCATCAGGATGGGCCTAAGACGGAGTTTTGCCCCTTCGAGAGCGGAGTCCACGAGGTTCATGCCCTTCTCTTTTTGCTGAAGGACGGCGAACTCGACGATCAAGATCGCATTCTTCGCGGCGAGACCGATCAGCATGACGAGGCCGATCTGGCCATACACGTCGAGGTCGAAGTGCCGCAGCAGCAGCCCGAGGAACGCTCCGAATACCGCGACGGGCACGGTGAGCAACACGGCCCAGGGCAGGGACCAGCTCTCGTAGAGCGCGGCCAGGATCAGGAAGACGAAGACGATCGAGAGGACGAAGACCTTCGCCCCCGCTCCGGCGGCCTTGACCTCCTGGTACGACATGTCGGCCCAGTCGTATCCCATCTCGCGCGGCAGGACTTCCTTCGCGACCTCATCCAGCGCCGCTGTCGCCTGGCCCGAGCTGTAGCCGGGAGCCGGGATTCCCGTGACCTGTGCGGCTCGGAAGAGGTTGAAGCGATTCGTGAACTCGGGCCCCTGGATGTTGTCCGTGGTCAGGAGCGCCGAGAGCGGAACCATCTTCCCGTCGTTGTTGCGCACGTAGAACTGATTGATGTCCTCGACGCGGACCCGGCCCGAGGCCTCGCCCTGCACGAAGACCTTCCACTGCCGGCCGAAGCGGTTGAACTGATTGACGTAGATGCCGCCGAGGAAGGCCTGGAGCGCCTGGTAGACGTCCTTGATCGCGACGCCCTGCTTGATGACCTTGTCCCGGTTGACCTGGGCGAAGATCTGGGGCACGGACGGCCGCCAGACGCTGTTGACGTTGGCGAGCTCCGGCCGTTTACGCGCCGCCTCCAGGAACTTCTGGAGGTTGTCGTTCAGGAACTCAATCGTGCCGCCGCTCCGGTCCTGGAGCCAGAGCGAGAAACCGCCGCCGGTGCCGAGCCCCTGGATCGCGGGCGGAGGAAACGCGAAGGCGTTCGCCTCGGGGATCTGGCCGCGAAACTCGGCGTTGATGCGCTGCATGATCGGACCGACCTCCATCTCCTTGCCTTTGCGCTCGTCCCAGGGATCGAGCGACACGAAGTAGAAGCCGGTGTACGGCGCCGAGGCGCCGGACAGGAGGCTGTAGCCCGCGACCGTCGTCACGTACTTGACGCCCTTGGTCTTGCCGAGGATCTCCTCGATGCGCTTGCAGACCGCGTCCGTGCGCTGCAGCGAGGATGCGTCGGGCAGCTGGACGTTCACGAAGAAGTACCCCTGGTCCTCGTTGGGCAGGAAGCCGGTGGGCAGTCTCTTGCCGAGGAGGCCGCAGAGGACGACGAAACCGACGAGGATTCCGACGCTGACGATCATCTTCCGGACGAGGTGCCTTGAAACGCCGACGTAGCCCTCCGTCATCCTTCCGAAGACGCGGTTGAACCAGCCGAAGAATTTCCCGAGCGGACCCCTGGCTTCCTTCTTCGCCCTCAGCAGCAGGGAGCAGAGGGCCGGCGAGAGCGAGAGGGCATTGAAGGCCGAGATGAGGACCGAGACCGCGATCGTGATCGCGAACTGCATGTTCATCCGGCCCTGGATGCCGCCCATGAAGGCCACGGGAATGAACACGGCGGAGAGAACGAGGGCAATTCCGATGACCGGCTGGGTGACCTCTTCCATCGCCTTCAACGTGGCGTCCTTGGGCGAGAGGCCGTGCTCGATGTGATGTTCGACCGCCTCGACGACGACGATCGCGTCGTCGACGACCAGACCGATTGCGAGCACGAGGCCGAACAGCGATAGCGTATTGATCGAGAAGCCGAGCATCGGAAAGAAGATGAACGTGCCGACGAGCGACACGGGCACCGCGAGCAGCGGTATCAGCGTCGCGCGCCAGCCCTGGAGGAAGAGGAACACGACGATGATGACGAGGCCGATCGCCTCGAACAGGGTGTGCTCGATCTCCTTGATGCCCTCGGTGACCGGCAGCGTGGTGTCGAGAGCGACGACGTAGTCGAGGTCGTCGGGGAAGCGCTGCTTGAGCTCCTGCATGGTCTTCTTGACGCCCTCGGCGACCGCGATGGCGTTGGAGCCCGGGACCTGGAAGATGCCGATCGGACAGGCCGGCTTGCCGTTCAGCCGCGAGCGCTGCTGGTAGTTCAACGCGCCGAGGTCGATCCGGCTGACGTCCTTCAGGCGCACCACGGAGCCGTCGGGGTTCAGCCGCACGACGACGTTTCCGAACTCCTCGGAAGAGACGAGTCGGCCCTGCGAGCGCACCGTGTAGGTGAACTCCTGGCCCTTCGGCGCCGGCTCGGTGCCGATGCCGCCGGACGGATTGACGGTGCTCTGCTGTTGCACCGCGTTGATGATGTCCGGCACCGTCAGGCCGAGGCTCGCGAGGCGATCCGGCTTGACCCATATGCGCATGGCGTAATCCGCCGTGCCGTAGTTCTGGATCTGTCCGACGCCCGGGACGCGGTAGATCGCGTCGTTGACGTTGATCGTCGCGTAGTTGCCGAGGAACAGCGCGTCGTAGGTGCCCTTCGGCGAGTAGAGGGAGACGACCAGGAGCGGATTGCTCGTGGCCTTCTTGACGGTCAATCCGAACTGGTTGACGTCCGGCGGCAGGTTCGGCTGGGCCTGGGAGACGCGGTTCTGCGTGTTGACCTGGTCGAGGTTGATGTCGGTCTCGACGTCGAACGTGACCTTGAGAGTCATCGTGCCGTCGTTGGCGTTGGTGGACTGCATGTAGATCATGTAGTCGACGCCGTTCATCTGCTGCTCGAGGGGCGTCGCCACGGACTGCTCGATCGTGAGCGCGTCGGCGCCCGTGTAGGTCGTCGTGACCTGGATCTGCGGGGGCACGATGTCCGGGTACTGGGCGGTCGGGAGCTTCGTCATTGCGACGTACCCTGCCATCGTCGTGAGAATCGCGATGACGATCGCGACGATCGGCCGGCGAACGAATAATGCACCCATGGCTCTAGGTCCCGGTCTTCGGCGCCGTCGCGGCCGCCTCCGGAGCCGTCGCGGCTTCCGTCGGCACGACGGTCATTCCCGAACGGACGCGCTGGATTCCCTCCACGACGACCTTGTCTCCCGCCTTCAGTCCCTCCTCGATGACGAACATGTTGCCTTCCGTCGGCCCGACCTTGACGACCTTGATCGTCACCTTGTTGTCCGCGCCCACGACCGCCACCTGGAAGCTCCCCTGGAGCTCGCTGACCGCCCGCTGCGGAACGAGGACCGCGTCCTTGCGGGTATCCACGGCCACGCGCACTTTTGCGTACTGTCCGGGACGCAACACGTCCCCCGGGTTGGGGAAGAGGCCGGCAAGCTGGATCGTGCCGGTCTTGACGTCCACTTCGCGGCCGACCAGGATGGGTTTGCCCCGGTGCGGAAACGTCGAGCCGTCCGCCAGAATCAGCTGCAGTTTCCCTGCCTCCAGATTCGCGGAGCGAAGGGATTTCTCGACCGGACCATACTTCCCGACCCACGCCAGGTACTCCTGCTCGCTGGGGTTGAAGTAGACGCGGATCGGGTTGACCTGGGACACCGTGGTCATGACGGTCGTTTTGCCCACGAGATCGCCGACCTGGGACTTCGCGGTGCCGGCGATCCCGGAGATCGGCGAGTTCACGTTCGTCCACGCGAGGTTGAGACGGGCTCTCTCGAGCGCGGCCTTCGCCGACTCGAGATTCGCCTGCGAAGTGCGCTCGCGCGTCACCGCGTCGTCCAGCTCCTGCTGGCTGATGGCCTTCTCCCGAGCCAGGGGCGTGTAGCGCGCGACCGTGGTCTTCGCGTTGGCGACGGAGGCTTCGTACTGCGAGACGTTGCCTTTCGCTTGGTCGTATTGCGCCTGGAACTCGCGCGGGTCGATCTTGAAGAGGGTCTGGCCGGCCTTGACCAGGGATCCTTCCGCGTAGTCCCGGTTGAGCACGTAGCCCTCGATCTGCGGGCGGATGTCGGCATTGACGTTGCCGTCGAGCGAGCCGATCCACTCTTGGTAGACCGCGACGTCCTTCGCGACCGCCGGCGCAACCTGGACCGAGGGAGGCGGGGGCGGCGGAGCCTCGGTCTTTTTCTTGCAGCCGCCGAGCGCGCCGATTCCGAGAACGACAGCCCCCGAGACAAATTTCCGGAGCTTCGACATAGGACCTCCGGTCAAGCGCGAGGCGACTATATCGGACTCCCTCGGGCAAGCGACAAGTCCGCGGGCCGCTGCGGCTCGTTCATGTGCAACCCTCTGCGCCCCGCGCCGCACTCAGAGACAAAGGAGGAAGATCATGCGAGCCTCGACCATTGCACTCGCCTCGGTCCTCGTGGTGGCAGCTCCGGTCCGAGGATCGGAGCCTTCCACCCCGGAGAATGCACGGACCGCGTTCGAGCGCCTGAAATCGCTGGCCGGGACGTGGGAAGGCCGTTCCACGAAGGGTTGGATTGAAACGCTTCGTTACCAGGTCATCGCCGGAGGCTCCGTCGTGCTGGAGACGTCCTTCGAAGCACATCCCGGTGAAGAGATGGCGACGGCGTTTCACATGGACGGCGATCGGCTCATGCTGACCCACTACTGCGTCGCGAAGAACCAGCCCCGGCTCGTAGCGACCTCGTTCGAGGACGGAGGACGAACGGTCGTGTTCGCGTTCGTGGACGGGGGAAACATCCCGACCCGCGACCGCGGCCACATGGACAAGGCGATCTTCCGTTTCGAGGGTCCGGATCGGATGACGTCCCGCTGGACGTGGTATCAGGACGGCAAAGAAAAATGGATGGAGGAGATCGTCCAGACGCGTCGCCCGGAGACGAATCCGTGAGCGAAGGCGAGGACCGGTCGCTCGTCGCGGCGTTTCTCGCGCGGCGCGACGAGGCGGCTTTCCTGGCGCTGTACCGGCGGCATACGCCGTTCCTGCATCGGTTCCTGCGGACGTTGTCGGGAGGCGCGTCCGAGACCGAAGAGCTCGTGCAGGAGACGTGGGTCCGCGGCGTCGAACGCCTCGACGGATTTGCCTGGAGGTCGTCTCTGAAGACGTGGCTCGCGGGAATCGCGCTGAACACGTGGCGGGAGAGGCGCCGTGCTCCGGCGGCCGCGCCGCTCGACGACGACCGGCTGCCGGCGGCGTCGCCGGTGCGCCACGAGATCGCGTCGGTGGATCTGCAGCGCGCGCTATCGGGGCTTTCGCCGGGATATCGGGAGGCCATCCTGCTGCACGACGTCGCGGGGTACACGCACGAGGAGATCGCGGCGCTGACGGGAGTCGACGCCGGAACGTCCAAGAGTCAACTGTCCCGCGCGCGCCGGGCGCTGCGGGCGCGGCTGCCGGGGAGGAGCGCATGAACGAGAACGACGACGAGCTGACGCCAGAGGAGGCGGGGGCATTGCGAAGCCTGGCGGAAGGGGAGGCGCCGCCGCTGGCGCTCGAGCGCGCGACGGTCGCGCGACTACGAGAGCGCGGCCTGCTTGCGCCGCCGCGCCGCGTGCGGGCCGCCTGGCTTCTCGCGGCCGCCGCGGGGGTCGCATTGTTCTGCGCAGGGCTGTTCCTCGGACACCGCCGGCCGGAGGCGCCGTCTTCCGCGGAGGGGCCCCGGTTCGTTCTCTTCCTCTACGATGCGCCGTCG
>Ga0075423_10002664_pt1 | contig 16285 bp, 14 predicted proteins | sample SoiMethybrSBSTD2_FD_80114 | JGI IMG/M metagenome (GOLD analysis project Ga0075423, IMG submission 80114) | Bulk soil microbial communities from a Populus tree surrounding site in Tennessee, USA - Soil MetaG P. TD hybrid SBSTD2 | ecosystem: Environmental > Terrestrial > Soil > Tree plantation...
TCGTGAACACGCCCCACAACCCGACCGGGAAGGTCTTCTCGCGCGACGAGCTCGAGTTCTTGGCGTCGCTCTGCCGCGAACGCGATCTCCTCTGCATCACCGACGAGGTGTACGAGCATCTCGTCTACGAGGGCGAGCACGTTCCGATGGCGACGCTTCGCGGGATGCGGGAGCGGACGATCACGATCTCCTCTTTCGGCAAGACGTTTTCTCTGACGGGATGGAAGATCGGTTGGGCCGCCGCGCCGCCGGAGCTGACCGCCGCGGTCCGGGCGGCGCACCAGTTCGTCACGTTCGCGACGGCGACGCCGCTCCAGCACGGGGCCGCCGCGGCGCTCTCGGCCGGCCCCGATTACTTCGCGTCCCTCGCCGCCGACTACCGGCGGCGCCGCGACTATCTCTGCGGGGAGCTCGCGCGGCTCGGCTTCGGCGTGCGGGCGCCGGCCGGGACCTATTTTGTCTGCGCCGATTTCACCGCCTTCGGTTTCGAGGACGACGTCTCCTTCTGCCGACATCTGGTCGAGGAAGTCGGCGTGGCGGCGATTCCTCCTTCCTTCTTCTACGATCACCGGGAGCACGCCCGCGGCTACGTGCGCTTCGCGTTCTGCAAGAGAGACGAGACACTCCGCGAAGCCGTCCGGCGCCTGGAAAAGCTCCGCCGATAGGGGAGGGGCGGCGAAACGATGGGCGCCCTCCTGCCGGTCGCGGTCCTCCTCCTTCTCGCGGTGGCGTTTCACCGCTGGTCGGCCGCCCGAGGTACGGAGTGGGGTTCCCGCGCGGCGATCCTCGCGGCCGCGACCGGCGCCGGAGTCGTTGCCGTCGCCGGCGCGGAAATCCTGAGCGCGCTCCACGCGCTCGCTCCGGCCGGAGTGGCGGGGATCTGGCTCGCCGCGGGCGCCGTTGCAGTGGCGGTCCTCCTTCGGACCCCGGCGCTTGTCGGAACGGATCGCAGCGCGGCCGGGGGTACGGCGGGCGAGAAACGGCTTCGGTTGGGCCTCGCCGCTCTTGCCGCACTCGTCGCGGTCGTCGCCTTCGCGGCGCCGCCGAACAACTGGGCCTCGCTGACCTATCACCTGCCGCGCGTCTCGCACTGGATCCAGGACCGGAGCCTCGCGCCTTACCCCACTTCGATCCCGAGGCAGCTGACACTGCCGCCCGGGGCCGAAATCCTGCTCACGCACCTGCGGCTGCTCTCCGGTTCCGATCGCACGCTCCCTCTGCTGCAGTGGGCCGCCTGGGTCGGCGGCTTCGCCGCGGCGTCCGCGGTCGCCGGTCGTCTCGGCGCGGGCCGCGTCGGCCAGCTCGCGGCCGCCGCCTTTGCGGCGACCCTTCCCATGGCGATCCTCCAGGCGTCGAGCACGCAGAACGATCTCGTCGCGGCCTTCTGGCTGCTGACTTTCGTCTTGTTCGCCCTGCGCGCGGCGACGGCGCCCCGCCCGATGCCCGACGCGCTCGTCGCCGGGTCAAGCCTCGGGCTCGCGCTCCTGACCAAGGCGACGGCCTATGTCTTCGCCTTTCCGTTCGTGCTCTGGCTCGGAGCGGCGATGATCCGCCGCTCGCGCGGGCGCGCCGCAGCGCCGCTTCTCGCGGCCGGCGGCATCGCCGTCGCGGTCAATCTCGGATACTTCCTCCGGAACGTCGCGGTCTTCGGGTCGATCTTCGGTCTGAGCTACGGCGCGCGGAGCGAGATTTCCTCGCCGGCGGCCCTGGTCTCGGGCGCCCTCCGGAACGCGGCCCTCCACTTCGCGACACCCTCCGCGACGTGGAATCGGGCGCTCGAAGCGGGCGTCGTGAAGCTCCACGGCGCCCTCGGTGTCGGTCCGAACGACCCGCGCACGACGTGGAGGGGCGCCGAGTTCCACGTGCCTCCCGGCCTGCGGGGAAGCGCGCGGCCAGATCCGGACGAAGTCCTCTTCCTTCTCTTGCACGAAGATCACGCCGGCAACCCGATCCACTTCCTCCTGATCGCGGCGGCGGCGGTCGCGGCCGCCGTGAGCCGGCGGCGGAATCCGCCCGAGCGGGCCCTCTACTTCGCGTCCCTCGCGGCGGCGGCCCTGCTCTTCTGCGCGGTGCTCAAGTGGCAGCCGTGGAACGCGCGGCTGCAGCTGCCGCTCTTTCTGCTCGCGGCGCCGGCCGTCGCCGCGACGCTGGCGAGCGAGAGCCGGCCAGCGTGGTCGCTCCGGGCCGGCGCGATCCTGCTCCTGATCGCCACGCCATGGGCGCTGCTCAATGCGACGCGGCCGCTGCTCGGCCCGGAGAGCGTGCTCCGGGTCCCGCGAATCGATCAGTCCTTCGCGGCCCGGCCGGACCTGGAAGCGCCTCTCCTCCAGGCGGCCGGCGCGATCTCCCGGCGGAGATGCTCGCGTGTCGGGCTAGAGATCGGGCCGGACGATCCGGAGTACCTGCTCTGGCTCCTTCTCGGTCGAGACGGCCCGGAGCCGCGCATCGAACACCTCTCCGTCGCCAATGCGTCGACCGGGCTCGCGCGCCGGGAACCGTTCGTGAACTTCCGGCCCTGCGCGATCCTGGCGCTCGAAGCGCCGGGCTCCGCTCCCGCTCCGGGCGCGGTCTTCACGCAGGAGTGGCCGGGCGGCCGCGTCACGGTCCGCCCCCCGTAGTCTTGGTGCGGGAGCTCCCGCACAGCCGCGCTAGCGCGCCTGCTGCAGCTCTTTGGACGAAAGGGTCGAGAGGGCCTCGACGCCCCCCGCGATCATCTCCTCGGCGACCGAGAAGGAGAAGCGCAGATGGCCTTCCCCTTCCGGCCCGAAGACCATTCCCGGAACCGTCGCGACTTTCACCGAGTCGAGCAGCGTCTCCGCGGCCTTGCGCGAGTCGCTCCCGAGGGAAGCGGGGATCTTCGGGAAGAGATACAGCGCCGCTCTCGGCTTCTCGACCTGGAAGCCCGCGGAGACAAGACCCGCCGCCAGCCGGTCGCGCCGCCGCCGGTAGCCCTCCCGGGCCTCGCGCAGGAAGTCGTCCGGAAAAGAGAGCGCTTCGAGGGCGGCCCACTGCGTCGGGGTCGAGACGCCGTTGATCGAGTAGAGCACGACCGAGCGCATCGCGGCGCGATAGCGCTCCGGCACGATGACGTACCCCGCGCGCCATCCGGTCATCGAATAGGTCTTCGAAAAAGTGAAGACCGAGATCGTCCGCTCCTCCATGCCGGGGAGGGACGCCGGCGAGACGTGGCTCTCCCCCTCGTAGATCAGGTCCTCGTACGCCTCGTCCGAAATCACGGCGAGGCCGCGCTCGAACACGAAGCGAGACATCTCTTCGATCTCGGCGCGCGAGAAGACGTCGCCCGTGGGGTTCGTCGGCGAGTTCCAGTACAGGACCTTCGTCTTGTCGGTGACGGCCTGCTCGAGCGTTCGAAAGAGCCCGTCTCGCCGGGCCGCGGCCGTCGACACCAGCACCGGCACGCCGCCGTGATACGTGATCACGTCCACGATCGGGGTCCAGTACGGGGAGAAGAGCATCACCTCGTCCCCCGGGTTCACGAGCGTCGCGAAAGAGGCGAAGAGGCCGTGCATCCCGCCGTTGACGACGATCGGGCTGTCCCGGTCGGCCGGGATCCCGTTCTTGCGCGCCACCTTCGCGACGATGGCGGTGCGAAGCTCCGGGATGCCGGAGGATGGGGCATAGCGCGTCTCTCCGCGTTGCAGCGCCCGTGTCATGGCGTCCCGGATCGGAGGCGGCGTCGGCATGTAGGGCTCGCCCCCCTCGAACCGCCAGACCTTCTCGCCCAGCGCGAGCAGATCGAGCACGCGATTGCGGACGCGAACGATCTCGGAAAAGCCGACCGAATCGAACCGAAGGGCCGGGGGAGGGAACGCGCCGCGGGTCATTCGACGGCTGCGTCTAGAGCGCCTTGCGGCGGCCCGGCCCCATCACGAAATACAGGATCATTCCGACGAGCGGAAGAAGCACGATCAGGATCACCCAGAGGATCTTGGTCCCCGCGTCCGCGCCGCTCTTGAGCAACGACACGAGCGCCACGATGTCCAGAACGAGAACGATCAGTCCGAAAAGCGAGTAGGAATGGAACATCGCGTCCCTCCTTTCGGGCGGCCCGTACCCGGCGTCACAGCTTCTCCGAGATGGCCTTGGCCTGCGTGAAGAGGTAGAGATATTCGCGGCCGCCCGCTTTGGAGTCGGTTCCGGACATGTTGAAGCCGCCGAAGGGATGCACGCCCACGAACGCGCCCGTGCATTTCCGGTTGAGATAGAGGTTGCCGACGTAGAGCTCGCGCTTGCCGCGCTCGAGACGTTTTCGATCGCGCGAGTAGAGCGAACCCGTCAGGCCGTACTGCGTTCCGTTGGCGACGCGGATCCCCTCCTCGAAGCTCTTGACCGGCAGGACCGCGAGCACGGGCCCGAAGATCTCTTCCTGCGCAAGCCGGTGGTGCGGCTTGATTCCGTCGACGACGGTCGGCATCACGAAGTAGCCGCTCTTCGGTCCGGCCTTTCCGCCGGCCACGATCCGACCTTCCTTCTTTCCGATCGCCACGTAGTCGAGGATCTTCTTCTGCGCGCCGGCGTTGATGACCGCGCCGACGGTGTTCTTCGGGTCCCGGACGTCCCCGACCGAAAGCGCCTTCGTCTTCGCGACGACCTTGGCGAGGAGCGGCTTGTGCACCTTCTGGTGCACGATCAGGCGCGAGCAGGCCGAGCACTTCTGACCCTGGAATCCGAAGGCCGCGGCGACGACGCCGTTGGCGGCGTCTTCGAGGTCGGCCGTCTCGTCCACGAGGATGAAGTCCTTGCCGCCCATCTCGAGAATCGCGCGCTTGATCCAGAGCTGACCGGGCAGGACCTTGCCCGCCTTCTCCGAGATTTCGACGCCAACCTCGCGCGAGCCGGTGAAGGCGATCAGGCGCGTCTTCGGGCTCTCGACGAGCGCGTTGCCGACCGTCGAGCCGCCCCCCATGACCATGTTCAGGACGCCGTCGGGAAGCCCCGACTCCTCGCACGCCTCCACGAACATCGTCGCGATGCCGGCGGCGTCGGAAGAGGGCTTCAGGACGACGGTGTTGCCTGAAACGAGGGCGGCGGTCGTCATGCCGGTCAGGATCGCGAGGGGAAAGTTCCACGGCGGAATGACCGCGCACACGCCGACCGGGAGGTACTCGAGCTCGTTCTGCTCTCCGGGGTAAGGCGTGAGGGGCTGCGGTTCGGCGAGGCGCTCGGCGTCGCGCGCGTAGAACTCGCAGAAGTCGATGGCTTCGGCGGTGTCCCCGTCGGCCTCGGCCCAGGACTTCGACTCCTCGAGAACCATCATCGCCGAGAACTCGTGCTTGCGGCGCCGCAGGATCGCGGAGATCCGCAGAATCGCCGCGACGCGCTCGGAAGGAGCGAGCCCGCTCCAGGCCGGGAACGCCTTGGCCGCCGCATCGATGGCTTTGTGCGCGTCGGCCACCGTTCCGGAAGGGAATCGGCCGATGACCTGCTTCGGATCGCACGGATTCACCGACTCGAAAGTTTTCGAAGTGCCGACGAGCTTTCCGCCGATCCGGTTCTTTCCGGTGATCGGCAGGCGGGCCTGCACCTTCTTCAGGGCCTCGGCGAAGGCCTTGCGATTCGACTCCGAGGCAAAGTCCGTCAAGGGTTCGTTACGAAAATCAGGGAGCAGAAGAACACCTCCGGATGGCGAAATCTATCAGACGGTGCAAGTCCGTCGCGGCGCTCGGACGCTTCGCTCGGCGGCGGCGCTGGTAGAGTCGCAAGAATGGCGGAAGGCCGGCCGGAGGCCCTGGCGGACTTCACGACGGACCGGCGGGTTCTGGTCCTCACTTTCCTGGCTCTCGTCATCGGGGCGATCGTCATGGCGGCTCGCGTGCGCGCGTTCCAGGAGGAGCACGTGCGCGAGCGGGGGAACGGCGCGCGGTGAACGTCAAGGGAGCGGAGCCCGAGCGCTTCGGGGCGCTCGCTTCCTTCTTCTATCGGCGCTGGGCCGAGCCCTCGCTGTCTCCGCTGTACCGGCGGGTCGGCGCGGAAATCCCGATCGAGGAGGGGCGGCTCCTCGACGTGGGCTGCGGCCCGGGCAAGTTTGCGCGGCTCCTCGCCGCGGCGAACCCGGGTCTCCACGTGATCGGACTCGACTCCTCTGCGGCGATGTTGAAGCAGGCGCTCCGGGGGCCGAGCCTGCCGAACCTCGAATTCCGCGAGGGAAAAGTCGAGGAGCCCCACTTCGACCGTCGCTTCGACTTCGCCGTTTCGCTCCTCTCCTTCCATCACTGGGAGGAGCCGCACATGGGGCTCGAGGCGGTGTATACGCTGCTCTCGCCCGGGGGTCGGTTCTGGATCTACGAGCCGGACGCCGAGGCCCCGGACGTCGAGATTCACCAGGACCACGCTCCCCTCTGGGGATGGCTCCGGGTGCCCGGCTACTTCCAGCGCCTGATGGCGCGAACGCACGGTCTCTCCGAGCGCGAGCTCGAGGAGAAGGTGCGCCCCCTCGTGGAGGACACGGCCTTCGGCTCGGTCCACGCGACGCGGCGCGGCTCGACGTGGCGGCTCGAGCTCGAGAAGGCCGGGGCGCCGGCTTGACAAGGCGGGCCGCCGGAGCTACAAGAGAAGCGTGATGGCTCGTTGCGCGGCCGCCTGCTGTTGTCCCGACGGACCCCGGAGTCCGGCAGCGCTCGGCACGCCTTCGTAAGCGAATCCCAGTCAGCCACCCCGAGCCCGCCGGACCGGCGGGCTCTTTTGCTTTTGGGAGTTTCTGGCGATGACAAAGTTCGACGGGAGGGTCCTGATGGTGACGACGGAGGTCGAGCCGGCCACGCGGCCTCCCCGCCTCGATCCACGCTCGGTCCGCCTGGTCGAGGCGGTGGGCGGAACTCCGCTTCTCGCGCTCTCGCGGATCGCTGCCGAAGTCCCCGGCGTCTCGCTCTTCGCCAAGGCGGAGTTCGTCAATCCCGGCGGCAGCGTCAAAGACCGACCGGCGCGCGCGATGCTCCTGGAGGGCCTCGCGTCGGGAGCGCTGCGGCCGGGCCGCACGATCCTCGAGGCGACGTCCGGAAACACGGGTATCGCGGACGCCATGCTGGGACGCGCGCTCGGCTTCCCAGTCACGATCTGCCTCCCGGCCAACGCGTCGGCCGAGCGCCAGGGGACCCTGCGCGCCTTCGGCGCCGAGATCGTTCGCACCGATCCGCTCGAGGGGACCGATGGCGCGATTCGGAAAGCGCGAGAGATGGCGGCGAGTCAGCCGGACCGGTACTTCTATCCGGATCAGTATTCGAACCCGGCTAACTGGCGCGCGCACTTCGACACGACGGGTCCGGAGATCTGGGAACAGACGGGCGGCCGGCTCGACATCTTCGTCGCCGGAATCGGCACCTCCGGAACCTTCCTCGGGATCACGCGCTATTTGAAGCAGCGCGATCTTTCGATCCGATGCGTCGCGGTCGAGCCCGACGGGCCGCTCCACGGGCTGGAGGGGATGAAGCACATGGCGAGCGCGCTCGTTCCTCCGATCTGGGATCCCGCGGTCGCCGACCGGCGGCTCGCCGTCGCGACGGAGGACGCGTACGAAATGTGCCGGCGCCTCGCGCGCGAAGAAGGGCTCTTCGTCGGGCCGTCTTCCGGCGCGAACGTCGCGGCCGCCCTCGCGGTCGCGCGCGAGCTTCCGCGGCCCGCTTCGATCGTGACCGTACTCCCCGACGGCGGCGGGCGATACCTGTCGCACGACTTCTGGGGGCGACCGTGATCCATCTCTCTGCCTCCGCCGAGGCGGAGATCCGCGAGCACGGCCGGGCCCTCTACCCGGAGGAGTGCTGCGGGGCGCTCCTCGGCACGACCGAGGCAGACGCGGTCCGCGTCCTGGAAGCGGTACCGGTCGAGAACGCGCGGAGCGACTCCCGCGAGCGCCGCTTCCACATCGAGCCCGAAGAGTACCGTCGGCTCGAGGCCCTGGCTCGGGAGAGGGACCGGGACTTGATCGGCTTCTACCACTCCCACCCGGACCATCCGGCCGTTCCGTCCGATTACGACCGGGAACACGCGTTGCCCTTCTTCCATTATGTTGTTCTGGCGGTTTCCTCCGGAGAGCCGGGAGAAATGGCCTCCTTCGTGCTCTCCGAGGATCGCGGGACCTTCTCCCGGGAGGACCTCCTTCCGGCCGGGCCCGCGTGAGAGGAGGCGAGGAGTTCTCATGCCGAAGGTCCTTCTTCCCACGCCGCTTCGTCCGTACGCCGGAGGGAGCTCGAGCGTCGAGGTGCCGGGCGCGACCGTGGGCGAGGCGCTCGCCGCGCTCGTCGAGCGTCACGCCGCTCTCGAGCGGCACCTCTTCGACGAGGGCGGGCGCCTGCGCTCCTTCGTGAACGTCTACAAGAACGACGAGGATGTGCGCTATCTCGATCGCGAAGCCACCGCGGTTTCGCCGCAGGACTCCCTTTCGATCGTCCCGTCGATCGCGGGAGGCTCGTCACCAATCGCCGTCGACCCGGTCACGCTTTCGAACGAGGAGATCCGACGCTACTCGCGGCACCTGATCCTTCCGGAGGTCGGGCTCGAAGGCCAGAAGAAGCTGAAAGCTGCCCGCGTGCTCGCCGTCGGAACGGGCGGCCTGGGCTCTCCGCTCGCCGTCTATCTCGCGGCCGCTGGCGTCGGCACGATCGGACTCGTGGACTTCGACGTCGTGGACGACTCGAATCTCCACCGACAGATCCTCTTCGGCACGTCGGACGTGGGCAAGCCGAAGCTCTCCGTCGCGGTCCGGCGCTTGAAGGAGCTCAATCCGAACGTGGAGGTCGTGCCGTTCGAGGAGCGCCTGACCTCGGAGAACGCTCTCGAAATCCTGCGCGACTTCGACGTCGTCGCCGACGGCACGGACAACTTCCCGACGCGCTATCTCGTCAACGACGCCTGCGTTCTGACCGGAAAGCCGAACGTCTACGCCTCGATCTTCCGATTCGAGGGGCAGGCCTCCGTGTTCTGGGCGGCGAAGGGCCCCTGTTATCGCTGCCTCTACTCCGAGCCGCCGCCGCCGGGGCTCGTACCGTCGTGCGCCGAGGGGGGCGTCCTCGGGATCCTCCCGGGACTCCTCGGGCTCATCCAGGCGACCGAAACGATCAAGCTCGTTCTCGGCGGGGGAGAGTCGCTGATCGGAAGGCTTCTCCTCGTTGACGCGCTCTCGATGCGTTTTCGGGAGTTGAAGCTCCGGAAGAACCCGGACTGCGTCCTCTGCGGACCCCGTCCGACGGTCACGAAGCTGATCGACTACGAGGCTTTCTGCGGAATCGTGCCCGAACCGGCGGACGCCGGCGTGCCCGCGATCTCCGTCGAGGAGCTCGCGGCGATGCGCCGCCGGGGAGATCCGTTCGTGCTCCTGGACGTGCGCGAGCCGCACGAGATCGAGATCTGCGCTCTCTCCGGCTCGATGCGGGTGCCGCTCGGAGAGCTGACCGAGAATCTCCACCGGCTTTCGACGGCGGACGAGATCGTCGTCCATTGCCGCTCCGGCTCCCGAAGCGCCAAGGCGGTCGCGCAGCTCAAGCAGGCCGGCTTCCGGAAGGTCCGAAATCTGGCCGGCGGCATTCTGGCGTGGGCCGACCGGATCGACCCGAGCGTTCCCAAGTACTAGCCGTCGCCGGAGCTTGCTCGGCAATCTGGCGGTCCGGATGTAGGGGCGGGGGTTGTCCCCGCCCGCGGTGATCGGAAAACCGACATTGCGTGCGCCGGCATCGGCGGTGCGGGCGGCCGCAAGGGCCGCCCCTACACAGAAGGCGAGACTCCATCCGCCCAGGCCAAGCGACGTCCGGTGCTATCTTTCGCCCGTGCCCGGACGAACTCGCGAAATCTCCGTCGAGGAGCTCAAGGAGAAGCGCGACCGCGGCGAGATGCCCGCCCTTCTCGACGTGCGGGAGCCGCACGAATACGCGTTCTCGGACCTGCCGGGGTCGATCAAGGTGCCTCTCGGGACGCTTCCGCGCAGCCTCGAGAAGATCCCGAAGGACCGGGAGCTCGTCGTCTACTGCCGTTCCGGCGCCCGCAGCGCCAACGCCGTTCAGTTCCTGCAGCAGGTCGGATACGAGAAGGCGGTCAACCTGGCGGGCGGCGTGAACGCGTGGGCCGAGCGGATCGATCCCACGATGCGGAAGTACTGACCCCGGCGTCGACGCTCCAAGCTCGACCCTCCACCCTTTTCCCAGGCGCCATCCACCAAATTCGGATTGCCGCCCTTCCGAGCCGGGGCGTATCACTGCGGTACTCATTCGAGGCTGCGGCGAACGGGCTCGCGTCGATCCGACGAGCCGTTGATTGTCGTTTTCCTCGGGAGCCGGGAAGGTGGGTATGAAGACGCGCGCCGGTAGCTCCACGATCGAGCTTGTCTGGTCCCTTGCCCTGACCACTCTCCTCGCCGTGATCGGGCTGTCGAATCGGACGGGAGATGGGGCTTCGAGCCCCCCGCCGTCGTCGGCGAGTCCTCCGGCGAGCGCCGCCACGCTCGAGGCGGTATCCGCCGGTCCGACCGTTACGACGAATCGCAGCGACTACTATCCGGGCCAGACCGTCGAGATCACGGGCTCGGGCTGGAAGGCGGGGACGCCCGGTGAGGTGGTCCGCCTGGTTCTGCATGAGAGTCCCACGATTTGCCCGGACCGAACGTATTACGCAACGGCCGACGCGAACGGCAACATCTTCAACAACGAGTTCTCGCCGGATCTGCATGACATCGGCATCACGTTCACCCTGACGGCGACAGGGACCGAATCCGGACTCACCGCGCAGACCACGTTCACGGACTCCGGCGCCAACATCGACCAGTGCACGAACGGCGGAGTTGGCAACACGCCGGAGCGCTGCAAGACCCTGACGCCCTCCGGCAACTGGGTCAATGGGAACTCCAACGGCTCGAAGTCGCATTGGCGCGAGGGGGAATTCATCTCCTACCGGGACACGATCTTCGTGGATTCGGCCGGGACGCACGTCTTTACGATCCACTACGACACCATTCACAGTGGGACACACGCCATCGACTATCTGGGTTCCTTCGACGCGACCGAGACGACGGGAGGCTCAACGCCGTCTCACTTCAACAACAACGATCCGTGCAGCGACATCGTCCCGGGTTGCACTCCCGCCACTCCGAACGACTCCTTCACGGTCCCGGCGGCGACTCTCGTCAATTGCGGCGGCTCGTCGGGCACTTTCGTCGGAACGCAGGCCGCGGGGGCCTTCAAGATCTTCGGCTCCAACTCCCCCGATCTGATGAATGTCCAGTACGTCTCCGAGAACGCAGTCTCCGGGACCGGTCAGTGCAGCACGACGGTCGCCATCACGTTCACGACGACCGGGTCCGGTCCGGTCGTGCTCGCCTGGGGTGGCCACATCGCGAGCGAAGCAGATTGGGGTTCCGGCAACTCGGCCAGCTTCATCAACGGATCGCCGTATCACATGGCCCAGAACAGCCTGACGACCAACGGCGTCAACCAGAGCGGCGTCGGATCGCAGGATCTTCCCCTCGCCACATCGGCCGTCATCTTCACCCCGAGCATCTCGACGGTCATCGTCGACGACGCGTCCGGAGATCCGATTCCGGGCAATCCGCCTTCGGTCGTGACCGGTACGACCGTCCGCGACACGGCGACTCTGACGGGAGCATCCAGCAACGCCGGCGGCACCGTCACATACAGCCTCTTCCCGAACGGAACTTGCACGAGCCCGGCGACGAGCACCGAAACCGTCACGGTCACCAACAAGGTCGTGCCGGATTCGAGCCCATTTACGCCGAACTCGGCCGGCTCCTTCAGCTATCGGGCTGTGTACAGCGGCAACAACGGTCCGCCACAGAACCTGGGCGCCACGGGCCCTTGCGAGCCGCTGACCGTGACCACACCGACGGCCACGCCGACCAACACACCGACGAACACGAATACGCCGACCAACACACCGACGAACACTCCGACGAACACCCCGACTCACACGGCGACGCCCACGCCGACCAATACTCCGACGAACACCCCGACCGATACGCCGACGAACACGCCGACGAATACCCCGACCAATACGCCGACGAATACGCCAACGAACACTCCGACCAATACTCCGACGAATACCCCGACGGATACGCCGACGAACACGCCAACCAACACACCGACGAACACGCCGACGAATACGCCGACCCACACTCCGACGAATACCCCCACGGATACGCCGACGAATACCCCGACGAACACGCCGACCGACACGCCGACGAATACGCCGACCCACACTCCGACAAATACGCCAACCGACACCCCGACGAATACGCCGACTCACACGGCCACGAACACTCCAACGGACACGCCGACGAATACCCCGACGAACACGCCGACCAATACGCCGACGAATACGCCGACGAACACCGCGACGAACACCCCGATTCCGCCGTCCAATACTCCGACCAACACGGCGACGAACACACGGACGAAGACGTTCACCCCGTCTCGGACGCCGACGCCGACTCGGACGTTCACGCCGACGCCGCTTCCGGAGATCGGGACGATCGGGTTCTGGAGGAACTGGCGGAATCACTACACGACCGCGCAGTTCCAGCTGCTGATCAACTACCTGAAGACGAACAACTCCAAGGTGTACAACAAGGACCTGGTCGCCAATTCCTCGGATGACCTGACGATCGCGAAGATCGACGCGATCTTCAATTTCGGAACGGCGACGCCGCGAAACCAGATGATCCTGGCTCAGCTGACCGGCTTGAAGCTGAACCTGGCGGTGACGCAGCTCGACGGCGTGTCCGGGATCGTCCAGAAACATTTCGACATCTGTCTCGCGGGCGTCGTCAACGTCTCGGGCATTTCGGGAGCGACGGCTTTCTTCGGCACGTCGACTCCGACGATCGCGCAAGTCGTCGCGGCGGTGGAGAATCGCTGGACCGGGAGCCTGACCACGAACCGCAACAACTGGACGTTCAACCTGACCGGCGCGAACCAGCAGGATCTGGTGATCCGCGTCCTGACCGGTATAAACGAAGGAAGCCTGCTCGTCAGCTCCGGCTGTCCGTAGCGAGGGTCGTCCAGGCTTCACCTCTTTCTCGAGCGGCGGCTTGCGGGGCCGCCGCCGGGAAGCCTTCTGCTATCGTTCGAAACAGGCGGGCGTCCGAGGGCCGACGAGCCTTTCGACCGGCGGAAGGACGCAAATGAACGGGAGGCCGAACGATGCGTCGTATCGGAATCATTCTCCTGGTCCTGGGTCTCGTCGGTTTCGTGATCGCCTCGAGCCAGCGAAAGGGATACGACTCGGTCGAGGGAGCGATCAAGTCCACCTTCTCGAGCTCGGAAAAGAGCAAGAAGGAGGGGTGGGAGACGGGTCGCTGGGTCTCTCTCGGAGCGGGCGTCGTGGGCCTCGTCCTCGTGCTCCTTCCTGGAAAGAAGGGCTGAGCTCGCCGCCGGTCTGGCTCGGCGCGAGGCGCCTCGCGTGAGCGAGAAAAAGCGTCCGCCGAAAGCAGCGCGGCGGCCGCCGGCGGCGGCCCGGCGCAACAGCGCGTCCTTCGTCACGAAGGACGACCTCCATCTCTTCGGAGACGGCAGCCACCTCCATCTGCAGGATCGGCTCGGTTCCCACCGGCGCGAAGTGCAGGGCGTCGACGGCACCTCCTTCGCCGTGTGGGCGCCCTACGCCGCGTCCGTCTCTGTGATGGGGGACTTCAACGGATGGGACAAGGAGAGCCATCCGCTCGCGTCGATTGGAGGCCCCGGCGTCTGGGAGGGCTTCGTGCCCGGCGTCGAGAAGGGCGCCGTCTACAAGTACCACGTCGTCTCGCGCCGAAACGGCTATCGCGTGGACAAGGCGGACCCGTTCGCCGTCCGGCAGGAGCTCCCGCCGCGGACCGGCTCCGTCGTCTGGGGCCTCGACTACGAGTGGAGCGACGCCGACTGGATGGCGAACCGCGCCGCGCGAAACTCGCTCACGGCGCCGATGGCGATCTACGAAGTCCACCCCGGCTCCTGGCGGCGCGCCGCGGACGGAAGTTTCTGGAACTACCGGGAGCTCGCGGCGGGGCTCGCCGACTACGTCGTGAAAATGGGATTCACGCACGTCGAGCTGATGCCCGTGATGGAGCACCCCTACTACGCGTCGTGGGGCTACCAGACGACCGGCTATTTCGCACCGACCGCGCGCTACGGCACGCCGCAGGATCTGATGTTCCTGGTCGACCACCTGCACCAGTGCGGAATCGGCGTCATCCTCGACTGGGTTCCGTCGCACTTTCCTTCCGACGAGCACGGCCTCGTCTATTTCGACGGGACGCATCTCTTTGAGCACGCCGATCCGCGACAGGGCTATCACCCCGACTGGAAGAGCTGCATCTTCAACTACGGCCGGAACGAGGTTCGCAGCTTCCTGCTCTCCTCGGCGCTCTACTGGCTCGAGCGCTATCACGCCGACGGCCTGCGGGTGGACGCGGTCGCGTCGATGCTGCGTCTCGACTACTCGCGCGAGCCGGGGGAGTGGATCCCGAACCGGTTCGGCGGCCCCGAAAACATCGACGCGATCGTTTTTCTGCGCCGCCTGAACGAGGAGGTGTACTCCCGCTGCCCCGTCGTTCAGACGATGGCGGAGGAGTCGACGACCTGGCCGATGGTCTCGCGTCCCACCTACATCGGCGGGCTCGGCTTCGGGATGAAGTGGGACCTCGGCTGGATGCACGACACGCTCGAGTACCTCGGTAAAGACCCGGTCTTCCGCAAGTTCGATCACAACAAGCTCACGTTCCGCATGGTCTACGCGGGAAGCGAGAACTTCCTGCTGCCGCTCTCGCATGACGAGGTCGTTCACGGGAAGTATTCGCTCGCGGACAAGATGCCGGGCGACGCCTGGAACAAGATGGCGAACCTGCGCCTCCTCCTGGCGGACCTCTACTCCCAGCCCGGCAAGAAACTCCTCTTCATGGGAGGCGAGTTCGGCCAGTGGCGGGAGTGGGCGCACGATCGGGAGCTCGACTGGGACCTGCTCTCGCACCCGCTCCACCGCGGGATCCAGCGCTGCGTACAGGACTTGAATCGGATCTATCGGCAGGAGCCGGCGCTCCACGAGCGCGACGAGGAAGCCCCCGCCGCGTTCGAATGGGTGGACTGCCACGACGCCGACGCGAGCGTGATCTCTTTTCTGAGAAAGGGGAGCTCCGACCGCGATCCCGTCCTCGCCGTCTTCAACTTCACGCCGATCCCCCGGGTCGATTACCGCTTCGGCGTTCCGCGCGGAGGCACCTGGCGGCAGATTCTCTCGACCGACGCGGAGGAGTACGGGGGCACGGGTCTTCCGTCGCCCGTCGAGACGGAGGCGCGGCTGCCCGGCGTCCACGGCCGGCCGTTCTCGATCCTCCTGACGCTGCCGCCGCTCTCGGCGCTCTTCTGGAAGCCGGACCCGTTGCCCGCGGAGGAATCGGGGCCGGAGACCGAGGGCGCCGCAGCCGCTCCCGCGGAGGAGCCGGACGAAGGGGAAGATTCGCCGAAGGAACCGGTCGAGCCCCCGTCCTGATGTCCCGCTACGTCTGCATCCACGGGCACTTCTACCAGCCGCCCCGGGAGAACCCGTGGCTCGAGTCGATCGAAGTCCAGGATTCGGCCTATCCGTACCACGACTGGAATGAGCGCATCGACGTCGAGTGCTACGCGGCGAACGCCGCATCGCGCATCCTGGACGAGCGCGATCGCATCGTGTCGATCGTCAACAACTACGCCCGACTCTCCTTCGACTTCGGCCCGACGCTCCTCTCCTGGCTCGAAGCCGAGTCGCCCGACACGTACGCGGCCGTCCTCGCTGCCGACCGCGAGAGCCGCGCGGCGTTTTCCGGCCACGGGTCGGCGATCGCGCACGCGTACAACCACGTCATCCTTCCGCTCGCCAACGCCCGCGACAAGCGCACCCAGGTCGCCTGGGGAATCCGGGACTTCGAGACGCGCTTCGGCCGGACGCCGGAAGGGATGTGGCTGCCCGAGACCGCGGTCGATCTCGAGAGCCTGGAAGTCGTCGCCGCCGCCGGAATCCGCTTCACGGTTCTCGCTCCGCACCAGGCCGCTCGCGAGCGCGCGATCGGAGAGGCGTCCTGGAAGGAAATCGCCTCGGGCGAGATCGACACGACGCGCGCCTACCGGCTCGGGCTCCCGTCGGGGGCCTCGATCGCGGTCTTCTTCTACGACGGACCGGTGTCCCGGGACGTGGCCTTCGGCGGGCTCCTGCACAGTGGCGGGCGCTTCGCCTCCCGGCCTCTCGGCGGCTTCCCGGTTGAGGACCCGATGCCGCGCCTCGGTCACATCGCGGCCGACGGCGTGACGTAAGGCCA
>Ga0075423_10002667_pt1 | contig 16279 bp, 15 predicted proteins | sample SoiMethybrSBSTD2_FD_80114 | JGI IMG/M metagenome (GOLD analysis project Ga0075423, IMG submission 80114) | Bulk soil microbial communities from a Populus tree surrounding site in Tennessee, USA - Soil MetaG P. TD hybrid SBSTD2 | ecosystem: Environmental > Terrestrial > Soil > Tree plantation...
GAGTCAGATACCGATCGAGGTCGAAGGTTGCCACCGATGCAGCATAACTCCCAATCGCACTGCGCCAGCGAGCGCCCCGCACCTGCGCGAGGCGAAGCCGAGCCTTTTAGTGTTTGGGCGGGTAGTTCTTGAACATCTTCTCGACCGCCTTGGTGATGTTCTTGTCCTTCTTCTCCGCATTGGCGCCCGGATCGAGATCCTGGCTCGCCGTGCCCCGCCACACGATGCGATTCACAGACGCATCGGTCACGTCGACGACGAGCGATCCGACAGTGACGCGATCGGCGCGCGCCGATCCCATACGGCTGCCGCCGAGACCGTACGGTCCCCACCCACCGCTGCCGAAGGCATTGATCTGCACGCTCTGGTCGAACGCCGCGTGATAGGCGACGAGGACGTCTGGGTTCTGCCCGGTGCCGGCTCTCATGAGACCGTGCATCGCAAGCTGCGCATCGATCGCCCCCATGATGCGCTGATGATTGAGGTCGTCCTTCACCGGGGTGCCTCGAACCCACGAATAGGTGCGGAACTTCGAGAAGTTCACCGTACGGTCGTAGTCGTAAGTCACGGTGCTCGCCAGAACGGTGGTTCCCAGCCAGGCCACCGCAGCGGCGGTCAGCAAAGTCGCGATACGCATCGTCATCTCATCTCCTCGAGGCGTCATGCCGCGGGAAGCTGCCCGCTGCATGCCCTCGCCGACACGACAAGGCAAGGATCGGGCCCGGTCCCCGAGCACGCTGCCCCCCGTCAAAAGCGCCATGAATACCGCCAAGGGCGCCCCGATCCGGACACCTTGTCCTGGCGAGTTGTCCTGACGGAATCAACCGAGCCCGTCTCGAGCGGCATTCGCGGCCTTTTCAGGTGCACGACGCGTTTCACGCTGCGTCGAATCACGGCACGCAACTCGCAATACCGGCCGCACGGAGGTGCACGAATGCGTCGTGTGCTGATAGCACTAGCGGTGATGACGTGGATAACAACGAGCCTTGCGGCTCAATCGATCTTCTCGCTGGACGGCGCGAACCTACGGCTCGAGACCGCGCCGCCGAAGAACGCGCGCGAGGACGGACGCACCGAGAAGAAGCCTGATTCGCTCAAGGGGCTCTTCAAGGATTTCAAGGCGGGCTCGTGTCGAGCGCAGGCATCGCCGATGGTGCCGAGCTCGTCGTGGCCGGCGCGCGGCGATGCCGCCATCACGGTCTGCCGGCCGTAACCGGCAGTAGAGGACATCATGCTCTTCTTCGAACTGCTTCCAGCCATGTTCACCGTGATCGCGTTCATCGTCGCGATCTGCCTGTTCGTCGTCAATCAACAGGCTCAGGCCAAGCCGGACGAGAACTGAGGCCGGTGATGCCCGAGGCCGTGGCCAGCATCGTGGATGCGCATCGGCACCTGGCGCCGGGCGCGCCGCTGGTGCGCACGACGAGCGGCACGTCCACACTGCCCGAGGATCTCCTTCGCGAACAGTGCGCACGCATTCAGATGCTGCACGCCGTCGGCATCCTGTTGTGGGCGATCAACTTCGTGATGGACATCTCGCTGGCGCCGCACGGCGATCGCGGTCCGTATCGGCTGGTGATCGAAGCCGCGGGCGCAGTGATGGCAGCCGCGGCGACGGGTTACACGCGGTTCTGCCGAACGGGCGCGCGCACCAAGATCGACGTCGGCATGGCGCTGATCGTCCCACACGCGTTGGCGCTTGCACTCCTCAACAGCTGGACGGCACAGCCGACCACGATGCGACCGCTGTCCGGCGTGACGGTACTGGTTCTGTTCTTCGGCATGCTCGCTCCGGCACGTCCGACGACGACGCTGATCACTGCGCTCATCGCCGCATCGATGGATCCGCTGTGCGTGTGGATCGCGCATCTCCGCGGGCTGCCGGTGCCGTCGGTGGCGCGCACGATGCTCATGTTCTACCCGAACTACGTGTGCGCGGTGCTGGCCGTCGCACCCGCGCGTCTGCTCTATCGTCTTGGCCGTCAGATCCGCGAGGCACGTGCGTTGGGGAGTTACGAGCTGGTCGAACTGCTCGGCCGGGGCGGGATGGGTGAAGTCTGGCTCGGCCGCCATCGCCTCCTCGCCCGTCACGCGGCCATCAAGCTGGTGCCGCCCGAGCTCGTCGGCGACGGCAATCAGGCGGTGACGACACTTCGCCGTTTCGAGCGCGAAGCGCATGCGACGGCGGCGCTGACCTCGCCGCACACGATCCGCTTGTTCGACTACGGCGCGACGAGCGACGGCACGTTCTACTACGTGATGGAGCTGCTCGAGGGTCTCGACCTCGAAACGCTCGTGCGCGAGTTCGGGCCGCTGCCGCCGGCGCGCGCGATGTTCATCATCGAGCAGGTGTGTCGCTCGCTCGCCGAAGCGCACGCGATTGGCGTCATCCATCGCGACATCAAGCCAGCCAACGTGTACGTGTGCCGCATGGGCCTCGAGTACGACTTCGTCAAAGTCCTCGACTTCGGTCTGGTGAAGATGAACGATCGCGCGCGCAGCCAGGCGCTGCTGCTCACGGCCGAGCCGGTGATCATGGGCACGCCGGCGTACATGGCCCCCGAGGCCATCCTTGCCGATCCCGCTGCCGATCACCGCGTCGATCTCTACGCCGTCGGCTGCCTCGCATATTTCCTGCTGACCGGCGTCCGCGTCTTCGCCGGCGACAGCCCGATGAAACTGCTGATGCAGCACGTGCAGGAGGAACCTGTACCGCCGTCGTGCCGCACTGAGCTTGCGATCCCGCGCGGCGTCGACGATCTCGTGATGGCGTGTCTTCAGAAGGACCCGGCGGCGCGGCCGCGCGACGCAGAGGATCTTCTGCAGCGCGCGGCGGCAGCACGCCGCAGCATCGAGCGATGGGACCGGCAGACCGCGAAGGCCTGGTGGAAAGCCCATCTGCCGCAGCGGACGCAGCCTGGATCGATCACGTGGCCCTCGCACGATCACTCATCAGGTGGCGCGTACGCACACGCACGTCCGGCGCATAACGATTGACTTCACGATCGACGCGATGAGGGTGTAGCGATCGACATCACCACTGATGCGCGTCACTGCGGCGCGCGCAAACGATCGCGGGTACACACACAGACTTTCGCGCGACGCACGTACACACGTCGAGGGTACGTGCTTTGCAAATCGGTGCGTGGGGGTTCATACACTATGGCGAAGTATGGGAGAGGCGCGCAGAAGACGGTTCAGTCGGCGATGCGTCGTCGTAAGAAGGGCACGCTGAAGAGCGGACGCTCCGGACGTACGGTGAAGAGCCGCAAGCAGGCGATTGCCATCGGGCTCAGCGAGGCGCGCGAGAAGGGCCAGAAGGTGCCCTCGCGCAAACGTTCTCGATCGTCGCGATCGAGTTCGTCGCGCTCGCGCTCCACCCGTTCGCGATCGTCGCGATCGTCGAGCCGGGCCAGCTGACGTGCCGAGCTGGTGGACCCGCCGCGAGCGTTCGCGCTCGCGGCGCCACGGTCGCGCGAACAGACGCGCGAACGACGGCCACGGCGGCATTGGCAGCCGGAAGCGACACGGCATGGTCCGCTACGGCGTCGTCGGCCTCGGCCATATCGCACAAGTGGCCGTCCTTCCTGCCTTCGCGCACGCGCATCGAAACTCACGCCTGGTCGCACTCGTCAGCGACGATCCAACGAAACTGAAGTCGCTGTCGAAGAAGTACGGCGTCGAGCACAGCTATCGCTACAAGGACTTTGACCAGTGCCTTCGCGAGGTCGATGCGGTCTACATCGCCCTGCCCAACTCGCTTCACGCCGAATACACCATTCGCGCCGCCAATGCCGGCGTGCACGTGCTGTGCGAGAAGCCGATGGCCGTGACGGTGGACGAATGCGAGGGGATGATCGAGGCGTGCCGCAAGAATCGCGTGAAGCTGATGATCGCCTACCGCTTGCATTTCGAGGATATCAATCTCAAGGCGATCGATCTGGTCCGGAAGGGACGCATCGGCATACCCAAGTTCTTCAACTCGTCGTTCGCGATGACCGTCAAACCCGACAACATCCGCACGAAGGAGAAACTCGGCGGCGGCACGCTCTACGACATCGGCATCTACTGCATCAACGCCGCGCGGGCGCTGTTTCGCGGTGAGCCCACCGAGGTCGCCGCGATTTCCGTCAATGGCGGTGATCCGAAGCTGCGCGAGATCGACGAGTCGACCGGCGCCATCATGCGCTTCGACGGCGAGCGCGTTGCGACCTTCGTCACCAGCTTCAACGCGTCGGATGTGGGGTCGTACCGGATCGTCGGCACCAAGGGCCAGCTGCACGTGGACCCTGCGTACGAGTACGCCGAGGGTTTGTCGTACGAGCTCACGGTGAATGGGAAGACGACCAAGGGGCGCGGCGGGAAGCACGATCAATTCGCGCCGGAATTGATCTACTTCTCCGACTGCATCCTGAACGATCGCGAGCCCGAGCCCTCGGGCGAAGAGGGACTGCAGGACGTGCGCATCATCCAGGCGCTCTACGAGTCGGCCGAACGCGGCAAAGTGATCGCGCTGCCACGCGCCGATGCGGGTCGTCATCCCAGCGGACGCCAGCGCATCGTCAAGCCGCCGGTCAAGAAGCCGGCGCTGGTCAAAGCGAAGAGCGCATCACAGGACTAAACGTTCGAAGTTCGACGTTCGGGAAGTTCGAGGTTCGACGTTCCGGATCCGAACATCGAACCTCGAACCTGCGAACCTGGAACGTCTCTTGACAAGTCACTTTGAGTCATATATGTATGACTCCGATATATGTCGACCGCCGCCGACGAACACGCTCTCAAGAAAGGCACCGCCGAGCTCCTCGTGCTGGCGCAGCTCGAGGACGCTCCGCGCCATGGGTACGACATCGCCACTCGCATCGACCAGCGATCGAACGGCGCGGTGTCGTTCAACGTCGCCTCGCTCTACCCCGTGCTGTACCGTCTCGAAGCGCACGGATCGATTGCGGGCTGGTGGGTGGAGCGCGCCGGTGAACGGCGGCGGCGGTTTTACAAACTGACGCCGGCCGGACGCAAGCGTCTGCTGCAACAACGGCAGACGTTTAGCACGTTCATGTCGGCGGTGCAGCGGGCCGCGGGGCTCGAGTATGCGTGATTTCGCCGCTCACGTCCGCCGACACCTCCCGCGCGCGAGCGTGGCAGACGATCGCTACGAGAAGATCGTCGACGAAGTCGCCGACGAGCTCGAATCTCTCTACCAGGCATCGATCCAGCGGGGCGCGACTGACGCAGAGGCGTGGGAGGCAGTCCTCGCTCAGGTGCCCTCGTGGCCGGCGCTGGTTGATGCACTCGCCGCAACAACGCCAGCACCGCGCGACGCGCGACAGCGTTTGCCCCGGCTGCAGCGCTGGAGCACGGATCGCTGGCGGCAGGACATCAAGCTCGGCCTCCGCACGTTCCGCAAGGACTGGGGCTACACCACGACAGCCGTCCTCACGCTCGCCATTTGTCTTGCGGGAAACGCGGCCATCCTACCGTCGGTGAACGTCATGCTCTTGCACCCACTGCAGGTGCCCGAGCCCGAGCGCGTGGTGCTCATGGCCAATCAGTACCCGCGCGTCGAATCGCGCGTCGGAATTGTGAGCGCGCCCCCCGACTACGAAGATCGCCTGCGATACGTGACTGCCCTCGACGAGCAGGCGCTCTACAACTACGCCGGGGAAACGATCGAGAGCGGCGGTCTGCCCACGCACATGCTCGGACTCATCGCCACGCCGTCGCTGCTTCGCGTGCTGCAGGTGACTCCGGCATGGGGGCGTGCGTTCGTCGACGACGAAGGCATACCTGGCAACGATCGGCGCGTGATCCTGAGCGACGGTCTGTGGCGCGAGCTGTACGGCGGCGACCCCGCCGTCGTCGGAAAGACACTTCGGCTCACGGGCCGCGACTTCACCATCGTCGGTGTCTTCGCCGCCGGGTTTTCTTTCGGCGGCCCCGAGGTGCGGTTTTGGGTTCCCCTCGCATTGGATGCGCGGCAGCGCTCGGACGAGCGCCGGCACGCCAACGGATGGTTCAGCGTGGGACGCCTCAAACCGCTGGCGTCGATCGCGCAGGTTCAGGAGCAATTGAAGGCGCTCGACGCGGCCAATCGCGCGCGCTTTCCGCAGATGGCGCCTCTGCTCGCCAGCACGGGACATTACACGAGCGTCGCCCCGCTCGGAGACGTGCTGACACGAGGCGTGAAAACGCCGCTCATGCTGGTGTGGGGCGCGGCGCTCTCCGTGCTGTTCGTCGGCGTGATCAATCTGGGGCATCTTGCGCTGGCGCGATCGCGCGTCCGCCTGCACGAGATGGGCACGCGTCTGGCGATCGGGGCGCGCCCATCGGACATCGTGCGACAACTGCTCGTCGAGGGCTGGATCATCGCCGGCGCCGGTACGCTTCTCGCTCTGATCGCAAGCCGTTGGCTCGCGCGACTCGTGTCGGCGGCGCGACCAGCGGGACTCCCCGTTCCAACTGCCGCCACGTTCGACGCCGACGCGTCCCTCGTCATCGTTGTGCTCGGCGTTCTCGTTGGCGCGCTGATTGCCGTCATCTCGGCGCTGCCGCTCTATACGACGCGCCTCGGGGCGATGCTGAAGGAAACGAGTCGTTCCGAACTGCGAGGACGGGCATCCCGTACCGCGCGACGCACACTCATCGTCGCGCAAATGGCCTGCTCGTTCGTGCTCCTCGTCGGGGCGGCCGTGCTCTGGATGAGCGTGCGTACGCTGCTCGCGTCCGAGTTGGGAGTCAAGATCGACAACGTCATCACCGGCTCGATCAGCCTACCGCGCCAGCGCTACTCGTCCGATGACGATGCGCGCGCGTTCGTGAATCGATCGCTCGAGGCGATTCGACGACTGCCAGGCGTTTCTGCCGCCGGCGCATCGACAATCATGCCGATGTCGACCTTCTATTCGTCCGGACCGATCAACGCAGAGGGGTACGTACCGAAGCGCGGCGAGCCGCCGGTGGGCGCCCTCCGCGCAAGCGTGACACCCGGCTACTTCGAGGCGGCCGGCACCAGGCTCCTACGCGGCAGGTTTTTCGACGAACGAGACATCGACGCCAACACACGGACGATCGTGATCGACGAGCGACTGGCGCGCCGATTCTGGGGAAACAGCGATCCGATCGGCCGGCGGGTGTATCGCCCCGAGAGTCCTTCCGATCTCGCTCCGGGCCCGGCCACCCGGTGGTTGACCGTGGTCGGTGTCGCGGCTCACGCACGGCTGCGCGGACCCGAAGCCGAGGACGATGTGCCTCCGTCTTACGTGCCGTACGCCATCACCGCGCCGCGTGAATTCGGGTTCCTCGTTCGCACCTCGATCGATCCAGCGGCGATTGCCGGGCAGATGCGATCGGCTGTTGCCTCGGTCGATCGCGAGATCCCGCTCTCGGACATCCGCACGCTCACCGAACGAACCGACCTCGCGATCGCGGCACGACGCACCACGATGCAGTTGGCGACGGTCTTCGCGCTCGTCGCGGTGCTGTTGTCGGCAGTCGGTCTCTACGGCGTGCTCACGTATCTCGTCACGCGCCGCACGCACGAGATCGGCGTACGGCTGGCCATTGGCAGTAGTCCGCGCGCGATTGTCGGTCTCGTGCTCCGCGAGGGTCTCGGACTTGCGGCAGGCGGGATGGCGGTGGGCGCGATCGGAGTCCTGTCGCTGCGCCGGCTGCTCGCAACATATGTGAATGGCGTGTCGGCGGCCGATCCTCAGATCATGACGATCGTGGCGATGGGGCTCGCCTCGATCGCCTTGGTTGCGTGTCTCTACCCCGCGCGGCGCGCCGCAAACGTCGACGCGATTCAGGTGTTGCGAGACTAGCGGGCACTCGTGGGTCGCCACGAGCCCCCGCCGCGTGATGTGATTCTTACTTTCCGTACCCTGGCTTGCGGCTGGACGCGCTCGCTGTCGAGCCGCTCAGCGACTTCTGGACCTTCTGCGCGAGCTCGAGATGCTGCTTCAGCGTCGGAACGATGTTCGACGCGAACTGCTTCAGATCGGCATCCGATCCGCGCGAGGCCTCGCGCTCGAAGTTCGGGATGTTCGCCTTGTGGTTCGTGACCATCATGTTGACGAACTCTTTGTCGAACGCGGCGCCACTGAGTTTGTCCAGCTTCTCTTTCTTGGCCTTCTGCTCGGCCGTCGGCTCAGTCGGTAGCGTCCACCCCTTCTGCGACGCGATCTTCTTCAGCTCGTCGTTTGCCTTCATGTGATCGGTATGAAGACGCGACGCCAGATCTTTCACGTCGGTCGAACTGGCTTTCTGCTCGGCCAGCATCGTGACTTCCACCTCCGCTTGGCCGCCGGCTGCGACCTTCTTCGCGAAGTCCTGGTCGGCCGTCGAGGCCTTCGCATGTTCTCCGTCGTGCGCCGCGGGCGGTTTGGCCGTCGACGGCTCGGGCTTCGAACGGGGCGTCGGCGCCGGGGCCTGAGCCATCAGCGCCGTCGACCCCGCAAATACGATCGCGGTCAGCAATGGCAGGTATCGTTTCATGAGCTCTCCTCCAGTTGCTTGGAGTTGCAAGCAACAGACCGGGATAATCACGAGATCTCGACCCTCGAGGTCGCTCGGGGATGCCCTGAGCGATGTCGACGGGGCATCCCGTAGAGCGCACGCTTCACCCCTCGACGAATGCTCGGGTTGCCCTAAACGAAGTCGAAGAGCAGCGTACGCGGATCCGCGGAGGCTGAAGCCGCCGCTACGGATTCGTTGAGGCTCGTCGATCAGACGAGGCTCGCGTCACCCGCCAAATCGTGTTGCCCACGTCGTCGGCCACGAGCAGTGCTCCAGCGCGATCGATCGCGACGCCGACTGGACGGCCCATCGCGTCGCCTCCCTCGCGCACGAAACCCGAGAGGACGTCGATCGGGGTGCCCGACGGCTTGCCGTTCGAGAACGGGACGAAGATCACCTTGTAGCCGCTGCGCGGATCGCGATTCCACGAGCCGTGCTGACCGACGAACATGCCGTGCTCGAACTGCGCGGGCAAGGCATTGCCGCGGGCGTTCACGAGGCCAAGCGATGCCGTGTGCGGGCCGAGTGCATAGTCCGGTGCGATCGCCTTGGCGACGAGATCCGGACGCTGCGGCTTGACGCGGTCGTCGACGTGCGCGCCGTAGTAGGTGTATGGCCACCCATAAAACGCGCCGTCCCGAACCGCCGTCATGTAGTCGGGAACGAGATCGCTGCCAAGTTCATCGCGCTCGTTGACCGCCACCCACAGCGCCTTCGTGTCCGGCTCCCACGCCATGCCAACGGGGTTCCGCAGGCCGGAGGCAAAGACGCGGTGCGCACCGGTGCGGGCGTCGACTTCCCAGATCGCGGCGCGTTCCGCTTCCTTGTCGATGCCGTTCTCGGCGACGTTGCTGTTCGAGCCGACCGCAACATAGAGCTTCGATCCGTCCGGACTGGCGATCACGTTCTTGGTCCAATGGTGATTGAGCGGACCGCCGGGAAGAGTCGTGACCTTCACCGGCCTGGCTTTGATCGTGAGCGCCCCGTCCGAATACGGCACCCGTACGAGCGCGTCGGTGTTGGCGATATAGAGCTGATTGCCGACTAACACCATGCCGAACGGCGAGGTCAGGTTGGACATGAAGATCGAGTGCACGTCCGCAACGCCGTCGCCGTTGGTGTCTCGCAGCAGTGTGATGCGGTTGGCGCTCGGCACCGCGCCGCCGGCTTTCTTCTGATAATGCTTGAACAGCCGACCCTTCAGCCCTTTGCCATCGTCGGGACGCGCCGGCGCATTGGTTTCCGCCACCAGAACATCGCCGTTGGGCAGCACATAGACCCAGCGCGGGTGGTCGAGGTCCCGGGCGAAGGGCGCAACCGCAAGTCCGCTTGCCGGCGTCGGCATCTCACCCTGCGGCCAGCCCTTTGCGGTGACGACTTTGATTTTCGGAATCAGCGAGGTCTTCGGCTCCGGGAGAACCGGCTGCGGTCCTGTGCCGTCGTTCACAGCGAGTCGTGCCGTGGCCCCGCACCCGACTGCCAGTACCGCCGCTGCCGCGAGAAGCGCACACGACGGAAAGGTTTTCATCATTGGCTCCCTCATCAGTTCAGGCGGCGGCCCCGCTAACCGCAGCCGTGATGAAAGGAGCGAGGCACGTGCCACGCGGATATGGACCAATGGCGGCCGTTCTGCGCTGCTGTGCCGTGTTACGGATGAGAACGAAGGAGCGGCCGGACGGGCGATCAGCGCGCCAGCGCGACTTCGCCGTTCGCGTTGACGACGTGCGTGTGTTGACCGCAGATCTCGCTGAGGTGCGTGGTGTGCGCGATGCCGTCGAGCGCGTACGCACAGAGCAGGACGAACGCATGGCTCGAGGCAAGTACATTCCACAGCGACTCGAGCGCGGTCGCCGCCGCCGTCGATCCCGCCTTCCACAATACGTCGACCATCTCGCCGTAGACGCGAACCAGCCTGTCGCTCTCGCCTCGTGCGAGTTCGATCATCGGCCCGACGAGACGTTCAAAGCGCGCTTGACTCGGCGCGCCATCGACCATCAGCGACGTCAGCATCGCTGCGGCATCACGCACGAAGAAATCGCCGGACCGCTTCAATGCGGCGATGTCGAAGCCACGTGCGCGTAGAAAGGATTCGATGCGAGAGGCGTGAGCGGGTGTCGCGACGATGACCGCCGGCTGACCCGCATTGAGACCCTCGGCAACGAAATCGGCGACGATCTGGCAGAGCCCAACTGAATCGTAATAAAACCGGACGGCGTGGAACTGCCCTTTCCCTTCGACCATGCTCCGGTGTCGATCGATGACGTACACAGGCCAGCCACTCTAGCAAAAGGACCTGGAGTCGCAACCGGGGGTTTACCCGATGCCAGCGAACTGACGCTCGTGCGTAGCCGGTTCAGCGTGCGATGCGGCGTCCCACGGTGATGAACAGCCCGCCCTCATGCCCGAGCGTCCACGCCCACGACAACTGCGCAAGCCATGCTTCCAATCGCCAGTTGTCGGGCGCGCGTTCGAACAGCCCGCCCTCCTCATCACCGAGCTGCGCACTCGGATAGGTGCGCACGTAGTCGACATCGTTCTCTTCGAACCATGCCTGCACCTCGGCCAGCGTGTGTCGATGCTCTTCGGGATGCTGATATTGATCGCGGAGCCAGGCGTCGCGACGCGAGGGTTCCTGCTGTCGATCGCGCAAGACCGGATCGAACGGAATCACGCGATAGCCGGACAGGCGCGCAATGATCCTGCGCAGACGAAGCGGCAGACGCGCGAACGCGTTGTAGAGCCCGAGCACGATCATGCCGCCCGGCCTCGCCAGCCGCGCCAGACTGGCGAACGCCGCCCGCGGATTCGGTGTGTGGTGCAGCACACCCGACGACACCACCACGTCGAACGCACCATGCCGCAGACCAGGAGCGAACAGATCGCTTTCGACGAGCTGCACGCGATGGAGACCGAAGCGCCGCGCGGCCTGGGCCGCCAGCCGCAGCGGCGTACGCGCGACATCCGCCGCGACGACGATCCGATCGGCGGTGGCCAGATACAAACTCATTTGCCCGGTGCCGCATCCGATCTCGACGATCCGCGCATCGGCGGGAATCGCGCGATCGAGGAGTCGCGCGAACTCGCTGCGCTCGGCACGCGCGCGCAGCCACGACAGACTGTCGCGCGGCGGATAACCGGGGAACGGCGCCTGCTCGTAGAAACGGCGGACGACGTCGACGCGAGCCTCGCCCGGAAGGCGCAGATTTGGAATCCCGTCCTCGGCGTCATATCGCGCGCCACACCGCGCGCACGACCAGTCGGGCCCGAGCAATCCGCCGCATGCCGGGCAGGCGAGCAGATCGTCGAAGAGACGCACCGATCACCAGATGGAGTAGATGAACGGCGCGAGCGCTTCGACGGTGGTGGCCACGACGAGGATCAGGCCCGTCAGGCAGAGGAAGATCGCCAGCGGGATCAACCAGCGTTTGTGCGCCTCGCTGCGCCACAACCCGCCGGTGAGCTGCGCGATCGATCCGCCGGCGCTGCCAAGCACGATCAGCCCGCGTTTCATCTTGCCGCGTCTCTTGATCATGATCCGCTCCCAACGAACGTCGACGCCTCCGTGGACGAGGACACCTGCGGACGGGTCTTCTTCGTCACCCGCGTGTTGCCGGCGACCAGCACGTCGATGCCGCAACGAAGAAATGTCGAGTAGCCCTCGACCGCGCGATTGACGATCGGTTCGCCCGACAGATTGAAAGAGGTATTCAACAACACGGGTACTCCCGTGCGGCGGCCGTACGCCTCGAGCAGCGCGTACAAGCGCGGCGACATCTCACGATCGAGCGCCTGCAGACGCGCGGTCCCGTCGACGTGCGTGATCGCGCCGAGCTGCGCGCGCCACTCCGGCCGCACTGTGAAGACGCCCGACATGAAGCGCGCGAGCCGCATGCCGCCAGGTGGCAGCTCGAAATAGCGATCGGCCGCTTCGAGCGGCACCACGGGCGCGAACGGACGGAACTCGTCGCGGAACTTGATGTCGCGGTTCAACCGATCGCGCATCGCGGTGGAGGCCGCTGACGCGAGGATGCTGCGGTGGCCAAGTGCGCGTGGACCGAGCTCGAGCGCGCCATCCATCCAACCGACGACACGCCCTGACGCCAGATCGTCGGCAATGCCCTCGACGAGTGCCGCTTCGTCCACGCGATCGACGAGTTGACCGTCTTCGCTCGCGACGCGCGACAGCTCAGAGTCGTCGACTTCCGGTCCCCAGAACGGGTGGTCGGGCACCTCACGATCGGGGTTGCCGAAGTGCACGCGGTCGGCGTACAGCGCGGCGCCGAGCGCGCAACCCGCATCGCCAGGGGCCGATGGTACGAACAGCCGGTCGAAGCCCGACTCGGCGAGGATGCGCGCGTTGGCGACGCCATTGAGCGCGACACCACCACCGAGACAGAGATCGGAAAGTCCGGTCTCGGCCCGCAGTGAGCGCGCCAGTCCGACCAGCGTGTCCTCGAGCACGCGTTGGACGCTGGCAGCGCAATCGGCCCAGCGCCGGCCGTCTGATGTCTCGAGATCGATCGGCTCGTACGGATTCCGAGACGGTCCAAACAGATCAACGAAGCGCGCCGAGTACGATCGAGCCGCGGTCGTGTGGTACTCGAAGTAGTCGAGATCGAGCTCGAACGCGCCGTCGGGGGCCGGCCGAATCAGCCGTCGCACCTTGTCGACCATCGTCGGCTGGCCGTACCCAGCCAGCCCCATGACTTTGTATTCGTCTTCGTTCACCGCGAAGCCGAGAAAGGCCGTGAAGGTCGAATACAACATGCCGAGCGAGTGCGGATAGCGGATCTCTCGAAGCTGCGTGATCGCGACGCTGCCGTCGTCGCGGCGCGCGCCGTGGCCAACGGAGAGCGTCGCCCACTCGCCCACGCCATCGGTGGTCAGAATCGCGGCGCGCCGCGTTGGCGCCGTGAGAAACGCGGCGGCGGCGTGCGACTGGTGATGCCGCGTGAACAGAATCTTCGCGGCCGGCACGCCGAGGTGCGACGAGATGACGCCCCGCACCCAGACCTTCTCCCCGAGCGAGCTTTTCATCGCCTGCGGAAACGACCGCCACGAGCGCGGGAACGCGCGCAGCGCGCAGGTGAGGATGCGATCGAACTTCAACATCGGCCGCTCGTAGAAGACGACCGCATCGAGATCGTCGGGCTCGAGCCGGCCGCGATCGAGGCACCATTCGATCGCCGACAGCGGAAAGGCCGCATCGTTCTTTCGCCGCGACAGCCGCTCCTCCTGCACGGCACACACCGGCACGCCATCGACGACCAACGCGGCCGCCGAGTCGTGGTAATGCGCCGAGACGCCGAGGATCTTCATGACTAGTACTGCCGCTTCATCGCATCGCGCCCCTCGACGGGAATCGGCGCCCACCCGCGAGGCTCGCGTCGCAACGCCCGTTTGGCCATCCACGCGAAGGGCGGCAGCAGCACGAAGTACTGAACGATCAGCAGCAACCCGCCGATGAGGCCGGCCAGCGCCACGGCCACGCGCAAGTAGGCTTTCCACAGCCGACTGAGGCGCGCACGCCAGAGTCGTCGCTTGTGATGCTGCGGCGAGACACGCGCCAGCTGCACGAGCGTGTAGTTCATGTGGAACGTCTCGTCGTGAAGGATCTCATTGAACACCGCACAGGTCGGGGCATCGCCTTTCAACACGTCTCGATAGACCGTGAACCGACTGGCCGCCGCCTTCTCCGAGAGATGCAGAAACGCGAGCATCGTATCGTCGGACTCATCGTCGACATCGAGGTCATCGGCTCCGTGGCCGCCACGCGCGAGCCAATCGGCGCGGAACGTCGGCGCCGACGAAGACCGAAGGGTCGGCATGAGTGAGGCGGCACGCTGTCGGAAGAGCGCGCCGTGGCGTAACTCGTCGATCGCGTGCACGAGGTAGAGACGACGCAGCAGCGGATCGGAAGTGATCTCGGCGGCGCGGAGGATGTCACGTCCACCATCGGTTTCGGTCTCGCCGAAGCTGATGAGCTTCTGCACGCGGCGTCTGGCATCGCTCCAGATCCACCGATGAAGCGGGGCCAGCAATCGATCGAACCTCGTGGGACGTACGAGGGGCCGTGCCGAGCGCATCGAGCCCTAAGATATACCAGCCGTGCAGACGTCAACATCGGGGGTAGCCGCGTCTCAGTCTGCTGTTCTCGCGCGGGTTGTCGTTGAGCTCGCGATCGTACTTATCGGCGTGATGTTCGCCGCGTGGGCGACCATCGCCGACCAGGATTGGTTCGATCGCCACTTCCTGCCGGCCTTCTTCGTCTCGCGGCAGAGGTACGTGCTCATCGAATCGATCGGACGAGCGGCCGCGGCCACGATCGGACTTGCGCTGCTGTTCGTGGTTCGCCCGCGCGCGGGGCGATTGGTCGCGCGCAATCCGCTGCTCGTCATCAATGTGGTTGCGGCCATCGTGTTTGCGGGCATCGCGAGCGAGATGATCCTCGAGCAGTTGCATCTGCATGCCGCAGCACAGGAGCCATTCGGCCAGGAACCGCGGCGGCGTGTCGATCCGCGTCTGGGCTGGACGTTCGTGCCATCGCGAGCCGCCATGCACCTCGAGAGCGGCCGCATGATCGAATACGCGTTCGATGACCACGGTTACCGCGTGCGTCATGCCGGTGATCGCGTCGATGCGAACACGCGGTCGATTCTGTTCAGTGGGGAATCGATGATCGTCGGCGAGGGTCTCACGTGGGACGAGAGCATTCCGGCGCAAGTGGGGGCCATGCTCGGGATCCAGCCCGCAAACCTCGCCGTGTCCGCCTACGCCACCGATCAAGCCTACATGCGATTGCAAATGGAGCTGCCACGTTTTCGACAACCGATTGCCGTGGTCACTGTCTTCACGCCGACGCTCTTCGATCGCAACATGGACGACGACCGGCCCCACCTCGGGCCCTCACTCGTCTGGCAGCCGCCCTTGAAGCGATCGCGCATGCTGGAGATCTTGCGATTGCTGGTGCGCTACCGCCGAATGGCGACGATCGAGCAAGGCATCACGAACACGCGAGATATTCTTCATGCCACCGCTGACCTCGCGCGTTCGCGTGGCGCCGCGCCGCTGATCGTCGTACCGCAGTTCGCGCCGGAGCAGCCGGACGAAGAAGCGCTGCGTCATCGCATTCTGGACAACAGCGATTTGCCGATCGTGCGAGTGGAACTGAATGGATCGTGGCGGATTGCCGGCGACGGTCATCCTGATGCACGAGCCGCGCACGCGATCGCGGAGGCGATCGCCGCGCGGCTTCGTCGGTCGTAGTGTCCGGCTTTCCGCCTTCGCGTAAAGCTTCGGCGGACCCGCCGTAGCCTTGGCGGAGGCGGGCAGCCGGACTTATGAAGGATCACTTGGAGGGCGGGCCGGTGGCGCATTCGCCTGAAACGGTGCGGATGCTGGCGCCCTTCAACTCCACGAGATCGTTGCCCGTGCCGTTGATCTCCGGTCCCTTCTGCGCACGCTCTTCATGTGCGAAGGTGCCGTCGATCTGCACGCGTCTGTTCACGTTCGACTTCAACTGGCCGGCGGAGAAACCCTGCACATCGTAGATGGCGCTGTGACCTCCCTCGGGGGCGCCGCTCGGACTCGACCCTTTCACAATCCGGCTCTCGGTGAGGACGTAGTCCTCGCCGAGACCAGCTCGCTCAGCGATGTTCGGCTTCCGGCCCGGAACGTCCGCCTCGCGGTGAAGGCATCCTTCGACCGTCGCCGGGGTGCCGTTCGACGAACGCGATCGATCGGATTGCGCGCCTCTCGCGGGCGGCGA
>Ga0075423_10002668_pt1 | contig 16275 bp, 20 predicted proteins | sample SoiMethybrSBSTD2_FD_80114 | JGI IMG/M metagenome (GOLD analysis project Ga0075423, IMG submission 80114) | Bulk soil microbial communities from a Populus tree surrounding site in Tennessee, USA - Soil MetaG P. TD hybrid SBSTD2 | ecosystem: Environmental > Terrestrial > Soil > Tree plantation...
GGGGTCGTCGTCAGCGAGAAGGACATCCTCGACGGCATCGCCTGGTCCGTCGTCGAACCGCACTGAAGGTGCTGCGCGGGGCCGGGCTCAGGGCCCGGTGGCCTCCTCGACACCGGGCGGCAGCTTGCCGGTGAGCGACTTCCACGTCGCCGCGGCGCCCCGGGTCGCCAGCAGCCGGGCCGACGCCACCGCGATGCCGGACACGGCGGCCCATATCAGCGCCTCGGACCACTTCGTCCCGGGCGCCGCCGGGTTCATCGGCGGATCGTCGTGCTTGGTCTTCCGCCAGCCACTCTCGATCGCCTTGCGAACCGCAATGCCGGTCGGCACCGCGAACGCCGCCGCGACCACCTTCCACCCGATCCTGCCCGCCGCTCCAGCCACTGGTCGTCCTCCTCCAACGCTGTGTGCTTCCGGCGAGTACCCGGCGCGATCACGAGTAACACCTTCGGTGATCGTCGATCAGTTCGAGAAGAGAGGCAAGCCGGACGCGTCGGTCAGTGACCGAAGATCACGTCCGTGGTCGAGGCGACCAGGGCGGGCTGGTCGCCCAGCGTCGTGCTCGGCGACCCGGGCCACCACCGCGGCCGGGATGTCGTCCAGGTCGGGTGGACTTGCGGATCACCGTGCCGCCGGCCAGCGCCAGCTCCCAGCCGGCCCGGCCGGGCTCGTCGACCTGCCCGGCCGCGCCGTCGTTCTGCAGCTGCACGACCAGCACGCCGGCGGCGGTGGCCCGGCCGATCAGCTCCTCGACCCGCGCGGTCAGCGCCGCTGCGCCGACAACGGCGTGCGGCCCGGCCAGCAGCCCGCGCTGCATGTCGACGACGACCAGCGCCTGCACCGGTGCGGTCACCGGCCGGCGACCAGGATCGCGACCCGGACGTCCTCCTCGAACGGGCCGGGTCCGATCGCCTCCCGCAGGCCGGCCTCGAACGCCGGGTCGGTGGGCACGGAGGCGGGGGAGAGGGCGGAGCGCACGTTGCCCACTATGCCGGCGACCGTGTGGGTCTCCCGGTAGTCGAAGCTGACCTCGGTCGCGGTACGGAACCCGGCGGCTGCCAGCTCGGTCTGGTAGCGCCCGCGGCTCTCGGCGTCAGTGCCGCAGGCCGACGCGGGCGCGGTGCCGAACCAGCTCCCGAGGTACGCGTTGAGCACCCGGGACCACGGTAGATCGCGGAGCCAGAGCGGGCATCCGTTCGCGATGATGGCGACCCGTGCGCGAGGGGTCATCCGAGCCGCGAGGGACTCGAACAGGGGCACGCGGTCGAGGAGATGGATCGCCTGCGCGATCGTCACCGCGTCGAGGCCGGCCAGCATCGGGAGCCGTGTCACGTCTCGGTCGTCCGCCAGCAGCCAGGCCACCGGCGCGCACGCGGAGCGGGACCGGGCCAGCGCCAGCATGTCCGGCGACGGGTCGGCACCGATCACCCGCTCGTACCGGCCGGCTAGCGGCACGGTCAGCTGACCGGTGCCGCAGCCCAGGTCGAGCACGGACGCGTCCCGGCGCAGGCCGAGCGCGTCGACGAGCAGGTCGACGACCGGCAGCGGGTACCCCCGCCGGTGCTCGGCGTACGCGGCGGCCACCGCGCCGGAGAACTCCATGCCCCGCAGGCTGCCAGCGGGTCGTCCGCGTGACGTACGGGTTCCGCTCAGGGCGCAGGAACGCCCGGCGTACGGTGCCGCCATGGTCATCCGCCGCGCGACCGAGGCCGCCGCGGACGGTGATGATCGGCGCAGCAGCGCGCTGCCGGGGTCGGGATGGCCGGGCGATCCGGCCGACGAGACCACGCCGGTCGCGGCCGGAGCCGCGGCCGTGCGCGAGCTCGCACAGGTGGAGACCATGCCGGAGCTGGACGCGCGGGTGTCCGTCTGCCGGGCCTGCCCGCGGCTGGTCGCCTGGCGGGAGGAGGTCGCGCTCACCCGCCGCGCCGCCTTCGCCGCCGAGCCGTACTGGGGCCGCCCGGCGCCCGGCTTCGGGCCCGCGGACGCCCGGATCGCCGTGGTCGGGTTGGCGCCGGCCGCGCACGGCGCCAACCGCACCGGACGCGTGTTCACCGGCGACCGCAGCGGCGACTGGCTCTACGCCGCGATGTTCCGGGCCGGCCTCGCCAACCAGCCGACCTCGGTGCACGCCGCCGATGGGCTGGAGCTCTACGGAGTGCGGGTGGTCGCCTCGGTGCGCTGCGCTCCACCGGCCAACAAGCCGACGCCGGTGGAGCGGGACACCTGCCGGCCCTGGCTGGTACGCGAGTTGCACCTGCTCCGGCCCACCCTCCGCGCGATCGTCGTGCTCGGCGCGTTCGGATGGCAGGCACTGTGGCCGGCGCTGGAGGAGGCCGGCGCGGCGCGCGTGCCGAGGCCGCGGCCCGCGTTCGGCCACGGTGTGGAGGTGCAGGTCAACGGCCTGACGGTGCTCGGCTGCTACCACGTGTCGCAGCAGAACACCTTCACCGGCAAGCTGACCGAGCCCATGCTCGACGCGGTGTTCACCCGCGCCCGAATCGTGACGGAATCGGGTGCCGAATCGAGTGGAGGTGGTGTGGGAGGCTGATTCGGTGCGGGGTGCACAGAACACGGCGCGACTGATCACAGTCGCGGTCGTCGTCGTGAGCGCGCTGATGCTGATCGCGCTCGCCGCCCGCAGCGACCGCGCCCCGCTGCTTGCCCCGAAGCAGGTCGCCGCCGGCCCGACCGGCGCGATCACCGAGCCCACCGCCAGTCCGACCTCGACGTCCGGGACGGGCTCGGCCGGCCAGTCCCAGCCGGGGTCGCAGCGCCAACCCAACTGGCTGGTCTGGTTCGGTGCGATCGTGGCCATCGCCCCGGTGGTGATCGCCCTCCTGTTCGCCCCCGCGATGCTCTACGTCCCCGACGTCGGGCTCTGGTTCGGACGGCGCGAGCCGAGATCGGCCGAACCGGCCGAGGTCGATGACGAGGTGGCTCCGCCGCCGCTGGTGGACGCGGTCGCCGAGGGGCTGCGTGAGCTCGACCAGGGCGGCCCTGGTGAGGGCGTGGTGGCCTGCTGGGTGCAGCTCGAACGGGCTGCTGCCGACGCCGGCACCCATCGTTCCGCCCCGGAAACCACATCCGAGCTGGTCGGGCGGCTGATCGACCGGCACCCGGTGTCGTCCGGACCGCTGCTGCGGCTGGCCGACCTCTACCGGGAGGCCCGCTACTCCCGGCACGAACTGCCCGAGTCCGCCCGCGCCGAGGCCCGCGCCGCGCTGGAACAGCTGCGGGCCCAGATCGTCTCCAGCCCGGTGGGCTCGCGATGAGTCCGAAGGAGCCCGTCCTCGTCCTGCTCGCCGCGGCTCTCGCGGGTGGCGCCCTGTGGGCGATCGCGTTCGCCGCGAACTTCCGGGCCGCGCCGGCGATCTGCGTCGTCGTCGGGCTGGCGGTCGGGCTGTCCTGGCGGCTGGCGGCGCGGGTCGTCCCGCCGCCGGAGCCGCTGCTGACGCCCGCCCCGTACGAGCCCCGGGAGGAGGGCCTGCTCCCGCTCACCTCGCTGGAGAGCCGGCTGTCCTGGGGCGCGACCGACCCGGACCGGTTCCGCAGTCGCGTCCGGCCCGAGCTGGTCACCCTCGCCGCGGACCTGCTCCGCACCCGGCGGGGGATCGACCTGGACACCGAGCCCGATCTCGCCCGCAGCATCCTGGGAGAGCCACTGTGGCAGTTGATCACCCGTACACCGACGCGCAGCCCGAACCGGGCCGAGCTGGCCAGGCTGGTGGACGCGCTGGAACGGATCTGACCCCGCTGCCGCTGGCTGACGTCTGGGCGGCCGGCGAGGCGGTGCTCGACTCGGTCGAGCAGGTCGTGGTCGGCAAGCGGCACCCGCTCACGCTCGTGCTGGCGGGCATCCTCGCCGGCGGTCACGTGCTGCTCGAGGACTACCCCGGCCTGGGCAAGACGCTGGCCGCCCGCTCGCTCGCGCAGACGCTCGGTCTGGACTTCCGCCGCCTGCAGTTCACCCCCGACCTGCTGCCCAGCGACGTGACCGGCTCGTTCGTGTACGACCAGCGCACGGCCGAGTTCTCGTTCCGGGCCGGCCCGCTGTTCTGCGGGCTGCTGCTGGCCGACGAGATCAACCGCACGCCGCCGAAGACCCAGTCGGCGCTGCTGGAGGCGATGCAGGAGCGGCAGGTCACCGTCGAAGGCACCACGTTCGCGCTGCCGGAGCCGTTCCACGTGATCGCCACCGCGAACCCGATCGAGTACGAGGGCACGTACCCGCTGCCCGAGGCACAGCTCGACCGTTTCCTGATGCGGATCGGTTTCGGCTATCCCGAGCGAGCCGAGGAGCTGGACGTGCTGCGCCGGCGGCTGGCCCGGCAGCGGGAAGCGACCGAGTTGGATCCGGTGCTCGACGCCGAGGGTTTGCTGCGGGCGCAGCGGACGGTCGAGCAGGTCGAGGTCGAGGACACCGTGGCCGCCTACTGCGTCGACCTGGCCGCGGCCACCCGGACCCGGCCGCAGGTGCTGGTCGGCGCCTCCCCGCGCGGGGCGCTGGCGCTGCTGCTCGTCGGCCGGGCGCTGGCCGTGCTGCGCCGGCGTGACTACGTGACCCCGGAGGACGTCAAGGCGGTCGCGCTCGCGGTGCTGACCCACCGGATCACGCTCAAGCCGGAGATGTGGCTGCGCCGGGTGTCGCCGCAGGACGTGGTCAAGGACGTGCTCGGGGAGGTGCCGGCACCGCCGACGGCGGTACGCAGCGCGGTTCCGGCGGGCTGAGCCGTGGCTGAGTCCGGTGAGCCACGCCGGCGCCGGCGATCTGCCGCCGGCGCGGGGCAGCGGCGCGGGCGGGCCGGGGAGCCGCGCCGGCTGACCCCGGCGCCGGCGTGGCGGCCCACCGCGGCACTGGCCCGGGCAGTCGTGCTCAGCCCGGTCCTGCTGCTGCTCGCGGTGCTGCTGCGCCGGGCCGACCTGGTGGTGCTGGCCGCGCCGCTCGTGCTCGGCGCGGTGTTCGGGCTGGCCGGCCGCCCGGCCGCGGGACCGTCGATCCGGCTGCGGGTGCCGCGGGACACGATGCTCGAAGGTGGCCGGGCCACGGTCGTCGCGAGCGTGACCGCGCCGGACGGGGTGGACATCGCCGCGGTGCAGGTGGAGCTGCCGCCGGACCTGGTCGCGCCGACGGCTACCGCGGCCGTACGGGTCCCGCCCGGGTCGGTCGACGTCGGGTTCCGGGTGCGGACCGTCCGGTGGGGACGGCAGCAGGTCGGTCCGGCCTGGGTCCGGGCCACCGCCGCCTTCGGGCTGCTCAGCTGGCCCCCGGTGCGGACCGAGACCGCGACGACGGCGACCTGGCCGCTGCGCGAGGGCTTCGACGCCGCCGACACGGTGCCCCGGGCCGAGGGGCTGGTCGGCGCGCACGTGTCCCGCCGGCCGGGGGAGGGCGGCGACCTGGCCGGGGTGCGGCCGTTCGTCCCCGGCGACCGGCTGCGCCGGATCAACTGGCGGGTCACCGGCCGGACCGGCGAGCTGCACGTCACCGCGACGTACTCGGATCGCGACACCGAGGTCCTGCTCATGCTCGACAGCACCCAGGACCTCGGCCGGGCTCCGGAGTCGTGCCTGGACGTGGGCGTACGGGCGGCGGGCGCGATCGCCGAGCACTACCTGCGGGCCGGCGACCGGGTCGGACTGATCGATCTCGGCAACCCGCAGCGCCGGGTGCCGCCCCGCAACGGGCGCAGCCACCTCGTCCGGCTGCTCGACGTGCTGATGGACGCGCGTCCGCACCGGGATCGGCGCCCCGACCCGGCGACGGCCGAGGCGGCCGCGCTCAGCGCGGCGCATGCGCTGGTCGTGCTGCTCAGCCCGCTGACCCACCCGGCCGCGCTGGCCGCGGTGGCGGCGTTGGCGCGGTCCGGGCGGTCGGTGGTCGCGGTCGACACGCTGCCGGCCGACCTGCACCCCGACCGGCACAGCGACTGGTCCGACCTGGCGTTCCGGATCTGGCGGCTGCGCCGGTCGGCCGACCTGGACCGGCTGGCCGAGCTGGGCGTACCGGTCGTGACCTGGGGTGGCGCCGGCTCGCTCGACCAGGTGCTGCGGGACGTGACCCGGACCGCCCGTGCCGCCCGGGCGACGCGATGACCGGGCTGGCGCGCTGGTCCCGGACGGCGCTCGCCCTCCGGGCGGTAATGCTGGTGGCGGGCGGCGGAGCGCTGGTCGGCGCCGGCTGGGTCGGCGGGTTCCCGGTGGTCGGCCTCGTCGTCGGCGGGCTCGGTCTGCTCGCGGCGCTGATCCAGCCCGGCGGGTTCGGTCCGGCGGTGGTGATCGGCGGTGCGGCCGGAGCCTGGCTGGCCCGGTACGGCGCCGATCCGGCACCGGCCACCGGCACCGTGCTGATCGCGCTCGCGCTGGCCGTGCACCACCAGGCGGCCGGGCTCGCCGCGGCGCTGCCGTCGACCGGGCGGGTGGACCCGGCGATCGTGGTCCGGTTCATCGGGCACGGCGCACTCGTGCTGGCTGCCTCCGCCGTGGTGGGCGCGGTCGCCCTGCTGCTGGCCCGCCCGGCCGGCTCGTCCTCGCTGGAGTTGATCGGCGTCGTCGCCGTGGTGATCGCGGTCGTCGTGCCGGTGCTGCTGAGCCGGTCCGCACCACGGGAACCCGAGGCCCGATAGGCCGGCGGGTTGCTGGGTAGGCTCCGCCCATGCCGGAAAGGCCGCACATTCTCATCGTGGGCGGCGGGTACGTCGGGATGTACACCGCGCTGCGGCTGCAGAAGAAGCTGCGCCGGAACGAGGCCCGGATCACCATCGTCGACCCGCAGAACTACATGACCTACCAGCCGTTCCTGCCGGAGACGGCGGCCGGGTCGCTGGAGCCGCGGCACGTGGTGGTGCCGCTGCGCAAGGTGCTCAAGCAGTGCAGGGTGCTGACCGGCCTGGTCACCGGCATCGACCACGCCAGCAGGACCGCGACCGTGCTGCCGGTCGAGGGACCGGCGTACCCGGTCCGGTACGACGTGATCGTGGTCGCGCCCGGCTCGGTGGTACGGACGCTGCCGATTCCCGGCCTGGCCGAGCAGGGCATCGGGTTCAAGACCGTCGGCGAGGCCATCTACCTGCGCAACCACGTGCTGTCCCGGCTGGACTACGCGGCCTCGGTGACGGACGCCGAGCACCGCCGGCGGGCGCTGACGTTCGTGTTCATCGGCGGCGGCTACGCCGGGATCGAGGCGTTCGCCGAGCTCGAGGACATGGCCCGGTACGCGACCCGCTACTACGACAACGTCGACCCGGACGACATGCGCTGGGTGCTCATCGAGGCGACCGGGCGGATCCTGCCCGAGGTCAGCGTGCCGATGGCCGAATACACGGTGAAGCAGCTGCTCAAGCGGAACATGGACATCCGGCTCAGCACCAGGGTCGACTCGCTCACCGGAGGGCACGTGGTGCTCACCGACGGGGACGAGTTCGACGCCGAGACGATCGTGTGGACCGCCGGCGTCAAGGCCAACCCGATGCTGACCCGCACCGACCTGCCGCTGGACGAGAAGGGCCGGCTGCGCTGCACGGCCGACCTCCGGGTGGAGGGGGTCGAGGACGCCTGGGGCGCCGGTGACTGCGCCGCCGTACCCGACCTCACCGATCCCGGCTCGTTCACCGGCCCGTCGGCCCAGCACGCGGTGCGCCAGACCAAGACGCTCGCGGCCAACATCGTCGCGGCGCTGCGCCGGCGGCAGCTGACCGACTACCGGCACAAGTACGTCGGCTCGGTCGCGAGCCTCGGCCTCTACCGCGGCGTCGCCGAGGTGTACGGGATCAAGCTGCGCGGCTGGCCGGCCTGGTTCATGCACCGGACCTACCACGTGTCCCGGATGCCGACGGTCAACCGCAAGGTGCGGGTGCTGGCCGACTGGACGCTGGCGATCTTCTTCCCGCGCGAGGTGGTCTCGCTGGGCCAGCTCCAGCAGCCGCGCCGCGAGTTCGAGCTGGCGGCGCTGCCGCACCCGGACGCCCTGCCCGGCGCCGGTCGCGAAGCCGGTTAGCCGACGGTGTAGACGGGCGGCCGGGCCTGCAGCGCGGCCAGCGTTCGCGGGCTCTGCGCCTCCATCCAGGCGATCACGTCCCGGTACGGCACGCACAGCGTGTCCGGCTTGCGGCAGGTCTCCTCGACGAACCGGGCAAGCGCGTCGGTGTACGCGTTGCCGTTCCAGGAGTTGAAGTGGTTGCCGAGCACGAGCGGCGCCCGGTTGCCGCCGTAGGCGGCCCGGTACATCGCCCGGTACGTGCGCAACACCTGGTCCGCGCTCGCCCGGGTGTCGCGTGTGGACGGTGGGTTGCCGGTCTGCTTGACCCAGAAGTTGTAGTCCATCGACAGCACCCCTGGCCTGGCCCCGCCACCGTCCAGCGGCACGTACGCCAGCGGGAACTCCCACAGTCCCCAGCGGTCCTTGCGCGGCCAGGCGATCCCGTTCGACCCGCCGCTGCTGTCGTAGCTGAACCCGGCCGCCTTGAGTGCCGGCCGCAGCTGCTCGGGCCGGCCCTCCAGGCATGGCGTCCGTCCACCTCGGACAGACGATGCCGGCACGGTCAGATCGCGGTGCGACCGCCAGAACCGGAAGAACTCGGCGAGCTCGGCCGACCAGTCCGCGGTGGTCCAGGCGTTCGCCGACGGCTCGGCGCCGGCGCAGAAGTGTCCGTTGTAGTGGGTGCCGATCTCCATCCCGGCGGCGTACGCGGCGTCGAGGTCCTTGATCAGCGTGCGGACCTCGGCGGGAGTGTTCCAGCCGCCGAGCGAGCTGGCGCCCGGGGCATGGCCCGGACCGGTGTAGTCGGTGCGGTGGGCCCGGTCGAGCAGGTAGACGCCGGACAGGAACCCGGTGAAGCGCATCCCCGAGCGGCGCGCGACGTCCCGCCAGAACGCCCACTTCTGGTGGTCGCCCGCACCGTCGAAGGACACGATGACGAACTGCGGCGGCTTCTGCCCGGCCCGGAGCGCGGCCGGATGCACGACGGGTGCCGGGACGGCGCGGTGGGACTGCACGGGTGCGCTCGGCGCGGACCGGCCGGTCGAGACCACCAAGCCGAGGGTGAGCGCGAGCGCGGCGGCGAGCACGACATTGCTGCGCATGCGCACCTCCCCGGAGCGACCGGCGAACCGCAACATAACTGCGGGATCACCGTGAGTGGTGGCAGCGCGCCGGGTCGCCGTGCGGCGACGTAAGGTCTGCGCATGACGCAGGTCGCCGACGCCGTCCGGGAGTGCGCCGAGGCCGCGCACGCCGCCGCCGGCAGCATCGCCGCCGCCGGCGCCGACACCGTCGACGCGGCCCTGCTCGCGATCGCCGAGCGGCTGCTCGACCGGGCCGACGCGGTCCTCGCCGCGAACAAGGCCGACGTCGACGGCGCCGACCTGCCGCCGGCGATGGTCGACCGGCTCCGGCTCGACCCGGCCCGGCTCGACGGCATGGCGCACCAGCTGCGGGTGCTTGCCGAGGTGCCGCACCCGCAATGGTCCCGGGTGGTGCGGGAGCTGCCCGGCGCGCTGGTCGAGGAGCGGCGCAAGCCGGTCGGCGTGATCGGCGCGAACTTCGAGGCCAGGCCCAACGTGGTGGTCGACATCGCCTCGCAGCTGCTGAAGTCCCGCAACGCCGGCGTGCTTCGCACCGGCTCGGCCGCGATCGGCTCGGCCGCCGCGCTGCTGGACGAGGTGATCGCGCCGGCGCTGGCGGCGTCCGGGCTCGACCCGGCGGCGATCCAGCTGGTCCGGCTGCCCGGCCGGGACACCGCCCGCGCGCTGGTGGCCCAGCCGGACCTGGTGCCGCTGGTCATCCTGCGCGGCAGCGGGGACAGCACCCGGGAGCTCACCGCGGAAGCGGCCCGGCACGGCGTCCGCACGCTCGCCCACGCCGACGGCGGCGGGGTCCTCTACCTGGACCGCGCCGCCGACGCCGGCAAGGCGCTCGACCTGATCGAGCAGAGCCTGGACCGGCTCGGCGTCTGCAACCGGCTCAACCTGCTGCTGATCCACCGGGACCGCTGGGACGACCTGCTGCCCGGCGTACGGCAGGTGTTCGACCGGCTGGGCATCGCCGCGTCGCTGCCGCCGCACGACCACCCGCTCGGGCTGGAGTGGGCGCTGCAGGACGGCCGCGAGGCGACGGTGACGATCGCCCCGGTCGAGGGTCCGGCCGCGGCGGCTCGGCTCGCCGACGCGGAGACCTCGGGGCTCGCCGCCGGCATCGCGACCGAGGACCGCGCGGCCGCGACCGAGTTCCTGGACACGTACGGGGGGACCGGCGCCTTCTGGAACGTCACCACCCGGCTGCTGGACGGGTTCAAGCTGCTCGGCGTACCGGAGACCGGGATCAACGTGGACCGGCTGCCCGGCCCGCGCGGCCCGGTCACGTTCCTCGACCTACATCTGCGACAGTTCGTCGTCACCCAGCGCTGACACCCGCTACTCTCGCGAACGGTTGGGCCCCCGTAGCCCAAACGGCAGAGGCCGGCCCCTTAAAAGGGTCTGAGTGTGGGTTCGACTCCCACCGGGGGCACCTGAGTCGTCCCTTATGCCCGATGTTCGCGCGCGCAAGCAGGAGGCTTAACGGCTGGGACAACGGCGACCCTCATCCCTTCAGGTGTCGGCTTCGAGGGCGAAGGTGTTGCCGTCGGGGTCCTGAAACCACGCTATGCGTCCACCGCCGGCGCGTGCGGTGACTCCCTTGGCGTCGTGCTCGACCTCGTCGTAACGGACGAACTCGACGCCGCGGGCCGCCAGCTCATCAACGACCCGATCGATGTCATCGACGTACCAGGTCGCCAACGTCGCCCGCGACGTCCCCGCCGTAACGGACTGGTACACGCTCAGCGCCGCGCCACCGCCGGAGCCATAGACGCGGCTGCCGTCGGCGATCTTCGCGCTGGGACCGGATCGCAGCACCGGCAGACCGAGTGTGTCCTCGTAGAAGCTGATCGCACGACCAATGTCAGAAACGGCGATCGACGGTCGTACCGGGAAGTCGCTCAGCGGCATTGCCCGAACCTAGCCGCTGCCGTTCCGCAGCTGCGCGGACCGGCTGCTTCTCGAACAGTCGCCGTCCGCGGCAGGACCGCACGCCCCGGCACTCGGTGTCACGCGTCGCGCGCAGTCCGCGGCAGATGAGTGCGTTCCAGTAGACCGTCGGGCGATGGGCTTGCGCCGGGCGCTGCGGGCGGGAATGGCGCTGCGGCGGCTAAATGTTGACCATCACCGATCGACTCTGTTCCCGGGGATGAAGGCAGGCCGATGATGTCCTCGCCGAGCACCATGCGCGCCGTTGCGCTTTCCGCCCCGGGTCCGGTGGAGAACTTGCGGCTGATCACGCTTCCGTTGCCGCCGGAGCGGGACGGCTGGGTGCGGATCCGAGTCGAGGCGTTCGGCCTCAACCGCTCGGAGTTGAAGCTTCGGCTTGGGCTGGGCGTGGGGGTCACCTTTCCCCGGGTGCCGGGTATCGAGGCCGCCGGCATCGTGGACGCGGCCCCGCCCGGCAGCGGCCTGGCGCCCGGGCAGAAGGTCGTCGCGATGATGGGGGACATGGGCCGCACCTATGACGGCGGCTATGCCGAGTACGCCTCGGTGCCGCTGTCCCAGGTCATCCCCGTCGACACCGACCTGCCCTGGGAGGTGCTGGGCGCCCTGCCGGAGATGGTGCAGACCGCCTACGGCTCGCTCACCATCGGCCTGGATCTGCAACCCGATCAGTCCGTGCTGATCCGCGGCGGCACCTCCTCGGTGGGGCTGGCCGCCGCCGCGCTGGCCGCGTGGCGCGGCGCCACCGTACTGTCCACCACCCGGCGGCCCGACCGTCTCGCGTCGCTGACGGAGCACGGTGTCGACCACGCTCTGCTCGACACCGGTGAGGTCGCGCCGGCCGTGCGGGAGCTGTACCCGGACGGCGTCGACGCCGGCCTTGATCTGGTCGGCACGCCGACCCTGCCCGACACTCTGCGCGCGGTGCGGGTGCACGGCACGGTCTGTTTCAGCGGCAGCCTCTCCAACCAGTGGACGGTGCGCGACTTCTCCCCGAACGAGTACCTGCCGAAGGGTGTGCGCCTGGCGGGCTACTCCGGGGACGCCGCCGACCTGCCTCGGGTCGCCTTCCAGGACATCGTCGACGCGGTCGCGGCCGGCCGGCTGGCCTTCCCCGTGGATCGCGTCTACGACGGCCTGGAGCAAGTGCGGCAGGCCCACGACGACATGGAGCACGACCGCGCCACCGGCAAGCTCGTCGTCCGCGTCCGGCACTAGCACGCCAACGCCTCATCGCGTACGTCATCAATGGCTGATTCTGGTCGGCCACCGGGAGCGACGAACTGGCTGAGACCGGGTCCGGGCGGGCCACACCCGGGACGGAGGGACACTGTGGCCGCCGCTGGACGAGGACGCCGATGCCACACGAGGAGCAGTCATGACCGAACCCACGCCCCGCATCGACTTCGCCAACTTCCCGGCGCCCACCGAAGGCTTCCTGGTGACGCTCTTCATCACCGTCCGCAAGGTCGCCAGATCCCGGGACTTCTATTCGCGCGTCCTCGGCGGCACCGTCGTCTTGGACGAGAACCCGTGCATCATCCGGCTGTCCAACTCGTGGATCATCATGAATCCCGGCGGGCCGCCGACCCCGGACAAGCCGGAGATCTCCGTGGTCGACTACCAGCCCGGCAACACCACGTCGATCTTCCTGAACCTGCGCGTCGCCGACATCTGGGCCTGCTACGAAGAATGGAAGGCGAAGGGAGCGGAGTTCGTCACGCCGCCGATCGACCGCGAGGCAGAGATCCGCTGCTACATGCGGGATCCGGACGGCTACCTGATCGAGGTCGGCCAGTCCACCGGCCTGTTGCACGGAACGCGCGCCGCCAAGCGGCCGCAGGATCTCCCGGGCTAGGTCTCCGCCATGATCGTCGACTGGGCCGCCGGGAGACACGCTCATCGGCAACCAGCGCATCCTCCCGCCCGACCCGGCGCAAGAGCGTGCGTCCGCGCGGTCAGCGGAGGGTACGGACAGGGGTCAGTCGATGTGAGGCGGTGTCATGGTCGGAGCCGGCCCGGTGCGCACCGGCCTCAGGGTTGGACGAAACCGAGCTCGTTGCCGTGCCGCGCTCCATCTTCGCGCGGTAAGTCGGTGCTCACGCCCGTGCGCGTCGCGACCTCCTCGCGGCGCGGGCCGGTCACCCGGCGAGTCGCGATGACCTCGCGATCCACGAGATCCTTCTTGGACCCGCAGGACAGGAGCTGTGACACCCATGTCCACCTGGATGATCACCGGCAGCTCGTCCGGCCTCGGCCGGGCGCTGGCCGAGTCCGTGCTCGAGGCCGGCCACAACGCCGTCCTCACCGCGCGCAACCCAGACGCCGTCGAGGATCTCGTGGACGCGCACGCGGGCTCCGCGCTGGCGGTGGCGCTCGACGTGACGGATGACGGCCAGGTGACCGAGGCGGTCCGCCTCGGTGAGGAGCGCTTCGGAGCGGTCGACGTGCTCGTCAACAACGCCGGGTACGGCTACCGCGCCGCCGTGGAGGAGGCCGACGAGGCCGACGTCGCCACCCTCTTCGCCACCGACTTCTTCGGCCCGGTCGCGCTGATCAAGGCTGTGCTGCCCGGGATGCGCGCCCGGCGGCACGGCGCGATCGTCAACATCTCCTCCATCGGCGCGCGGATCACCCCGGCCGGCTCGGGCTACTACGCCGCCGCCAAGTCCGCCCTCGAAGGCATGTCCGGCTCGCTGCGCAAGGAGCTCGCTCCGCTCGGAATCAGCGTCACGGTGGTCGAGCCGGGCGCGTTCCGTACCGACTTCGCCGGCCGGTCGCTGCGGCAATCTGCAACCGTCATCGCCGATTACGCGGAGACCGCCGGCAAGCGCCGCAAGGAGGTCGACACCGCCCACGGCACCCAGCCCGGCGATCCCGCCCGCGCCGCGCGGGCGATCATCACCGCTGTCGAGGCCGCCGAGCCGCCCGCGCTGCTCGTGCTCGGCCCGGACGCGCTGAGGGGCATCCGGGCCGTCATCGACGCCCAGCTCGCCGAGCTGGACGACTGGGAGGCAACCAGCCTGAGCACCGACCTCAGCGACTCCTGACTGCCGACCGAAAGAGGGAATCGGCCGTGATCAACGTGACTCTCAACAACGGCGTGGAGATGCCCGCGCTCGGCCTGGGCGTGTTCCAGACGCCGCCGGAGGAGACCCGCGCCGCCGTCGAGGCCGCGCTGGCGACCGGCTACCGGCACATCGACACCGCCGCGGCGTACGGGAACGAGCGGGAGGTCGGCGAGGCCGTGGCCACGTCGGGCATCGACCGGTCCGACGTCTTCCTGGAGACGAAGATCTGGATCAGCGACTACGGCTACGACCAGACGCTGCACGGGTTCGAGAAGAGCTCGGGCAAGCTCGGCGTCGACCGGATAGACCTGCTGATCCTGCACCAGGCGCTGCCGTCGGAGTTCGACAGGACCCTGGAGGCGTACCGGGCGCTGGAGACGCTGCTGGCCGACGGCAAGGTCCGCGCGATCGGCGTCAGCAACTTCATGGTCGAGCACCTCACCACGCTCCTGGCCAAGGCGACCGTCGTGCCGGCGGTCAACCAGATCGAGGTGCACCCCTACTTCCAGCAGCGCGACGTGCAGGACTTCGGCGCCGAACACGGCATCCTCACCCAGGCGTGGTCGCCCATCGGCGGGATCACCTTCTACCGCGACGGCCAGCACACCAGCACCCTGCAGGACCCGGTCATCGGCGAGATCGCCCAGGCGCACGGCAGGACGCCGGCCCAAATCATGCTGCGCTGGCACCTGCAACAGGGTCGCTCGGCCATCCCGAAGTCGACCAAGCCGCAGCGCATCGCTGAGAACTTCGATGTCTTCGACTTCCAGCTCACCGGCCGGCAGCTTGCCGCGATCGACGACCTGGACACCGGAACCCGCGGCGGCCCGGAGCCGGCCGACATCACTATGGCCACCTTCGGCAGGCCGATCCCGGAAGCCTGACCGACGAGCCCGACCGCAGGAGGGGCAGCCACGCAGACCCTCCGCGGTTCGCGCGACACCGGCCATCACCCATGCCTACCAGAGACAAGATCACGGGAAATCCTGGGCCGCTCCACCAGAATCGCGGCGGGGCCTGATTCTCGAGCCTTCACAGGCCTATCGGCATGGGCGACAGTCCTGAGCGATCGCATACTCCGCTGCGCGCCGACATCCCCACACCGAAGTGCCTACAACCCCCTCAGGGTCTGACGGGTGTCTGCGGCGGCGGGCACACATGACTTCGTCACAGCGCGGAGGCGACGCGTTCGAGGAGGTCCACGACAGCGGGCAGGTTGGCCCGTTCCTCCGGGGTCAGCGCGGTCCGGAGCGCGGCCGCCAGCGGCTCGGCAACCGCGTCGTCACGCGAGCGGAGGTAGGCCGCGCCGGCAGGTGTGATCGTCACGACGGCGCGGCGCCGGTCGGTGGCCTGACGCACCCGCACGACGAAGCCGCGCTCGATCAGGCCGCGGATCGCGATGGCGACTGCCTGCGGAGTGACGCGCTCCGCCCGGGCGACTCCCCCTGGCGACGCGGACTTCTCCTGCCGAAGCCGCACGAGCAGGGACAGCTCCAGCGGAGCCAGCGGCGGCTCGGAGCTGCTGGTCAAGTACAGCTGGCGGAGTCGGCGGCCGATGCGGCCGACGGCGAGCCGAAAGGCCTGGACATCGGAGGCGCGCATCCGTGTAGTCTACTTACTTAAGGCAGGTTACATACCAGGAGATGGCGATGCCTGTTAGTCCCGAGGTGCGGGCGTTCCTGGAGCGGCCCGGCATGCGATTCGCTCAGACCTTCGTCACCGCCGACCCCAGCGGCGCCAGAGCGACCGACCGGGCGCAGCTGGCCGACGCGCTCCCCGAGCGCCGGGCCATGTTCGAGGCCGCCGGGGTGAGTGGTCTCCGGCTCGACCAGGCCGACGAGACACCCCTCGACGGGGACTACATTCTCGTCCGGACCACCTGGAGAGCCAGCCGGAGATCCGGCCCGGACCTCCAGCTCGCCTCGTCATTCGTCCTGCGGCGCGTGACCGGCGACTTCGAGATCGTCTTCTACCTCAACTCCCAGGACCTCCGCTCCGTCCTGAAGAGCGGAGGATGAGCGACACGGTCGTGCCAGTCACCGCCACCATCTCCGCGGGGCCAGCACCGATGCCCGGACGGGTCGAATCCCGCGCCGCCCCGGAGGCCGCGCGGATGAGCCGCTCCGCGGCAGAAGCGGATGAGCCGCTCCGCGGCAGAAACGGATGGCCTTGGCCCGGTCTCACC
>Ga0075423_10002669_pt1 | contig 16274 bp, 19 predicted proteins | sample SoiMethybrSBSTD2_FD_80114 | JGI IMG/M metagenome (GOLD analysis project Ga0075423, IMG submission 80114) | Bulk soil microbial communities from a Populus tree surrounding site in Tennessee, USA - Soil MetaG P. TD hybrid SBSTD2 | ecosystem: Environmental > Terrestrial > Soil > Tree plantation...
CAGGCATCGGCGACCTCGAGAACCGGCTCCCGCCAGCGGACGTGATCCCAGAGGAAGATGCCGTCCCATCCGGCTTCCTCTGCCTCGGCGGACAGCCGGGCGACGAGCGCGGGGTCCGCCAGCGCATCGAAGATCGGCACGAAGAGTCCTGAGCGCATCGGCGCGATCCTACGCACAGATGCGGTCGATTCGGTCACGGACGGCGGGCCTCGATCATCCAGGCACGCGAATCGAACCACACGCCACGTTCGCTTGCGTGCGCGGCGAGGGCCCCACGGAGACGCTCGAGGGCCTGCTCAGCGGCGACGGCATCCAGGCGCATCAGCAACTCCCTGGTGCTCGAGAAACCGCCGACCCACTCGAGGGCCGCCGCGACGTCCGGACCGTAGTAGATGGGCTGGTGGAGGTCGGTGAATGCGACCTCGCCGAATCCCGCCGCGCCCAGGATCGCCTCCACCCTGTCTTGATCGGCAAGCGAGAACGGCTCCCGCGCCTCCGGAGCTGGGACCGGCGATCCCTCACGGCCGAGCGCCCGTTCGATCGCCACAGACCATTCGTTCTGCTCGTGCGCCTGCCAGACCATCATCACCAGGCGCCCGGCGGGCCGAAGCGCCACCGCGATGTTGGCGAACGCCGCCACGGGATCATCGAAGAACATCGTCCCGAACCGACTGATGGCGAGGTCGAAACCGTCCTCCGGAAAGCGGTGCACCTGCGCGTCGCCCTGCTCGAAGGCAACGTTGTGGACGCTCTCCGCCCGGGCGAGTTCGCGGGCCCGCTCGATCATCGAGGCCGAGAGGTCGACTCCGAGCGCGCTCCCTTCCCCGGCCGACCGCGCGGCGTCCCGCGTCGTCCGGCCGGTTCCACAGCCGATGTCCAGGACCCGGTCGTCTGCCCGTACGTTGTACGCGCGGCGAAGGACCTCGTCGTACAGCAGGAGTTCGGCGTCGTAGTCGACGCGGGCGACTCGGTGTTCCAAAGGCCGATCCCGCACGGGGCCCGGGCCTGGATGGCTCGTCGCGCGCGGCTGCTGGCGGTCGTTCGCGTCCACAGAACAAGATCCTATGCCAGCCGGGTCACAGGAGATCGCGACGACCATCGACCAGGACCAACTGGCGGGACTTGACATCAGAATACTGGTGGTACCACTATACCGATAGTATCTAATACCAGCGGTATGCGGAGGGTGATGGTATGGCGGTGCGGTTGTCACGGGCCGAGCGACGCCAGCAGACCCGCCAGGAGCTGCTCGCAGCGGCCGAGGCCTGCTTTGTCACCCGCGGATTCCATGCCAGCTCGGTGGACCAGGTCGCCGAGCGGGCCGGCTACACCAAAGGGGCGGTCTACTCCAACTTCGCCTCCAAAGAGGACCTGTTCTTCGCCGTCTATGAGCGCCGGGTCGACCAGGCGCTGACCGAGGTCGTCCCGGGCCTGCGCCAGGCCGGCGCCGAACGCGCCTTCGACTGGCTGGCCACGACCACGATCGAGCGCCGCGGCCGCGACGACGGCTGGCTGGCGGTGTTCTTTGAGTTCTGGGCGCATGTGCTGCGCCATCCCGAGCTCCGCGACCGCTTCGCCGCCATCCACGCCCGCTTGCTGGAGCCGCTGGCCGATGCGCTGCGACAGCTGGCCGAGGACCGGGGGCTGGCCCTGCCCAGCGACGTGACGGCCAGCCAGGTGGTGCTGGCCTGGAACGCGATGGAGGTTGGGCTGGGCCTGGAGCGCCTGACCCAGCCGCAGGCGGTGGACGGGGTGGTCGCTCGGCGCATGGGCTGGCTGCTGCTGGACGCCGTCGTGGGCGCCGCCGAACCCTCCGCCGGCACCGAGGCCGCCCAGCAGGATCGGAGGATCCGATGACCAGCACGGTGCGCTACCACCGGCGACGCCTGGCCGACACGGCCGCGGCCCTGCGACAGGCCCGGACCCAGACCAGCCGCGAGCAGCGGCCACGGGCCCAGCTCGCCGCCCACCAGCAACAGCGGCTGGAGACGGTGGTGCGCCACGCCGCCACCCACTCGCCCTTCTACCGCCGCTGGTTCACTCAGACCGGCGCCCTCACCGACGCGCCGGTCCAACTGGCGCGCCTCCCCGTGCTCGACAAGTCCCTGCTCATGGAGCACTTCGACGAGCTGGTCTGCGACCCCCGGCTGCGCCGTGACCAGCTGCTGGCCCGGGTCGGCCAGCTGACCGGTGACCAGCTGCACCTGGACCGCTACCGGGTGCTGTCGACCAGCGGCTCCTCGGGCCGTCCGGGCCTGTTCGTCTACGACCCGGTCGGCTGGCGGTCGATCTGCGCCCAGATGGTGCGCAGCTCCAGCTGGGCGGGGCTGCGGCCCAGCCTGCCGCGCCAGCGGATGGCCTTCCTCGGCGGCGCCGCCCCCTCCCACATCACCCGTCAGGGAGCGGCCACCCTATCGGTCGGCCTGCACCGGGTCCTGGCCCTGCCGGTCACCCTACCCCTCCCGCGACTGGTCGAGGCGCTGAACCAGTACCAGCCCACCTACCTCAACGTCTACCCCTCGGTGGCCACGTGGCTGGCCGATGAGCAGCAGGCCGGCCGCCTGCGGCTGTCGCCCCAAATCCTGGTCACTGTCGCCGAGCTGCGCACCCCGGAGATGACCCGGCGGCTCCAGGACGCCTTCGGGGTCCGTCCCTTCGACGTCTACGGCTGCACCGAGGGGCTGTTCGGCTCCGAGTGCGAACACCACCAGGGCATCCACCTGTTCGAGGACACCACCCTGGTCGAGAACCTTGACCCCGACGGCCAACCGGTACCGGCGGGCCAGCCCGGGGCCCGACTGCTGATCACCAACCTGTACAACCTGGTCCAGCCGCTGCTGCGGCTGGAGGTGACCGACCTGGTCACCCTCGACCCCGACCCCTGCCCCTGTGGGCGGACCTTGGTCCGGGTCAGCACCATCCACGGCCGCAGCGACGACGTCCTCTCGCTTCCTGCCCGCGATGGCGGCCGGATCGAGGTCCACCCCCTGCACTTTGCCCTGCTCACCCTCGACTACCAGGTCCGCGAGTTCCAAGTGGTACAGGACGGCCCCATCCTGCGCATCCTGATCGTCCCGAGCCCAGCGGCGACAGCCAGCCACAACCGACTGGAGACCCGCCTTGGCCAGGCCGTCGCCCAGCAGCTCCTCGGGCTCGGCGTGCAGGCCCCACAGGTCACGGTCGAGCGCCGTCAGGAGCTCCCCCGCTCGGCCGGCGGCAAGCTCAAGCTCGTGATCGCCGATCCTGCTTCCCGGCCGGTCCACACCAACACCCACTAGCCGCCCACCAGCCGGTTCAGTCACCACATCATCGGCATCGGGGCCGGCGTGTCCCAGTAGGTCACCACGACAGGCGGGATGAGCATCTGCGGGTCCTGCAAGTCGAAGGAGCGCAGGTTGGTCATCAGGCTGCGTCGTTCCTCCTGGGCCGGCTCGTCTGTTCGGGTCGGAGGCTGGGGCCACGCGTTCCAGGTCATCGGTGTGGCCTTGGATGACCTGGACGAAGCCGGCCTGGTCGGAGCGACCATCCAGGAAGAGGTTCACCTTGGGGGCGTCGTGCAGGGCGATGTCACCGAGGTACCGGGAGCCTCCCGCCACCAAGCGCACTGCTCAGGCCGGTCGCTGTTACGACGAGCCTGCTCCTCGGGGGCGAAATGCACCACCACGACGCTCCAGCCGTCCTCGGTGGTCCCTGCCGTGGAGCCCAGCCAGCCGTCGGCATCGACGGCGAGCTGTCGCTGCCAGCGGTCCAGATCCCTGCGGATCCCGGGTGGGTCGAGTGCCCGACCCTGGATGACCTGAATGAACACGGCCCTGCCCTTCTCAGCGACTTCGCTATCGGTGTCCGGTCACTGCTAGATCCGGCCATCGCCGCCGGGGCCGAGGGTGAACGTGGTTCACTTGTTGCAACACGGCGTTCACCGTATGGTGAACGCCGTTCTCTGTCATGACCAGCCCAGGAGGCCCCATGGACCACCGGCAACCGGCTAGCTCCAACGGGCGGGCAACGGCGCCGTCCGGCCAGCCCGCCACCGACGGAGGGTCACGCTCGCTGTGGTTCGACCCACCCACCGACGACCAGGACCGCCGCCCCCGGCTCACCCGCGAGCGGGTGGTCACCGAGGCCCTGGCGGTCATCGCCGAGGACGGCGTCCAGGCCCTGACCATGCGCAGCTTGGCTGCCCGCCTGGGGGTCGTCCCCGGCGCCGTCTACCATCACGTCCGCAACAAGCAACAGCTCCAGGACCTGGTCCTCGACAACGTCCTGGCCGAGGTCGAGGTCCACACCGACCCCTCCCTGGGCTGGACCGGGCAGCTCGAGGTCCTGGCCCATCGGCTGCGCCAGGTGCTCGAGGCCCATCCCGGGGTGGCCGGGATCCTCAAGACCCGCGACCCGCTCGGCCCTCACTCCCTGGCCCTGGCCGAGGCATTCCTCGAGCCGCTCCAGGCCGCCGGGTTCGGCGACCGCCAGGCCGGGCTGGCCTTCTTCCTGCTGGTCGACTACACCATCGGCTTCGCCGTCAGCAGCACCTCCACCTCGGTCAACGAGCAACGGGTCCGCGACCCGGCGACCAGGACCCAGCTGCACCAGTTCTTCCGCTCACTCCCCCCGGACCGGTTCCCCGCCCTGGTGACCCTGGGCGAGCACGTCTGGCTCGACAACCGCAACGAGCGGTTCACCGCCGGCCTGGACGCGCTGGTCGCCGGGCTGGAGCACGCCCGCGCCGCCCGCCAGCCACCAGGGGAGGGGCGCCCGAGCAGGAAGAATCAAGGACGCAAGACGTCCCGGGGGGCCGGTGGATGATTGACCCGCATGAAGCAGGTCACTCCGGAGCCTCTGGGAGGTCCCACAGTGGAACCGTCTCAGCCGCCCGGACCGCCAGGTCCCGAAGCATGAGGTCACTCCGGCATTCCAGCAGACCGATCTCTGGCCAGGAACAGACAAGGGTGACCAGGCCCTCGACGGGGAGCGGCGTCAGCCAGTAGCTTGCCTCAAGCCGGTATCGGCCCTCGCTCTCGGAACTCGACGACCCATAGGCGTCCAGCCACCGCGTCCCACCAGCCGGAGTGGCCACCCCGAGCCGCAGGAGGTCGCCCTCCTCGAACCTGGGGAGATAGCGCCGCTCGATCATCGCGGCCTTCAGTGCGTGGTGGCGCTCGGCCGCTGCGATACCCTCCCGGCTCGCCGCGGTCTCGCTGTCCTGACGGGCTGCGGCCTCGTCCTCCTGCTGGGCCGTCTCGGCTGCCTGTCGTCGAGCCGTGGCCGCATGCGCTCGTCGGCCCGCGGCTTCAGCATGGATGTCGCGGGCCAGCACGACCGTGTCCAGGGCCAGCCCGCCAGGGAAGGCCGTGATCCGCCGAAGGGCCGCGACGACGTCCTCGTTCCTGCCGAGCAGCAGGCCGCTGTGGACGACGACCCCGAGGAGCTCCTCGTCGGGCCTCATGGCACCTCCTGGATCACCCATCAAGATGAACAGCCCGCGGACTGCCCGGGACTGGACACAAGCTCGAGACGCCAGCGTAGCCGAAGTCGACCCATGCCTTGGACGAGGCCTGACGCAGGTCGGGTTCGGACGGTCGCCCTGGCCACACTAGTCAGCTGCAACCGTTGCCAAGCGCAGTGGGGCGCCGACGGCGTGGAGGTGGCGGAGGGCCTCGGCGTAGGAGCCGAGCAAGGTGGCTTCGGTGTAGGGGAGGTCGTGGCGCAGGCAGAACTCCCGGACCAGGGGTTGGGCGTGGCGCAGGTTGGGCCGGGGCATCGAGGGGAACAGGTGGTGCTCGATCTGGTAGTTGAGGCCGCCGAGGAGGGTGTCGACGAACCGGCTGCCGCGGACGTTGCGGGAGGTCAGGATCTGGCGGCGGAGGAAGTCGAGCTCGTCGGCCTCGCTCAGGGTGGGCATGCCCTTGTGGTTGGGAGCGAACGAGCAGCCCAGGTACAGGCCGAACAGACCCTGGTGGACCAGGGCGAAGGCCGCCGCCTGGAGCGGTGACAGCACCAGCAGCAGGGCGGTGGGGTAGCCGACGAGGTGGGCCAACAGGAGCAGCGCCTCGACCCCGTTGGCCCGGGTCGGCTGCTTGAGCAGCGCCTTGATGCTGGCGACGCGCAGGTGGCCGGCCTCCAGCAGCAGCAGCGGGAAGAACAGGTAGGCCTGGTAGCGGGCGACCAGCTGGTATGGCCCGCGCTTGCCACGTGCCTGGGTGACGGTAAATGCCAGGGCGGCGATGCCGATATCGGGGTCGAGCCCTTCGTGGTTGGGATTGGTGTGGTGACGGTCATGCTTGCCGACCCACCAGCCGAAGCTCACCCCGACAAGCAGGTTGGCGTTGACCAGCCCAATCAGGTTGTTGGCCCGCCGGGAGCGGAAGATCTGCCGGTGGCCGGCGTCGTGGCCCACGAAGGCGATCTGGGTGAACACCACCGCCAGGTAGGCGGCGGTGAGGAGCTGCCACCAGGAGTCTCCGAGGAGGAGGAAGGCGGTCCCTCCGGCGGCGAGCAGGGCGCTGTTGGTCGCCACTTTGGCCAGGTACCATCCACGCTGGCGGTCCAGCAGACCGGCCCGCTTGATCTGCCTGGAGAGCTGGGTGTACTCGCTCCAGCGGCCCGTCGTTGATGACGCCCGTCGAACCTGGTCAGAGGCGGCCCCAAGGTCGCCGAGGCCCTCGGCGGTGTGCTCGGGCGCGCCCATGTCAGGTTCCACGGTGGCCATACCGGTCGCCTTGGCTGCCAAGCTCCTCGGCAAGCATGAGCCAGGCCTGGGCTCGAGCCGCCCGCACCTCGGATCGCCGCAAGTGCTTCTCGATGCCGCGCAACTAGCGCTCGCGTTGGGGTTGTGCCCCTGAAGCGGGCGGTGACGGCGCCCGCCGTGGGGTCGCGGGCGACGAGGTGGCCGAGGCCGATCCGGGCAGACGGCGCCTGACGTTGAGACGGCGCAGGTTGGCGGCCTGCTGGAGCTGCTCCGCGAGGTTGTCGAGCAGGCTGGTGGCGGGAACCGCGGGCTCGGCCGCCAGCCGTTCGATCAACCCGTTCACCATCACGTGGGCGAGCCGGGCGACTTCGGGATCGACGGTCGCGACCGGCTGGTCGGGCAGCATCCTAGGCGTGCCACCGAGGCGGGTCATGCTCGGGTCAACTCCTCGCGCCGTCTGCTTCTCGGGAGTGTTGCTGGCGGGCGTGGTCCGGTCCACGGTGTCACTGGGTCGAGGGGGGTGGCTGATCGCTGGCCGAAGGATGGTGCCGGTGGGCCTCGGCCCGGACGGCCAGCTCGAGCTGCTCGGCCAAGACCGGGCTCACCGACCGCAGCACCAGGTCGCCACCCTCGCGGCGGGTCCAGGCCGACACCCGGGCCAGGACCTCGACCCCGGTCGAGTCGATCAGAATCATGCCCCGCAGGTCCAACACGATGTGATGATGACCCTGGCCCACCAGGTAGCTCAGGTACTGCCACAGCTGAAGAGCTGTGTGCTCGTCGATGTCGCCGCGCACGGTGACGATCGCGTCGCCGTCGCCGGGAGTGATGGCAGATTGCAACAGTGGGGCCATGGTGTGGCCTCCTCGCTTGGAGCAGCGCGCCTACAGGCGTCAGGTCAGCCGCTCCTTCGACCACAGCCGGAGCATTACCCGGCAATGCGGCTACTGGGCGGCGACCGGTCGTACGTTGGCGGCCTGGGGGCCTTTCTGGCCCTGGGTGATGTCGAACTCGACGGCTTGGCCGTCCTGCAGTGTGCCGCCGTCCTGGATGGCGCTGGCGTGGACGAAGACATCGTTGCCGGACTCGGGCTGGATGAAGCCGTAGCCCTTGTTGGCGTTGAACCACTTGACGGTTCCAACAGTCATGCTGGTTGTCCCTCCCTCCGTCATGTCGGAGGTGGTCTCACGCCCACGCCGGACGGCGCGGGCGGCAAAGGGACAAGCTCGACCGAGCGCTGCCAGGTCAACCGTGAACCAGTGCTGCCCTCAGGGTAGCACGACCACTTGCTTCGATCCTCCGTTAGTCGTAACTTACGTTAGTGGACACTAACGGAGCCGCCGGTCTAGGGTTGCTGGGGGACCCGACTCGGCGGGCCATCTTCGAGCTGCTGGCTCGCCGCCCGAGCACGGTCGGGGAGCTGGCCCAGCAGCTGCCGATCACCCGCTCGGCGGTGTCTCAGCACCTCCGCGTGCTCAAAGACGGCGGCCTGGTTGTCAGCCAAGCCCAGGGCACCCGCCGCATCTACCGGCTCAATCCCGACGGCGTGACCGCCCTGCGCGCCTACCTGGACCGCGTCTGGGAGGAAGCCCTCACCGCGTTCGCCAAGGCCGCCCAGGCGGCCTCCCTCGACCCCGAACAGGAGGACCAATGAGCAGCGCCCCCACCATCCCACCGCTCACCGGATCCATCACCGTCGACGCACCCCTCGAGCGGGCCTTCCTCACCTTCACCGACGCCTTCGGCAGCTGGTGGCCGGCCGAGTACCACATCGGCCAGGCCGACATGGCCACGGCCATCCTGGAACCGCGCGCCGGCGGCCGCTGGTACGAACAAGGCAGCGACGGCAGCGAGTGCGACTGGGGCCGGGTGCTGGCCTGGGAGCCGCCCCATCGGCTGGTCGTCACCTGGCAGATCAACGGCCAATGGCAGTACGACCCCGACCCCGAGCACGCCAGCGAGATCGAGGTCCGCTTCACCGCCGACGGACCTGACCAGACCACCGTCAACCTCGAACACCGGCATCTGGAGCGGCTGGTCGACGGCCAGGCGCTCCGCGACGGGATCACCGGTGGCGGCGGCTGGACCAGCCTCCTGGAGCTGTTCGCCAAGGCAGCCAGCAACCAAGCCTGAACCACCACCCACCCGCATCCACGACACGGGGCGGATCCTGCGGGGCTGCGAGGTGGCCACCGCCGACCGCTTCATCGGCGAGCTCGAGGCACGTTCGCTCGCCGGGCAGGCAGGGGTCCAGGGGCGCATCCAGGATCTCGCCCAGGACCCCCGGGGCGGTGGAACCGGCCGACCTGGTGGTCCTGCACCGGGTGGTGTGCTGTTACCCAGACTATGAGCGCCTGCTTGCAGCTGCCGCCGACCATGGGCGGCGTGCCCTGGTCTTCAGCTATCACCCCCGAACGCGCTCTCCCATGCCTCCTACAGGGTGTTCAACCTGGTGATGCGGCTGACCGGAAGCAGCCTTTCGGGGGTTCGCCCACCCGCCGGACGCGGTGCTGGCGGTGCTCGAGGATCACGGGCTTCGGCGGATCTACCGGCGCCGCAGCCGCATCTGGCAGGTCGCCGGCCTGGAGCGCGGTTCGTCAGGGTGGTACAGCTCGGGGCTGAGCAGGGCGCTGTAGTGTTCGGCGGCCTGCTTGGCGGTCAACCCGGGTCGCAGGGAGGTGTCGGGGTAGGATTTCAAGTTCTGGGCCTGGAGCTGCAGCCGAAGCCCGAGCATGCGGGCGTACAGCTCGGCGGCGAAGGGATGGCCGTCGGCCGCGCCCCGGAGCACGGCGTGCACGGGGCTGATCCGGGCGAGGGTCTCGCAGCTGAGCTCGACGAGTCGGCGGAGCCGCTGCTGTGGGTCGGTGAGCGCGCTGATCTCGTCCCTGCGGTGCTCCTGGTCGCGCTGCCCAGGATCCTCCGGGTCGTATCTGGCCATCGACAAGACGCCTTCCAGCAGGCCCTGCTTGCCGCCGAGGGAGACGTAGATCGTGTCGGGGGACACGCCGGCGGCCTGAGCCACCGCGGCGACCCACTGGGTCGGGCACTCCTCCAGCCGTTGCATCGGGCTGCAGCTGGCCCTGGACGACCCGGCCTGGTCGCCAGCCTGACCCTCTTCGAGCCGGCCAAGCCCTCGGGCACGCAGCGAGAGGTGGCCGCCTGGACCTTCGGGCCGGCCGAGGCGGCCCGGGTCGCGGCACCGGCACTCCTGCTCTGCGGCGCCCACTCCCGCCCCTGGTTCCGCGAGAACGTCGCGATCCTGGCCGAGATGCTGCCCGATGCGCGCACCCAAAGCCTGCCCGAGCTGGATCACCTCGCCGCGCTGCGCTCACCCACCCCGACAAACTCGCCGCCACCATCGGCCAATTCGTCGGCCACCCAGCACCCACGCCCTCCTGACCGGTCGGCCGGCAGCCGGTCGACCTGCACGCGGCGGCGCAGGAACCACATCAGCAGCCTGGCGTCCGGGTTGTCGGGCCGGAGCTGCTCGGCCGCCCACTGGTAGCCCCACCGGCCCATCGCCTCCACCACCGGACGGAACGACGCCCCGGCCGACAGCGCACGCGGGATGCCGGGCAGAACTGCCCACACCCTCGCATGTCAGGAGCGTGGCCCGCTCCCGCTAGCCGGTCACGTCCATTCCTTGAACCATCTTGGCGAGGCCGTCGAGCAGCCGCCGGGTGAAGCGGCGCAGGGCGGCCACATAGATCCAGCCGAAGCCGGACGGTGCGTCGAAGCGGGAGTGCCAGCGGACCTCGGTGCCTTCCGCGGTCGGGCTGAGGTCGAGATCGGCACGGTAGTTCCGCAACGGCAGGCCCGCCAGCAGCGTGTAGCCGATGCGTCGGTCGGCGACGACCTCGACGATCTCCTCCCGCATCACCCGGCGGCCGGACCGCAGCAGCCCGACCGAGCCGACGTCGTGGGGCCCGGCCGCGCCCGGCCGCACGAGCTCGAACGCGTCGTGCCCGGACCAGGCCGGCCAGCTCGAGCGATCCAGCAGCGCCGCGAACACCGCCGCCGGAGGGGCAGGGATCACCTGACGGACATCGATCTCCTTGTGGCCCATCGAAACCTCCTTGATGTCGTGCCAGTAACTGTACCACATGGTACAGTTACTGGACCCCAGCGCGAAGGAGGAGGCGGCGATGCCACGTCCCAGCACCGACACCCGGGAGCGCCTGCTCGCCGCCGCCGTCGACTACGCGGCCGAGCATGGCCTGGCCGACCTCAGCCTGCGCACGCTGGCCGCCGCGCTCGGCACGAGCCACCGGATGCTGATCTTCCACTTCGGCTCCAAGGAGGGACTCCTCCTCGAGGTGGTCCGCGCGGTCGAGGCCCAGCAGCGGGCGCTCCTGGACGAGCTCCGGGCCAACCCCGGGCTCGAGCCGCTCGGCCAGATGCAGACGCTCTGGCAACACCTGACGTCGCCGGCGCTGTGGCCCTACGAGCGGCTGTTCTTCGAGGTCTACGCGCAGGGCCTGCTGGGCAAGGAGCCCGCGAAGCGGCTGCTCGAGGAAGCGATCGACGCGTGGCTCCCACCGGTCGTCGACCTGCTGGTCTCGCAGGGCGTGCCGCCGGTCGAGGCGCGTGCCGAGGCGCGCCTTGCGATCGCGGTGACCCGCGGCCTGCTGCTCGACCTGCTGGCGACCGGGGATCTCGACGCCGTCGGCGCGGCGATGGACCGCTTCACCGCGCTGTACCTGCACGCCCGGCCCGAGCTCGCCGGGCGCGAGGGCAGCGGTGATGGCGGCAGCGATCAGGATCGGGCACAGGGTTAGGGTCCAGGGCCAGGCGGGCCGGAGAGCTGCGGGTCGGTGGCGGGGTACGGCAGGGTCTTGGCCACCCAGCGGGAGGTGTCGACGTCGGCCGCGGCCGAGGGCGGCTAGTCGGCGCCCTGGACGGCGACCATGCGCAGGCGCGCCGCACCCTCGCGTCGCCGCCTGGCCTGCTGGTACAGCTCGGAGTCGTACCAGCGTCGGGCGGCGGCCAGGTCCTCGAACTCCAGGATGACCAGGCGGGGTGGCTGCCAGTCGCCCTCGAGGACGGCCAGCTCGCCGCCGCGGGCCAGGTAGCGGCCGCCGGCGGCGGCGACCGCGTCGGACGCGGCCGCCTTGTAGTGCTCGTACTGCTCGGGGTCGCTGACGTCAGTCTCGACGATGACGTAGGCAGGCATGGTCGGGAATCTACCCTTGCCGTCGCCATGCCCGCTACGGGGCTCAGGCGGCGGCCGCGTCTTGAACGGAATTGACCTCTATGCTTGCGCTGCCAGCTCCGGAGGGCCGAGCGCATGAGCAAACCGACCATCCTGACGGTCGACGACGATCCCCAGGTCTCGGCGGCGATCACCCGCGACCTGGCCAGCCGGTACGGCGCCGAGTACCGCGTCGTCCGGGCGCCGTCGGGGCCCGAAGCGCTGGGCGTGCTGGCCAGGCTCGCCCTGCGCGACGAACCGGTGGCGCTGATCGCCGCCGACCAGCGGATGCCCCGGATGACCGGCATCGAGCTGCTCTCCCAGGCGCGGGCCCACGCCCCGGGCGCCAAGTTCCTGCTGCTCACGGCGTACGCCGACACCGACGTGGCCATCAGGGCGATCAACGACATCGGCCTCGACCACTACCTGCTCAAGCCCTGGGACCCTCCCGAAGAGCGGCTGTACCCGGTGGTCGATGACCTGCTCGACGACTGGCGGCAGGCCCACCGGGACCACACCGCCGACGTGCGGGTGGTCGGGCACCGCTGGTCGGACCGCAGCCACGACCTCAAGATGTTCCTGGCCCGCAACCACGTGCCCTACCGCTGGTACGACGTCGAGCGCGACGCCGAGGCCCGGCGGCTCCGGGACCTCGCCCAGGCGGACGCGGCCGACCTCCCGCTCGTGCTCGTGCCGGACGGCGACACCCTCCGCTCCCCCTCGACGCTCGACCTGGCGGGCGCGCTCGGCCTGCGCACCACCGCCCAGCAGCCCCTGTACGACGTGTGCATCGTCGGCGGCGGGCCGGCCGGTCTGGCCGCCGCGGTGTACGCGGCCTCCGAGGGCCTGAGCACCGTCATCGTGGAACGCGAGGCCCCAGGAGGGCAGGCCGGAGAGAGCGCGGCGATCGAGAACTACCTCGGGTTCCCCAAGGGGCTGAGCGGCTCCGATCTGACCCGCCGGGCCATCGCCCAGGTCCTGCGCTTCGGCGCCGAGATGGTCCTGGCCCGCGACGTCGTCGGCTTCGAGGCCCGCGGCCCCGTGCGCGCCGTGCGCTTCGACGGCTCGGGGGAGATCGAGGCCCGCGCGCTCATCGTGGCCACCGGCGTGTCCTACCGGCGGCTGGAGGCGGCGGGGCTGGAGGAGCTCACCGGCCGCGGCGTCTACTACGGGGTCAACGCCGGCGAGGCCAGCCAGTGCCAGGGCGACGAGGTCTACGTGGCCGGGGCGGCCAACTCGGCCGGCCAGGCCGCGCTCAACCTGTCCCGCTTCGCCAAGCGGGTCGTGCTGGTCGTGCGGGCGGCGTCGCTCACCGAGACGATGTCCACCTACCTCGTGGAGCGGGTCACGGCCGCGCCCAATATCGCCGTGCGGCACCGCTGCGAGGTGGTGGCGGGCCGGGGCGAGGGCCACCTCGAGGCCCTCACCCTCGCCGACCGGGATTCCGGCGTCACCGAGGAGGTCCCGTCGAGCTGGCTGTTCGTGTTCATCGGGGCCTCGCCCCGCACCGAGTGGCTCGGCCCCGACGTCGTCCGCGACGACAAGGGGTTCGTGGTCACGGGCCACGACCTGCTGGGCCCGGCCTGGGCGCGGCGGTGGCCGCTGGCGCGGGCGCCGTTCGCCCTGGAGACGAGCGTGCCCGGCGTGTTCGCGGCCGGCGACGTCCGGCTCGACTCGATGAAGCGGGTCGCGTCGGCCGTCGGCGAGGGCGCGATGTCGACCTACCTCGTGCACCGCTACCTGGCCACGATCTGATGCTGGTCGACGACCTCCGCCCGCTGGGCATCTTCGACGGCCTGACCGACGAGCAGCTCGCCGAGCTGGTCGAGGGCGGGACCGAGGTCCCCGTGGAGCCCGGGGTCGACCTGTTCCGCGAGGGTGAGCACGCCGACTTCTGGTGGGTACTGGTCGACGGCGCCATCGACCTCGTCCGCCACGTCGGCCGCGAGGACACCGTGGTCGCCAGGATGGACGTGCCCGGCCGCTGGGCCGGCGGCTTCCGCGCCTGGGACGAGCACGGCGTCTACCTGGCCACCGGCCGGGGCGTGACCGCCGGCCGGGTGCTGCGGGTGCCGGCCGAGCTGCTGCGCGAGTGGTCCGACGCCTGGTTCCCGTTCGGCCGCCACCTCATCCAGGGGCTGTTCCGCACGGCCCGCTCGGTCGAGTCGACGGCCCGCCAGCGCGAGGCGCTGGTGACCCTGGGGACGCTGGCCGCCGGCCTCGCCCACGAGCTCAACAACCCGGCATCCGCCGCCGGGCGGGGGGTCGACGCCCTCGAGGCCGCGTGCGCCGCCCTGCTGTCCTCGGTCGGCCTGCTCGCCCGGGGCGAGCTGTCGGCCGGGCAGTTCGCCGCCCTCGACGCGCTGCGCTCCGAGATCGAGCCCCCGGCGGCGGACCCGGACCCGCTGGCCCTGGCCGACCGGGAGCAGGCGCTGTCGGCGTGGCTCACCCGCCACGGCGTCATGCGCGAGTGGACCATCGCCCCGCCGCTCGCCGCCGCCGGGGTCGATCCCGCCTGGTGCGAGCGGGCCGCGACCGTGCTGGAAGGGCCGGCCCTGGAGGCGGGCCTGGAGTGGGTGGCCAGCTCGCTCTCGGTGGCCGCCCTGCTGGGCGAGGTCAAGGAGTCCACACGGCGCATCTCCGAGCTGGTCGCCGCAGTCAGGTCCTACTCGCAGCTGGACCGCGCGTCGATGCAGCACCTCGACGTCACCGAGGGCCTCGACAGCACCCTGGTGATGCTCGGCCACAAGCTCCGCCAGGGGGTGACGGTGGTGCGCGAGTACGGCGCCGACGTCCCCCGGATCGACGCCTACGCCGGCGAGCTCAACCAGGTGTGGACCAACCTGATCGACAACGCGGTCGACGCGATGGACGGCACCGGCACCCTCCGGCTGACGACCCGCGCCGACGGCGACAGCGTGATCGTCGAGATCGGCGACACCGGCCCGGGCATGCCCCCGCAGGTGGCCGAACGCGCCTTCGAGCCCTTCTACACCACCAAGGACGTCGGCAAGGGCACCGGCCTCGGCCTCGACATCGCCCGGCGCATCGTCGTGGACCGCCACGGCGGCACCATCACCATCGACCCCCGCCCGGGCGAGACCGTGCTCCGGGTCCGCCTCCCGGTCCGGCCGAGGCCCTGAGCTCGCCGTACGGCGGCTCAGGGCTCCTTGTAGGCGCCCGGTTCGTCGATGATGATGGCGGCGCCCTCGCCGCCCTTGCCGGGTCGGCCGGTGGCCTCGCGGCGTTGCTCCTCCTGGAGGTACGGTGGGGCGATCAGGCGGACGAGGTGGAAGGCGGCCACGGTCACGATCGTGCCCAGGGCGATCCCCGAGATCTGGAAGTTGTCGGTGATCACCAGGGTCGTGTTGCCGATGGCGATGATGATGCCGGCGGCCACCGGGACCAGGTTGATCGGGTTGCCGAAGTCGACCCCGTTCTCCTTCCAGATCTTGGCCCCGAGCAGGCCGATCATGCCGTACAGGACCACCGTGATGCCGCCCAGCACGCCGCCCGGGGTGGCGGAGATCACCGCGCCGAACTTGGGGGAGAAGCCGAACAGTATCGCCACCAGCGCGGCCACGTAGTAGGCGGCGGTGGAGTAGATCCGGGTCGCGGCCATGACGCCGATGTTCTCGGCGTAGGTCGTGGTCGGCGACCCGCCGACGGCCGAGGTGAGGGTGGTGGCCACGCCGTCGGCGGCGATCGCCCGGCCCATCACCGGGTCCAGGTCGGTGTCGGTCATCTCGGCCACGGCCTTGACGTGGCCGGTGTTCTCGGCGATGAGGGCGATCACCGCGGGCAGCACCAGCAGCACGAAGGTCAGCTTGATGTCGGGGAGGTGCCAGCCCGGGATCTCCTTGCCGTCGGGGCCGACGGTGGTCTGGGCCGGGAAGCCCACCCAGTCGGCGACCTTCACGCCGGCCCAGTTCACCCGCTCGTGGGTGGTGACCTTGCCGGCGACGGGGTCGAAGGAGGTGATCGGCCCGAAGACCCGGTCGAAGAGCCACGACAGCACGTAGCCGAAGATCAGGCCGAGGAAGACCGCGATCCGGCCCAGGAAGCCGCGGAAGCCGACCGCCATGGCCATCACCGCGATCATCGTGAGCAGGGCCACCCACTGGTCCTGGGGCCAGTAGATGTTGGCCACCACCGGGGCCAGGTTGAAGCCGATCAGCATCACCACCGCGCCGGTGACCACCGGCGGCAGCACCGCGTAGACGACCCGCGAGCCGAGCGAGTGGATGATCAGGCCGCACAGGGCCAGGACCACCCCGGCGACCAGGATCGCCCCGGTGACCTGGGCCGAGTCGCCGCCCTGGGCGCGGATGGCCACCACCGCGCCGACGAACGACGCCGAGGTGCCCAGGTAGCTCGGCACCCGGTTCTGCACGATCA
>Ga0075423_10002670_pt1 | contig 16273 bp, 18 predicted proteins | sample SoiMethybrSBSTD2_FD_80114 | JGI IMG/M metagenome (GOLD analysis project Ga0075423, IMG submission 80114) | Bulk soil microbial communities from a Populus tree surrounding site in Tennessee, USA - Soil MetaG P. TD hybrid SBSTD2 | ecosystem: Environmental > Terrestrial > Soil > Tree plantation...
AACGCGAAGAGCCCGCGCGCGAGCCGCGACCCCAACATGCCGACCGAGGTGCCCCACCCCAGCGCGACGAAGAGGATCGGCGCGAGGTCGTCCAGGAACCGGGAACCGAAGACCCGGCCGCCCCACCACTCCGAGTACATCGCATAGAGCACGAGCGCGGCAAGCCATACGAGCGACAGCCCGCGCAGCCGGCCCGCGACCTCACCTGGCCAGCGCCACGCACGGAAGAGCGCGAAGAACGCGAAGATCAGGTACGGCGTGTACACGAGGAGCCCGCGAGACGGAGACGCCAGCAGGCCGTAGAGGCCTGTTTGGATCGGCGTCGCGAACGTTTTGATCCCGTAGCCCTGCTCGAGCGCCGATCCGAAAGCGAGCTCGTTGTAGGCGAGAAGCGGGGCCACGCCGATCGCGGCCCCCAGCAGCATCGCGAGGACCCGGCTCGGGCGGAAGCCGTGGAGGCCGAGCGCCACGAGGGCCGTCGTCTGGCGTACGACCGCACCAAGACCGAGGAGGAGGCCGGCGGCGAACTCGCGCGACAGCGGGACGGCTTCTTCCCGAAGGACCAGCCAGAGTGCCGACGCCACCGCAAGGTGCACCCCGGAGTGCTGCCAGAGCGCCTGGCTCGCGACGGTGCGGACGCTCGTGGCGAGGAAGTACAGGAGTACGAGCGTGAGCGACCAGCGCGGTGATGCGAAACGACGGAGCACCGACCAGAGCACGAGGGTCGCGAGTATTTCAACGATCGCCGCGACGACGTGGCCGCCGTGCACGAGGAGCCCGAGGTCCAGTGGATCCCGACCCGTGAGGACGAACGGCGCGAAGAAGGGCAACGCGAGGATCCCCATCCCCGGCGGGAAGACCGAGCACACGTGATCATTGGGACCCGGCGCCGGAGGGCCGCCGAGACTTCGCTTCGCCGTCGGCGGCGCGGTCGCCGTCGAGGCTCCGCAGGCGCGGAAGAAATACGCCTCGCGATCCAGCTTCGCTTTCGCCGCTTGGGCTACCTCAGGAGGAAACCTGGATGGCGCGCCCGTGGGTGGGAAGACGAACTCGTCGTAGTCGACGTCGTGCCCTTTGATGACGGTCCACGCGAAGAGCGCGTTCGGCAGGACGTCCGGCGACCACAGACCCGGCGCTTCCCCTTCGGTCGTTTGCGCGGGGCGAATGTCGTTCAGGTTGGCGAACGCGAGCACGAACAGCAGCAGGCCTCGCACCAACCAGCGCGAGCGGGTCATTCCTCGGTGGCCACCACGTACGCCCGGACCATGCGCGCGCCGCCGGCGCGCGCCGCCGCGGCCGCATCCATAAGAGTCGCACCGGTCGTCGCCACATCGTCGACAAGCGCGACGCGCAATCCCCGCAGCGAGCTCGCCTCGGCGACGAACGCTCCGCGGATGTTCGCGGCACGCGCGACGCGATCGAGCTCGACCTGGGGACTGCCGCCGCGAATGCGGTGCAACGCCGGCCGCAGCGGTAGGCCGGTGTTCGCCGCGACGGCGCGCGCGAGTAGTAATGCCTGGTCGTACCCGCGCGCGGCGGCGCGCGACCGATGAAGGGGAACCGGTAGGACTGCGTCGAGGGTCAGGCCACGCGCGAGATCGCGGGCGAGCTCGAGGGCCACGAGCTCGCCCAGCTCCTCCGCCAAACCGGGCTCGCCCCCGTACTTGAGCCGGCGGATCGCGGCGCGGAGGGGTCCGGCGTGGGCGCCCGCCGCGCGAATCGCGAGGCGGCCGTCGTGCGCGACCGGCTCGCACTGCAGGCGGCACGGAACGCAGAACCAGCTCCCGGGCTCACCGCAGCCCGCGCAGCGCGGCGCCAGCAGAAGGTCGCGGACCCCGAGCGCGAGCTCCATCACCTGGCGACCGCCTCCGAAGAGATGAGTTCGTCACCGACTTGCGTGCCGGTCCGCGCGGCCGTCCCCGCGGGAAGCTCGAGCACGCTCTCGGTGCCCCGAGGTGCCCCAACAGCGGGCACCCACGGGCGAAGGTTCTCGGCAACGCGGAGGACGCGCATCGACCGGTCGATGAAGAGCGCGTCGATCGCGAATCTCATGAAGAACATCGTGATGGATCCGGTCTTCGTGAGGAGCAGGCCCTCGCCCTCGGCGAGCCCGGACCTGGACATGAGGCCGAAGCCGCGGGTCAGGAAATTGTTGGCGACGTCGCAGCGCGTGGCGACCACGGTGCCGCGCGTGCGGTTCGTGATCTTGGTGGGACCGCGGAGCGTTCTAGACCGAGCCGCAGGACTTCATCGCGGAAAGCGCGGCGGGCGCGAGGATCACGATGAAGAGCGAGGGAAAGATGCAACCGACCGTGGGGAGCATGATCAAGATCGGGGCGCGCGCGGCCTTCTCCTCGGCGCGCTGGCGGCGGTCCGTTCGCATCTGCTCCGACTGGATGCGGAGGACCTTCGACATCGAAACACCGAGCTGGTCGGCCTGGATGATCGCCGAGATGAGGTTTTGCAGCTCCTTGACCTCGACCCGCTCGTTGATGCCACGGAGCGCTTCCTGACGCGACTTGCCGACGCGCTGCTCAGCGGCGGCGCGCTTGAGTTCCTCGGTGAGCGGCCCCTTCAACTTTTCCGTGACCTTGATGATCGCGGCGTCGAATCCAAGACCCGCCTCCACCGAGATCGTGAGGAGGTCGAGCGCGTCGGGGAGCTGGTTGAGGATCGCGTTGGCCCGGCCGCCGGCCCGGCTGCTGAGATAGAAGTCGGGGATGAGGAAGCCGAGGATCAGCCCGCCGAGCAGACCGCCGACGGTGAAGAGCGTGTCGCCGGTGATCAGGTTCAAAAGGGACGACACCGCGATGGCGGCGACGATCCCGACGAACGCCTTGACTCCAAGGAAGAACTCGACGCTCGTCGTCTCCATACCGGCTCGCTTGAGTCGGATCTGGAGGGACCGCGCCGTGTTCGCCGGGTAGAAGCGCGAGATGACCGCCGCGAGGCCCTGCACGATCGGCTTCAGGGTCCGCTCGGTGATGGGCCGCTGCAGCTCGAGCTCTTCGAGCGTCCTCGGTCGGACCGAGATCTGCTGGAGCCGCGCCTGCACCGGGTCGAGCTGCTGTCCGACGAGGAACGACGCGAACACCAGGAAGACCCCGAACGCGACGACGCCGGCGAGGATGAGGATCTCCATCGTTAGACCTTGATGTCCGTGATCTTTTGGATCGCGAAGAAGCCGATGCTCATCATGATCGCGCCCGCCACAAGGAGGATTTGCCCAATGAGCTCGGTGAAGAGCGGCTGCATGAATTCAGGATTGATGAAGTTCAGCGTGATCATGATCGCGATCGGCAGGAACGCGACGAGGTAGCCCGAGTACCGGCCCTGCGCGGTCAGCGTGCGGATCTCGCCCTTGATGCGGACACGCTCGCGGATGGTGAACGCGATCGTGTCGAGGATCTCTGCGAGGTTTCCACCGACCTGCTGCTGCACGCCGATGGCGGTCACCATGAGGTCGAGGTCGTCACTCTTGATGCGCCGGACGAGATTAGCGAGCGCCTCCTCCATGCTCAGACCGAGGTTCACCTCACGAACGACGCGGCCCATCTCCGGGCCCATGGGCGCGGGGGACTCGCGCGAGACGAGCTCGATCGACTGGAGGAAGCTCGAGCCCGCGCGAAGAGAGTTCGAGAGCAGGACGATCGTGTCGGGAAGCTGTTTATTGAAGGCGTTGAGGCGGCTTCCGATGCGTCGTCCGACCCAGATACGCGGAATGAAGTATCCGAGGAGCGCGCCCACCGCGGCCGAAAGGGGATCGCGCAGCAACAGGAGAACGGCGGCCAGGCCAAGCGCGAGACCGATGCGGATGTAGTAGTACTCGGCCACGCGCAGGCGAAGGTCCGCACGAGCGAGGTCGCGCTGAACGCGCGAGGCGAATCGCTTGTCCTGGAGGTCGCCTGAGAGGGTCGCGAACGGATCGACGTCCCGGCGCGAGCGCTTCTTCTCTTTCTTCGCCTCCGGCGTGGTGGTCTGGGTGCCGCCCGCGTAGCGCTGCATGCGCGCGCCGAGTGACTCGGGCGAGCTGCCGCCCAGCATCGACGAGATGCCCCAGAAGAAGAGGAACACGCCGATGAAGGCGGTCGCCGGGATGACGTACTCGAGACCGATCAACGAAGACCGGCGGACATGTCGCCGAACACGTTTTGTGGGAGCTTGATCCCGGCCGCCTCGAACTTCTCCGAGAACTTCGGACGGATGCCTGTCGGCCGGAGTCGGCCCTGGACCTTTCCATCGACGTATCCGGTTTGCTCGAAGACAAAGACGTCTTGAAGGACGATCGTGTCGCCCTCCATGCCCTGGACCTCGGTGATGTTCGTCACCTTGCGCGAGCCATCCTTGAGGCGCGCGATCTGGATGATCAGGTCGAGAGCGCTCGCGATCTGCTCGCGGATCGCGCGCGCCGGCAATTCGACGCCGGCCATGAGGCACATCGTCTCGAGACGCGCGAGGATGTCTCGCGGGGAGTTCGCGTGGCCCGTCGAGAGCGAGCCGTCGTGGCCGGTGTTCATGGCCTGGAGCATCGAGAGCGCCTCGCCACCACGCGTCTCACCGACGACGATGCGCTCGGGGCGCATACGGAGGGCGTTGCGGACGAGGTCCATGATCGTGACCGCGCCCTTGCCTTCGATGTTTGCGGCGCGCGATTCCAGACGAACGACGTGATCCTGGACGAGCTTGAGCTCGGCGGCGTCTTCGATCGTGATGATGCGCTCGTCCTCGGGGATGAAACCCGACAGGATGTTGAGGAGCGTCGTCTTTCCTGAGCCGGTGCCTCCGGAGATGTACATGTTGAGACGCGCTTCGACGCACGCCCGGAGGAACTCCATCATCTCGGCGGTCGCCGTGCCATAATTAATGTAGTCCTCGACGGTGATGCGGTACTTCGGGAACTTTCGGATGGTGACGACGGGGCCGTTGAGCGCGAGCGGCGGGATGATGATGTTCACCCGCGAGCCATCCGGTAGACGCGCGTCTTCGTAGGGCTTTGCTTCATCGACGCGCCTGCCGATCGGCGCGATGATCCGCTCGATGACGCGCGAGACATGCTCGTCGCTGACGAAGGTGACGTCGGAGAGCTGGAGCTTGCCCTTGCGCTCAACGTACGTGCGGAACGGCCCGTTGACCATGATCTCTGTGATGCTGTCGTCGTTCAGGAGCGGCTGGATCGGGCCGAAGCCGAGGATCTCGTCCATGATCTGCTCGAGCATTCGCTGACGTTCGACGCGCGTGACGACGATCCCTTCCTCATCGATGAACTTGTTGAACATCTCCTCGATGGACGACTTGACCGCCTTCGCGTCGGACAGGTCGAGTCGCGGGTCGAGGTTGTTGATGATCCGGCTCTGCAGGCGCGAGCGAACGTCGCGCTGGGCGTCGCGCGCCGGGGCGGCGGATTGCGAGAGCGGGCCCTCGGCTGGCGGTTTCGGGGGCTGTTGTCCGGCAGGTGCGCCGGGCTGCTGCGGCTGGTCCGGCTGACCCGGGCGGGCGCCTTCGATGCGTCTTAGAAGCGACATCTGTGCGTGTTTAACCCTGCCTTCCGGCGCCCGTTATCCAGGCGCCTGCTCCCTCGACAGCGAAATGTATGACCCGAAAACGCTTGTAAAGGGTTCAGACGGGGATCAGCGCGAGGACGGACTAACGAGCGAAGAGGCGCATACCCCCGGTGCGGGCTGCAGCTTTGGGCGCGCCGGCCGTCGCGCCGTCGGGCGCCTCAGCCGTTACGCGTGACGCAAGCGTAAAAATGTCCTTTGCGACCTGACTCTCACGATGACTGATAACGAACGGCACCCCGCGGTTCACCGCGAGCACCAGGGTTCGCCCGTCGGAAACGATGGTGTGGGGGATCTTGCGGCCGAGGCTCGCCTCGACGTCCGACGCCTTGATGCCGCCGGAGCTGTCGTTGCGGTTCGCGACGAGCTGCACCTTGTCGCTTCCGTACCCGAGCTTCTCGGCGATCTCCATGAACACGCGCACGTTCTTGAGACTCGTGATCTCAAGGGTCATGAGGGTGAGGATCACGTCGGCCACATCAAGCATCGTGATCACCTGCTCCTGGAACGACGGCCAGGTGTCGACGACGATGTATGCGTACCGCTCGCGCAAGAGCTCGAGGATGTGCTTCATGTTCGCGCCGGTAATGAGCTCGGCCGATTCGGGGGTCGGCGGCGCGAGGAGCACCTTGATGCCGGTGGAGTGCGACACGAGTACGGACTCGAGCACGTCGGAATCAGTGTTCTCGAACGATCCGATGAGGTCGGCGATGGTCTTTGCCTTTGGGCTCATGTTGAGGATCACGGCGATGTCGCCGAACGGGAGGCTCCCGTCGACGAGGCAGACCGGCTTCTGCGAGAGCTGATGCAGCGCGACCGCGAGGTTCGTCGCGATCGTGGTCCTGCCGACGCCGCCCTTTGGCGAGAAGAACGTGATGATCCGGCCGGTCTGGCGGGGGCCGCCGGCCGGCGCCAGGGGGTTCACCGGAGCCGCCGCTGCGGGCGCGGCCGCCGCGTAGCGGGCGCGCTTCACCTTCTCCAGCTCGTGGACGTGCCGGATCGCGTTGATCAGCTCGTCCGCGGAGAACGGCTTCACGAGGAACTCGCGCGCGCCGGCGAGCATCGATCGGCGCAGGTAATCCTGCTCGCCCTGGACGCTCATCATGATGATCGGCGACTCCGGCACGGTGTTCGAGATGATCTCGGTGGCCGTGATCCCGTCCATGTCGGGCATGTTGATGTCCATCAGGATCACGTGGGGCCGCTCTTTCTTGGCGAGATTGACGGCAGCCTGACCACCATCAGCTGTGCCAGCGACTTCCATGTCCGGCTCAAAGCCGATCAGCTTCGCGAGGTTATCGCGAGTGTCGGCGATGTCGTCGACGATCAGGATGCGGATCTTCTCGGCTTCGGCCATGACTCCCCTGACTAGCGTTGTCTCGCGGAGTGACGTTGTTCGCGCGTTCCGCCCGTTCCGCAATATACAGGCAGGCGGTCGCTGTACGAGACGACTTTCGCGATGGCGATCACATCGTCACTCCCGGGATGCGACCGGAGAGCTCGAGCGCGAGAGCGACGAGGGTGCCGAGCCCGAGCGCCACGCCGTACGGGATCCAGGTCTTCATGACACCGCCCATCGCTGCGCTCGCTCCATCCGCCGGTCGGAGGCGCCGCACCGCGATGAAGCCGAGTGCGATGACGCCTCCCAGAAGCGCGCCGTAGACCGCGCCGTAAAGGAGAAGCCCGAGTCCGCGCATCGCCCCGACCGCCATGAGGTACTTGCCGTCGCCCGCCTTGAGGCCGCCCATCGCATAGAACGGATACGCGATTAGGAAGCCGACGACGAGCCCGGCCACGTGATCGAAGAGACCCTTCGCCATCAGCTCGCCAGGTAGTCCTTCGATCGCGCCCAGCACGAGGCCGGCGGCCATAACGGGATAGGTGAAGGCATTGGGGATTCGTCGGTAGCGCCAATCCGTGTAGACAACGGCGACAACGAACGCGACAAGGATGACGTCCTCGACGGCTCGCACCGCGTCTATTTCAAGGTCCCTCAGAAGACGGACCGGGCGGCGTTTTTGAGGCGCCGCCCGGTCGTCGTATTCAGCAGCTTCCGATGTCTAGGTGAGGTTGTTGCCGATGTTGCTGAAGATGTTCGTAATCTGGCCGCGAAGGAAGATCATCGCGACGATAACGGCGATGGCGATGACGGCGATGATAAGTGCGTACTCGACCAGACCCTGGCCTTCGTCGTCGCGCAGGAATGCGAGCATTATTCGGTCCCCCTTTCCTGTCGATCTAGGTGCAAGCCTGCCCGTCTGGCGGAGCTCCGACAACTAGGAAGGTCGTACCTCCGCCGTTTGGCTAGGCCCAATTCTGCCCTCCCGGGCAAGCGCCCGCCGCAATTTGGTTAGTTGTCTCCCGTTTTGACACCGTCCAGCGGAACTAGGCCAAAAGCGACAGAAGGGGAGGTCCGAGGAAGACACAAAGAAGCGCGGGGAGGACGCAGACCGCGAGCGGGAAGAGCATCAGTACTGGCAGTCGTCGCGCCTGCGCTTCCGCACGTCGGCGATCGCTCGTACGGAGCGCATCAGCCTGCGTGACCAGAAGGCTTGCGAGAGGCGAGCCGAATCGGGTCGCGGCACGCACCAGGGCGGCGACACGAGCTTCGGTCGGTCCAGCGCTGCCGAACGCGCCGAACGCTTCGCTGGCGCCGCGCCCCAGAGCGAGGTCCGCGAGAAGACGCCGGGCCTCGGGAAGCCGCGCCACCATCGGCGCGCGCGTGACAAGAGCCGCGAGAGCGAGCTCGAACGTGAGACCAGCCTCGAGGCCCACGATCACCGCGTCGAGAAGGGTCGCGAGATCGGCGCCCGGTGATGAGAGTCGCAGGATCCTCCAGAGCCAGAGTCCGCCAACGATCTCGAGCGCGATAGCGACGACGAGGAGCCAACGGCCACGGTCGAACATCACCGCTACGTACTCGGGCGTCATGACCGCGAAGAACATTCCACCGAGCGGCGCCAGCGCGACAAGCACGATCGCCGATACACGCCCCTGTGCGGTGAGTGCCTTGCGCTCGTCTTCGAGAGCGATACGGCCACGGAGGAGTGTCGCGACGCGAGCGAGGCTTCTGCCGATCTTGCCGCCACTGCGCGCGAACGCGCCGAGAACGATCGCGAAAGGCGCGAGGTCCTCACCGGCCACGACGCCGGCGTAGGCACCGACTGCCTCGTCGACCGACGCGCCGAGCGCCATCGACGCGGCCGCGCGCTCGGTCGGCAGCGCGAGCAGGCGAGGCAACGTCGGCGCAACCTCACTGAACGCCAGCTGTACCGAGAGGCCGCTCGAAAGCGCGGCGGCGACCGCGTCGACAAGCCCCGGCAGGGCGAGGCGGCACTCTCGCATTCCGGAACGCGCGCGCGGGTCGAGACGCGCCGCGGCCGCGAGCAGCACGGCTGCGCGTCGCTCATCCAGAAAAACCAGAAGCGTCACGCCCGCGACGGCGAGGAGCATTCCGATCATGGATAGAGCCGAGTGAGCGTGTAGGGATCGCCGCGCTCCGGCGAGAGCTCCGCGATCTCAACGATCCTTCGGACGCCAGACGGGTCGCGCTCCTGATGCACGACCACGTCGATGCCGCGACGTATCTGCTCGCGGATGGCTTCGAGCGGCAGGTCGATGCCACCCATGAGGGCCATCGTCTCGATCCGCATGAGCGCGTGCGGGGCGCCGTTCGCGTGTGCGGTGGTCAAGGAGCCGCGGTGCCCGGTGTTCATCGCCTGCAACATGTCGAGGGCCTCACCGCCACGCACTTCACCGACGACGATGCGGTCGGGACGCATGCGCAGCGCCGCTCGGAGCAGGGCGCGCACGTCGACTGCTCCCGAGCCCTCGACGCTCGGCGCGCGTGTTTCCAGCGCCACCACGTTGGGCTGCGGAAGGCGGAGCTCCGCGGCGTCCTCGATCGTGACGATGCGCTCGCGATCGCCGACCGCGAAGGCGAGAGCGTTGAGGGTCGTGGTCTTGCCACTCGATGTGCCGCCCGAGACGAGCACGCTTCGCCGCTCGCGTACGGCGCGCACGAGATACGCCATCGCATCCGGCGACACCGTCCCATTCCGTACGAGGTCGTCGGGGCTCAGCGCGCGCTGCCCGAAGCGGCGGATGGTGAGCACTGGGCCGACGAGCGAGATCGGTGGTATCACGGCGTGAACGCGCGAGCCATCCGGAAGTCTGGCGTCCACGAGCGGACTTGCGAGATCGATCCGCCTGCCGAGCGGCGCGACGAGACGCTCGATCAGCACGAGGATCTCCTCGGGATCGGAGAAGTGGATCGGGGTCTCCTCGAGACGCCCGTCGCGCTCGACCCAGACGCCTCGGGTGCCGTTGACCATGACCTCAGTCACGCGATCGTCACGCAGGAGCGTCGCGAGCTCGCCGAGTCCGAACAAACGGTCTTCGAGCCAGCGCTCGAGCAGCCGCATCTCGCCCGCCGGGATGACGAGTCTTTGATCCACCAGCGTCTCGCGTAGCGCCGCGGGCAGCTGCTCGCGACGAGGGCGACCATCCGGCGCTTCTCGAAGACGCGCGACTACTCCACGCTCGATGCGGGCACGCGCAGTGACTGTCACGGAGCGTCGATCGCGATGATCTCGGCGAGGCCGTCATAGGCCCTTCCGAGCGCTCCGCCGAGTGCGTTGGGCCGAGAGGTGGCCGCGGCGATCGCGCCCTCCGCGCGCGGCAACGCGCGAAAGACGTCGCGCCCGCCAAGTGAAGACACCGTGGACTGCGACGCGATCAGCCACGCGCCTTCGGGAACATCCGCTGAAGCGAGGGCCGCCACTGAGATCGGGTCGTCGTAGCTCATCACGATCACGCGGTCGACGGAACTGGCGAGGCGTCGCGTGCGCTCATCGGCCAGAATCGGCGCATCGACGAGAACGATCTCCGAGAGCTCAAGCGCGGCCCGGAACGCGGACTGCGTGAGGTGCACGGTCGGGGCGAACGGAGGGCCGCCGACAAGACGAAGGCCGGGCGCGGCATCGGTGGCGACCACGCCAAGGTGTTCGGCTGTGAGCTCATCTCTCAGATCCTCGAGATCGGACCAGCGGCCGCTGGCCGCGCCAAGCCACCAGCTGAGTGTCCCGTCACCGGTGATGTCGAGGCAGAGGGTTGCGCGGAGTGGCGCGAGTCGGCGCGCGAGGTTGGCAACGAGGAGAGACCGGCCCGCCCCGCCGCGGGCCGATGTCACCATGATCGATCGCGTCGATCTCCGCTTGGCCGGAGGGAGGGTGGCAGCAATGACCGGCCCCAGCACAGCTGGTTCGCACGACCTCGCGATCGAGCGGCCCGGCACACCGAGGGCTCCCGCGAGCGCGACCTGGCCGTCGGCCAGGACCACAACACGCGGCAGCTCGGGCGCCAGGTTCGCCGCTCGCGATAGGGCCTCGGCATCGCGAAGGTCGACGAGGGCAAGGTCGGCTCGGGCGGCTTCGACCGTGATCAAGCCAAGCACCGCCGCTGAGGTCGCGAGCTCCGCTCCCCCATAAAGCGCGACGCGGACGGTCAATGTGTCGAACGAAGGAGCGGGACGATGAGCAATCCCGAAGCACGCGCCGTCGCGATCGCGGTCGCGCTCTCCTCGTCGACCTCGAACACGATCGAGCGCTCATCCGCGCCCATGACACGGAGGTCGGCCGCGATCGCGACCGCCAGCGGACGATCGCCGCTCCGAACGGCGAGCAGATCGACGCGGTCCCCGCTTCGAACCTCGGCCAGCGGCGCCGCGAGCCACGCGGTCGGCACCGCGAGCGCCCAGGTCGAGAGCGAAAGACGCTGCGCCAACGACGTGCTTGCCGCTGCTTCGTCCGCCGAACGAGGCGGCGACGCGACAAACGTCGAGAAGATCGATGCGACCAGAAATGTTGATCCGGTAGCCAAGAGAACAAGCCGGCGCCCTGGGATCGCGAACCGTCTGCGCGTGAAGGTCAGCGCAGGGAGCATTCTGGTGCTCTGAATCCGGCATGGTGCGAATAGCCGTTCAGCACGAGCCGCGCTTCGATCCGGTCGCCGGTGCACGCCAGCTCGACCCGCTCGACGCCATGGCCCCCGTTCTCGCGGGCGAGCTCCTCGGCCGCCGCGCGCGCCGACTCGAGGACGCGCGGATCGCGGACGAGCTCCTTCGCCGTGGTCGGGTGCGCCGCATAGACGTCCGCGACCGACTGCGCGGCCGCCTCGATGGCCGCCTCGCCGGCGCGTTGCGAGCTGGCACCCGCGACGATGCGCTCCTGAGCGGAACGAAGCCCGACGATCGCGATGGCCGCGATCCCGAGCGCAAAAACGATGGCCAGGATCGCTTGACCGCGTTCGTCGCTCACGGTGTCCACTCGACCCTGCGCGCGGCGGTCCCCTCGATGATCAACCGGGGAAGTCCGACGAATCCCAGTGGGAGCGGGATTGCGTAGCGAAGTCGGACGCGAAGGAGGGAGCCGCGTGGCGCCGACGACCGAGGGCTTTCGTTCTGCGTCGGTTCGATGATCACCTTCACGGAAGACGCATCGAGCGGTGCGACGGCTGCGGCCGCTGTGCTGCGCACGAGGTCATCGTCGTTGGTTAGCGATCCGGTTCGTGCGGCCTCTGCCGCGCCGTGCTCGAGCGCGAGCCGTGCGACGCCGATCTCAGCGACGAGCACGACCCCCAAGATCACGACCAGCAAGAGCGGCACGACGAGAGCGAATTCGACGATCGCCTGGCCGCGCTCGCCGTTCATCGTCCGAGCGAACGGACGAGCCGAGCGCACCACGCGTTGAACTCGTCGATCGCTCGACGGCAGAGCGGGACCCAGCGGGCGAGGTACAGACAGACCGCAGCGAGCGACACGACAATCAGAAACCGCCGCCACAACCGCGTCTCCTGATCCCAGAGGATCGGCGCGACAAACCGCGTGACCGGATCCCGGCGGTCTGGCGGGACCTCGTGCGTGCGAACGGTCTCTACGACGAGATCGGCGATCTGGCGGTTCACCAGGCTGCCCCCGTGTCCGTCGATGAGCTCGCGCAGGGTCGCGGGAAGGAAGAGACGTTGCGGGACGCCGGGATCGCGAGCGTCGAACTCGTTGACCAGACCATCCGTGGCCAGGCTCACGTCAACGCGCGCGACACCCGTCGGCACGCGGACAGGCCGGGCGGCCGCCAGGTCCCGGATCGCGTCGCTCGCCGGGTCGCGCGCTGCGACGACCCCGACCGCCCGCACGATGTCCTCGACCGGCCCGATGATCGGAAGAAGGAACGCCGGAGCACGGGCGTAGTCCGCGCCGCTGTGAGGTCCCGCGATTGCGATGAAGGTGCGGACCCCGTCCGCCGCGGAAAGCCCGTTGGCGAACGCTCGATCCGTGACGACACCACCCATCGAATGCGACACGATGTTCACCGCGGAGTAGTTGCCGCCGACGCTGCGTACCTCGTCCGTCAGGACCTGGGCGTTCGTGTCGACACTGCCATAGGTGTCGTAAGGAAACCGGGGATCAGCCCCGAGTCTCCGCACGACATAGCGGTCGGCCGGAAAGCGCGCCGCAAGGTCGTCGAACGCGCCGTCGTCGACTCGAGAGCCGTAGCCGCCAACAAAGAGGACGAGCTCCTTCTTCTGTGCCGGCGCGCGCAGAGGATCGCCGGACGGGACGAAGTCGGGCTCGGTCGCACGCACGGGCGCCGTCTGAATCCGACTCGGCCGCAGTTCGGTGAGAGGGATCGGGCTCGAGGTCGGACGATGGCCGCCGCCGGTCGGCGCAGGCGGCCGGCCATCGTCCGCGCTCGCCGCGAATCCTCCAGCCGAAAGGAAGGCCAGCGCGATGAGAGACCCTCGAACGACCGCGCGTCGGAACACGCGGCGCAGTCAACAGGCGATCGGGCTCACGTCGCATAGGACAAGACGGCGGTACCGGAGTACCGGCCTATGTCCTTGTGCGAGCCACCTCACTCGCTTGAATCCGCGCAGCCAGCTCGTCCGCGTCGTCGAGCGGATCGAGCTTCGCGTTTTTCTGTCGCCTATCGAGAGCCCAAACGAGGAGCCGATCCGCAAGCCACGGATTCTTCGGTAGACAGGACCCGTGGAGATAGCAGCCGATCACCTTCCCCTGCACGGCTCCTTCGGTCTTGTCCTCGCCGTTGTTGCCATTGCCGGCGATCACGGTCCCGAGCGGCTTCGCGACCGACCCGAGATACGTTCGACCCGAATGGTTCTCGAAGCCGACGAGTTGCCCGTCTGGTGAATCCACCAGCAGATTGCCGACGAATCGCCTTTTGCCGGCGCGCGTGGTGACATCGAGGATGCCGACGCCGGGGATCGACGGCCCCGTCTCCGGTACATAGGCGTGCCCAAGAAGCTGGTAGCCGCCGCAGACCGAGAAGATCGCGGCGCCGCCTTCGACCGACCTGCGTAGGGCCGCGCCATTCTGCGCGGCGAGATCGGCACCGACGATGTCCTGCCCCTGGTCCTGACCGCCGCCGAAGAACCAGACGTCCGGCCACTCAGGCTCGGCCCACGCACCGATCGAGTACGGCCGGACTTCGACGTCGATGCCGCGCCACTTGGCGCGCTGCGCGAGCGCGATCACGTTGCCGCGGTCGCCGTAGATGTTCATGAGATCGGGATACAGGTGAGCGATGCGCAAATCCATCAGCTCAATCTTCCCAGAACGGCACGGCTGCTCCGGCACGCGCCAGCACCGCCCGCAGTGCCTGCATCGCCGTGTAGGTGGCCAGCACGACGACCTCGCCACCTTCGGGCGCGAGCGTCGTGGCGCGCTCGATCGCGGCGCTCCACTCGTCCACCACCTCCAGCCGCTCCTTGGCGAGCCCGGCGTACTTGAAGCGCAGGGCCAGGTCGCGCCCGCGCAAGCCAGTGATGACGGCGTGCTCCACGGACGGCGCCAAGGCCTCGAAGTCGGCATCCCAGATCCACGAGACGTCGCGACCGTCCGCGTCGCGATCGCTCAGCGCGGCGAGCAGTCGTGGCGTGCGACCGGTCTCCAGAAGCGCGCCGATCGCCGCGTTGAAGCCGGCGGGGTTCTTCACGAGGATCAGCCGGAGCGTCCGGCCGTTGTGCCCGATCGTCTCGAGCCGCCCGAAGGCGGGCCGGAAATTCGCGAGCGCGCGGATCGCGTCGGCAAGCCCCAGATCGAGAGCGCGCGCGGCCGCGAGCGCCGCAAGCGCGTTGTACGCGTTGTAGAGGCCCGGGATCGGAACGCGAACTGGCTCGAAGATGTTTCCAACCGTCCCCGCAAGCGCGATCTCGCTCCCGTCCGGACCGAGCAGGACCTTCGTCGCCGACACATCGCGCGGCGGACGGCGGAGCCCGCACGACGGGCATGACCAGTCACCCACGTGCGCGAGGACAACGCGTTCGTATTTGAGTGGAAACGTGCAGCGCGGGCAGCGCGTCGCGTCGCTGATCGCTTGCGGCACCACGCCTCCGACATCCGGGTCGTCGACGCCGAAGAAGATCGTCTTCGCGTCGCGCCGCACGGCGAGGTTCGCGACGAGCGGGTCATCAGCATTCAGCACGAGCGTCGTAGTCGCGGGAAGAGCGGCGAGCGCATCGCCGATCTTCTTCGCGAGCGCGTCGAGCTCGAAGTAGCGATCCATCTGATCACGGAAAAGATTCGTCACGACGACCACGCGCGGCTGCAGCCGCCCGACCGCGCTCGGAAGCGACGCCTCATCAATCTCGAAGAGACCGAAGTTCCCCCGCGGCTCCGCGGACCACGACGTGTCTGCGAGAAGCGCCGCGGCGACCCCGCGATCGAGATTCGAGCCTGACCGGTTGTGGATCGGATTCCACCCAGCGGTGCGCGAGATGTCCGCGAGCATCCGCGCAGTGGTCGTCTTGCCGTTCGTTCCGGAGACGCACGCGACGCCGTACTCGAGCTCGGCCGCGAGAGCGCCGATGAAGTTGGGGTCGACGGTGAGCGCGACGAGCCCCGGAAGCGCGGTCGCGCCGCGGCCGGTCGCGCGGAGGCCTTCGCGGGTGAGCTTGCCGGCAGCGTTGGCGATGAGCGCGAGTGCGTCAGGCACGAACGAAGCGTACCGGCGGGCTATGCGGTGACGGGCTGTACCTCGCGCAGCAAGAGCTCAAGCTCGTCGATCGCCCGGCCGAGCCGGAGCGCGACGGCCTTCGCCGAGTCCCCGTTGGCCTGCGAATTTTCGAGGGCGCCCTGGGCGTCAAGGCGGGCTAACACGGCAACGGCCTTGCGCAGGCGCGCGATCGTGAGGGAGGCCGGAAGCGCGCGCCGGAGCTCGTTAATCCGCGACTCGAGGCGCTCGAGACGCGTGCGGAGCTCGTCCTCAAGCGCATCCGGGGCCATCTCCTCGAGCCGCTTCGCCTCGGCCTGCAATGCACCGATCTCGCGCTGCACAAGTTGCGCGGCTTTCTCCAGCGAGTGCCCCTTCTCGAGCGCTTGCCGGATGCGGATAACCTTCTCCATCGCGAAGACGTCGTAGTCGTGATCGCCGTCGGTGGACGGCTTCACGAGACCTTTCTTCGTCCAATAGATGAGCTGACGCGGTGTGACATTGCACACCCGCGCGGCCTCGGCGGCCGACAAACGCAGACGTGCGAGGACCTCGCTGTCGTTAGCGATCAGGACCTGCGTGAGTGCGTCGTGCGTCTGAGCCTCCGCCACCGGGTTGTTGCTCCCCTGACGTCGAATTCCGAGAGCGATAGTTGTTGGCGGGCAAATCACGTGTCAATGACCCGAACAGATATCGAGACTTGGCTGC
>Ga0075423_10002672_pt1 | contig 16270 bp, 15 predicted proteins | sample SoiMethybrSBSTD2_FD_80114 | JGI IMG/M metagenome (GOLD analysis project Ga0075423, IMG submission 80114) | Bulk soil microbial communities from a Populus tree surrounding site in Tennessee, USA - Soil MetaG P. TD hybrid SBSTD2 | ecosystem: Environmental > Terrestrial > Soil > Tree plantation...
AGGTCGCCGCCGAAGTCAACGCCCGACCTCGCAAACGCCTCGACTTCGAAACCCCCGCCGAAGCGCTCCAACGGCTACTATCCCAGCCACCCGAATCTGTTGCATCGACAGCCTGAATCCAAGCACCTGCATGTTCCGCTGGAGTGAACTTTTCAGCGAGACTCCTCTTATGAACCGCCGCACCGTCGATATCTGGTCACCGGCCATCGGAGCGTCTGGCGCAGTTGTGGCGTACGGGCATTGGGGTCGTCCGGTCATTGTCTTTCCGCACGAGATGGGCGGAGCGGCGGACTTCGAATCCTGGGGCATGGTCGACGTCGTCGCCGATCTCATCGACGGCGGCCGGGTGAAGCTCTATTGCGTGGAGAGCTACGACAAGGAGAGCTGGTCCAATCGGGATATCCCGCTGGAGGAACGCGCTCGCCGACACGGCGCGTACGAGTCGTGGATCCTCGATCAAGTGGTGCCATGGATTTTCGACGACTGTGGGGGACCGGCGGGCATCCTCACGACAGGGACCAGTCTCGGCGCCTTTCATGCCGCGAACTTCGCCTTGAAGCGTGCGGATCTCTTTCCACAGGCGCTGTGTATGTCGGGAATCTACGACCTCAGTGCACTGTACGGCTGGGGCGAGCGCGGCGACGCCATGTACTTCAACACACCGCTGGACTACGTGCCCAACATGGAGGGCGATCACCTGAACTGGCTGCGATCAGAGGTGTTCCTGCTCCTGGTTTGTGGCCAGGGAATGTGGGAGGACACCACTGGCGCCCTGGTCAGTACCAAGGCTTTCGGTGGGGTGCTCGCCGAAAAGGGCATTCCACATGAGGTTGACCTGTGGGGTTACGACGTGGCGCACGACTGGCCATGGTGGCGCAAAGAGTTCGCGCATCACCTCCCGCGGTTCTGCTGAGCCCCTCGGCCCGTGTCAGCAATCTACGTTCACGTAGATTGCTGACGGTCTGCATAGGTTGCAACGTGTGTAGACCGTAGGCAGCCTACGTTTACGTAGGTTGCCGACAGGGGATGCGCGGCAATGGGGCTTCGACAAGCTCGGCCCGGCTGAAGATCAGTTTGCGTACATCTGGAGATCGGACGCGAAGCGCTCCGTCATCTCGATCACTTGCTGCAGCTCCGGATGCCGCACAATGATCATTCCGTCGCTGATGAGAACAGCGCGCCAGTCGCGACGAGGGGCACCGACCGGAAGCAGATCAATCACGACGACATGCTCGCCGTACTCGGCCAACAACCTGTCCAGCCCGTCCACGTGAGTAATCTGGCCAGCGCCGTTAGCCCGTTTGAAGATGCAACCAGCGTTATACCGGCGCTCGAGTGTCTGTGACAGGCCGCCGTGCACCACAGCTTCAGCCCATGCGATGTAAACGTCGCCATCGGTCGAGTAATTCATCAGATCAACGACGCGCGCACCCGGTGGCCGTCCGCCGATCTCTCCGAAAACCGCCTCGCCGTCGGACTTGCGGTACCACTCCATGTGGGTGAAGCCGGCACGGAAGCCCAATGCGCCGAGCACCTGGGCACCCATCTGACGACCGCCCTGCAGGTCCGGCACGCTGAGATCACGCAGCACGATCGACGTTGGGCTGATCCATTCGTGCATCTTCATCTGCAAGGGCCGCGGCCGGTACCACATGATGTTCTCGAACAAGATCGATCCATTTGCGCAGACCGTGTCGTAGGTGAACTCCTCGCCGTCCACGAACTCCTCAACGCTGACCTCGGGTACGTGGCGGAGCAGCGGCAACACTTCACTAAGCTCTTGCGCGGAATCCACTCGGTATGTGTCCGCCGAGCCGGCCCCGGCGATCGGCTTGACGATGAGCGGATAGCCAACCCGCTCGGCCGCCTCCCAAACGCCAGCCACAGTGGTAGCACTGACATGCCAGGGAGTACGGATCCCAGCGGCGTCGATCGCCTGCTTCATGCGTTCCTTGTCGCGGAACGGTACGGTCTGATCCACCGTCATGCCGGGCAAGCCGAACGACTCGCGGATGCGCGCCGCGAGGAACATGTACGGCTCCCACAGGCACTCGACCTGGTCGATGGACACGTGGTGTGCCAGACCATGCAGCGCGCCCAGCACAGCGCCCTCATCGGTGAGCGTCACCTGTTCGTAGTGGGCCAGGGCCCCCCGGGCCGCCTCTGGCAGCGCCGATGGCGGCTGGTCACCGACACCGATGACTGTGGCGCCAATGGCGGCCAAAGCTCGCGTGAAATACGCCATCTCCGCCGGATACCCGGGCGAGATCATGACAATGTTCATTCCCGCGTTCATTCCGCGTTCACTCCGCCTCCACAAGCTCGACTCGGGTCAGGCTGACGATGCGGTGCAGGGCATCCCTTACGACCTCGGTTTCGGAATCCCGCACAATGACGTACCCCTCGCCCTCATAACTTGACGAGGCGGGTTGCCCAACCTCAGGCAACCGCGCCTCGACAACAAGGTGTCCAATCTGGCGCTGCAGTTCGTCGATGCCATGCACGGCGCGGACACGGCCGCGTCCCTGGCCACGCAGGTACGCGGTTCCGGCGGCGTAGCGGCGTTCGGGCACGTCGAACGTGCCAAGAATCACCAGCTCTGCCCACGTCCGGTAAAAATCCATGTCGTGCACGTAACCGAGCATGGACGAGATCTGCGCACCGGGCGGCCGCGCAGCTACCTCCGATACCGCCACTGAACCGTCCGGCCGGCGAAACCACTCCATGTGAGTCACCGCGTCCCGTACGCCCAAGGCCTGCAGCGCCGCCGGACCGATCTCCCAGATCCCGTCATAGCGCGGATCGTCGAGTTCTCGTGGCAACAACACGGTCCACTGAATCCATGGCTGCCGCAGCACCTCCAGCGGAGTCGGGAAGTAGTCGGCGATCGAGGAGAACACGCTCTGGCCGCCGACCGTCACGCTGTCGAACGTGTGCTCCTCCCCAACGAGGAACTCTTCCAGCAATCCTGGTGCATCCGCGTGCGGAGGAATGGTCTCAAGCCAGCCTCGGAGCGCCGTCATGTCGTCGAGCCGGTACGTCGCCTGAGCACCGGCACCGGCGGGAGGTTTAGCGACGAGCGGAAAGCCGACTGCCTCGGCAAACCCGAACGCCTCGGAAGCGTCGGTGACAAGCTGATGTCGGGCACACGGGATGCCAGCCGCGTGCAGCACAGTCTTCATGCGCGACTTGTCGCGTACGTTGAGCGCGGTCTGCACATCCATGCCGTCGATGCCGAGCTGCTCACGCGCGTACGCCATGGGCACCTGCAGCTGCTCGAGAGCCCCGACGAGCCGTTCCACGGGACCCACTTGTTGACTTACGCCACGTACTGCCCAGACCAGTTGCTCGGGGTCAAGCGCGTCGTCGACTCGCCAATGTCCGGCGAGGTGCTCCGTCAGCTCCGGTGAGAGTCGCTCGGCCGGCTCGGTGGTTATGACGGCGAGGCTCACGCCCGGCAATGTGGCGGCCGTGAGCACGAACCGCGCAGTTGCCGGGAGCAGGAAGGGTGCAACGAACGCAGCGACCACCATGGGATGACGCTACCTAAACGCGGTCTGAGCCTGTCGAAGGCGGCTCTTCGACAGGCTCAGGGCGAAACGGACAAGCTCAGGACCCAAAGAGACAAGCTCAGCGCGCATGGAGATCGCGGCTCTGGGTAGCATGCCGAGCGTGAACGTCGTGTTCGTCGAGCCGAACTTTCCACCGACGCAGCGCAACTTCGTCCGAGGGCTTGCCGAGGTTGGCGCAACGGTTATCGGAATCGGTGAGTCCCACACCGACGCGCTCGACGAGCAACTCAAAAGCTGGATGTCGCATTACCACCAAGTGCCATCCGTCGTCGACGTAGGCGTGATGACCGACGCCGTGCGCTGGATTCAGGACAAAACCTGGGTCGACCGGCTGGAGGCGACCATCGAGTCCCATACGCTCGCGGCCGCGCAAGTGCGTGAGACATGCACAATCCCTGGCACGTCGGTACGTACGGCATGGCTGTGTCGCGATAAGCCTTCGATGAAGGAAGCGCTGCGGGCGGCCGGCGTGCCGACCGCCGCCTCCGCGGCTGTGCGCACTGCAGCCGAGGTGTACGACTTCGTCAACGCGATCGGCTTTCCGATCATCCTCAAACCACGCACCGGCGCGGGGGCTCTCGACACCACGCGCGTCGACAACAAGGGCGAACTGGACATCGCGCTCGGCCGGTTCGGTGGTCAAGGTGTGGAGTCCATCGCGGTTGAGGAGTTCGTGGAGGGCCATGAGGGCTTCTACGACACGGTCTGCGTCAACGGCTATGTATCGCTGGATTTCGTCTCGCATTACTACCCGAACGTGCTCGAAGCGATGCGTGCTCGGTGGATCTCTCCACAGTTCATTGCCACCAATCGGGTCGATTCGGTTGGGGACTACAACGAGATCCGAGAGCTTGGCTATCGCGTCAATGAGGCACTTGGTATCGGGACGACTGCGACCCATATGGAATGGTTCTTCGGCCCGAAGGGACTGCGGTTCTCCGAGATCGGTTGCCGGCCGCCCGGAGTGGGAGCGTGGGATCTGTACTCGGTCGGCAATGACTTCGACCTGTATCGCGAATGGGCGAACGCCATAGTCCACGACCACATCGCCGCTCGTCCATCCCGACGCTACGCCACCGGCATTGTGGCCCTACGACCCGACCACGACGGCAATATCAGCGGCTACTCCGGCGTCGATGACATCCAGGCTCGCTCCGGCGAGTGGGTCATCGACGCCAACCTGCCGCCGGAGGGCACCCCGACCCAGCCTGTGGAAGCGGGGTACATGGCCAACGCCTACGTCCGCATGCGTCACCCCGACTACGACGTGCTGCGCGGCCTGCTCGACGATGTTGGCCGCACCGTTCACGTGTACGCGCAGTGACCAGCGTCTCGGGGCCATCCTCGCCTCCCTGGCGCAGCCATCAGTGGTCAGCTGGCGGCGGGGTGAATCGCCTCGCCATCAACCAGCTTCAGCAACTGGGCACCGTCGACGAAGCGGCAGTGGACACGTTCCTTGCCGATCGTGAAATTCCGATCGTCGAAGGGGGCCATTGCACCTTCCTCTTCCGAGGAGAGGCCGACGAGGTATATCTCGCGCAACGAATTGTCGGCCTACCGAGCCGACTACCTATGCGGCGTGTTGCCGGATCTTCGTTGTGGTACGTCGTCCTGAAGCTGCCCAAGAGTTCACGGATCAACTACCAGATCGAGGTCGTACGCTCGGGGCACGTCGAGCGCTTCAACGATCCGTTGAATCCAAAGCTCTCGCACAGCCCCTTCGGTGCCATTTCGGTGTGCTTTTCGTTTGGCTACACAGACCCGGAGTGGACCTTTCCCGATCCGGATGCACCGCCGGGCGAGCTGACCGAACTTGTCGTGCACAGCAACGCCCTGCAGCGTGATTGCCCAGTCACGCTTTACGTTCCCGCCGGATTTCGTCGTGATGCGAAGTATCCCTTGCTGGTCGTACACGACGGTGGTGAGTTTTTGCAGTACGCCGCAGCTAAGGCGGTCCTCGACAATCTGATTCACCGCGAGGAAATTCCTGCAACGATCGCCGCTTTCCTGCACCCGAAGGATCGGCTTGTCGAGTACGCAAACTCACCCGAACACGCCGGCTTTCTGACCAACGAGCTCGTACCGCACCTCGAAATGGAGTTCCCACTGGCACCTGACCGATCCGGCCGGATTCTGCTTGGCGCCAGCTTTGGCGCCATCGCCTCGTTCTCGGCGGCGTATCGATCACCTCGCACCTACGGATCACTCGTGCTTATGTCGGGGTCCTTTGTGTCTGCAGATGCAGGAACCGATCACGGCGGTGGGCCGGCGTTCGATCCGGTAGTGCGGTTCGTCAACCGCTACCGTGATCGGCCGCGGCGCGTTGCGGACCGGCTTTTCGTCAGTTGTGGAGTCTATGAGCCGCTGATCATTCCCAATCGATCCATCGTGCCGATCTTCGAATCCGCTGGCATGCCGGTGCGGTACGTCGAGGCGCGCGACGGTCACACCTGGGAGAACTGGCGTGATCGGCTGCGCGACGCCTTGACATGGGTGGCACCAGGACCGGTCGCAACGAATGTGAACTGAGCCTGTCAAGGGGCGCCACTTCGACAGGCTCAGTTCGCATCGTGCAGCGGTCTCTAGCCGGACGGGCCGATGCTCGGTACAGTCCCAACCATGCGGAGGTGAGGCTGATGGCCGAGGTGGTCGGGAGAAAGAAGCCGGGTCTGTTTGCGACGCGAGATGTCTCGTCGCTGCTCACGGAGACACATGAGAGCGGTCATGAGCTAAAACGCGTGGTCAGCTCCTGGCAGCTAACCGCAATGGGTGTCGGCGCCATCATCGGAACCGGCATCTTTGTTGTCATCGGTGAAGGTGCCGCCCTGGCCGGTCCGGCAGTCATCCTGTCGTTCGCACTTGCCGCACTGGCGTGTGTGTTTTCGGCACTGTCGTACGCAGAGCTTGCCTCTTCGATCCCGGTATCCGGCAGCGCTTATACATACTCCTACGCAACGCTCGGCGAAATCGTGGCGTGGATCATCGGCTGGGATCTGATTTTGGAGTACGGCGTCTCGGTCGCCGCGGTGGCGGTCGGTTGGGGCGGCAACCTCAATGAGTTCCTCCAGAACGCGTTCGGATATGAGCTGCCGGACGCGATAGCCAAGTCTCCGTCAGACGGTGGCGTCTTCAATTTGCCATCAGTGATCATCACCCTCGTCATCATGTGGCTGCTGGTCCGCGGGGTTCGGGAAAGCGCCCAGGCGAACCTCGTCATGGTGATCATCAAGATCGTCGTGCTGGTCTTTTTCATCATTGCCGCTGTAACTGCGATCAACACAGCCAACTTCAAGCCGTTTGCGCCCGCGGGCTTTGATGGCGTGGTGAGTGCCGCGGCCGTCATCTTCTTTGCCTATATCGGATTCGATGCAGTATCGACCGGCAGCGAGGAGGCAAAGGACCCCAAGAAAGATCTGCCACTGGCCATCATTGGGTCACTCGTTATCGCGACCATCTTCTACATCCTCGTCTCGATTGGTGCGATCGGCCTGCTACCGGCAGATCAGCTGGCCGAAAGTGACGCACCGCTCGCTCATGCGCTTGATGTGGGCGCGGGCATGAGTTGGGCCGCCGCAATTCTGGCGTTGGGAGCGATCATCGCGATCACCAGCGTGATGCTCGTCATCTTCTATGGGCAGACTCGGATCTTCTTCGCTATGTGCCGCGATGGACTGCTGCCGGAGCGACTCGCCGACGTACACCCGCGCTACGGCACACCAGCCAAACTCACCATCGGTCTCGGCATCTTTATCGCGATCCTTGCTGCGCTGGTGCCGCTCAACGAGATCGTCAAGCTGGTGAACATAGGCACGTTGTTTGCGTTCGTACTCGTCAACGTCGGCGTGATCGTGCTGCGTTACACCAGGCCGGAGATGCCTCGACCGTTCCGAGTGCCGCTGTCACCGGTGCTGCCGATCCTCGGGATTGCCTTCGCGGTCTTCTTGATGACTGATCTACCGCTCTCGACGTGGATACGGTTCGTGATTTGGCTGGCCATCGGCATGTTGATCTACGCGTTTTACGGCTACCGCAATTCCCGCGTACGCAGGGCGCACGGCGAGTACGGGATTCTGACCGCCGAAGATCATCCCCATCGGCATGCGCACGAAGATTCCGCCTGACGGAGCACTGGTGGATACACACGAGGGGCCGGTCGTTATCGGCTACGACGGTGGGCCTGGTGCAGCGGATGCCTTGGCACTCGGCCTCGGCTGGGCCAGCCAGCTAGGTTCGGCGGCTCTTGTCGTCATGGTGTACTCAGCACCGGCTCCCATCGGCCCCGGTCGAGTAGATGCGGAGTGGGTGGCTGCTCAACGGGCCGACGCCGAACGACAGTTAGACGAGGTTCGCCAGAAAACCACCGGAAGCAATGTGGAATTCCGTGCGGTCGCCTCCGGCTCGGCTTCGCACGGATTGCAGGATATGGCCGAAGAACTAAAGGCGTCGCTGCTCGTCCTGGGGCCACCGCAGCGAGCGGAATCCCATCTGCTCTCGGCCAGCGCCCGTGGTCGAGTCATCGCCGGCGCGCCGTGCCCAGTGGCAATTCCGCCACGTGGCTGGCGCGATCGCCCGGAGCTCAAGCTTGGTCGCATCGGTGTTGCGTTCGTTCCGACGCCGGACGGACGTGAGGCGTTACGCGTGGCGTCCATCTTCGCGCGCCGCGTTGGCGCGAGCCTTCACGTTGTCACGGCAGTCGCCAGCGAGGCGGAGGTGTTGTCGTCCCGCATCGGCGAAGACATAGAACATGGCTACGTTGCCACAGCCAAGGACGAATTTAAGCGGGCTATCGAGGATGCGATCGCTGAGTTGGGTCCCGATGTCGAGGTATCCGGTGAGGTACTCATTGGCCAAAACACCGTCGAAACCCTCGCCGGCGTACGCGACAACACTTTCGATGCGCTGTTTATGGGCTCACGTGGATACGGCCCGATCCGCCGCGTACTGCTCGGCGGTGTGTCGGCGCGGCTCATCCGCCAACTTGAGGTGCCGGCCGTCGTCGTACCGCGCGCTGGCTAACCATCCTCGTCCGACCGCTAGGCCGGCAGTACCACCACGTGGCGATCAGGCTCCTCACCTTCTGACTCACTGGTCAGACCGGCAGCAGCAACCGCATCGTGTACCACCTTGCGCTCGAACGGATTCATCGGGGCCAGCGGCACCGGCTCCTGTGACTCTTTCGCTGTCCCGACGGCGTCGGCGGCAAGCGCCATGAGCTCCTTGCGCCGCAGCTCCCGATACCCGGCGATGTCCAGCATGAGTCGGCTGCGTTCGCCGGTCTCGCTCATCACCGCAAGCCGGGTTAGCTCCTGCAACGCATCGAGGACCTCACCTTGCGCACCGACCAGGATGTGGGAGTCGCTGACGATCGACACATGGGCACGGTCGCCTTCAATGTAGGTGTCGATGTCCCCATCCAGGTCAGCAATGTCGAGCAGCTCCTCGAGGTAATCAGCAGCTACCTCGGCCTCGACGTCCAGCGGATTCTCCGCTTCCTCGCCGGGTTCTGTCGCCTCCGCTTCGTCGGCATCGTCAGCTGGATCTCGATCAGCTTGCGGCTCGTCGGCCACCTGATCCCTCCGTACTCTGTTCAGATTTCAGCGTTTACGCTGTGACCGGGTTTGCTTCTTCGGCTGAGGCCTTTTTGGTTGGGGCCGCGGCTGTTGCCGCGCCACCTTGCTCGTACTGCTCTGACCGTTGGTGTTCGGAGCCGCCGCCTCTGGTGCTGGCTCCGGATCAGCAACGGCGACCGCCACATCGGCCTTGCCCTTGGCCTTCCGCCGCTCCTCCCAGGCGTCGTAGGCCGGCGTACCAGGCGCCGGATTACGGCGGATCACGTAGAACTGCTGGCCCATGGTCCACAGGTTCGAGGTGAACCAGTAGATAAGCACGCCGATAGGGAAGTTGATGCCGCCAATCGCGAAGATCAGTGGGAAGACGTACAACATGATCTTCTGCTGCTGGGCGAACGGCCCCGTCAGCGCTTCCGGCGGCATGTTCTTGCGCATCAGCTGCAGCTGCGTAATGAACAAGGTGACCGTCATGAGGATGATCAACACAAACGCGACGACGTGCACGCTGGAGATCCCGTTGCCGAATGGGACCTTGAGGAACGAGGCGGAAATAGGAGCACCGAAGATCGTTGCCTGGTTGAGCGAGGTCACCAGGTCGGGATTGACTACTAGCCAATGACCGCGGGGAATACCACGGGCCGCGCCGTCGATGACCCGGAACAACGCCAAGAAGATGGGCAGCTGCAGCAGCAACGGCAGGCAGGACGCCAGGGGATTGGCATTGTTCTCCCGGTAAAGCTTCATGGTCTCTTGACCGAGCTTTTCTCGATCATGACCATGCTTCTTCTGCAGCTCACGAACCTTGGGCTGCAGCAGCTGCATATTTCGCGACGACTTGATCTGCTTGACGAACAGTGGGATCAACGCAATGCGGATGACCACTGTCAAGAACATGATGGAGAACGCCCAGGTCCAACCGTTGTCGGCACCAAGCAGCGGCGAAAAGAGGGAGTGGGCCAGCACAAGAATGCCCGACACCACCCAGTAGAGCGGCTGCATGATCGCACTGCCGACGGCGATGAAGGGGTCCCATATCGACATCGGAATCAGCAGTAGTTCCATCAGCTCACACCTCGTTGCGGCGCCAGCGTAGGCAAGCTGGCAACACCGTCACCCATTGTTCCCGCTCGTTGCGCCTGCTCGCGCATCTCTTCGTCAAATTCAGGGGTTCCCGGTACGGGGTCATACCCACCCGGCGCCCACGGGTGGCAGCGCAGCAGTCGTCGCACCGTCAGCCAGCTGCCGCGAGCAGCTCCATGGACCTCAAAAGCTCGCAGCGCGTACGCCGAACAGCTCGGATAGTAACGGCAGACATTGCCATATAAGGGGCTAATCAGCAGCCGGTACAGCTTCAGCAGACCGATCAGTAGGTATTTCATCGGTCACCGGGTTTCTTCACATTCGGCGCAGTCAGCCGGGAAACCACCTCATGCCAGGCGGATCCAAAATCTGTCGGCACGGCCGCCGGATCGGTGGCCGCTCGTGGCAGTGCGCGTACCACCATCCCAAGATCGGCAGGCTTGTCCGCAAGATGGGCAGCGGCAAGGTGCCGCAGGCGCCGCTTCACCCGATTACGTGTAACCGCATTCCCAACGGCACTACCGACCACAAAGCCAACGCGCGGCCCGTCAGGTACCTGGACAGCATGAACCACCAGGGTCGGACGGCTTGCGCGTACTCCACGCCTGGTCGTCTGCCGGAATTCCTTGGAACGGCGCATTCTTAACGATCGCGGCAACATGTGGTCGATCGAAGGGGCTCAGGCGGACAGGCGGGCGCGGCCCTTACGACGCCGGGCCGAGATGATGGCGCGGCCGGCGCGGGTCCGCATCCGCAGACGGAAACCATGGGTGCGACTGCGACGCCGATTGCTCGGCTGGAACGTGCGCTTGCTCACGGAAGAAACTCCTACATCTTCGGAGTGCTCAACAAATCAGGTACGGTGCTGACACGGCACGCATCGCAAGCGGGGCGGGCAGGTGGCAGCGGCCGCTAGGTAAGCGACCTTCTAACGGTACGGTGCGCCGCCAAACCGGTCAAACTGATGCGATCTGGCCGGCGCACAACTTGGGGGGTAAGTGATGTCAGCTGCGAGCGTCGGAGCAGGTAGCAAATCCTCGGCGGGTGTCCAGCGGACACGCCGACCAGGCTGGCGCGCCGCTGTCCTGGACGAGCGAGCGAAAGCGAGTGAGGAAGGCAGCGGCTCACAAGCGCCAGCCTCAGCGAGCGGAGCGAGCAATCCAACAGCAGTCGGGCGAATATCTCAGACTCGGTTGCAGACCAAGTCCCGGATTGCTAGCGTCGCGGTTCGCCTCACAGTTCCCAGACAGCTGCCGCAGGCGGCAACCAGTCGTAAGCAGATTTGTGCACACTCTGTGGATATCTGTGTGGAAGCAGGAGGAGTCATCATCCCCAGATGCCGACGCGGCAGCGCGAAGGTACAGACAACAGCAGATCTTTGCTTCGCGTTTCCGGGCGACCCGACAGTCGGGACTCGGACGCACGAAGATTGCGGAGTCACCAGTGAGCGAACCTTCTGAGAGCGCCGCCGAATCGACGACTCTGGCCTGGGACCATCTCTATTCCTCGTCCTCGCCAGGCCTGCGCCGTTGGCTCACCACGGGCCAGCCGGTTGCACTGCACCAGGACATGTTGATGGTCGCGGTTCCCAATATCTTTACGCGCAACCAGCTGGAGAATCGCTTCCGTCCCGACATAGAGAGTCTTTTGTCTGGATACTTCGGCCGCAGCATTCAGCTGGCCGTCATCGTGGATGAGTCATTGAAACCGGCTGAGGAATCGGGCACCGAGGAGCCAACCTACGACGATTCGCCCAGCCCCCGCCGTGCCAAGCCCCCGTTCACTGAATCAGGGCAGTTCAGTGAACCCGGACAATTCGGTGAGCCGGGTGCTCATCACCATGACTATGCCGCTGAGGGGTACCGCGAGAATGGCTATGGTCAACAGAGCTACGGTAACCAGGGTTTTTCCGCTCACCCTCGCTTCGGCGGCGAGAGTGGACCGCAACCCCAGCCGTCGCGGCCCGAAGTGAGCCACGCTGAGTCGACCTACCGTGAGCGCGACACCTATGGGGATGTTGAGGGATTCCGGTCCCGCCGCGACAGCGAGTCCAGGCTCAATCCCAAGTACTCCTTCGAGACCTTCGTCATCGGCAGCTCGAACCGCTTCGCCCACGCTGCGGCGATCGCAGTCGCCGAGAACCCAGGCAAGTCGTACAACCCACTGACTATCTACGGCGACTCTGGTCTCGGCAAAACTCACCTGCTGCATGCCCTCGGCCACTACGTACGCAACTACTTCGATCGCGTTCGGGTGCGCTACGTGTCAACCGAGGAACTGACTAACGACTTCATCAATGCGATCAGCCAGAACCGGGGAGCAGACTTCCGTCGCCGCTATCGCGATGTCGACGTACTACTCATCGACGACATCCAGTTCCTGGAGGGCAAGGAACAAACTCAGGAAGAGTTCTTCCATACCTTTAATACTCTGCACAACGCGCAGAAGCAGATCGTGATGACCTCCGATCGCCCGCCGAAGAATCTCGAAAACCTCGAGCCGCGGCTACGTAGCCGGTTCGGCTGGGGATTGATCACCGATATTCAGCCGCCAGACCTGGAGACTCGGATCGCGATCCTGCGAAAGAAGGCGGCGCAGGAGCGGTTGGTCGCTGGCCCGGAGGTGCTGGAGTTCATTGCCAGCCGGATCCAGACCAACATTCGCGAGCTGGAAGGTGCGCTGATCAGGGTGACGGCGTTCGCTAGTCTCAACCGCCAGCAGGTGGACTTGGCGCTCGCTGAGATCGTCCTTAAAGATCTCATCCCCGAGGGTGGCGAAGCTCAGATCACTACCAGCATGATCATGGCCCAGACCGCGTCCTACTTCGACATCACCGTTGATGATCTCTGCGGACAAAGTCGTACACATGTTCTGGTGACTGCCCGCCAGATCGCGATGTACCTGTGCCGCGAGCTAACTGATCTGTCATTGCCCAAGATCGGACAGCAGTTCGGCGGGCGTGATCACACCACGGTGATGCACGCTGATCGTAAGATCCGCACACTTATGGCCGAGCGGCGCAGCGTGTTCAATCAGGTAACTGAGCTGACGAACCGGATCAAGCAGCAGGCCACTGGCCGCTGATCACCTGGGTCATATATCTGATCACCAGCGCTCGAGACGTCCCTTACAGGGGGCGTTGCACTGTCATGTTTGATCACAGGCTGCCAAACGATCTTTGGCTTGCTCCGCGGTGCCTTGCCGCATGCCTGATATCTGCTGAGCACACAAGTGGGGAAAACGCTGTGGAAAACGGTGATCTTCTCCTGACAGCCTGGGGATGATCAGGGGACAAGCACAATCTCCAGACAGCTCATCCCAAAATCCTCCCCGTGTGATTTTGTGATCTGCACATCGGTAGGCGCACCGCGGAATCGGCTCTGACTTGGTCAAAGACACATTGTCCACAGCGTCCACAGCAGCTACGACTACGACCATGAAATACATAAGGTGAAGAGGGTCTAAGTCTGCATGGCTGAGCCCTGTGAAAAGGAGGACCGGTGAGCTTTCTGCGCAAGTGGTTCGGCCGTGAGGAATCAGAAGACGTTTCGGTCACTCTTGATCTCGACACGCGCAAGAAACAGCTGCTTCGGCTGGAACGCGGTCTGGATGCGCTGGCTGCTGAGATGCGTGCCGATCACACGACGAACGATCCCGCCTGGCGAGAGCGGGTCAACGAGTACAGCCGGCTCGCCGGCGAGGCAATGAATCTGCGGCGTGGCGAGCCGACTCGAGAGAGCGTCCTCGATTTGGTATTCGAGATTCGGCCGCTGTTTACCGGGCCGATTCCAGACGGCATGGAGAAATGCGGGCCGCTTCAGGACGAGGTAATGGCGGCGGCCGAGGACCTTCGTGAGTTATTGCCTGGAGAGAAGGGATCGAAGTAGCCGGATGGATCGTGCTGCATGGGTATCATCACCCGTGCCCGTGGCTGAGGGCATGTAGGAGGTAGCGTGAAAATCCGACTCGAGCGCGACGTCTTGGCTGAGGCCGTGCAGTGGGCCGCGCGCAGCCTTCCGCTACGCCCGAGCGTGCCCATCTTGGCAGGTTTGCTGGTACGCGCCGACGCCGAGGGCGTCACGTTTTCCAGCTTCGACTACGAGACATCGGCGCAGATCCACGTCGCAGCGGCGGTCGCTGACGAGGGTCAAGCGCTGGTTTCGGGAAGGCTGCTTGCCGACATCTCACGCAGCCTGCCGGCGAAGCCGGTGGATATCGCCGCCGACGACACCAAGATGGAGCTGATCTGCGGCAGCGCCCGGTTCACTCTGCAGACGCTGCCTGTCAGTGACTATCCGTCCCTGCCGTCGATGCCTGAGGCCACCGGCACAGTGCCGAGTGCCGCCTTTGCCCAAGCCGTCGCCCAGGTCGTAGTGGCTGCCGGCCGCGATGAGCTGCTGCCGGTTTTCACCGGCGTCCGCATCGAGATCGACGACGACATGATTTCGTTGCTCGCCACCGACCGTTACCGGATGGCGCTCAAGGAACTGAACTGGAATCCCAGTAAGCCGCAGGTTTCGGCGACTGCGCTGGTGCCGGCCAGGGTGCTGAACGAGACGTCGCGCTCCATGACGGCTGGCGAGGAAGTGACGCTGAGTCTGGCCGACGGCGGAACCGGCGACGGGATCATCGGATTCGAAGGTCACGGTGCGGCGGGGGAGCGCCAGACCACCACTCGGCTGCTGGACGGCGAGTTCCCCAAGGTGCGGCACATCATGGACACGCCGGCACTGATGAACGTCCGAGTGAGCACAAACGATGCGATCGCCGCCGCAAAGCGGGTCGCTCTGGTCGCCGAGCGCAACACCTCCCTGCGAATGTTGATCGGCGACGGCTTCGTCACCTTGGAAGCGGCAACCGGGGATCAAGCCCAGGCATCCGAAGCCATCGAGGCGACCATTGATCAACCTGGTGGCGGGGATCCGGCGGTGATTGCTGCCGGCTTTAACCCGACCTATTTATTGGATGGCCTGGGCGCCTTCGACACTCCGTACGTGAACTTCGGGTTTACCGCACCGAGCAAGCCCTGCCAACTCACCGGCCTGGCGACACTCGACGGCAATGCCTTGACCGATTACCGCCACGTGATCATGCTCATGCGGCTGCCCAGTTGAGGCTCTTTCAGAGTCACCCCTGAAAACGCATCACCGGCGCCTTCAGCTCGATCGATTTGGGCATCTTTGCACTCAATCGTGATGCAAAACCAGGGCCCGCTCAGACGCAGGCCAGGCGGCTCTATCGTGTGCTGATCAACCTCTGTTATGTTCAAGAAACCATCGAGCGTAAGGGGTTTCCATGCAGCTGGGAATGGTCGGTCTGGGCCGGATGGGCGCCAATATCGTTCGCCGTTTAATGCGCGACGGGCATGAATGTGTCGTTTTCGACACCAATCCCGATTCCATCAAACAACTCGAGGGTGAGGGCGCGACCGGCGGTTTCACCCTGGAAGAGTTCGTTGGCAAGCTGGAAAAGCCCCGCGCGGTCTGGGTGATGATTCCGGCCAGTATCACCGGCAAAGTCGTTGACCAGCTGGCCGGTTTGCTCGAGAAGGGCGACATCATCATCGACGGCGGCAACTCCAACTACCGCGATGATGTACGCCGTGCCGCCAAGCTTCGGGAGCAGGGCCTGCACTATGTGGACATCGGTACCAGCGGCGGCGTTTTTGGTCTGGAGCGCGGCTACTGCTTGATGGTTGGCGGCGACGATGAAGCGGTCAAGATCATCGACCCCGTCCTGAAGTCCATAGCCCCGGGCGTCGGTGACATTCCACGTACCCCAGGCCGTACCGGCGAACTGGCCCCAGAGGAACAGGGCTACCTACACTGCGGATCCTCTGGCGCCGGCCACTTTGTCAAGATGGTCCACAACGGCATCGAGTACGGCATCATGGCCGCCTTCGCCGAGGGTCTGAACATCTTGGACAACGCCGACGGTGGTATCGAGGCCACCGAACACTCAGCCGAAGTGGCGCCGATGGAGGAGCCGTAGTGCTATCAGTTCAAGATCGACACCGCCAAGGTCGCCGAGCTATGGCGCCGCGGTTCG
>Ga0075423_10002673_pt1 | contig 16268 bp, 12 predicted proteins | sample SoiMethybrSBSTD2_FD_80114 | JGI IMG/M metagenome (GOLD analysis project Ga0075423, IMG submission 80114) | Bulk soil microbial communities from a Populus tree surrounding site in Tennessee, USA - Soil MetaG P. TD hybrid SBSTD2 | ecosystem: Environmental > Terrestrial > Soil > Tree plantation...
TCAGACCATAGAAGGTCGTGTTCTCGAACCCCGAGGCGACGGGCCGGTCTTTGATCGCGCCCAGCACCTGCGCGGTTTCCGGGTGGCGGTCGATAAACGCCTTCATGGCGGCAGGGTCGGGCTTGCCCGTGCTGGGATCGGGCTTCGATGCGACGAGCTGCTCGTAGAACGCTTCGGGCGTTCTGAATGGAAACACCGGCAGGCTGATCATCGCGGTTCGCCACGCCTCGCCATCGGGCAAGCTGAAGTGAAGCCCTAGCCCACGCACGGCGTCGGCGCTGTCGACGACGCGGGGCATGCCGCCCGCCAACGAGAAGCGGCCGAGCACGGGAACGCGCCCGGGTTGGAATACGATCGCCTTCGAGAATCGCGCGCCGTTCCCATTGCTCTCGAAGAACCCGGAGACGCCGAGGCCCTTGGCGTGGTTGCGCCGAAATCCCGCGTGGACGCCGTTCACATACTCGAACCCGCCGATGAACCGAGCCGGCGTGAGGGCTCGCGGCGTGAGCCATCCGCCGAGATACGCGAACCCTCCCGCGACCACGACGAGGATCAGACCGACGATGGCGAGTCGGAGCGTGCTGCTCGGATTACTCATTCGTGCGGGCCATCGGGATCCTCCGGGTGCTTGACGTCCCAGAGCGGCCGGCGGCTCGCGACGACCGGTTCGGTCTCGAAGTTATAGGCGGGCGGCGGCGACGCCGTCGCCCACTCGAGCGTCCACGCGTCCCACGGGTCGCTTCCCGCCACCGCGCCGCGTCGCAGCGAGATGAGGACGTTGATCGCGAAAATGAGGACGGCGAGGATCTGGAACGGCACCCCCAGGGTCGCGATCAGGTTCCAGAAGTCCCAACCGCGGTCGGCGGGATATGTATAGATGCGCCGCGGCATGCCGAGCATCCCAGCCCAGTGCATGGGCAGGAAGGTCAGGTTGAAGCCGACGACGAAGAGCCAGAAGTGCCAGCGGCCCAGGCGCTCGCTGAGCAGGCGCCCGGTCACCTTCGGGAACCAGTAGTAGATCGCGCCGAAGATCGTGAAGATCAGGCTGCCGACGAGCACGAAGTGGAAGTGTGCCACGACGAAGTACGAATCGGTGAGCTGCCAGTTGAACGGCACCACCGAGAGGATGATGCCGGTGAGGCCCGCGCACAGGAACTGGAACAGGAACGCGCAGGCGAAGAGCATCGGCGTCGCGAACCGGATGCGGCCGCCGTACATCGTCGCCACCCAGTTGAAGATCTTGATCCCGGTGGGGATCGCGATCAGCATGGTCGAAGCCGCGAACGCCGAGTTCAGCGGCGCCCCCATGCCGACCGCGAACATGTGATGGGCCCAGACGGTCATCGCCAGGAACCCGATGGCGAGCGACGCCGCCACCACCATCGGGTAGCCGAAGATCACCTTGCGCGAGAACACCGGAATGATCTCGGACACCATGGCGAAGCCCGGGACCATGAGGATGTAGACCTCGGGGTGCCCGAAGAACCAGAAGAAATGCTGCCACATGACCGCGGAGCCGCCCGCCTGCGTATCGAAGAAGTGGGCGCCGACGAACCGATCGAGGAGCAGCATGATCTGGGCGGCCGACAGCGGCGGCAGGCCCATCACCGCCATGCCGGACACGACGAGCATCATCCAGACGTAGAGCGGCATCCGCCCAAGGCTCATGCCACGACAGCGCATCGTGAGCACGGTAGCGATGAGATTGATCGACGTCGCGACGGTACCGAACCCCATCACGAGGATGGACAGGTTCCAGTAGTCGGTGCTGTTCCCCGGAGAGAAGGCGCGTGCGGTGAGCGGCGCGTAGGCGAACCATCCGACATCGGGTGCGGACCCCGCCCCATAGAGCCCATCGCCGCCCAGAAAGCTGAAGTAGAGCAGCACGCCGCCGAAGAGGAACGCCCAGAAGCCGAAGGCATTCAGTCTCGGAAACGCGAGATCGCGGGCGCCGATCATCAGCGGCACCAGATAGTTCGCGAACCCGAAGACGATGGGAATGCCGACCAGGAACACCATCGTGGTTCCGTGCACGGTGAACAGGCGGTTGAAAACTTGTGGCGAGACGACGGCGTTCTCGGCGACGGCGAGCTGCCACCGTATCACGCCCGCCTCGAGACCCGCGATCAGGAAGAACACGAGGCCCGCGACCACATACATGATGCCGAGACGCTTGTGGTCGACGGTGACGACCCAGTCGTGGAGTCGCGTGAGCAGGCCGGCCGGCTCGAGCTCGGCATCCCGGGCCGGGAGCGGTGGGGCAACGACGCTCATGGCGGTCGGTTCTCCTAGCGAAGAGTCGTGAGGTACGCGACCAGCTGATCGAGCTGATCGCCGGACAGGTTCATCGCCGGCATGCGGGCGCCGGGCTTCAGCGCGTCCGGGTTCTTCACCCAGGCCCGCAGCGTCTCGGGCGTGTTGGCGGCCACCCCCGCCCCGAGCGTCGCTCGGCTCATGAGATGCGTGAGATCCGGTCCGAACACGCCGTTCGCGGGCGTGCCCCTGACCGTGTGGCAGCTGATGCACGCGACGGACGTGAACACGTCCCGCCCAGCCCGGCTCTCGGGAGCATCAGCCGCGACAGCCTGCTGCGCCGCGACCCACCGGTCGAACTCGTCCCTCGGGTGCACGGTGATCCTGAGGAGCATCCACGCGTGCTGCACCCCGCAGAACTCAGCACACTGGCCGACGTAGGTGCCCGGTTTCCGGGGCTCGATCCAGCTGCGGTTGGTCTTGCCGGGGATGACGTCGGTCTTGCCCGCGAGCTGGGGGATCCAGAAGCTGTGAATCACGTCGGCGGACTCGAGCGTAATGAACGTCCGCATCGGCCGAGCTGCGTCGCTGACCGGGACGTGCAGCTCGTTGGCCGTCACGATTCCGAGCTGCGGATAGCGGATTTCCCACCACCACTGGTTCCCCACGACCCTCACCTCGAGCGTGTCCGGGGTCGGGGCCGGCCTCTCGATCGCGAAGATGTACCGGGTGGTCGTCAGGAACAGGACGATCACGATGAGAAACGGCACGACCGTCCACGCCAGCTCGATCTGCACGCTGCCGTACACCTGGGGCGGATCGCGACCGTCATCACCCGGGCGGTGCCGGTAACGGACGATGGCGTACACCGTCACGGCCGCCACGACGACGAAGATCGCCGTCACGATGGCGAGCACCAGGAAGGACAGGTCACGGATGGCGAAGGCGGGCGTCGACACCGGGGCGAATATGCTCGGTGTCGCTGTGGTCGCCGCGGTAACACTCATGCCGTATAGACGCCGTTCGAGCGGCAGCGGTGACAGGCCGGGGGCCTACCGGCTATCCGGAGATGGTGGCTCGGGAACGATGCTCGCGATGCCCTGGTGAGCGGGAAGCGTGAATCGAAATATCGCGCCCTGCGGCGTGTTGGGCTGGGCCCAGAGCCGGCCCCCGTGCGCCTCGACGATCGAGCGACCGATCGACAGCCCCATCCCCATGCCGTCCGGCTTCGTGGTGAAGAACGCGCTGAACAGGTCGTCCTGGTGCGCGACGATGCCGACACCGGTGTCCTGGACGCTCACCAGCACCTGTTCACCTTCGTACGGGCGCGACCGGATCACCAGCTCGCGCGGCCGGTCCACGACCGGCGCCATCGCCTCGATCGCGTTCATCACGAGGTTCAGGATCACCTGCTGCAGCTGGATCCGATCGCCGACCACGGCCGCCAGCCCGGCCGCGAGGTCCAGCACCAGCGCGATCTCCTGACGGCGCAGCTCGGTCTGCACGAGCGGCAGCACATCGTGGACGACCTCGTTGACGTCCATCGCATGCCGCTGGGGCGCACCCTTCCTCGCCAGCTGGCGGATCCGCTTGATCACCGCTGCCGCCCGGTGGCCCTCCTTCACGATCGCGTCGAGTGCTTCTCGCACCCGGTCGAGATCGGGATGCGCCGCCGCCAGCCAGTTGAGGGAAGCGTTGGCATCGGCGACGATCGCCGCGAGTGGCTGGTTGATCTCGTGGGCGACCGACCCGACCACCTCATCCAAGGTCGTCGCACGCGTCACGTGCGCGAGATCGTCCTGGGCCTTTTGCAGCGTCTCGGCCGCCCGCCTTCGCTCTGTGATATCGCGCACGATGAACTCGACGGCCGGTTGTCCCTGATATCCGAACGGGACCGTGGCCACCTCGACGTCGATCGAGGTCCCGTCGACTCTCAGCAACGTCGCCTCGACAAACGGGGTCGATTCGCCGGCCTCCAGGGTCTGCCTCACTTGCTGGCCAACGAGCGGCCCCGACTCCGGATGGACGCCGTCGGTGCACGGCTGTCCGAGGATGTCCTCCGGCCCCTTCGCGCCGCGGAGACGCACCATGGCCGCGTTGACGAAGACCACCCGCCCCGCCTGCGCGACCGCGATACCGTCGGGCGACAACTCAACGAGTCGCCGGTACCGCTCCTCGCTCTCGCGCAGCGCCGCCTCGGCCCTCTCGCGTGCGGCCGTGTCGCTGACCGTCATGAGCACGTGCTCGGTCCTCGAAGGCCGGCGCGCTGGCCAGCGACGGCCTTGATGACGGGCTCCCCCAGGAGCGTGCGCAACGATTCGGCGGTGACCACTTCCTTGTCCATGAGGAGCTTGGCCAGGGACTCCAATGCGACGCGACGCGCGGTCAGCGTGTCCCGGACGCGGACATGGGCCGCGTTCAAGATCTCGGTGATCTCCAGGTCGATGGTCTCCGCCGTCGCTTCGCTGTACTCGCGCGACGCGGGACCACTGATCCCGAGAAAGCCCTGTCGGGGCTCCTCGAACGTCGCCAGTCCGAGCTTTTCGCTCATGCTGTACTGGGCCACCATGTGACGGGCCAGATCCGTCGCGCGCTGCAGATCGTTCGCCGCGCCGGTCGAGACGTCGCCGAAGATGATCTCCTCGCCGACGCGGCCGCCCAGCAGGACGTCGATGCGGTCGAGGAGCTCGGCACGCGTCAGGAGATAGCGGTCTCCGGTGGGCTGCTGCTCGGTGTAGCCGAGCGCGGCGACACCCCGCGGGATGATCGAGATCTTGTGCACGCGGTCGGCGTGCGGCCTGAGCTCCGCCACAATCGCGTGCCCCGCTTCGTGGTGCGCGACGATCTCCTTCTCGCGGGGGTTGATGAGCCGTGACCGGTGCTCGAGCCCGGCCACGACCCGGTCGATCGCCTCGTCGAAGTCGGTCATCTCCACGGCGTTCTTGTTCGCCCGGGCGGCCGCGAGCGCGGCCTCGTTGACCAGGTTCGCGAGGTCGGCGCCCACGAAACCGGGCGTACGCGCCGCCAGGGCCGCGAGATCGATATCGGCCGCGAGTGTGACGCCGCGCGTGTGCACTCGCAGGATCATCTCGCGACCCTTGAGATCCGGACGATCCACGACCACCTTGCGGTCGAAGCGCCCGGGGCGCATGAGCGCGGGATCGAGGATCTCCGGCCGGTTCGTCGCGGCCATGATGATCACGCCCTTGCTCGAGTCGAAGCCGTCGAGCTCGGCCAGGAGCTGATCCAGCGTCTGCTCTCGCTCGTCGTGACCGCCGAAGCCCGGCGCGATCCCGCGCGCCTTGCCGAGCGCGTCGAGCTCGTCGATGAAGATGATGCTGGGCGCCTTGGCCTGCGCCTGAGCGAACAGGTCGCGCACGCGGGCGGCGCCGACGCCGACGAACATCTCGATGAAGTCGGAGCCGTTCATGCTGAAGAACGGCACGCCGGCCTCGCCGGCGACGGCCTTCGCCAGCAAGGTCTTGCCGGTGCCCGGCGCCCCCGCGAGCAGCACGCCCTTCGGGATCCTGCCGCCCAGCCGCTGGTAGCGCTGGGGGTTCTTCAGGAAATCGACGATCTCCATCAGCTCCGCCCGTGCCTCGTCGATACCGGCGACGTCGTCGAACGAGATACCGGTCGCACGCTCCATGTAGACGCGGGCCTTGCTCCGCCCGATCGACAGCAGGCCTCCCTGCGCGCCATTCATCCGGCGAATCAGGAAGGACCAGATCCCGAAGAAGATGACGGTCGGAACCACCCACGACGCGAGCATGCCCAGCCAACCGTTGACGGCGACGCCCGTGAACCGGATGTTCGCGGCCTGGAGCTCGCGAACGAGGTCGGGGTCGTCGACGCGCGTCGTGACGAAGCGATGCGTCCCGTTGCCGGCGCGGCGCAGCTCGTCGAGCTTGGCCTTCGGCAGGAACGCCTCCAGTCCGTCAGGCGCGAGCGTGCCCGCGACCGCCTGGCTCGAGAGCGTGACGTCACTGACCTTGCCGGCTTTCACTAGCTTGATGAAATCGCTGTAGGCGAGGCTCTCCGGGCGCGGTGCGAAGAGGTACGCCTCGATCAGCAAGACCGCCAAGATCGCCACGAGGCCGTAACGGACCGAGAATCGCCGCTGGTCGGGTCCCACCGTCGTTTCCTCCGCTTTTGTGACGGCACCGGGGGGACCCGCGTTACGACCCGTTCAGACGACGGCTCTTAACGCTATGACGGGCCGTTCGAGGCCCACAAGGAGACCGTCATGCGAACCAAGCTGCTTGGCACGATCACGCTGCTCACGACCCTAACTGCCGCAGGCTGCGCCACCAGTTCCGAAATGGCCGCCTGGCGCGGACACGACACGCACTTCGCGTCCGGTGCTCATGCGCTCTTTTCACTGCGGAACGATGTGTCAGCCCAACCGAAGGTCAGCCGAGCCGATTTGAATCGCGCCGACGCCGAGACCTGGTGGGGCGGTCTCGTGACCGTCAACCAGGACCAGATCGTCACTCGCTGATCGGCGCGCCCTCGCGACGTCCACCGATCACCACTGATGGCTCCACCCCGCCGGCGGCGCCACGAGCCGACGCTCGTGAGCGCCGCTACGCGGGAGTGTTCGTCTCCGGCACGGACATGGAATCGGTCAGTCGCTTGCGAAGGAACAGCCGAGCGCGATGCACGCGCGTCTTCACGACGGCGATGGTGAGGCCGAGCGCGTCCGCGATCTCCGCATTCGATTGCCCTTCGACGTCGCGTAGCACGAGCACGACCCGGTACGTCGCCGGCAGCTCGTCGATCGCCGAGCTCAGGGCCATCCGCAGCTCGACCTGGAGGCGTGGGTCGTCCACGCGCGGCGACCAGTCGGTGGCTGGAGCGACGTGCCGGCCGGACTCGTCGAATTGCGGGAGCACCTCGTCCAGCGAGATGTCGCCCCGGCGGGATTGGCCGCGGAGCTTCTGGTACGCCGCGTTCGCCACGATGCGATAGAGCCACGATCCGAACGCCGACTCCCCCCGGAACGTGTCGATCTTTCGCACCACGATCCAGAACGCGTCCTGCACGACTTCCTCCGCGTCTTGCCCGTTCCCGGTGATGCGGGCGGCCAGACGATACGCCCGCTCGCCGTACCGCATGACCAGCGTCTCGGTCGCACTCGGCTCGCGAAGCGTGAGCGCGTCGACGAGGTCGCGATCACGGTCGGTGTGGCGCCGCTGCGCAACGGCGTGGGGTGCTGTTTCGATCGCCGGCTGAAGATTCATGTCGCTGCCCTCGCGTCCGGGAATGTTCGTGTTCATCTGTCGCGAAGGCTACTGTGCGAGGCGGGATGCTTCTACCCGACGTTGGTCGGGTGCCCATCGACCCTACCTTGGTCGGGTCGGAATACCTCCGTCCGCGTCGGTGGTTGCGACGCGCGTCTCGACTGCGGACTCGCCGATAGCTCGGCCCGCTCGGTGCGCACTCGGTGTCAGGCCCGTGATGCGCCGCACCGTCGTCGTGAAGTGACTCGCGGTCCTGAACCCCACCGCGCGGGCGATCGAGCTGATGGAGGAGGTGGACTGGGTCAGGAGGAGGGTGGCGGCATCGATTCGACGATGCACCACGAAGCGATGCGGTGACACGCCGGTGGCGCGTTTGAAGAGCCGCGCGAAGTGATACGGGCTCATGTGCGTGACCGCGGCGAGCTCGGTGAGGCGCAGCTCCCGCTGCAGGTTGCTTTCGATGTATGCGGTGACCCGGCGGAGCTTGCTCTCGGGAAGGCCGGCGACGACTGGCTGCAGTACCTCGGTCTCCGGCCTCATCAGAAATCTACTCCCCAGGAATTCCGGTCCCAGGCGTCTTCGGCGGCTCGCCACCGTTTCTCATCCAGTCGCCGTTCGGTCGCGAGGCGGCCGTACTCGGCGTATTCGCTCGAGCCGCCGACGTACCGGCACCGGCACCGATCGGGGTCGGCGAAGCTGTACTGGAGGATCCCATCCTTGAGCCGGCCCACCAGTTGATAGGCCGGCGTCGCACCGGCCACATCGGTGCCGGCGGCATCGATCGGCTGTGGCTTGAATCCGGCCGCCGCCAACAGCTTCTCGGTATCGCGGGCCTCCAGCCCTCGAACCGTCGCGCAGCCGGTGAGACACACCACGGCGACGACGGCCAGTCGCGCGATCCACGCCACCGAACGGCTCCCCATCGCGTCATCCTCCGCTGCCGATACCCGCCAGCCGCCGAGCGAAGCCATCGTTACCACGTACCGCTCGGCCTCAACACCCGTTGGGATGACGCGGGCGCAGGCAACGTTACGCTGAATCTTGCGGGGCCTTGCCGCCGTCACACAAGCGTCGAGCCAGGAGGTGAGGTCTACTCGCGCGACCAGAGGTCTACTCGCGCGGCCAGATCGCCTCACGGGGCTGTCGCTCCGCCAGGCGACCGCAGTACCGGCTAGCGCATCCAAACAGCATGTGGATCGTTCGAGTCGCGCTGCAGCGGCCGTATACGTTCGTCGTCCTGGCGGTGCTGATCCTGCTCGCGAGCCCGGTCATCATCCTGCGCACGCCGACGGATATCTTTCCGAACATCGACATTCCCGTCATCGCAGTCGGCTGGCAGTTCACGGGCCTCAATCCCGAAGAGGTGGAAGGACGGATCACCACGGTATTCGAGCGAGTCCTCACCACCACGGTCGACAACATCGAGCACATCGAGTCGACCACGGTCAACGGCCAGGCGATGGTCAAGATCTTCCTGCAGCCCCATGCGCGCCTCGACACCGCCAACGCACAGGTGACGGCGGTCTCGCAGACGATCCTGCGGCAGCTGCCGCCCGGCATCACGCCGCCGCTGATCCTCAACTACAGCGCGTCGTCGGTTCCCATCCTGCAGCTCGCCCTGTCCGGGCTCTCGGAGCCCGAGCTCAACGATGTCGGCCTCAATTTCCTGCGGACGCAGCTCGTGACGGTGCCCGGCGTCTCGATCCCCTACCCGTATGGCGGCAAGCAGCGGCAGGTCATGGTCGATCTCGACCAGCGCCTGCTTCAGTCCAAGGGGATCTCGCCGGCCGACGTCGTCACCGCGCTCGGCCAGCAGAACGTCATCGTGCCGTCGGGCACGGCGAAGATCGGCCCGTTCGAGTACGACGTGTCGGTGAACGGCAGTCCGCGCACGGTGGCCGAGCTGAACCAGCTTCCGATCAAGCTCGTGGGCGGCACGCCGATCTATCTGGGCGACGTCGCCCAGGTGCGCGACGGATTCACGCCGCAGACGAACGTCGTTCGCCAGGACGGCAGCCGCGGGACCTTGCTCACGATTCTCAAGAACGGCAACGCCTCGACGCTCGATGTGGTGTCGGGGGTCCGCGCGATCCTGCCCCGGGTGATTCCGACCTTGCCGCCGCAGCTCAAGGTCCAGCCGCTGGCCGACCAGTCGATCTTCGTGCGCGCCGCCGTGAGCGGGGTGATCCGCGAAGCGGTGATCGCGGCGTGTCTCACCGCCGCCATGATCCTGATCTTCCTCGGCAGCTGGCGCAGCACGCTGATCATCGCCGTGTCCATTCCGCTGTCGATTCTGACGTCGGTGATCGTGCTGAGCCTGCTCGGCGAGACCATCAACATCATGACGCTCGGCGGCCTGGCGCTGGCCGTCGGCATCCTCGTGGACGACGCCACCGTCGAAATCGAGAACGTCAACCGCAACCTGGACATGGGCAAGCCGATCGTCCAGGCCATCCTGGACGGCGCGCAGCAGATCGCGGTCCCGGCGCTGGTCTCCACGCTCTGCATCTGCATCGTGTTCCTGCCGATGTTCTTCCTCGGTGGAGTGGCCCGCTACCTGTTCGTCCCGCTCGCGGAGGCGGTCACGTTCGCGATGCTCGCGTCGTACCTCTTGTCGCGGACGCTGGTGCCGACGCTCGCCCGGTACCTCCTCAGGCCGCCGGTCGAGGACGCGCCGCCGTCGCGCAATCCGCTGGCCCGCGCGCAGCGGGCCTTCGAGCGCCGCTTCGAGGACCTGCGGCATTCCTATCAGCGGCTGCTCGTCGCGCTCGTCGCGCGCCGAGCCGTCTTCATCCCGGTCTTCCTCGGCATCTGTCTGGGCGCCGCCCTGCTGATCCCCAGGCTCGGACAGAACTTCTTTCCCGATACGGACAGCGGCCAGCTGACGTTGCATCTGCGCGCGGCGACGGGTACGCGCATCGAGGAGACCGCGCGGCTGACCGATCTGGTCGAGGCATCGATCCGCCGCGTCATCCCGGCCGACGACCTCGATGTGATCCTCGATAACATCGGGCTGCCCTACAGCACGATCAACTGGATGCGCGGCTCGTCCGGTGTCATCGGAGCCGCCGACGCCGACATCCTGGTTTCCCTCAAGCCAAAGCACCAGCCGACGGCCGACTACGCGCGCATCCTCCGGCAAACGCTGCCGGCTGAATTCCCGAGCGTCACGTTCTACTTCCTGCCGGCCGACATCGTCACGCAGATCCTGAACTTCGGGCAGCCGGCGCCCATCGACATCCAGATCGAAGGCGCCGACCTCCAGGGCAACCGCAAGGTCGCCAACCGGATGCTGAACGCGCTGCGGCAGGTTCCGGGCCTCGTCGACCTGCGCATCCAGCAGCGCTTCGACTACCCGAAGTTCGACGTCACCGTCGACCGCACCAAGGCCGGGCAGGGCGGCTTCACCATTCGCGACGTCGCCGGGAGCCTGCTCGTGTCGCTCAGCGGCAGCTTCCAGACCACGCCGACCTTCTTCCTGAACTGGCAGAACGGCGTGAACTACAACCTCGCGACGCAGACACCGCAGTACCGCGTCCAGTCGCTACACGATCTGCAGAACATCCCGATCGGCGGCGTCGGCGCGACGCAACCCGGCATCCTCGCCGACGTCGCGTCGTTCACGCGCGCGAGCGAGATGGCCGTGGTCTCGCACTACAACATCCGGCGTGTCATCGACATCCACGGCGCGACGCAAGATCGCGATCTCGGCGCGGTCGGCCGCGACGTCGCGCGGATCGTCGACGGGATGCGGTCGGAGCTCCCGCGCGGCAGCTACATCACCGTGCGCGGCCAGCTCAGCACAATGCGCACGGCCTACGTCGGGCTCCTGGGCGGCCTCGTCTTCTCGATCGTGCTCGTCTACCTGCTGATCGTCGTGAACTTCCAGTCGTGGCTCGATCCGTTCATCATCATCACGGCCCTGCCGGCGGCGCTGGCAGGGATCGTCGTCTTCCTCTTCGTCACCGGGACCACGCTCAGCGTTCCGGCCTTGATGGGAGCCATCATGAGCATCGGCGTGGCAACCTCCAACAGCATCCTGGTCGTGGCCTTTGCCAAGGAGCGGCTCCTCGAGCACGGCGACACCGACCGGGCCGCGGTGGAGGCCGGCTTCACCCGCTTCCGTCCGGTTCTGATGACCGCGCTGGCCATGATCATCGGGATGCTGCCCATGGCGCTCGGGCTCGGGGAAGGCGGTGAGCAGAATGCGCCCCTCGGGCGCGCCGTGATCGGCGGTCTGGTGTGCGCCACGGTGGCGACCCTGCTCTTCGTGCCCTCGGTGTTCGCGCTCGTGCACGGCCGGCGCTCAACCGGAGGTGCCCAGTGAGCCCGGAGCCCGCGAGCGAGTTTGTCCAAGGTCAGCCGGTGGCGGTCGAGTCGGCGCGGCCGACGGCGAGCCGGCGGCACCTGGCCTTCCTGGCCCTGGGTGTCGTCGCCGGCGCGCTCGGGCTCGGCATCGCCTCGGGTATCCGCGCCCGTACCGTGGCCGACACGACGCTCAGGCAAGCGGCGGTCGCCGCGGCGATCGTGCCGGTGAACGTGATCGCGCCGCAGCCGGGCGCGCCCACCCAGGAAATCAGCCTGCCGGGCCGGACCCAGGCCTTCACCGACACGTCCATCTTCGCGCGCACGTCGGGCTACGTGAAGGGCTGGCACTTCGACATCGGCGCCCACGTCAAGCAGGGTCAGCTCCTCGCGGAGATCGAGAGCCCCGAGGTGGACCAGCAGCTGCAGCAGGCGCGGGCCGATCTCGCGACCGCGCAGGCCAATCTCCGGCAGGCGCAGATCACGGCCGATCGCTGGTCGGCGCTGCTCGAGAGCGATTCGGTGTCCAAGCAGGAGACCGACCAGGCGCTGAGCGCGCTCAGCGCGATGAAGGCGACCGTCGAGTCGAATGCCGCGAACGTCCGTCGGCTCGAGCAGCTCCAGGGGTTCGAGAGAATCTACGCACCGTTCGACGGCGTCATCACCGCCCGCAACATCGACATCGGCGTGCTGGTCGACGCCGGGGCGAACACGTCGGCGCGCGAGCTGTTCCACATGGCGGCCACTCAGACGCTGCGCGTGTTCGTAGCGGTGCCCGAGGTCTACTCGCCGGCGGCCCGCCCGGGAACGGTCGCCGCGCTGACGCTCGACGAGTTTCCCGGGCGCTCGTTCCGCGGCACGCTGGTGAGGACCGCGAACGCGATCGATCTGGCCTCGCGCACGCTCCTGATCGAGGTCGACGTCGACAATCCCCGCGGCGAGCTCTTGCCCGGAGCCTACGCCTTCGTCCATCTCAAGCTCCCCGCGCAGGTCGCGTCGGTCTCGATTCCCGCGAGCACACTGCTCTTCAGGGCCGAAGGACTGCAGGCCGCCGTGGTCCGGGACGGCCAGGCCCAGCTGGTGCCGATAACGATCGGGCGCGACTACGGAGCGACCGTCGAGATCCTCGCCGGGCTGCGACCGACCGACCAGGTGGTCGTCTCACCGCCGGACTCGCTGACGAGCGGCACGCGCGTGCGAATCGCCAACGCGCCGCCGGGACCGGCGCGATGAGAGGACGGTGCGTCGCCCTGGCCGCTGGGCTCGCCGTGCTGCTGCTCGGCGGGTGCATGGTGGGCCCACAGTACGAGAAGCCGTCGGCGCCGGTGACCGACACCTACAAGGAGCTGGACGGCTGGAAGATCGCGGCGCCGAGTGATCATCTGCCGCGTGGCCCCTGGTGGGCCGTCTTCGGTGATCCGGAGCTGGACGCGCTCGAGGCGCAGATCGCGCCGGCCAACCAGACGCTCAAGATCGCCGAGGCCCGGCTCCGCCAGGCGCGCGCGCTGGTCCAGTTCAACCGGGCGGCGCTGTTCCCGACGATCTCGGCCAGCGCGGGTGCCAGCTCGGTGCGCGAGTCCGCCAACGGTCCCTTCACCTCGCCCACTGCGCGCGCGATTTCAGGCGTGGGCCATGGCAGCAGCGGCGACATCCTGCTCGGGCTCGACATGTCGTACGAGGTCGACTTCTGGGGCCGCATCCGTCGGTCGGTCGCGGCCGCGCGGGAGGAGGCGCAGGCCACGGCCGCCGATCTGGAAACCGCGCGGCTCGGTCTCGAGGCCGAGCTGGCGATGGACTATTACGAGCTGCGGGCCGCCGACGCGCAGACGGAGCTCCTGGACGAAACGGTCAAGGCGTTCGAGGCGGCCTTGCGGCTCACCAGGAATCGCTTCGAGGGCGGTGCGGCCCCACGGTCCGACGTCGCCCAGGCTCAGACCCAGCTCGAGACGACGCGCGCCCAGGCGATCGACATCACCGTGCAGCGGGCGCAGCTCGAGCACGCGATCGCGACCTTGATCGGCAAGCCGCCCGCGGAGTTCAGCGTGCCGCCGCGTTCGCTGAGCGCGCCGCCGCCCGACGTCCCCGTCGGCCTGCCGTCCCAGCTGCTCGAACGACGGCCGGACATCGCGGCCGCGGAGCGCCGGGTCGCCGAGGCGAACGAGCAGATCGGCATCGCGAAGGCCGCGTACTTCCCGACGGTGACATTGAACGCTTCGGTCGGATTCGAGGGCAGCACGTTCGGCAACGCCTTGAATGCCTCGAGCCTCCTGTGGTCGGTGGGCGCATCGATCACGCAGACGATCTTCGACGGCGGCCGTCGGCGGGCGACGTCCGATGCCGCGCGCGCGGCGTACGACGCCACGGTGGCCGCCTATCGTCAGACCACGCTCACCGCGTTTCAGCAGGTCGAAGACAACCTCGCGGCGCTGCGCATCCTCGAGCAGGAGTCAGAGCAACAGCGCCGCGCGGTCGAGTCGGCCCAGGATTCGCTGCAGCTCTTCACCAATCGCTACCGCGGCGGCGTCGACAACTATTTACAAGTCATCACCGCGCAGACGATCACCCTCACGAACCAGCGGGCCGAGATTGATATCCTCCGGCGGCGCATGGACGCGAGCGTGCTGCTGGTCAAGGCGCTCGGCGGCGGCTGGGACGCCGCCCGGCTGGCCAGCCCCTGAGCGGGCCATGGCGCGCGATCTAGCGTGGGGGCGGCGCCGCCTCGGCCGGCAGCGAAACCTCGAATCTCATCCCCGGGCCATCGTTGGGTACGGCCGAGAGCTGGCCGCCGTGGTTCTCGACGATCGAGCGGGTGATCGCGAGCCCCATTCCCATGCCCGTCGGCTTGGTGCTGTAGAACGTATCGAAGATTTTGTCGATGTTCTCCGGCGCGATGCCGATGCCGTAGTCCCGCACCACGACCAGGACCTGATCCGACTCGTGTCGACGCGAACGGATCTCGACCTCGCGGGGCCGATCGGTCACCGACGATGTTGCTTCGACGCCGTTCACGACCAGATTGAGAATGACCTGCTGGAGCTGGACCCGGTCTCCGACGACCAGCTGAGGATCGTCGGCCAGGTCGATCCGTAGCGTCACACCACTGCGCCGCGCTTCACCCTCGGCCAGCGCCACGACCGCCCGAATGGTCTCGTTGATGTCGAATCGCGCTTTCTGAGTATCGGCCTTCCGGAAGATCGCTCGAATCCGCTTGATGATGTCGCTCGCGCGACTGCCATCGCGGACGATGCAGCTGACGGATTCTTGCACCTCGGCGAGCCTGGGCGGCGACGCCGCGAGCCAGCGCTGGCAGGCGTCGCCCTCGGCCACAATCGCCGCGAGCGGCTGGTTGACCTCGTGGGCGATCGACGCCGCCAGCTCGCCCATCGTCATGACCCGCGCGGCATGCGTCAGCTCTTCCTGCGCCTTCCGCAACGCCTCGTCGGCCTGCCGACGCGCCGTGACGTCCATCACCGCGCCAACGATCTCGACGCCGCCCGAGGCGTCGCTGACGGCTCGCGCGACGAGCTGGACATGTTTGACGGAGCCATCCGGCATCAGCAAGCGACATTCGCGCTCGAAATCGTGGCGCTCTCGCAGCGCGCGCTCGATGGTCTCTTTCACCGGAGCCGCGTCCTCTGGGTGCACGCGCTGGAGCGCGAGCTCGACGGTCGGCTTGATCGTTCGGTCGTATCCGAAGATCCTGAAGGTCTCCTCCGACCAGGCGACCCCGCCCGTCGGGCTCTTCCAGCCGAAGCTTCCAGTCCGGCTCAGCGTCTCGGCCTCGGTCAGCAGCGCCTGGCTGCGCCGCAGTTCGGCGGTCTGCTCCTGCACCCTGATTTCGAGGTCGTCGCGAGCCTGGCGAAGCTCGAGCTCGCTCTGGCGTAGTGCGATCTGAGCTCGCCTCGCGAACGTGACGCCCCAGCCAACGGCCACTCCAGTGATCGCGAATCCCACAAAGCGCGGCAGATCGAAGAAACCCGCGACCAGCGGATAGTTCATCGAGATCAACAGCGGCAGGATCAACGTGGCGAGCAGCGCGGCCAGGAACCCCGGGCCCGTACCACCGAACCACGCGGCCGCGACGACGCAGACCTGGAACAGCGCGGTCGGATGAATCAGCGGCGCGGAGCTCGACCATGCGGGCAGTGGTCCGATCGCGGCGATGTGCAGCATCACTGCGCCGCCGACACACAGCGGCGCCAGCGCATACCGCAAGACCGTCGATTGTTCCAGTCTCGAGCGGAAGCGATCTCCGGCCATGGTCGGCGGCTCTAGAGCATACGCCATCAGCCCCTCACCGAGTTGACCTGGATTCGTCCGGTGCCGCGGCTCCCGTCGTGGCGGCCAAGCGTCCATTCGCGTGGTCGCGCGCGCCGTTCGCGTCGAGATCGACCGGGAGTGAGAAATGGAAGACGGCGCCGTGCGGAGAGTTCGTTGTCGCCCATAGCCGCCCTCCGTGCGCCTCGA
>Ga0075423_10002675_pt1 | contig 16265 bp, 20 predicted proteins | sample SoiMethybrSBSTD2_FD_80114 | JGI IMG/M metagenome (GOLD analysis project Ga0075423, IMG submission 80114) | Bulk soil microbial communities from a Populus tree surrounding site in Tennessee, USA - Soil MetaG P. TD hybrid SBSTD2 | ecosystem: Environmental > Terrestrial > Soil > Tree plantation...
CGCCTTCCTCGCCGACGGTGAATCGTGGTCGAGCTCGGCCCTGGCCCTCGCGCTCGGCGCGAGCCAGCGCACCGTGCAGCGGGCGCTCGACGCGCTCGCGGCAGGGGGCAAGGTCCAGTCGTTCGGTCGGGGGCGAGCCCGGCGCTGGGTGACCCCGCTCGTCCCGGGATTCACGACGACCTTGTTACTCCCCACTCCCCTGCCGATTGACTAAGATGGGGGGCATGAGCCCGTCAACCGCGCAGATCGTCCGTGAGTACGGACCCTTCCCGGGCGTCGACCACGTGCACGGCGTCACGTATGACGGTCAGAAGGTCTGGTTCGCGGCAGGAGATAAGATGATCGCCTTCGATCCCGAGAGCGGGAAGATGGTGCGCTCGCTCGACGTCGTCGCGCATGCCGGAACGGCCTTCGACGGCGAGCACCTGTGGCAGATCGCCGAGGATCGCATCCTCAAGATCGACCCGAAGACCGGTCATGTGCTCGCCACGATCCGGGCGCCCGGGGGCGGCGGTGACTCGGGACTCACATGGGCCGAGGGGACGCTCTGGGTGGGGCAGTATCGGGACCGGAAGATCTATCAGATCGATCCGCAGAGCGGGGCGATTCTCCGCACGATCGAGTCCAACCGCTTCGTCACCGGGGTGACGTGGGTCGACGGCGAGCTCTGGCACGGCACCTGGGAAGGCGACGAGAGCGATCTGCGGCGCGTCGATCCTCGAACCGGAGAAGTTCTCGAGAAGCTCGACATGCCGTCTGGAGCAAACGTTTCGGGGCTCGAGTCCGATGGCGGAGATCGGTTCTTCTGCGGAGGAGGAGGGAGTGGGAAAATCCGGGCCGTTCGCCGGCCCAAGCGCGGCTCCGCAACGCGCAGCGGCAGATAAGGGAAAGGCGTCAGCCGCCGGGCAACGGACGGCTCCGGGTTGATCGTGGCGGTGGGCTGGCATAGCATGCGAGCCGGATGAATACACTACGCCAGCCGGGCGCCGAGCTTGGACCACCCGCTCCTCCTTCCCTCCTGGATGTCTTCATCCGCGCCGGCATCATCCTCGCGCTCGCGATGCTCTGCTATCGAGTCTTCTCGCCGTTCCTGACCCTCATGGTATGGGCGCTGATTCTCGCCGTCGCTCTCTATCCCCTGCACCAACTCGTCGCGGCCAAGATCGGCAATCGGCAAGGGCTCGCCGCGACGCTGCTGGTGATTGTCGGCATCATCCTGATCGCGGCGCCGACCGCCGTGCTCCTGAGCTCGCTGGGCGATTCGATGCGTCAGCTGATCACGGACGTGCAGAACAATTCGCTCGCGATTCCCGCGCCGCCTGATTCGGTGGCACGGTGGCCCATCGTCGGCAAGAAGATCCATGCGTTCTGGTCGCGGGCATACACCGATCTGCCGGCTCTGGTGCAGAGCATGCAGCCGAAGATCGGCGAGCTCGCCAGGGCGGCACTGGCCTTCGTGGCCGGCATCGGCGTCGGAGTGTTGCAGTTCCTGGCCTCGTTCATCATCGCCGGCATCATCATGGCTTTCGGCCAGGCGGGCGACCGGACTTGCCAGGCGATCTTCGAGCGCCTCGCGGGCGGCGGACGCGGCGCCGCGCTCGCCCGACTGTCCACGGCGACCATACGCGCCGTCGCCCAGGGCGTCATCGGCGTAGCCTTCATCCAGGCGCTCATCGTCGGCCTCTGCCTGCTGATTGCCGGCGTGCCGTGGGCGGGCGTGCTGACGCTCGTCGTCCTGGTGCTCGGCATTGCCCAGGTGCCGGCGTTCATCGTCACCTTGCCGGCCATCGGCTACATCTGGTGGCGCGGCGACCACGGGACGGCCCTCGCGATCGGCTACACCGTGTTGATCTTCGTCGCGGGCATGGCGGACAACGTCCTGAAGCCGCTGATGCTCGGGCGCGGCGTCGCAGTGCCGATGCCGGTCGTCCTGTTCGGCGCACTCGGCGGCATGGCGAGCGCCGGAATTCTCGGCATGTTCGTCGGCGCGACCCTGCTCGCCCTCGGCTACCAGATCTTCATGGAATGGGTGGCGGCGGGGCCGAGCCCGGGAGCGCCCGCGCCACGGGGCGACGTGAGCACCGGTTGAGCGCCCCGGGCTGATCGCCCCGGCGAGGGCCGAGATCCCTGTAGGTCCAAGGGCCTATAGCGGCCACTCGACGCGGCGTGGAGACTCTCTTGGCGACAAGGCTCGATACGCGCCCGCGACACATGGTCACGACAAAAGGAGCCGACAATGAACACCCGGATCAGGACGCAGCTCGGACTCGTCACCCTTCTGCTGATCGTCGCGATGCTCGTGACGACGAGCCCCGCGGCAGCCCAGACCGCCGAGGAGGGTGTCGCCAACTTCTACAGCGATAAGTTCGAGGGCAAGAAGACGGCCAGCGGTGAGGTCTACGACGGAAAGGGACTCACGGCGGCGCACAAGAAGCTCCCGTACGGAACCAAGGTGAAGGTGACCAACATCGAGAATGGCAAAAGTGTGGTGGTCACCGTCAACGACCGCATGGCGGCCACGAGCCCGGCGGTCATCGACGTGACGAAGCGTGCCGCGGAGGAGCTGGGGTTCGCAAAGTCGGGAAAGGCCAAGGTCAAGGTCGAAGTCCAGAAGTAGGCTCGATAGTAAGATGCTAGCGAAATGCGGCTGGCCGACTACTCGTCCGACGAGCACTGCTTCGAATTCGACCTCCGTACCGGGGCCTACTCGCACCTGAAGCTTCCGACGCCCCGAACGAACCGTGCCGGTTATTCCGGCATGGCGCAGTTGCTTCGCTGCCCCCGAAAGGGGAAAGTGCTGGTCGCCAAGTATCTCCTGGATAGGGACGCGTGGTTCTCCATCGGCGCCGAGAAATGGAAGCTCTTCGATGGCTCACTTACTCTGAGACATAGCGAGACGTGGGGTGGATTGCTATGTCGGTTGTCCCTGGATCAGGGCGGCCAGTGCATCCGGACACTCTGCTACCTGCGACGAGACTGGCTCGCGGCCATGATCGACCCCACATACGATCATCTCGACTTTTCCCTGGCTAATCTGCCCGTGGATCTACCCCCGCACGAGTCATCATCGCTCGAGAAGCAGCGCGCGGACTTCGTCGAGATCTGGTCCAGCGGCTCCAGATCCGCCGGACCGCGCCATTGCGGCTGAAGACTCTTCGGGCAATCGCGGGCACCACCGTTGTCTTCGGCGCGGTGGGACCCGCGATTGGCGCGGTCGTCATATGGCTCCAGCGACCTCCCGGGGGCTTCCGGAACGTCCTGCTGCTGTCGTACGTCTTCGGCGGCATACCGGCGTTGATCGCCGGGGTCGCGTATGGAGGCCTGAGAGCCCGCGGACACGGCCCCCCGTTCCCCAGGTCTACCCGAGCCCTTCTGGGCGCCGGCGCCGGCCTGTTCGGCTGTCTCGTGTTTTTCCTGTTCGTGTCCGCGTACGATCTACTCACCGTGCCAGACCGGACGGTCGGTGATCTCGATCTCCGATTTCTCCGACGACTCGTAGCCGCAGGAATTCCCGCGGGGACCATCTGTGCGCTGCTCGTGGGCTCAGGGCGAACCCGACCGGACGGCCGGCGGTGAGAGGCGCGCCTAGTTCTTGAACACCTGGGCGAAGAAGCTCGACGCCTCCGCCTTCGCTTGCTCGTTCGCCTTGGCGTCGTAGCGCAGCGGCAGGTTGAACTTCTGACCGATCGCTGTCGCCTCGGGGTTCGTAAAAGCATGCACCGCGCCGGGATATTCGACAATCTTGTAGTCCGCCTTAGCTGCGTCCAGGTCGCTCTTGAACGTGACGTACTGTTCCCTCTTCACGAAAGGATCGTCGGCCCCGTTGAGGACGAGCACCTTTGCCTTCACCGTCCCCGGCGCGGGCGCCGGCGTGTTGAGACCCAGGGAAGCGTGGAACCCGACCACCCCCGCGAGATCGGCGCCGGCGCGGGCCATGTTGAGCACCACCGCGCCCCCGAAGCAGTACCCGACCGCGCCGATGCGCGCGGGATCGACGCTCGGGTGCTTGGCCAGCTGCTCACGCGCCGCCTTGAAACGCGCTTCCATCGTCTGCGGGTTCTTCATGACGCCGCCCGATAGCGCCCCGGCGTCCTTTGGGTTGTCGGCCGTCTTGCCATCGCCGTACATGTCAGCGATGAACGCCGTATAACCCTGCCGGGCAAAGTCCTGCGCTTCATTGTGCATATGCGTCGTTATGCCCCACCATTCGGGCACCACTACGATGCCGGGGCGCTTGCCCTCCTTGGCCGTGTCGTACACGATAAAGCCCCGCATGGTGGTCTGGCCGTCCTGGTAAACGACCGGCTCCTCCTTGATGGCGGCGAGAGCTGGGGTGGCGAGCGAGAGCGCGAGCAACAGTCCGAGTAGGGGCATCCTCATAGCGTCTCCTGTCTTTGCCGGCGTGTGTAGCGCGGAGCGAGCATCCTTTCCAATCGATACAGCGGTGACGACTCGGCGTCAAGATGCCGGCTCGAGCCCGAGCCGCGCGCGGCTGAATCTCGTCGAGCTCTCCTCAGTCCGTTGCCATGAGACGCCTCAACTGATATCCTCGCCGGCATTCGGGCTTGCACGATTCTGAGGTTCTTCAATGGAGGAGTCTTCCATGACGGGCGTGAATCAACTCGGCTACCTCATTTTCGGCGTCAGCGACCTCGCAGCATGGCGCGGGCTCGCCTCCAGCGTGCTCGGCATGGAGCTCGTACCCGGCGACACCCGCTCAACGATGTACCTACGAATGGACGAGCACTCCCACCGCATCGAGCTCCGCAACGACGGGGTCGATGATCTCGAGGTCATCGGCTGGGAGGTCCCCGACGCTACCGCGCTCCACGCGGTCGCGCAGCGCCTCGAAGACGCCGGCGTGCGGGTAACACGCGGCACGCGAGACGACGCCGATCAGCGCCGCGTGGTGGAGCTCATCCAGTTCGACGATCCTGCCGGCATTCGGACCGAGGTGTACTACGGGCCGCCTCTCAACCAGCGGCCGTTTCACCCCCCGCGGGCGATCACGGGATTCAAAACGGGCACCATGGGCCTGGGGCACCTCGTCGTCTACCAGCCCGACCTCGACGCGAGCGCGAAGTTCTACACGGAGCTGCTCGGCTTTCGCGTCTCTGACGTTGCCGGCCCCTTGGGCCGTCCCATGGCCGTTTTCCTGCACTGCAACCCGCGCCACCACTCAATCGCTCTGTTCGGCGGTGGCGGACCCAAGCGAATCAATCACTTTATGCTCGAGTGCAACTCGCTCGACGATGTGGGCTCCGCCCGCGACATCGCGCGCCAGGTGGGGACACCGATCGTCATCGATCTCGGCAGGCACATGAACGATCACATGGTGTCGTTCTACGTGGCGAACCCCTCGCAGTTCGCGATCGAGTACGGGTGGGGCGGCCGGACGATTGATGACTCGTGCTGGCAGGTAGGCCGTTACGAATCCGTCGAGTCGATCTGGGGTCACCCGGAGCTGTCGCAGCTGGTGGCGCAGATGGGGCAGACCGTGAACGCCGCTCGGGGATAGTGATCGCGCCATGCGTGGGTGATCGAAGAGGGGCTTAGCGGCCTCTCGGTCGCTAACCCCTCGTCGCTCATTCACGCTTCCACGTCGGCCGGGCCGTGCGGCACGCCCCCCGCTCCGTGCAATAATACCCAGTCACATGTGCGGCATCGCCGGCCTCTACCGGGGTCCCTGGCCGGATGAGATGCTCGGTCCGCTGCTCGAGCGGATGAGCAGCACGCTCGTCCATCGCGGCCCCGATGACTACTACAAGGTGCTCGCGCCCGCGATGCGGGCCGGTCTGGCTGTCCGCCGGCTGAGCCTGGTCGACCTGGCGGGAGGACGGCAGCCGCTCGAGAACGAGGACGGCACGCTGATACTCGCCTGTAACGGCGAGATCTACAACCACCGCGAGCTGCGGTCCGAGCTGCTGGCGAAGGGTCACCGCTTCCGCACAGAGTCCGACTGCGAGGTCATCGTTCATCTCTACGAGGAGATCGGCCTCGACTGCCTGAAGCGGCTGAACGGCATGTTCGCACTGGCGCTCCTCGACATCCGCGCGCAGCGGCTCGTGCTGGCGCGGGACCCGGCGGGAATGAAGCCGCTCTATCTCGCCGAGCGCGCGGGCGGCATCGCCTTCGCCTCCGAGGCCCGGGCGCTGCTCGAGACCGGCATCGTGTCGCCGGCCCCCGACTGGGACGGTATCGACACCTACCTGGCGTTCGGCTATGCGCCGGCGCCGCGGTCCTGCTTCGCCGGACTGGAGCGCCTGACGGCGGGCTCGTACCTCGTCGCCGAGGACGGTCGACTCCGCCGGGGATCCTTCTGGCGCTGCCGGTACCCGCCAGCGCAGGAGACTCGAGACCCGGCCAACGACCTCGAGTGCCGTCTGCGCGCGGCGGTGCGGCGACACCTCGCCGCGGACGTCCCCGTCGGCGCCTTCCTGAGCGGCGGCTGGGACTCCTCGCTCGTCACCGTCTTCGCAGCGGCCGAGTCACGCGTGCCGCTGAAGACATTCTCGATCACCCTTCCCGAGAACCCCGCGTACGACGAGACACGCTGGGCGCGACAGGTTGCCGCGCTGGTCGGCTCCGAGCACGCCGAAGTCGAGTTTCGCAACTCCGATTTGCCGCAGCTGCTTCATCGCGTCGTGCGCGCGATCGAGGAGCCTTGCGTCACGTCCCCGGCAACGCTCCTGTACGTGCTGTCCGCGCGCGCGGCGGCGGACGTGAAGGCGGTGCTCTCCGGCGAAGGCTCGGACGAGCTGTTCGGCGGCTATCAGTGGCTTCGCCCCGACGCGATCTACTCGCTGCGCCGCGTCGTGCCCAGATTCATGGCCCGCGCCTTCGGACGGATCCTCCAGAGCGAGCGGTGGCGTCGTCTCTGCTGGGTGGCCGCCGCCGACTCGGACGAAGCCGCCGACCGTGAGTGGCTACGCCTGTTCACCGCCGACGAGATCCCGAGCCTCGCGGCGGCGCGCCCCGGCGTCGCCGTCGCCGACGGGCGGCTCCTCGAGCTGGACCTCGAGACGCGCGCCTCGTGCGGCGATGCGCTGCAGCGGCGGCTGGCGCTCGAGCTCACGCGTCGCCTCGCCGACGCCCTGTTGCTCGTCGCCGACAAGGTCAGCATGGCGCACTCGCTGGAAGTCCGGATGCCGTTTCTCGACCGCGAGGTAGTCGACTTCGCGCTGGCGCTCCCGTCCCGCTGGAAGATCCGGGACGGGCAGGAGAAGTACATCCTCAAGCAGCTTACCAGTTTCCTGCCCGCTGACGTCGCCGCCCGGCACAAGCACGCGCTGGTTGTGCCCATCCGCGCCGCCGAGCAGCAACATCGCGAGTGGGCGCGCTCGGTGCTGCTCGACGGCGCTCGCCGGTCGTCGCTCTTCGACGAAAAGACACTCGAGGCGTGGCTGGCGTCGGTCCTGTCGGGCCGCCGCGAGGGAATGCCGCTCGTCTGGGCCCTGGTGAATTTGCAGGTGTGGTGGGAGTGCTACATGAAGCCGTCCGGAAACCGGGCGGTCGTCTAGTGCACGCGCCTCCCCTCGCGTCCCAGCCGTCGCTTCTCGACGGCGACATGATGCAGCCGGGTCAGCGGCCGTTGCGCTTCACCCCACGTCCTTGTTCCCAATTCGCGCAGGACTTTACCTTGCGCCTGGGCCCAGAGGGGTCGCGCCGCCCCCAGAGCTCGTCTCCCTTTCGATGAGAGCCGCATCGCCTTGATCCGCCCGTCGGGGTGCCACGCGCGCTCGAGCACGCCGTTGCGCTCCAAGAGGGTAAGGCTGCGCGTCAGGGTCGTCTGGTCAATGGCGAGCTCCTCCTCCAGCTGCTTGAGGCTCGCCTGACCTCGCCGTGCGACCGCGGCGAGAATGCTGAACTGCGTCACCCGGAGGCCGCTCGGCCGCAGGCAATCGTCGTAGAGCTGAGTCACCACGCGGCTGACCATGCGGAGCGTGTTGCAGATACAGGGCGATAGGCGCCCATCGTTCCGTCCGATCCTCGCGTTCGTGCTCTGTCGGCCCATGGAGGTCATCCTACCAATATTGTTCGTGGCCGGCATCTACTTCTATGTACATACATTCTCTCCCTCCGAGGTCGGCCCCCTAGCTCCCGCATCCTGGCGGCTCGGACCGGCATCCTAGTGAGTAGGAGGCGCACTCCCAGCTCGAGCCCGCATCGTGGAGCGGCCGAGAGGATCAACGCGCACCGTGGCAGAAAGGATCACACATGAAGAACGCAAAAGAGCTGCTCGAGGAGTTCACCGCCACATCGTTTCGGGATCCGAAGAAGGCCGCGGAGATGTTCGCAGCAGATGCCGCCTTCGAGATGCCCTATCTCGAGAGTCTCGGCGTTCCGGGGCGGTACGAAGGTCGTGAGGCCATCGAGGGTTTCTTCCGCTTCGTTCGCGAGCTCTATCCCGACATGGACCTTAAACATATCAAAGTCATGATCGACACCCCCGAGCAGGTCTTTGCTGAGTACGAGTTCACGGCGCAATCCAGCAAGACCGGACGCACCATCCATGAGCTCTTCTTCGGGCGTTTGGTCGCAGAGAACGGGAAGATCAAGCTTCTTCGTGAAGCAGTGAACCTCGTTGAGCTTGCTCTCGGCGTCTTCCCCAATGGGCTCGCCGACTACAAGGTTCCGTAAGACCAACCCACGTGAGACACGAAGGAGACGACCATGAGTGATTCATCGAAGGGCACCGCCGTCGTCACCGGCGCCTCCAGGGGCATCGGCGCCGTCTATGCCGATCGTCTCGCAAAGCGCGGCTATGACCTCATCCTGGTGGCCCGTGACCAGGCACGCCTCGAGACGCTCTCCGCCCGCCTGACGCAGGAGACCGGACGCTCGATCACTGCCGTGCCGGCCGACCTCAACGACAAGGCCGATCTCGCGAAAGTGGAAGCGATCCTCCGCAATGATCCGAATATCACCCTGCTCGTCAACAATGCCGGCATCGCCTCCATCGCCCCACTGCTGAAGGCCGACGTCGAGAAGATGGCCGAGCTGATCGCTCTCAACATCACCGCGCTCACACGCCTCACCTATGCGGCCGCGCCGGCCTTCGCCCAGCGTGCCGCGGGCACGATCATCAACATCGCATCGGTCGTGGGCGTCTCGCCGGAGACGCTCAACGGCGTGTACGGTGCGAGCAAGGCCTACGTCATTGCGCTCAGCCATTCGCTGCAGCACGAGCTCGCCGACAAGGGTTTGCGCATCCAGGCGGTGCTGCCGGGCGCGACGGCGACCGAGCTCTGGGCGATCGCCGGCCTCCCCTACCAGAACCTCCTCCCGTCCATTGTCATGTCGCCGGACGACATGGTCGATGCGGCGCTTGTTGGGCTCGACCGCGGCGAGTTCGTGACGATTCCTGGCCTCCATGACGGAGACGAATGGACCCGCTTCGAGGCGCAGCGCCGCGCCCTCGCGAAACAGTTCGGCAACTCCTTGCCCGCACCCAGATACAAGCTTGATGCACCGGCGTCGTCTGCAGCCTGAACGTCGTCTGAGCGGAGGAGAAGCGCATGGCCTCACAGGGTGCCGCGATCTAGCAGAGGCGGTCAAGCAAGTCGGAACCAACGTCACCGGCGTCCGGGGCGACGTGTCGAACCTAGGCGATCTCGGAGCGCGATCTCGATCGCCTCGAGGCTAGCGGATGCAGATGGCCGCGCGACGGCTCGAGAACAGGACCACCCAGGGTGGCCTCCGCCGCGCTCGAGATCGGCTACGAGTCGGAGGTCGCGTTCGGTCGCGCCTTCAAGCGAATCGCCGGCGTCTTCTCCGCCGCGTGGCGCGCGCGGCGGTGATGTCTCCTCACTAGACCTCTGTTATGATTGCGCCACGATCGCCGGGGCGACCGCTCGCTCATTTCGCTCGAACAATCAGGTCACAGGTGAGCCATGACGATACCGATGGCCGGATCTCGACCGCCCGTGCAGCTCGGAGAGACAGCCCCGGACTTCTCGCTGCCCCTGGTGACGGAAGCGGGAATGGTAAGCCTCAAGGACTACCTGGGGCGGACACCAGTCCTCCTCGTGCTGTTGCGGTACATATGGTGACCGTTCTGCCGCCGGCACATCGCCCAGTTGGGCGGTACGCGCGCGAAGCTCGAGGCGCTGGGGATCGAAGCGCTGGGAATCACCGAGGACAGCGCCGAGCCCGTCCGGAGCTACTACCGCATCAGGCCGTCGAAGCTACGACTGGCGACTGATCCCAAGCGGGTCGTGCATCGCCGCTATGGACTGCCGATGCCGTTCTACGCGGGCGCCTACACGCAGCTCCGGGGGGCCACGCTCACCAATCCCACCGGCGAGTTGCCGGCGCCGATGCCGATACCAGCCGGGATGAAGGTCCTGGACGAGAAGGATGGTCTCCCCACGCTTCCCGAGGCGAAGGCAGTGATGGACGCGTTCGCGAAGCGCGACTACGCCATGCACGTCGGGCACTTCCTCGTGGATCGCGCGGGCGTGGTGCGGTGGACATGGATCGAGAGCCCATCGCCGGAGGACATCTCACAGTACGGTCGCTTCCCTACGGATGACGAGATCCTGGCGGCCGTGCGTGCCGCCGGAGTCTGACTCCAGTCAGCTCCGGAGGCTCATCGACTACGACGACGGATAACGGCCCGCCGCGGGCCAGTGCGGGTTAGTCAAGTCGGTCGCTGATCGTCCAGAATGCAGTCGAGCGACTGCGCGACCTTTGGGTTATGAGCTCTTCCCCAAATCCCTTAGGGCGTTGGGGGTTCTTTGGCCGCCGCCGAGCTTCAGCCACTCGTTCGTCTTGAAGTTGAATTGATACACGACCCCGTTTCCATCGAGGCCGAACAGATCGTTCTCAGAGGCGCAGATCTGGATCAGTTTCGTCATGTCCGTGCCTACTCCTTCAGCACGAGAGTTGTCCACTCTGTCCCCCTCTCCGCACGGGCGGCGCGCCTACTGCAGCTCCCGCAATCGGCGCACGCGCGCTACCTGCAGTCGCTTTCGTGCCTCCAGGAATCCTAGACGGCGCGCCGGGGGCAGCTCGGCGTGTGTCCGGACGAGGCGCATCACGGTCAGCTCGATCCGCATGATCGTCGTATCCGTTGAGGGGTTCACTGTTCTCCTCCTTCATCCCTGTACGACGCATCCTCGGGCCGCGGGGAAGCGCCGTAGCTCACCTCGATGAGCTCGCCATCAATCTCGATGAAGACCAGGGCTTCGCCCGGAGTGGGACGGGCCACCCAGATCGCCGATGCGACCGAGCCGGTGGCCCGATTTAGGCCCTGCCAGACGCCGCCCGCTGGCCGAAGATCACGGCGGCTCGTCGTTGTCTCATGCTTGCACTGCTCGTAGCCACCCTGGACGAGCGCTTCCAGTACCTCGCCCGGGACAGCGACCCACCCGTATTCCCCCTCCGTCCACATCAGCCGACCTCGGTCATGTAGCTCCTCGAGAGCATTCACCTGCATGTCTCTTCCCTATCCACGGCGTCGCCTCGTCCCTACCGACACCCGCGTCGCACGCCGTGGGCGCTGGCTCCCATTGGAGGGAAGAATCACACGGCCGCTCGCGCTGGTTGCCGGAGCTGGCGTGGCCTGCACACCGTCCTGCCGCACCAGGACCGCCGCGAGCATTTCGACCGCGCGCGGATCGAGAGCCCGATCGTCGATGATCACTTTCACGGTGGAGCCCGCGAGACTCCCGACATGCTCCGCCGCCGACGCCGGGCAGACGATGACGTCAACTTGGCGAAGCAGGCGCCCCAACGCGCCTCCTGCCACCGGGCATGCCCCGACGAGCACGATGTTCGGCAGGCCAGCGTTGGCGATCGAATGCTCCAGGTTGTGGGCCGTGTCGGCGGCGCCGGACACCACCCCGACCCGCGTCCCCGACGGCATCTGGGCCAGGCGATGCAGCGTCTCGAGATGCGCCTCGGCCAGGAGCGCGATCACTGGAATGCCTCGACGGCTCAGGCGCCGCTGCACCTCAGGGAGGTGGCCGAAGCTCGTGACCGCAGCCCGCCAGCGACCGTCCTCCTTCTGACGCCGGGCGAGCACCGCCAGCTCACTGAGGAGCACCTTTTCGACGCGGACCGGAAGGTGGGCCTCGAGCTGTCTGGCAAAGAAGTCGAGCTCAGGCGGGCTGCATTCCACGAGGAGGACGTCCACGGTCCCGTGGACGGCGGCGGGCCGGCCGCCGTCCGTGGTCAGAACGCTCACCGCCAGCTCGTCGGCGGTCATCCCGAGGGCCGCCGCCCGGATGACCGTATCGCGTAGGAAGCGTGCCCGGACATGAGAAGACGGGCGGACGGGCGGTGCCGACGCGACGAACACGCCCCTTCCCCGCCGAGCCTCCACGTATCCGCCCCGCTTGAGATCTTCGATGACGCGGGCGACCGTGTTCGTGTTGATACCGAGGAAACCCGCGAGCTCCCGGATGCTTGGTAGTGCCTGGTCCCGCGGGAAGCCGTCGCTCTCGATGACGTGCTTGAGCTGCTCGGTCAGCTGCCGGCGGATCGGGATCGGGCTGTGGGCGTCGATGGTCAGATTCATCTTGGCCGCTGGTGTCCTATGTGAATAGTACACCTCCTTTCCTGTGGACTACTGTACTATTTCAGTAGTACAGTAACCGGGATGCAAAGGGGGGCTCGCTAATGACCGGAGAGCTACTGCTGGCGTCGGTGGTCGTAGGCCTGTTTGGTGGTTGGCTGGCCGGCATTGTCATGGGCAAGGGCCGCTACGGATTGCTCGGTGATCTGAGCCTCGGGCTCGTTGGCGGCTGCGTCGCGGTCTTGATCTATGAAGCCGTCGGCCTGGGAGCGGACGGGGGGATGATCGCCGCGATGTTGGTTGCCTTCATAGGCGCGGCGGGCGTTCTCTTTGCGCAAAAGGTTCGGCACCTGGTCGCGTGAACCACAGACGTTAGACCGCCTCGCGCTTCGCGCGGCCAGCGGATGAGCGCGAGCGGCGGCGCGCTCCCGGCCCCGTAGAATGGGGGTGTGACGCTCTTCGCCGACTTCGCCCGGCTCGGCCGGCGGCTCGAGGCCACGCCGGGGCGCCTCGACAAGCGCCGGCTCGTGGCCGACTTCCTCCAGGCCGTCGACACGGCGGAGCTCCCGTCGGCGGTGGCGTTTCTCACCGGCCATCCGTTCCCCACCTCCGATCCCCGCGTGCTCGGTGTGCGCGGCCTGCCGCGCGACGTCCCGGCCGGGGGTGGTCCGCCGCTCACCCTCGGCGACGTGAGCGCAGCGTTCGAGGAGGTCGCCGCGGTGACGGGCGGCGGCTCGCGCGGCGCGCGGCAAGCGCGCCTGTCGGAGCTGACGGCGCGAGCCGGCGAGGAGGAGCGCGAGTTTCTGGACCGAATCCTCGGCGGCGAGCTTCGGACCGGCGTCTCCGACGGTCTCGTGCTGGAGGCCATCGGGGCCGCCGCTGCCGCCGACTTGACCGCCGTCCGCCGAGCCGCGCTCTTCCTCGGCGACCTCGCCGCGGTGGCGTCGCTGGCGCGGCTGGGCGGACCGTCGGCGCTGGCCGTCGTAGCGCCCCGGCCCTTCATCCCGCTGCTGCCGATGCTGGCCGAGCTCGCAACGGACTTCGAGGATGTGCTGCGCGCCCACGGCGGGCGCACCGCGCTGGAATTCAAGTACGACGGCGCCCGCGTGCAGGTGCATCGGGACGGCGACCGGGTGGGCATCTGGACACGCCGGCTGTCCGATGTCACCCGTAGCCTGCCGGACGTGACGGCGGTCGTCCGCGGGCTGACAGGGGGGCCGTTCATCCTGGACGGCGAGGTCGTGGCGCTGGACGCCGCAGGCCGGCCGCTGCCGTTCCAGGAGCTGATGCGGCGCTTCCGCCGTGTCCACGGCGTGGAATCCCTGGCCCGAGAGATGCCGCTCGCCCTGCACTTCTTCGACTGCCTGCTCGCCGACGGCCGCTCGCTCATCGACGCGCCCCAGGCCGAGCGCTGGGAGGCGCTGGCTCGCGTGACCGGCGGCCGCTACCTGGCCGAGCGCGAGCTGATCGACGACGTCGAGACGGCCCGGACCTTCCACGCCCGCGCGCTGGCGGCCGGCCACGAGGGCGTGATGGCCAAGGACCCGCGCTCATCGTACGAGCCGGGCGGTCGCGGCAAGCGCTGGTTCAAGCTCAAGACCCCGGAGACGATCGACTGCGTGATCATCGCGGCCGACCGAGGCTCGGGCCGTCGCGTGGGCTGGCTGTCCAACTATCACCTGGCCGTGCGCGACGGCGAGACGTTCGCAGACGTCGGCAAGACCTTCAAGGGGCTCACCGACGCGGAATTCGGTGCGATGACCGAGCGCCTGCGCGCCCTCGCCCTCGCCGACGACGGCTACACGGTGCGGGTGCGCCCCGATGTCGTCGTCGAGGTCGAGTACAACGAAATCCAGCGTAGCCCGACGTACCGCTCGGGAATGGCGCTGCGCTTCGCCCGCATCGCGCGCATCCGGGAGGACAAGGGCCCCGGCCAGGCGACCACCCTCGAGGAGCTCCGTGCGCTGTACGAGCGGCAGTTCGCCACCAAGGGCCGCGCCGGGGAGGGGCCCTAGTGGCGGACGCCGCGCTCCCCTTGCCGGCGTTCCCTAGCGTCGATGTCCACGTCCACCTCCACCCGGAGGGACTGGCCCGGGCGATCGAGCGCTGGTTCGCTCAGCACGGCTGGACGGCCGGGCATCCGTTCGAGCCGGCGGCGGTGGCTGACACCCTGCGGGCCCGCGGGGTGCGCCGGTTCTGTTTCTTCTCCTATGCCCACAGGCCCGGAATGTCGCGTGCGCTGAATCGGTGGCTGTCCGCGCAGGCCGCCCGGCTCCCGGAGGCGATCGCGCTCGGCACCCTGCATCCGGACGACCCCGACCTTGACGATGTCGCGCGCGAGGCCACCGGTGATCTCGGGCTGCGCGGCTTCAAGTTCCACCATTCGGTGCAGCGCTTCCACGTCGACGACGAACGGCTGTTCGGCGTCTACGAGCGCGCGGAGGCCGAGGGCCACGTGTTCATCCTCCACGTGGGCACCATGCCGTATCGCGATCCGTTCACGGGGGTTGAGCGGTTCTCGCGGGTGATGGCGCGCTTCCCGCGGCTGCGCGTCTGCGTGGCCCACATGGGGGCGTTCCAGAGCGCGGAGTTCCTGGCGCTGCTGCCGCGATACCTCGAGCTCTATGTGGACACCACAATGGCCATGACCGCCCATGCCACGCCCTACACGGGCGCGGATCCCCGCGCCGTGTCCGATGCCGACCTCGTCCGGCACCAGGACCGGGTGCTCTTCGGGTCGGACTTCCCGCTGATCCCCTACGACTACGACGAGGAACGCCGCTGGGCCTGGGAGCGCGGACTCGACGACGCCGTCCGCGGCAAGATCTTCCACGACAACGCGCTCCGCTTCCTTCGCTGACGAGATCGGCGGTATCGCCCCCGTACGACCTATGATCTCTTCACATGCAGGAGGACTCGCTCGTAGGTCGTGCGCACGCGCGTCGAGAAGGCGCCGATATCACGGTCGTAGATCTTGATCAGCTCCTTGATCTCGGGGCCGCTGAGCGCAGCCGAGAGCTTGGCCGCGCTCTCGAAGGCGTAGAGGGCCATGTACTGGTGCGAGCCATCGCCTACCACGACCTTGTAGCGCGCGGCGCCGATGCACCCAGGCAGCATCCGCACGGCATCCGGGACGTGCTCGTTGTCGTACCAGCGATTGAACTCGGCCTCTTGGCCGGGCTCCACCGTGGCCCGCACGCTCAGCATGTGTTCCGGGAGCATGTCGGGGCTCCTTACGCAGGCGCAAAGATGCTGGTCGGAGTGTCCGGCCCGGGCGCCTCGCTGGCGGCGGGCCGCGGCCCCTCGAACGCGGCGTCGCGCTGCAATGTCGGGAGCACGCGGTCGGCGAACAGGCGCAGATTCAGCTGGGCGTCCTCGTGCGGCATGCCCCCGTAGCCGAACTCGCCGACGAGATGCGTGAGGCCGGTCAGCCGTTGGAGCTCGGCGATCTGCTGGAGGCAGTCGTCGGGCGTGCCCACGACCTGGATCTTGACGTAGAACTCCGTGGCTTTCTTCCGATAGGTCTCGTCCTTCATCTTCGAGTACGTCTTGGCCATCCCGCCGTAGAACTCGTAGCCCTTTACGTTCGCCAGGTGGCCGTCCGAGAAGTGATAGTGCGTGTCGATGGAGTCCCACTTTCGGGCGAGGTAGAGGGCGGCGCGCTCGTGCGCCTCCTCGCGGCTCTCCGCTACCGAGATGTTCGTCGAGATGATGGGCGGGCGCGGCGCGTGGCCCACGCTCGCCG
>Ga0075423_10002676_pt1 | contig 16264 bp, 12 predicted proteins | sample SoiMethybrSBSTD2_FD_80114 | JGI IMG/M metagenome (GOLD analysis project Ga0075423, IMG submission 80114) | Bulk soil microbial communities from a Populus tree surrounding site in Tennessee, USA - Soil MetaG P. TD hybrid SBSTD2 | ecosystem: Environmental > Terrestrial > Soil > Tree plantation...
GTCCGATGCCTTTTGTCCCGGGGGAATCTGCTCTTTCTCCCTGAGCCTGGGTATCTGCGGGAGCGGCACCAGTGTCGGCCTGGCTTGCACTTCGGACGCCGATTGCCCCTCCGGCACCTGCCTGCTTCCGGCCCCCCCGATTCCGATTGCCGCCGTGGCCAGCACGCTGCTCGCCACCGACCTGAACTCGCTGGACGCCGACCGGGACGGCGTCGCCGATACTTCGGACAACTGTCCTTCCCGTTACAACCCGTCCCAGGACAACACTCGAGGCCGGACCTGTCTGTTGGGGAGCAACAACAACCAGCCGTGCACCATGGATGCGGATTGCCCGGGAGGCACCTGTGCCCGTCTTGATTCCCGAGGGGATGCCTGCGACAGCACCACGGCAGATCCCGATCTCGACCTGGTCGCGGACGTCGACGACAACTGCCTCGACATCTACAACCCCAACCAGACCGATGCCGATGGGAATGGTGTCGGCAGCGACTGTGACCACGACCCCGATGTCGTGTCTTCGGAGAGCTCCCCGGCGCAGCTGGAGGTCTTCATGCGGCTGATGGGCGGCACCGGATTCGATGCCCCACTAGCCCTCCCCCTGGCAGGCCCTCCGGACGGCCTGGTAGCCGGTAACTTCACCATCAGCGACAAGAATCAGGATCTGGTAGTCACGTTACCCACCGCCGGCAGCTTTCAGATCCTGCAGGGCGATGGTCGTGGCGGTTTCACCGCTCTTCCGCCCATCATCCTGGGAGGAGAGCCGGGTGCATTGGCGAGCCTGGATGCTAATCCGCAAGACCTCGATCTCGACGGCATTTTGAACAGTGCCGACAACTGTCCGACCCGCTACAATCCAACCCAGGCGGACACCGACAGAGACGGGGCCGGAGATGTCTGCAGCAAAGTGGAGAATCCGGACACAGATACCGTGGTCACGCTGCTTTCCAAGCGGGGTGATAATTGTCCCGACGTTTACAACTTCAACCAGACCGATACCGACCTGGATGGGATCGGGGATGCCTGTGACAGCAATCCCTCCATCTACAATCCGGCGGACGACCAGGATGCGGACGGCGTTCCGAATTCAACGGACAACTGTCCGACGCGCTACAACCCCTCCCAGCAGAACTTCAACACCGATGCCGTCGGAGACGCGTGCGCGCAGGGGACCGACCCCGATGGGGATCTGCATCCCACGGCGATCATTGCCCGTGACAATTGTCCGGACATCTATAACTCGGACCAGCAGGACCTGAATGGCGATGGGATCGGCGATGTTTGCGAAGGCCTTCTCGATCTTGCGATCGCCGACGCGCCGGCGGGCACTCTGCGGCTCGTCATTCAGTCCCCTTCGGGAACCTGGATGCCCCAGCCACCGATTTCCGTGGGAAGCCTTCCCTCGGCCATCAGCGCCCTGGATCTCAACGGGGACGGCATCACCGACCTCGTGGTCGCCAATACCGGCAGCGCAACGCTGAGCGTCCAGCTGGGTCACGGGGATGGCACCTATCTGACGGATCCGGCGTTCGATGCTCCCGTGCTCCCAGGCCCACAGACCTTGCAACGCGGCTTTTTCCGCCGCGATGGGGTCCTGAACCTTCCGGAAGTGGCCACCCTCAGCCCGTCGCTCAATATCCCCGTGCTCACCGTCAACATCATCTCCGAGCGTGCGGATATCGACGCCTCGGGGCAGGTGGGGGGAAGGGATCTGGCGCTTTGGGCGAAAGGGTTCGGGCTGACCCGCAAGGACCCAGGATACGCGGCCTCGATCGACGCCGACATCAACCTGGACGGCAAGATTGACGGCCTCGATCTCATCTACATGACATCGCAGTTCGGAAAGATTCTGCCGCCTCCTCCCTAGACCCGGAGGCGGATCAGGGTTGATCGATGGGAAGGTTGTAGAAGAATCCGAAGGTGACCCCCTCCGCATCCTTCGGGAAATTGGGCGGCAGGGGCGGAAGTGGGTTGGAGGCACGGATGGCGTTCTCCGCCGCCCTGTCGAACGGGGCGATTTCCGAGGAGCGGAGCACGGCGAGATCGGTGATCGATCCGTTCTTCTCGATGACGAAGCGGATGAACACCCTCCCTTTCTGACCATAATAAGCCGCGATGGGAATCCTGTCGTACCAGTTCTTCTTGATAATCAAGTAAAGCTGCCTCGCGTAGTCTCCCCAGTCGAACCCTTTCGTATCGAACGAAAGGGTTCCGTAGTTGTTTCCTTGCAAATAGGCTGGATTGTCGAATCCGCTGAAGTCATAGGTCCCGGATTCCAGCTGCCGAAGCGCTTTCTGAAACGCAGTTCTTCGGTCCTCGGCGGAGGGATCGGACCCCTGGCTCCCTTCGTCACCTCCCCCCGCTGCACGCGGCCCCTGCTCGGTCAGTGCGGGCGAATCCTCGGCAGAATCGCCCGGGGACGCAGTCGGCCCCTCGGATCCGGGCCGTCCCGTGCTCTTGGAATCCTGCCGGCGTGAGTTTCCTCCTGCAGGGGGAGTCGCCGGCGAGGCGGCGGGTGGAGCGGGGGGACGCATCATCTGACGGAGTGGCGAGTTTCCCACGGAATGGGGATCGGCGCTGAAGTTCGTGGCATCGGGCGGGGTCGGCACACTTTGCCTCGCCACCCGGGTCTTGTCCGAGGGGAGCCGGGCCCGGGGGTTTTCCGGAACGCCCCGGTCATCGGGCAAATCCACGAACGTGAACTGGAGAGAGGATGGCGATTTTTGTCCTTCGGCCACCGCCGGGCCGACCGGCAGGAGGAGAATGTCCGCCGCACCGGAGTACGATAACCAGACAATCAGGAGCACGTGAAGGAGCAAGGAGATCAGGAGCGCTCCGCCCAGCCGCAGGCGAAACCGGCGAGCCGGCCGACTGCTGAAGGGCCCGGCATCCATCATCATGCTTCCCGTTTGCATTGTTCCCGACCCAGCGCATGCCGGTGGAATTGGCGTCGCACCGCGTTCATGTCATCCGGCCGATAATGAGGGTGTACCCGGTTAGTCAGCAGCACCAGGACCCATCCTGCTTCGGGGTCGACCCACAGCGAGGTTCCGGTAAACCCTGTGTGGCCCATGGATTCCCCCGACAGCAAGGGGCCCGCGGAGCAGTCTGGCGTCCTGGCCAGCTGCCATCCCACGGAGCGGTTCTCGTTGAGCCTGGGTGTCAAATCGCCTCTCAACAGCCTCAGGCATTTCTCATCGTACAACCCGTCTCCCGATCCGAGCAATTCCAGGGCCATGACATGGAGGTCCCGGGCGGAGGAGAAGAGGCCCGCATTGCCGCTGACCCCACCCAGGGTAAAAGCGTTCAAGTCGTGGCACTCGCCCCAAATCACTCCCTGCCGCCAACCTGAAAAACCCCGACCCGCCTCTCCAGACATCTCCTCTTCCCGCCGGTTCCCCGTCTCCGTAGCGGCAATCCGGCCCCTCAGGGCGTGAGCCGGCCGGAAAAAAGTCTCCTGCAGACCCAGGGGCGAAAAAATTTCCAGCGCCGCAAGCTCATCCAGGGCCATGTCTGAAACCCTTTCGAGAACCAGGGTCAGGAGAATGTAGCCGAGGCAACTGTACGTGACCCGGGTCCCCGGGCGGTAATCGGGGGTCAGCGAGACGATTTCATGCAGGTAGCCGGGGCGATCGGAAACCTTCAAATAGAGGGGTAGCCAGGCTGGAAGGCCCGAGCGGTGCGCCAGGAGATCCAGGAGCGTCGTCCTGCCGATCCATCGTCCGGAACTTTCCGGAAGATATTCCTCCAGCGTCGCCTCGAGCCGAAGCCGGCCACGACTTCCCAGCAGGGCCGAGAGTGCTCCCGTCACCAAAGGCTTCGTCAAGGATGCCAGGTCATAGAGTGTGTCCTGCGCCGTGTGGATGACTTCGGGAGTGACGACACTGTTCCCCAGCCACCCTTCCTCCAGCACCTCTTTGCCCCGCGCCACGAGGTACCGGCAGCCGGGAAAGATCCCCGATTGCTGCTGCCCTTGCAGGAACTGGCGCACGCTCGAATCGCTCATGAGCCACCATTCACGATCGATTGGACCACCCTATCGGCCAGCTCCAGCGCTGCGAGCCCGTCCCGTCCGGTCACCAGCGGGGAGCTTCGCGACGCCACTGCTTGGACGAAATCCATCAATTCGGTTCGCAGCGGCTCATCCTTCTGCACCACCGAAGGAACCTGGACAATGCGTGCCGCGCCACCATCCCGTTCCAGTCGGTAGTGGACGAGTTCCTGCATCGCCGAGTCGATGCTGAGATAGCTCTCGCCCTGAAAGATGCGAATCTTGCGTACCCGGTCGGTGCTGATTCGACTTGCGGTGAGGTTCGCCACACACCCCGATCGGAACTCCAGCCGGGCGTTGGCGATGTCCATCTTGTCCGTGAGAACGCTCACGCCCACCGCCGCCACGGATTCCACGCCGCTGCGATCCAGGCTCAGCGCGATGTCGAGGTCGTGGATCATCAGATCGAGGATCACATCCACGTCCAGGCTCCTGGGAGCGAAGGTTCCCAGTCGGTGGACTTCCAGGAAGCGGGGACGGGTGACGCGCACCAGGGCTTCACGGACCGCGGGATTGTAGCGCTCCGTGTGGCCTGTCTGTAAGACCCGCTCCCAACGCTCGGCTTGCGACACCATCTCCCGGGCCTGCTGCACGGAAGCAGCCAATGGCTTTTCCACCAGGACATCCCAACCCCGTCCGAGGCATTGCATGGCGACCTGGTGATGGAATTCCGTGGGAACTGCGACCACGGCGGCTTGGGTCTGTGAGGGAACGGATTCCAAATCCGGATACGCGGTCGTTCCGTGGAGATTGGCAATCTCAGCCGCGCGAGAGGGATCCCGGTCCACCACGGCCACGAGTTCGGCCCCCGGCAGGGAAGCCAGGATGCGGGCATGGTGGCGCCCCAGGTGCCCGATTCCTATGACTGCGATCTTGATTCCCATGGCTGGCCATTTCACTGCGGAAAGGTGTGGAGAGGCGACCGAAGTCTACTTCACGATTCCGCGCTGCGAAGCCCGGATGAAAGACGCCAGATAGGCCACCTCCGGCACGCTTCCCATCTCCCGATCCATCTGCTCCAGGGCCCGGGTCGTGGTCAGTTTGCTGTGGAACAGGAGCCGGTAGGCGTTCTTGAGGGAGTTGATCGTTTCCTCTGAGAAGGATTTCCGCTTCAGACCGACGATATTGATGCCGAAGGCCCGCGCTCGGTTCCCAACGGTGAGCACATAAGGGAGCGCGTCCTGGGTGATCACGGAGTATCCTCCGATGTAGGCATGCGAACCGATCCGACAGAACTGGTGGACCCCCGAGAAGGCCCCAATGACTGCAAAGTCCTCCACCCGGACATGCCCCGCCAGGGTGGCGGCATTGGCGAAAATGGTCTCGCTCCCGACCTGGCAGTCATGGGCCACGTGGGTGTAGGCCATGAACAGGTTTCGATCCCCGATCGTGGTCACGCCTCCGCCGCCTTCGGTGCCGGCGTGGATGGTGCAATTCTCGCGGAATTGATTGGAGCTGCCGATCTTCACCCGGGTCTTTTCTCCGCGGAATTTCAGATCCTGCGGTTCCAGGCCGACGGCGCTGAAGGGAAAGAAACGACAAGCCTCCCCGACTTCCGTATTCCCCTGGAGAACCACATGGGAGATCAACTCGCACCCAGCGCCCAGGCGGACCTGCTCCCCCACCACGGAGAAGGGACCGACCCGGCATCCTTCGCCGATTACGGCCGCAGGATGCACCAGGGAGCTCGGATGTATCTCGGATTTGCTCATGCAGCGTCTCCCATGGACGAGAAGATTTCGGCCTCGGCCACCAGCTTCTCCCCCACGTACGCCTCTCCCCTCATCAGGCAGGTTCGGCTGCGGAGCTTGAGAACCTCGACCTGGAGGCGGACCGAGTCCCCGGGCACCACCGGGCGCCGGAACTTCGCTTTGTCGATCCCGGCGAAGTAGACGACCTTCCCGCGGCTCTCCGGTCGGGCATGCAAGAGGAGGACCGCTCCCGCCTGGGCCATCGCCTCGACCACCAGCACGCCGGGCATGATGGGGTTCCCCGGAAAGTGCCCCTGGAAGAAGGGCTCGTTGAAGGTCACGTTTTTCAGCGCCACGATACGCTTCCCTTCTTCGAGCTCGAGCACCCGATCCACCAGAAGAAAGGGATAGCGATGGGGAATGATCTGCATGATTGCCCGAACATCCAGCGGTTCCATCAGCTCTCCTTCTTGGCCGGCCGGGAAGCCAGCTTCTCCACGCGCCTTTCCAGCTCCGCCACTCGCTTCCTGAGTTCGGGAAGGCGTCCCAATCCCGCCTGGGATTTCTTCCACTCCCGATGGTCGCGGGCGGGATGTCCGATGACGAAGGCCTCGTCCGGAAGATCTCCGGTCACCGCCGACTTGGCCCCCACCCTGACTCCTCTCCCGATCTGGATGTGTCCCACGGAACCGGACTGACCCGCGAAAACGCTCCCGCGCCCAACGCGGACGCTCCCGGACAGGCCGACCTGGGCCACCAGGATGCAGTTCTCCCCGATGTCACAGTTGTGTCCCACCTGCACGAGATTGTCGATCTTCGTGCCCTTGCGAATCCAGGTGGTGCCGAATGTGGCCCGATCCACCGTGACGTTTGCGCCCAATTCCACGTCGTCCTCCAGGGCCACAATACCAATCTGTGGAATCTTGAGGTGAGCCCCCCCTTCCTCGGCGAACCCGAATCCGTCACTTCCAATCACGGTTCCGGCGTGGATGACGACACGGTTTCCCACCACGCATCGGTCCAGGATCCGAACACCCGGATGAATCAGGCAATCCTCCCCCACTTGCACCTCCTGCCCCAGAATCACGCCCGCCGACAGGACGGTTCCCCTGCCTATCCGACACCCCCGCCCGACGTTTGCGAATGCTCCGATGCTGATGTCGCGGCCCAGGGTGCAGTCCATCTCCACGACGCTTGTGGGATGAATGCCCGGTGACGGCCGCCGAGGAGGATGAAGCAAGGGCATCACCTTCGCCAGAGCCACGTAGGGGCGCTCCACGACCACCAAGCTCAAGCGATCGGAAGTGACGCCCGGCGATACGAGCACTCCGCCCGCCCGGGTCGATTCCAGCAGCGACAGGTACTTGGGAAGGGTCAGGAAGGAAAGGTCCTCCTCTGAGGCCTCCTCCAGAGGCTTCACGGAGCGCACCTTCCTGTCCGGGCCCGACAGACTGCCTCCGACGTGTCGCGCTATCGCCTTCAGGCTTAGCTCAGGCACCCGTCGCTCCGCTCCCCTCTGCGTTACGGCTTCTTCGCCGGATCGGGCGCAGGCTTCTTCGGTTCTGCCGGGGGTTTGGTGCCCGGCGTTTTCGCCGCCGGAGCGGCCCCGGTGCCCTTGTACATCTGGTTGAATTTCGCGATGACCTCTCCGGTCACTTCCACCACGGCATCGTTATAAACGACGATGCTCTTCTCCAGGATGAGCAGGTATTTCTTTTCCTTGCCCAGCGCGGTGACCACCTCCACCAGCTCCTTCTGGAACTGGTCCTGGCTGTCACCGAGCTGCGCCTTCATCTCTCGAGTGGCGTCATCGTTGAGGCGCTTCAGGTCGATGCTCTTCTGGTCGATGTCCTTGAGCATCTGGCTTCTCTTGTCGTCGCTGAGGCTGACCTCCTGCTCCCGCAGCTTATCCTTGAGCTTGTTGAGCTCGGCCTCTTTGGAATTGATTTCGGCAATCTTGGAATCCCGAAACGTCGCCAGCTGGGCCTGTATTTTCTTGCCCTCTTCCGTCTGCTGCCAGATCGCCTGGGAGTCGAAGACGCCGATATGGGTCCCCTCCTGCTGTGCCAGGGCCGCTCCCGTAAATCCGGCGGCCAGAAACGCGCATGCGAAAATCCGTCTGAGCATTCTGAGTCTCTCCCTTGTCAAATTGACGGCCTTCCCCTTGGGGTTAGAACGTGGTGCCGATGGAAAACTGGAAGCTGCTCGCCTTCTCCCCGGGCTGGGGATCCTGAATGAAGCCGTAGATGAAGCGCAAGGGGGCCTGGAAGATCGGAAGGTAGAAGCGCAGCTCGATGCCGTAATCCACCCTGAGATCCCTCAAATCGATCTTCTGCCCGTTGTCAAAGGCGTTCCCCGTATCCGTGAAGGCTGCCACCTCGGCGGTCTCGCCGATGGGGAAGACGTATTCGAAATTGAACTGCACGAACTTGTCGCCGCCGGGAAAGATTACCCCGTAGATCCCATCTCCGTTGGTATCCTCGCCGGTGTCCAGAGAGCCATTCCCGTTCGTGTCTTCGTTGACCTCCAGGAGACCGTCCCCATCCCGGTCCTCAGTATCCAGGATTCCATTGCCGTTGGCATCTTCCCCGGGATCGAGAATGCCGTTCAGATTCAGGTCCTCGGTGTCGAGAACCTGGTTTCCGTTGAGATCCTCCGAGGGGTCCAGGATGCCGTCGCCGTCCCGATCTTCCGGGCGATCGATGAATCCGTTGTGGTTCAAGTCGACGTCCACCCTCGCCGGGCTGATGGTCCGGCTCTTGAAGCAGCGCAGGGATCTTTCTCCCCCCAGGTAGAACCGATCGTAGACCGGTACCACGGCCCCGTTGTAGGCCCGAACGTAGCCGATGGCGGCATTCACGGCCATATATTGCCTCTTGATGGACGGAAGGTAAACCGTCCCGAAGGCCAGGGGGCGCACGAAGGAGTTGTCGCCTCCCAAGGGACCCCCGGCGATCTGCGTGGAGATGTTGAACCGGAACCCGCGATTGGGCCGAAAGAAGTTGTTGCGGGAATCATAAGTGTAGCTGGGAATGACGCTGCTGGTGAGCGTCTCGGCCGTGGAGAGGTTTCCCTGCTGGGCTGAGGCAAATTCATAGATGTAGGTGAAGTCCATCCGGCTGAATGTCCCCAGGAGGCGCCCTACCTGGGCGCTCCCTCCATGCCCCTCCTGCACCGCACTGCGGAAATCGCTGGTGCGCTTGAACAGGCTGAACCCCAGCGTCCAGGGGTGACCCAAAAACCAGGGCTCGATAAAGGATATGCTGTACCGCGACTGGCGGCCACCGAGCTGGAAGCTCGCCTGGACAATCTCACCCTTTCCTAAAAAGTTCCTGGTGGCGTACGAGCCGGACAGGAACGCACCGTTCAGGCCGCTGACTCCGCCTCCCACCTGAATCTCGTTGCGGTTGGCCTCCTTGCCCTCGATTACGATGTCCACCTTGTTCTCGCCGGTCCGGGGCTTGATCGCGGCATCTTCAGTGACCTGCCAGTATCCCAGCTGATTGATCTTCCGCAAGCCCAGCCGAAACCGCTTCAGGTCGAACAAGTCCTCTTCCGACACCGGGATTTCCCGCCGCAGGACCTTGTCCCGGGTAGAGGTGTTCCCTTGGAACTCCAGAGTGTTGATCCGGTATTGCTTATCTTCGTTGATCTCGATCTTGAGGTCCGCCAGCTGATCCCCCTGGCGCTCCACGACCTGGTTGGCCGTCACGTAAAAATACCCTTTCTCCCCGTAATCCAGCTGGATGCGACCCAGCCCGAGCTTCACCGCGCCGTCATTGAAAATCCCTCCTGGTGTGACCGGTACGCGCGACAGGATTTCCTGATTGGTGAAGACCTTGTTGCCCTCGACCTGGATGGTCCCGATCTTGTACTGCGTGCCCTCATGGATTGGAACCGTGACGTAGATCCATTTCTTCGGGGCTTTCGGCTCCTTGTCCTTGGAATCATCTTCCTGGGGAGAAGTCGTGGTGACGGGTAGAAGCTCACCCTTCTCGGCCGCCTTGGCGGCCTTCTTGGCCTGCTTTTCCGCCTCCTTGGCCTGTTTCGCAGCCTGACGGGCCGCCTCCTGGGCCGCCTCTTGCTCCTGTTGCTTCTGCTTCCTCTCCGCCTGAGCCTTCGCCTTCTCCTCCTGCTTGGGCGTGGTCGGAGGCGGCTGATCGGGCAGGAGCTCCACGACCTCGGGCTTAACGTCCACGTCCAGGTAACCGAGATCCATGTAGTTCTGCCGGATGACTCGGGCGTCCTCGTCGAATTTCCCCGGGTGGTACAAGTCCTTGGAGTTGGCCCACGTGAGCATTCCCTTCTCCTTCGTGAGCTTCATCATCTTCTTCAGCTGCCCGTCGGTGAAGACCGTGTTCCCCGTGAAATCGATCTTTTTGATCTTGGTCTTGCCGCCCTGATGGGCCGTGAAAGTCAGGTTCTGCTGCCCCGGCGCCACTTCATTCATGTCGATCGAGACCTGCGCATCGAGATAGCCCTTCTGGCCGAGCATCTGTTTCAGAACCTCCTGGGCCCTGCGAATCTTGGTGTAGTCCACCGGCGACCCGCGATGAATGTCGGCTTTCTGCTCGGTGAGCTTCTCGTCGATTTGGGTCGTGGTGAACGCCTTGATGTTCTTGTATTCCACGTCGGCGACCAGGGGACGATCCTGGACATGCCAGAGGACGATCTTCCCCTTTTCGCCCTGGCGTACTTCCAGCGTGATGTTGTCGAACAAGTTCAGGTCCCAGAGCCGCTGGAATTCCCGCAGCAGGGCGTTCTCGTCGTAGGGGTCTCCCTCTTTCACGGTGAGCTGGCTCATGAGAGCCGAAGCGGAGATGCGGACGCTGCCATCGACGACGATGCGCTCGATGGTCTCCGATTGCCCCATGGCGAGGCTCGAGAACAAGGCGACCCCGAGCATCGCCGTGACCATCCATAAGCCACGCGTCAGCATGCCTGGCAATCCTTGCGAGTCCTCGCTGAGCCTGGATGGTGGATGGGTTCCCGCCAGCCTCACGGAAGCGTGTTGATTTCCATGGCCTCCCGGAAGGCCAGGCGCTCCTGGTCCAGGAAGATTTCGATCTCCCCCTGGCGCGGCAGCGTGCCGAGGATCAGGCTCTCGGACAGGGCGTCCTCGATGTGCTTCTGAATGGCGCGCCGCAGAGGTCGGGCTCCGTAGGAGCGATCCGCGCAGGTGGTCTCAATCAGCCAACGGTAAACATCGTCCCTCAGCGTCAGCGAGATTCCCCTGTGGACCAGGCCTTCGTTGAGCTGGCGAATCATGAGCTTGGCGATTGCGAGCAGGTCGTCGTCGGAAAGGACATCGAAAACGATGATTTCATCGATGCGGTTCAGGAATTCTGGGCTGAGAGCCTGCTTGACTTCCCGCATGACCAATTCCCTGCGATTGCGGTACTCCTCCTGGGGCTCGGCCCCGGAAAAACCCAGCTTGGGGCCTTTTTGGATCAGGGAGGAGCCGATGTTGGAGGTCATGATCAGCAGGCAATTCTTGAAGTCGATAGTGTCACCATAGGCGTCCGTGATCTGCCCGTCCTCGAATACTTGAAGGAGGATGTTGAGCACGTCCGGATGGGCCTTTTCGATTTCATCCAGCAGCACCACCGAGTAGGGCTTGCGCTTGACGCGCTCGGTGAGCAGTCCGCCCTCCTCGTACCCGACATACCCGGGCGGAGAGCCGATCATCTTGGCCACGGCGTGCTTTTCCATGTACTCGGACATGTCGAACCGGATCATGGAGCGCTCGTTGCCGAAGAGAAACTCCGCCAGACTCCGGGCCACCTCGGTTTTTCCCACACCGGTCGGGCCGAGGAACATGAAGGATCCCACCGGCCTCAAAGGACTCTTCAATCCCGCCCGGGATCGCCGGATCGCCCGCGACAAGGCCGAGATGGCCTCGTTTTGACCCACGATCCTCCGGTGCAGGTACTCCTCCATCTTCAGGAGCTTTTCCATTTCCTCCTTGCGGACCGAGGCGAGGGGAATCCCGGTCCATTTGGAGATGACTTCCTCCACATCGTCCCGGGTCACTTCCAGCACCGTATCCGTGGTCTCCTGCTCCCGCCGCCGGCATTCCTCATATTTTCGGCGCAGGGCAAGCTCCTCGTCGTGGTGTTTCACCGCATTCTCGAAGTCCTTTCGGAAAAGAAAGGTCTTCATGTGGGAGACCGCCCGCTCGATTTCCTGCTCCATCTCCCTGAGCTGCTTGTAGGAGGCGCTGCGATAGAGCTTCACCCGGGCGCCGGCCTCATCGATGACGTCGATGGCCTTGTCGGGCAGGAAGCGATCGCTGATGTAGCGGCTGGACTGGTAGACCGCCTGGACCAGCGCCTCGTCCGTGTAGCGCACGTGGTGGAACTTCTCGTAGCGGTCCTTGACGCCAAAGAGGATCCGCACCGTCTCCTCCTCACTGGGAGGCGAGACCTTGATGGACTGAAATCGCCGTACCAGGGACCGATCCCTCTCGATGTGGCGATGGTACTCCTTGGGGGTGGTGGCGCCGATGCACTGGACTTCTCCCCGGGACAGGGCGGGCTTGATGATGCTGGCCGCGTCCAGTGAACCCTCCGCCGATCCAGCACCGATGAGGCAATGGATCTCATCGATGAAAATGATGATGCTCTCATTACCCAGAAGCTCGGAAAGGATTCCCTTGAGCCGCTCCTCGAACTGGCCCCGGTACTTCGTTCCCGCCACGATGAGCGACAGATCCAAGGCGAGGATTCGCTTGCCGGCCAGGGAAGATGGAACTTCGCCCTGGGCCATCCGGGTCGCCAGCCCCTCCACGATCGCCGTCTTACCGACGCCGGGATCACCCAGCAGCACGATGTTGTTCTTGCGCCGCCGGGAGAGAATCTGAATCATTCGCTGGATCTCTGCGTCGCGCCCGATGAGCGGGTCGAACAGCTGGCGTGAGGCCAGCTCGCTCAAGTCCCTGGAAAACTCGTTCAGAAAGGGGGTTTCCTTGACCTTTTTGGGCAGGGATCGCTCCTTCCAGACCGCCACCGTGTCCTCCCGCACGGCGTAGAGCCTCATCCCCTTCTCCTGCAGCGCGCGGCCGGCCGCGGAATCCTCGACCCGCAGGAGTCCCAGGAGCAAATGCTCGTTCCCCACATAGGGATGGAGCAGCCTCTCGGCCTCCTCTTCCGCGTGAGCCAGGATTCGCTTGGTCTCTTCACTGAAGGGGATTTCCAGGGTGGTGGAGATCTTCTCGCCGGAGGGGCCCCGGGCTTCCAGCTCCGCCTGCAGCAGCTCCACGTTGACGTTGGAGCGGCGGAAAATCTCCCGGGTGACTTCATCTCCCTCCTTCAAGAGGCCCAGGAGGAGATGCTCGGAAGCGATAACCTTGCTTCCCATCTGGCTCGCTTCGTAGCGGGCGAGAAACAGTATTTTCTTGGCGCGTTCCGTGTACTTTTCGAACATCCTCGCCCTGCAATGTCTTCGATGAAGCCTTGGGAGATTGCGCAGGTATTATAGCTTTCCCACCGGGGATTCCCAACCGAATTTGTACCGGCTGCCGCGTAGCGTACGCAGCACACCTTCTTCCAAAACACACACTCGATGGCAGCGCTCAGCCAGGCGCTCGCTGTGGGTCACCAGCACGGTCGCGGCGCCCCGGCGCGACGCCGTTTCCTGGATTACGGCGAAGACTGTCTCGCTCGTCGAGAAATCGAGATTGCCCGTGGGCTCGTCCGCCAGAAGAACCGAGGGCCCCCCGACCAGGGCCCGGGCAAGAGCAACTCGCTGCTGCTCTCCCCCGGAGAGCTCCGCGGGACGGTGCTGCAATCGTTCCGCAAGGCCCAGCTCGTGCAGCAGCTCGCGCGCCTTGTCCAGCGCTTCGCGCTTGGACTCTCTGCGGATCAGGCAGGGAAGCATGACGTTCTCTTCCGCGGTGAATTCCGGCAGAAGATGGTGAAACTGAAAGACGTAACCCACATCGCGATTGCGCAGCAGCGCCCTTTCGACCGCCGACAGGGACGCCATGTCCCTTCCTGCGAGCTCGATGTTCCCCGAATCGGGCCGGTCCAGCCCGCCTAGGAGATGCAAGAGCGTGCTCTTGCCCGCACCCGACTCCCCCACCACCGCCACCATCTCCCCTCGCATGACTTCCAGGGACAGCCCGCGCAAGACATTCAGCCGACGATCCCCCGAAGGATAGCTCTTGACGAGGTCCCTGACCTGGATGGCCTTCTCACTCATAACGCAGCGCCTCCACCGGGTCCAGGCGCCCCGCCTGACGGGAAGGATAGAGGGTGGCCAGGAACGAAGCGGCCAGCGAGATCAGGCACACCACCGTCACATCGACGGCGCGAATTTTGAACGGCACGTAAGGAATGTAGTAGACCTCGACGGGAAGCCTGACCACCTGGTAGGCGTCCAGCCACCAGCATAGGCCCAGGCCCAGGGCGCATCCTACCGCCGTCCCGAACAGGCCGATCACGGCTCCCTGGACCATGAAGATCCGCCGAATTCCGGCGGGAGGCATCCCCAAGGCCAGCAAGGCGCCGATATCCCTGACTTTTTCCATGACCATGAGGACCAGCACGGTGATGATGTTGAGTGCGGCCACCACCACGATAAGCCCCACGGCGATGCTCATGAGCAGCTTCTCCAGGTTCAGCGCGGTGAAGAAAGTGCGGTTCATGGCCATCAAATCGTTGACGAAGTAATCCTTTCCCAGGACGCTCTGGACCTGATCACCCACCTCCTTCAGGCGCGAGAGATCCCGCACGCGGACCTCGACGACCGATACCCCCCCGTCCAGGGAAGCCAGGGACTGGGCCTCGCTCAAATCCACGTAGCCGCGGGAAGAATCGTAGTCGTAGAAGCCGGAATCGATCAGCGCAACCACCTGGAACGGACGGCTCCTCGGAATGGGAAGAAAGGGTGTCATCTGGAGCTGGGGGAGAATGATTCGCACCCGATCGCCGGGGGTGACGCTCAACGCCGCCGCCAGGTCCTTCCCCAGGGCGACGGAAGGGATGGACTCTCTCCCGCGCCGGGAAAGCGCCGCCAGGTCTCCCATGGACACCTTCTCGGCCAGATTCGTCACCCGGCGTTCTTCGGACAGTCGGATTCCCTTGAGGACGACTCCGGTCCCTCCTGGATTCAGGTCGCTGACCAGCAGCCCCTTCAGAAGCACCACGGGGGAAGCGGCGACCACACCAGGGACGGAACGGAGCTTCCGTATCACCTCATCGGAATCCTGAATCGGTTTCCCCGCCCAGGTCCCGAAGACCGTCAGATGGGCGTTGGCTCCGAGGATCTTTTCCCGGATGTCCTGCTGGAAGCCGGTCATGAGAGCCAGCGCTATGATGAGCGCCGCCACCCCCACGATCACACCCAGGACTGAAATGAGGGAAATGACGGAGACGAATGTCTGCTTCCGCTTGGCGGTGAGGTACCGAAGGGCGATGAACAGCTCGTAGGACATCAAGCGATCAGGCTCCACCACGGCGTCCGGCTCAAGGAGCGGTGCCGTCACCCTTCTTGCGTGTGTCGCGCCTCTTGCCGCTCCAGGCGCCGTTCACTGGGGAGCCGTCGCCGATGATCCGGCTGAGCCACGTTCCCTTGATCGTTTTCAAATCCGTGGATAGTTGTCCTTCCAGATCCGAAACCGCGCCCAGCTTGCTGTCGATCCGGTGCAGGAGCAGCTTGCCGTTGATAAGGGTGCCCTGCAGGCTGCCTCGAAAGCCTCCTTCCTGCTGGTATTCGCCTTCGATGAGTGCGGTGGATTGCCTCAGGATGAACACCGCCTTGTCGTTGCTGGGAAGATAGGTGACGTCCCAAGTGCCGCTGATCCCCTCCGGCTCCTCGGCGGCAGGCCGGTGGAGCTTGGACAGCCGATCCTGAATGAAGTGAATCCTCTCCCGGGAATCGGCGATCTGATCCTGGAGTCGCCGGAGTGTTTGGCGGGTCAGATCTTCCGCGCGCTGGGCGGATTCAATCTGCAGAGACAGAGATTCCTCGTCATCCTCCTCCGGCGGCGTGGAGCCACGCCGGATGGCTGCCCCCAGTCGTTCATACAGGAGGGAGATCCGGTCGTTAAGCTCCACTCGACGCTTGAGTGCCGCTTCGTATTCCTCGAGGTTTCTGTCCAGGCGCGCCTTTTCCAGGTCCTGAAGGGTCTTCAAGGTGAATATCGCCGCCGAAGTCTCCTGGGGAGAGTCCAGATCGCCCGCTTCATCCTTGTCCACCGCAGGTGCTGCGGACGGCAGGGCCAGGAGAAGCGACAATATCGACGCCGCCACGTTGGAGAATCTCATGCCGACCTCTTGCGCATCAGAAATCCGGAGCTCAGCAGATTCTCCGCCAGACGCACCGCGTTCAATGCCGCCCCGCTGGCCAGGTTGTCCGTGACTCCCCAAAACCAGGCACCTTTCGGGGCGGCCGCATCGCAGCGCACCTGCACGAAGATGCCGTCTTCCCCCGCCAGCTCCGCCGGCGTGGCGGCGCCCGGAAGCTTCAGGATCTTCAGACTCGCTTCCGCGACCAGCGCCTTGCAGATTTCCGCCGGGTCCAA
>Ga0075423_10002677_pt1 | contig 16262 bp, 13 predicted proteins | sample SoiMethybrSBSTD2_FD_80114 | JGI IMG/M metagenome (GOLD analysis project Ga0075423, IMG submission 80114) | Bulk soil microbial communities from a Populus tree surrounding site in Tennessee, USA - Soil MetaG P. TD hybrid SBSTD2 | ecosystem: Environmental > Terrestrial > Soil > Tree plantation...
GCCGAAGCGGATCTCGTAGCGATCCGTGACGTCCGGCTCGAGATAAATTTTCCGGATGCCGTCGACGTCGCCGGCAGCGCGCTGAATCTCCTCCGGCATCCGCTCGATCGCCCCGAACTCCCGCACGAGCTTCAGCGCTTTCTTCGGACCGATGCCTTTGACGCCGTCGTTGAAATCCGTTCCGATGAGGATGGCGAGGTCGACGAGCTGCTCGCGTCTGATGCGCAGGTCCTCCAGAAAACGTTCGAGCTCCAGCAGCTCGGGCACGATCGGACGGAAGAGGCCCTGGCTCGGGAGGAACTCTTTGCCCGAAATCGTCAGGAACCGGACGACGCGCGGCGCGCCGAACAGCAGGGAATCGTAGTCCTTGCTCGCCGCCGCCCATACCGCGTTCGACGCCGCCATGTGAGCGGCCTGCGCCTCGGCTTCCGATGGCGCCTGCACGGTCGGAAGCCCGAGCAGCCGCAGCAGCTCGCGCGCCTCGGCGACCATCTCGCCCGTCAGGCGCGACGTCATCGTCGCCTTCGAGTACGCGGCGGCGAGGTCGCCGGCCTGCAGCGCGGCGTCGCGTTCCTCCTCGAACCGCTGACGGGTTTCCCGCCGGCGCGCGATCTCCGCGGTCTTGAGGACCGGCGGCTTGCCGTCGAACACGAACACGAGCCTCAAACCATGATCGGCAATGAGCCTGGTCGTGCGGTAGAACAGTCCGGCGAGATGCGACGTGATGCGGCCCTTCGAGTCGCGCAACGGCGTGCCGTCGCGCAGTCGAATGAGCGCGAGGAATTGATAGAGCTCGCCCTGACCGTCGACCGCGAGCGACGCGCCGTGCAGCGCCTCGAGCGAGAGCGTCTGCTTGACGATGATCGGAGTGAGAAGGACGCCCACGGATTTTCACAGGGTCGACACACAGGTCGGCCCCTACACCAGTATGGTGTGTGGCGCGCACGGGCAGGATCTGCCTGCCGCTCCAATTCGGCGTGTTGGAGGCGGACCTGCGTGTCCGCCCTGACGGCGCGCTATTCGGCTCTAAGGGCGGAGGCCGGCTCTATCCTCGCCGCCGACCGCGCCGGGACGACGCTGGCCAGAACCGCCACGATCGCCAGCAGCCCGGCCGCGATCGCGATGGAGATCGGGTCGCGCGGACCGAGGCCAAACAACAGCGAGCTCGTCGCGCGGCCTGCGATCAGGGCGAGGACGAATCCGACGGCCAGTCCGGCGGCCACGAGCGCGCCAGCCTCCCGCAGGATCATCCGCAGCACGTCGGACGAGCTCGCACCGAGCGCCATCCGCACGCCGATCTCGTTCGTCCGGCGCGTGACGGTGTACGCAATCACGCCGTACAACCCGACCATCGCGAGGATTCCGGCCATCGTGCCGAAGAACACCGACAGCGTCGCCATCAGCCGTTCGCGGATCAGCGTCCGATCGACTTCGGTCTCGAACACCGAGAACGAGATCGCCAGATGCTCGTCGACGTCCCGCAGCGCGCGCGCAATCGCCGGCGTCACGGTGGATGGATCCGCGCTCGACCGGGACGCGATCCTCACGTAGGGGTCCGGCTCCTCCTCCTGCGAGATCGACAGATAGGCGACCGGCCGCGATGCCGGCGATCGCAGGCTCAGATACTTCGCGTTCGCGACGACGCCCGCCACTTCGTACTCCCGCACCGGCGACGTCGGCGTCGCTTCGATGCTGAAACGACGTCCGACGGCGCCGCCGCCCGGAAACAGTCTCTGCGCGAACGCCTGGTTCACAATCGCGACGCGCGGCGCCGCGGGCGTATCGCGAGCGTCGAAGTCGCGGCCCGCCAGCAGGGGCGTTCTCATCGTCGCGAAGAAACGATCGCCGACGGCATTGAACAGGCTGTTCGCGACAATCGGCCCCGACGGCGTCCGCGCCGTGACTTCGTTGCCCCAGGCGTCGCCGGTCAGCGGCATCAGGAGCGTGGCCGCCGCGCTCTCGATTCCGGGTACCCCGCGCAGGCGTCGGACGAGCTCCTGCCTCAACGCCGTGCGTCGATCGATCGGCACCGCCGCCTTCCGGAAATCGATCTCCGTGAAGATGATGCCGCTTCGCGTGAAGCCGGCGTCGACGGTGGCCAGATTGCGGAGCGTGCGCGTGAAGAGGAGCGCGCCGACGATCAGAACCAGGGACAGCGCGACCTGCGCCACCACGAGCCCCTGCCGCAGCCGCGCACCGCCGCGCGCCGACGTCAGGCCGCGTCCGAAGGACTTCAGGGCCGCGGCGATTCCGTTCGCCGTGCCGCGCAACGCAGGTGCCAGCCCGAAGAGCACGCACGTCAGCGCGGCCAGCGCCGCGGTGAAGCCGAGCACGCGCCAGTCGAGCGCGAGATCGAGAAACAACGTGTGCTCATCGGCATCGACGAACGAGACGAGCGCGGCGCTGAGCACGCGCGCGAGGGCGAGCCCGCACGCGGCGCCGATGGCCGCGAGGATCGTGCTCTCGGTGAGCAACTGCCGTACGACGCGTCCGCGCGAAGCGCCGAGACCGAGCCGGATCGCGATTTCCCGTTCGCGTGCCGTCGTCCGGGCGAGCATCAGGTTCGCGAGATTCGCGCAGGCGACGACGAGCACGACCGCGGCGAGCGCCAGCAGCGTCCAGAGCGGCGCTTCGTACTGTTCGCGGAGCAGCGAGATGCCCGTGCCCGCCGGAATGGCGTGCAGCTTCATCGCCAGGTACTTCGGCACGCTCACCGGCGGATAGTTCGGCGCCAGCGTCGCCGTGAAGATGCCGCTCGACAGCGCTCCGAAGTGCGCGCTCGCCTGCTCGACCGTCGTTCCGGACCGGAGGCGTCCCATGACGATCAGCCACCAGTCGGTGCCCGAATCGAGCCGCGCCGTGCGACCGCTGACCAGCGGATCCACGCAGATCGGCACGGCAACGTCGAACGAACGTCCCACTTCCAGCCCGAAGAATCCCGGCGACGCGACGCCGACGATTTCGGTGACGTGGGAATTCAGCGTCAGCGTTCGACCGACGATCGACGGATCGCCCCCGTATTCACGCTGCCAGAACGCATGGCTGAGCACGGCACGTGCCGGACAGCCGCGGTAATCGTCGGACGCCGTGAAGAGGCGGCCGCGTGCGGCTGCCACACGCAGCACGTCGAACATCGCCCCGCTGGCCCAGAACGCGCGAGCCGGCCGCACTTCCCCGCCGGTCGCCAGATTGAACGACCCGGCGCCCCACGCGAACACGCCCGCGAGCGCCTGCTGATGATCGCGAATCTGCTCCCAGATCGGGTTGCTCAGCGCCGGCCGCCACATCGCGAAGTTCCCCCGCGGACCCTCGCTCGTGGCGGGCGTGACCTCGACCAGCTCGTTCGGCCGATCGATCGGCAGCGCGCTCAGACGAAGCGCATTGATGACTTGAAAGATTGCCGCGTTGGCGCCGATGCCGATGGCCAGCGACAGAACGGCCACCGCCGAGAAGGCGGGCGCGCGGCGAAGCAATCGGAGTGCATATCGTGCATCCAGGACGAGCCGCTCCATCCAGCGCCATCCAGTCATGGTGACAGATTATAAAATCGATTCGTGCCGCGGAACGCCGAAGTCATCCGCCAATGGACCATCCTGCGCGAGATCGAGCGGGCGCGCGGCGGCGTCACGATCGACGACCTCGCGTCGCTGTGCGCCGTGACGTCGCGCACGATCCGGCGGGACCTCCAGGCGCTGCAGGAATCGGGCTTCCCGCTGTTCGACGATCGATCGCACGACGACGGCCGGACGCGATGGAAGGTCAACGGACAGGCGTTCAGAGGACTGGCCGCCGGCCTGACGGTATCGGAGCTCTGCGCCTTGTACTTCAGCCGTACGCTCGTCGAATCGCTCTCCGGTACGCCGTTCCGCGACGATGTGGAGAGCGCATTCGAGAAGCTCGGGTCGGTGCTGACGCCGCACATGCGGCAGTTTCTCGACCGGCTGCCGCACATCATCGCGACGAAGCCGGATCCGCTTCGCCGCCGCGCGGACAGCGACAGCCATCAGCAGCTCGTGATCTCGCGTGCCCTCGAGGCAACGCTCTACAACCGGCAGGCAACCATCACCTATCACTCGAAGTCGAGCGAGCGCACGAAGACCTACCTCGTGCACCCGTACCGGCTCGCCTACGCGCAAGGCGGCTTGTATCTGCTCGCGTACGTTCCCGAGTACACGCAGGTCCGGACCTTCGCGGTCGAGCGCGTGCAGGAGGTCTCGCTGCACGAAGAACACTTCACGCCGATCGAGGAGCTTCCGGACACGGCATTTCCGGACTCGCTCGGCGTCCATTCGGGTCCGCCGGAGCACGTCGAGATCGCGTTTCAGCCGGCCGTGGCCGATTACGTTCGCGCGCGGGAGTGGCATCCGTCCCAGCGAATCTCGGAGACCTCCAGCGGCGAGCTGGTGATGTCGCTGAACGTCTGCCTGGATCGCGCGCTTCAAAGCTGGATTCTGAGCTTCGGTCCGTTCGCGCGCGTCAACGCGCCGGAAACGCTCGCGCGTGAGATTGCGAGCCAGTTCGAGGAAGCGAGGGCGAGGTATGCCCAATAGGACGGTTCAGTGGCGCAGGTTCGGTAGGTTCGGTAGGTTCGCTGGCTCGGGCCTCGCGATCGTTTCGCTCGCGTCGCCGGCCGGCGCGGCGACGAAGGCGATCAGGGCCGGCCGCCTGATCGATCCGGCAGGTCGCATCGTCACCAACGCGGTGATCGTGGTCGACGGCGACCGCATTGCGTCGGTCGGCATGGCGCCGCCGCCGGCGGACGCCGAGGTGATCGATCTGAGCCGCTTCACCGTGGTCCCGGGAATGATCGACGTCCACACGCACATGACGTACTACTGGGATCGCGCGCCCGGGACGCGGCCGCTCGGCCAGCCGCGCCGGCCCGCAGGCGTGACCGTAGTGCTGGCCGCGGAGAACGCGCGCCGGACGCTCGAAACCGGCGTGACGACGATTCGCGATCTGGGTGCGTCCAACGAAACGGACTACGCGATGCGCGATCTGATCAACATGGGCAAGATGGTCGGGCCGCGGATGTTCGTCGCCGGCCAGGGACTCTCGGCCCAGCGCGGCGCACCCCCGAACCCGGATTTCTTCCGCCAGCAGGCGGAGGCTCGCATCGCGGCTGGATCCGACTGGATCAAGATCTTCGGCTCGCGTGGCAGCTATCAGAGCGTCGATACGACGCAGACCGTCACGTTCGACGAAATGAAGGCGGCGGTCGACGCGGCGCACGCGAAGAACCACCGCGTCGCGATCCATTCCTACGGACCGTCCGGCGTCCGCGACGCGGTGCGCGCCGGCGCGGATTCCGTGGAGCACGGGATCGATCTGGACGACGAGACGCTCGCGCTCATGGCGAAGCAGGGAACGGTCTGGGTGCCGACCATCGATCACAACCGCTATTACGTCGACGCGCGCGACGAGTTCGGGTTCGCGCCGGATACGATTCCGCCGCTGCAGGCGTACATCGAGAAGAATCTCGAATCCGCGCGCCGCGCGATCACGGCGGGCGTGACGATCGCCATGGGCTCCGACGCGGTCTACACGATGTTCGGCCAGAACACGCGCGAGCTGGCGTGGTTCGTCAAGGCGGGGATGACGCCGGCGCAGGCGCTGCGCGCCGCCACGACGGCTGGCGCGTCGCTCCTCGGACAGGAACAATCGCTCGGCGCGATCGCCGCCGGCTACTTCGCCGACATCGTGGCCGTCGACGGCGATCCGCTCGCCGACGTCAGCGTGCTGATCGACAAGGTCCGCTGGGTGATGAAAGGCGGTCAGGTGGTCGTCGACAGGACGCAGCCCAAGTAGGGCGGGAAGGGCAGGAAGGGCGGGAAGGGCAGGTGGGCAGGAACGACACGCGGGCGGGAAAGGCAGGTAGGGCAGGAAGGGCAGATTGAATCGTCACCTTGTGGACTTTGATGAACAAATCGTCAGCGCGCTGCCAGGCAACCAGCGAATGATGCCGCAGGTTCTCCATCCATCGGGGCACGATCAAGGTCGGTACCGTTCCCACCCCTCCTGCCTTTCCTGCCCTTCCTGCCCATGATTCGCCTTCTCGCCATCGATATCGATGGAACCCTGCTCAATAGCCGCTGACGGTTGCCGGACGCGCATCGTGACGCCGTCGTCGACGCCGCTCGGCACGGCATCGCGATCGCGCTGGTCACGGGCCGCAGCTTTCATTTCGCGCGGCCGGTCGCCGAGCTGCTCCCGATCCCCCTGACGCTGATCGTGAACAACGGCGCCGTCGTCAAGGACAAGGCGGGCGCGACGAAGATGCGGCACGTGCTGGCGCGCGAGGCGGCGCGACAGGTGCTGGCCGCCACGAAAGCCCACGAGGAGAACGTGGCGATCGTGTTCGACCGCGAGTCCCCGGACGACCCTCGGCAGATCGTGTACGAGCGGATGGACTGGACGCTGGCGAACCGGAAGGGCTATTACGAAAAGAATCGGCGGTTCATCACCGCGTGCGAAGGACCGCTGGCCGAGGCGCTGAGCGACGATCCGATTCAGATCATGTTCAACGGCAGCGTCCAGCCGATGCGCGCGCTGCAGTCGATGTTGCGCCGGCTGCCGATCGCGGACGAGATCTCCGTGGCGCTGACGGAATACGAAGCGCGCGACTTCTCGCTGGTCGATATCAACGGCGCCGGCTGCTCGAAGGGATCGACGCTCGCACGCTGGACCACGGCGTGCGGCTGGTCGCGGGATGAGGTCGCGGCCGTCGGCGACAACCTGAACGACGTCGAGATGCTCGACTTCGCCGGACAGGCGTTCGTGATGGGCAACTCGGCGGACGCCCTGCGATCCCGCGGGTACCGGCTTACCGGCAGCAACGACGAAGACGGGCTCGCCAGTGCGATTGCGATGGTCATTTCAGATTTCGGATTTCAGATTTCAGATTGAATTTCAGACTTCAGGTCCTGAAAGACTGTCGCCATACCTTCATAGTAGACGATGGAAAGCGCCTGCCCGTTCGGGTGGGATCGGACGGGTGGCGTATGATCGACCCGTGCCCCCTCATCCCGAACGAACACCTCGGACCGCGCGGCCGACCGAGGCCACGGGCGACAGGAAGAAAGGTATTCCGCCCGGCGCGTGGGAAGAAGCACGCGCGCTCATCTGGAAGCATCGCAAGCGGCTCGCCGTGGGCCTGACCTTGATGCTGATCAATCGTCTGTCCGGCCTCGTCCTGCCGACCACGACGAAGTACCTGATGGACGACGTCATCACCCAGGGAAACTGGAATCTGCTGCCGACGCTCGCGCTCGCGGCCGGCACCGCGACGCTGGTCGACGCCGGCACGGCGTTCGCGAACTCCCAGGTTCTGGGCGTCGCCGCGCAGCGGGCGATCACCGAAATGCGCAAGGACGTCGAAGCCCACGTGATGCGCCTCCCGGTGCGCTACTTCGACTCGACCAAGACCGGCATCCTGATCTCGCGAATCATGACCGACGCCGAAGGGATCCGGAACCTCGTCGGAACCGGCCTCGTGCAGCTCACGGGATCGATCCTGACCGCGGTCATCGCGCTCGGCGTGCTGCTGTATCTCAACTGGAAGCTGACGCTCGTCACGATCGTCATTCTCGGCGCCTTCGGCGGCGTGATGGTCACGGCGTTCAGGAAGCTGCGTCCGCTGTTCCGCGAGCGCGGACAGATCAACGCCGAGGTCACCGGACGTCTTGCCGAATCGCTCGGCGGCGTCCGCATCGTGAAGTCGTACACCGCTGAAAAGCGTGAGGAGCTCGTGTTCGCCAAAGGCGCGCACAAGCTCTTTCGAAACGTCGCGAAATCGCTGACGGGCGTGTCGGCGACCACGGCCTTCTCGTCGCTCGTCATCGGCGCGACCGGCATCGCGATGATGCTGATCGGCGGGACGTCGATCAAGAACGGCACGATGACCATCGGCGATCTCGTCATGTATCTGTCGTTCACCGCGCTGATGACGATGCCGGTCATCCAGCTCGCGTCGATCGGCACGCAGCTCACGGAGGCCTTCGCCGGTCTCGATCGCATTCGCGAAATCCGCAGGATGGCGACCGAAGATCAGGAGGACGCCGACCGCCTCGCGCTGGCGCACATCCGCGGCGACGTTGAGTTCGACGACGTGACGTTCGAATACAACGAAGGCGTCCCGGTGCTGAAGGGCGTGTCGTTCGCGGCGCCGGCCGGATCGACGACCGCGCTCGTCGGGTCGAGCGGCTCGGGGAAGAGCACGCTCATCAGCCTCGTGATGGCGTTCAACCGCCCGAAGTGCGGCCGCGTGCTGGTCGACGGCCACGACCTGACCATGGTGAGGCTGCGCGATTACCGCTCGCACCTCGGCGTGGTGCTGCAGGACAACTTCCTCTTCGACGGTACGATTGCGGAAAACATCGCCTACGCCAGGCCGCACGCGTCGCGAGACGACATCGTCGCCGTCAGCCGGATCGCGCACTGCGACGAGTTCATCCGCGAATTCGAGACGGGCTACGACACAATCGTCGGCGAACGCGGCGTGCGGCTGTCGGGCGGGCAGCGCCAGCGCGTCGCGATTGCTCGCGCGATTCTCGCGAATCCCCGACTGCTCATCCTCGACGAAGCGACGTCGAGCCTCGACAGCGAGAGCGAGGCCATGATCCAGGACGGTCTCAAATCGCTGCGGCAGGGACGGACGACGTTCGTGATCGCGCACCGGCTCTCCACGATCCGCAGCTCGGACCAGATCCTCGTGCTCGAGCACGGCGAAATCGTCGAGCGCGGCACGCACGAAGAGCTGCTGGAGAAGGGTGGACGCTACCGGCAGCTGTACGACAAGCAGTACAAGTTCGAGCGCGATCGCTTCATTAATCCTGGAGAGGATTTCACGCCCGAGCCCGAGCAGGTCGTGGCTGCGACGACGCGCACGAGCAACGCGTTATAGACGGCATTTCGAAGGTGCTGATCGGTATTGCGAACGTGCTGATCGGTTCCACGAACGTGCTGATCGGTTCCGCGAACGTGCTGATCGGTTCCGCGAACGTGCTGATCGGATCGCGAACGTGCTGATCGGTTCCGCGAACGTGCGGCGCTACTGGCCGGATCCCGAGGCGATCACGTTCACTTGCTGGCGCACCGCTGCGCGCTCGGCGCCGCGGCTTCCCCGCAGCGTGGCTTTGACCTCGTACGTGCCCGGCGGCAAACTCCTGAACTCGAACATCGTCGTGCGCGGCGCGCGGTCGCCATCGAGTTGTATTTCGCTGCTGCGATAGAACTCCGGCGATTCGGCGACGATCTGCACGGCGCGATTGTCCGCGTCGCTCGCGATCATCGCACGCACGATCAGGTTCGCCGGCGCGAAGCTGACCGCGGGCGACACGTGCATCGTCAATCGTTCCTGATCGCCGGCGCCCACCGGCGCGGCCATCGCGCACATCACAAGTCCCAAGAACGCTGTTCGAACCTTCATGCTCGTTTCCCGCCGCCCACCGCCAGTGCAAGTCGCGGACCACGTCGCGAATGGGCCAGAATGATTGGATGACCAGACGCCGACCGATGTGTGGCACTCCCCTGCCGGTTCTGTGTGCATTGATATCCGCCTTTTTGCTGTTACCAGTTGCCGATCCGGCCGCGGGCTCGCCGGGTCCGGCCGGCTCAGGGCCGGGCCCTTCGACGGGCTCAGGGCCGGGCTGGATCGAGCCATACCGTGAACCTGCGGCACGTCTAATCGGGGAAGCGGTCGGCAGCACGTTCGCGTGGCAGCGGCTCGCCGTGCTCACCGACACGATCGGCAGCCGCCTGAGCGGCAGCGCCGCCCTCGATCGCGCGATCGCGTGGGCCGTCGACGAGATGAAGCGTGACGGTCTTGAAAACGTGCATACGGAACCGGTCATGGTGCCGAAGTGGATCCGCGGAGCCGAGAGCGCGGAGATGATCGAGCCTGCGCATCATCAAATCGTGATGCTCGGCCTCGGCGATAGTATCGGCACGCCGCCGGACGGACTGCAGGCCGATGTGATCGCGATCCGCAGCTTCGAGGAGCTCGAAACGAGGTCCGCGCAGGTGCGCGGCCGCATCGTGCTGTTCAACGTCCCGTTCGCGAATTACGGGGAGACCGTCCGCTTTCGATCGCAGGGACCGTCGCGCGCGGCGCGCCACGGCGCCGTGGCGACGTTCGTCCGCGCCGTCGGCCCTCCCGGCCTGCGCACCCCCCACACCGGCGCGCTGCAGTACGTGGCGGACGCGCCGAAGATTCCAGGCGCCGCGATCACGACCGAGGACGCCGATCGCATTCAGCGGCTCCTCGATCGCGGCACGCGCGTCGTCGTGCGTCTGAAGATGGAGGCGCATTTCGAGCGCGACGTCGAATCGGCAAATGTCGTCGGCGAACTCCGCGGACGCGAGAAGCCGGACGAAGTCGTCGTGGTCAGCGGCCACCTCGATTCGTGGGACGTCGGCGCCGGCGCGACGGATGACGGCGGCGGCTGCATCGTGACGTGGGAAGCGCTGCGCATCATGAAGAAGCTGAACCTGCGTCCGCGGCGGACCGTGCGCGTCGTACTGTGGACGAACGAGGAGAACGGCGGACGCGGCGGCCAGGCGTACCGCGATCGGCATCGCGCCGAACTGAGCAGGCACGTGCTGATGATGGAGTCGGACGGCGGCGTCTTCCGGCCGTTCGGGTTCGGCTTCAGCGGCAGCGACGTGGCGCGCGAGACCGTGCGATCGATCGCGACGCTCCTGACCGGACTCGCCGCGGATCAGATCAGCCCCGGCGGCGGCGGCGCGGACATCGGCCCGAGCGTCCAGGAAGCGCGCATCCCGGCGATGTCGCTCGACGTCGACGGCTCGAAGTACTTCCTCATCCACCACACGCCGGCCGACACGGTCGACAAGATCGATCCGGTGGAGATGGCCAAATGCGCCGCGGCCGTTGCCGTGATGGCGTATGTCGTCGCCGATATGCCACATCGGCTTGGCGAGTAACCGGTGTGCAGTGAGATCAGTTTTGGGCCGCGTCGGCATTCGACCGCGGCACAAAGGTCCTTTGTTCCGGCGCGTAGCGCCGGGTTGAAAAGCTATACTGACATTCGAATGAAGCAAGCACTTCTCGGTTTGGCGCTCGTGTTGAGCGCGTGCTCGCCGACGTCAGCTCAGCCGGCGAAAACGCAGGCGCCGGGCGATGTGGTCGCGACGGTGGGATCGAGGTCGATCACGCTCACGCAGGTCGACGAGAAGGCGCTGCAGCAGCCGACGGCGAGCTTTGGACCGGTGACGCTCGCGCAGGCGCTGTACGAGGCGCGCCGCGGCGCGATCGACGAGATCGTTGCGAACCTGCTCCTCGACCAGGAGGCGAAGGCGAGAGGCATCGATCGTGCGGAGCTCGTCGAGAAGGAAATCGGCAGCAAGGTCGCGCCGGTCACCGACATCGACGTCGCCAACTGGTATCAGGTGAATCAGGGGCGGGTGCAGGGGGCATCGCTCGATCAGGTCCGCGCGCCGATTCGCGCGTATCTGATCCAGGAGCGGATGGACCAGGCGCGGCAGCAATTCGTCGCCGCGTTGAAGAGCAAGACGCCGGTGCGTGTTGCGCTCGAGCCGCCGCGGTTCACGGTGGCGGTCGCCGATGCGGCCGCGAGAGGCCGTCCGGACGCGCCGGTCCGGATCGTCGAGTTCTCCGACTTCCAGTGTCCGTACTGCCTGCGCGCGCACTCGACGGTGATTCAGATTCTCTCCACGTACGGCGATCGCGTGCACTTCGTCTACCGGCACTACCCTGTTCCGGGCCATCCGAACGCGCGCCCGGCGGCCGAGGCGGCGGCGTGCGCGAACGACCAGGGCAAGTTCTGGCCGTATCACGATCGGCTGTTCGCCAATCCGACGCGGCTGACCGACGCCGACCTCAAGCGTCATGCGGCCGAGGTCGGCCTCGACGCAGCGAAATTCGACGCATGCTTCGACTCGCACAAATTCAAGAGCGTCGTCGATACGGACATCAGGGAAGCGAACGAGCTGGGTGTCACCGGAACGCCGGCGTTCTTCATCAACGGGCGGCTGCTGAGCGGCGCGCAGCCGTTCGAGGCGTTCAGGAAGATCATCGACGAGGAGCTCGAACGAAAAACCCAGTAGCGCGGCAGCCTGAAAGACTTCGCGACGAGTCCGAAACGACGGGCATGCGGCTTGCGAAGCGAGGCCGTATGCCGATTCTCGACCAGCTCAACGCTCAACTCGACCGGCTCGCCGCGTTCGATTCCGGGCCGTTTCCGGTCCTCAGCCTTTACCTCGACCTGCGCCCGAACGATCGCGGCCGCGACAACTTCGAGCCGTTCCTCCGCAAGGAGCTTCAGGAGCGGGTTCAGGGCTACGCGCGCGGCGGTCCGGAACACAAGAGCCTCGAACGGGACGCGGAGAAAATCCGCGAGTACGTCGCGAGCGTCGACCCGGCGCTGAACGGCCTCGCGATCTTCGCGTGCAGCGGCGCGGACCTCTTCGAGCCGGTGCCGCTCTCCGCGCCGGTCGACGGGCACCGCCTCTACATCGCCGACCAGCCGCACCTGTATCCGCTCGCAAAGATCCTCGATCAATACCCGCGCTACGTCGCGGTCCTGGCCGACACCCGTCTCGCGCGGATCTTGGTCTTCGCGGCGAACACGGTCGAACGGACGAATCAGATCGAAGGCATCAAGACGCGGCGTCACAAAATGGGCGGCTGGTCGCAGGCGCGGTACCAGCGTCATGTGGACAACTTCCACGTCCAGCACGCGAAGGAGGTCGTCGACGCGATCGCGCGAATCGTCCGGGACGAAGGCATCACCCAGATCGTGATCGCCGCCGACGAAGTGATCCGGCCGCTGCTGCTCGACCATTTTCCGAAGGACGTGGCGGAACGGATCGTCGACGTCGTGAAGCTCGACATCCATGCGCCCGAACGTGACGTTCTCGAGACGACGATGGCGGCGCTGAAACAGAAGGACGCGGAAACGGATCGCGGTCGCGTGGAAGCGCTCGTCGGCGCGTATCGCGCGGGCGGCCTCGCGTGCGTCGGGATCAAGGACACGCGACGCGCGTTCGAGCTGGGTCAGGTCGACGAGCTGCTGATCCCGGCGACGTTCAAGAAGGAAGATGCCGCCGACGATCTCGTCGCGAAGGCGCGCCAGACGTCCGCGAAGCTGCGCGTGATCGAGGATGCCTCGCTCCTGGAGCCGTTCGGCGGCGTGGGCGCCTTTCTCAGGTTCAAGGTATGAGCAAACACATCAACGTGAACCCGGATCATTACAAGCTGGCCGGCCGCGAACGCCCCGGCAACGCGGTCGCCAAGGCGAAAGAACGTGCGGAGATTGACAAGCAAGCGGCGGCCAGATGGGCCAGAAGAACCGGGAAACGACGGCAGCTGGAACGTAAAGGTAAGAGGGATGAAGGATGAGGGATGAGGGAAGAGGAAAGAGGGGTGGTCTTCTTCCCTCTTCCCTTTACCTCTTACCTACGCCCTTACTTCTTCCCACTCGTCCCCACGACGGCGCGGTTGGCGTCCTGCGCCATCTTCAGGTGCTCCTCGAGCGTCGGCAGCGTCTTGCCGGCCCACGCCTTGATGTCGGCGTCCTTTCCGTTCTTTGACTCAGCTCTGAACGCGGCAACCGCCTTCTGGTGATCCGTCACCATGTCGCGCATGTAGGCGCGATCGAACGCCTCGCCCGAGAGCTTCGACAGCCGATCGATCGTCGCCTTGTGCTTCGGGTCGACCGACGCCGGCAGCGTCGTGTTCTTGGTCTGCGCGAGCGTCTTGAGCTCGTCGTTCGCCTTGCTGTGATCGTCGACCATCCGCTGGGCGAACTTCTTCACGTCGGGGCTCGACGCCTTCTCGGCCGCCACCTTGCCGAGCTCGACCTCGGCCATGCCGTCCTTGGCGACGTTCATGACGAACGTCCGATCGCTCGCCGGGACCGTTCCTGTCTTCTGTGCGTCGCTCTTCGCGGCGTCCCGGTGCTGGCCGGGATTGGCCGGCGTCGTCTGCTGCGCAAACGCCGGCGCCGCCGCCATCGTCAGCGCAACCGTACCTGCGAGAATCACGTGCTTCATGACTCGGACCTCCTCTGATGACAGGAGAACGTCGCAAGGCGCGTTCCAGTCGGAGGTCGTCAGCGGGTCAGCGAAAAGAGACGGAAGCTCTGGACCACCGTAAACACAACGGCGAGCAGGGTCGCTGCGAGGCTCAGCAACGCGACGAGCAGGTGATCGCCGCGCTCGCGCGTCAACGGATTGAAGAACGCCGACATCGCGTAGCCGCCGACGAACCCGCCGGCGTGCGCCGTATTGTCGACGCCGGGCATCACGATGCCCATGATGAACAGGATGATGGCGTAGTTCATCGCCTGGCCGTGGACCAGGCTGCTGCCGCTCTTGCGGCCGTAATGGACGAGCGCGCCGAGGAGCCCGAAGATCGACGCGGACGCGCCGACGGTGAGCCGCGCGCCGTGCAGAAGGGGAATCGGCAGCCCCAGGTACCCGATCAGCGAGCTCATGAAAAACCCGAAGATGCCGGAGACGACGTAGATCAGGATCGCGCGCGGGGCGCCGATGATATCGACCACGGCCGGACCGAGGTCGCGGACCCACATCATGTTGAACAGGATGTGGAGGGCGCTGCCGTGCAGCCACGTCGCGCTCAGCACGGTCCACCACCAGCCGAGCGCGAACACCGGCACGGCGCCGCTCGCGCCGAACTGCAGCAGGACGCGATCGCTCGGCGACAGGAAATTCAACGGGCCGCCGCTCATGACGTCCGGACCCGAGGCAAACAGCGTGAGCCCGTAGAGCACGACGGAGCCGCCGATGACGAGCGGCACGAAGCCGAAGTCGGCGCCCAGCTGACGGAGCGCCGGACCGAACCCCCACAGGCCGGGATTCGATCGGCCGCACGTATAGCACTTGTCGTCGCGCACGCCGACGAGCGACCCGCACGACGGGCACACGACGGAACCGGTCGTACGCCGCTTGAGCATCGATCGATTCTATCAATGCCGCGAACCTTGTGAACGCGCGAACTGGTCGGACTCGAATGTCAGACCCGGATTGCCCATCCGACGATGGCACCAAACACCATGTGCGACGCGAGCGTGACGAGAAACGTATTGCGTCCGTAGTTCAACATCAGGAAACCGGGTGGTTCGATCAGCGCGAACTCGTTCGCGGCCGTTTCGGGCGTGCCCATCAGCGGGTGCACGACCGGCAGCAGCACGTTCAGGACGACCGTCGCCATGAACACGGCATGCACCACGCCGAGCAGCGCGCCGAGCCACCACGAACCCGTGCCGATCAACTCGAACACGGCGCCATACGCAAAGGCGAACACGATGCCGAGCCCGAGGTGAAACACGTAGCCGATGGCGAGCGCCCGGCGGCGATTCCGCGTCACGATGGTGCCGAGCACGAACGCGAGATCCAGGCGGGTGAACCCAATCTCCGCGGCCACGCGGACGATGGTCGTGAGCGCGAGGGTGCCGAGAAAACCGCCGGCGAGGGCCGAGCCGATCATGCCTGTTCCGCGCGGCCGATCGCGATCGCCGCGTCGATCAGCGCGAGATGGACCAGCGCCTGTGGGAAATTTCCGAGGAACGCGCCGCTCGACGGATCGACCTCCTCGGCATACAGACCCACGTCGTTGGCGCGCCGGATCAGCCGCTCCATCAGCTCCGCCGCTTCGTCGACGCGTCCCGCCCGCGCCAGCGCGCCGACGAGCCAGAACGAGCAATTGAGAAAGCAGCCTTCCCGGCCGCGCACGCCGTCCGCCGCTCGATAGCGATACACGAAGTCGCCGTCGCGCAGCCGCTGCATCACCGCATCGATCGTGCCGCGCGCGCGCTCGCCGCGCGGATCGGTGAATCCGAGAATCGGCAGCATCAGCAGGCTCGCATCGACATCGTCGTCACCGGCGATGCGCCTGTAGCTGCGCAGGCGATCGGACCAGCACTCGGTCTCGACGTAGTGCCGGATCGCGTCGGCTTCCTTTTTCCATCGCGACACGCGATCCGCCGGCAGCTCGTGGCGCGACGCGAGCTCCAGCGCGCAATCGAGCGCGACCCCGCACATCGCTTTGGAATGCGTGAAGTGAAACGGACCGTTGCGCACTTCCCAGATGCCCGAATCCGGTTCGCGCCAGATGCGGCAGACGTGATCCGCGATCCGGGCGAGGATGCGGCCGATGTCATCGTCGACCGGGCGGTGGCCGTCGCTGTAGAGCCGTGCGGTCTCGAACAGGCAGCCGTAGATGTCGTGCTGCGTCTGCTCGAGCGCGCCGTTCCCGATCC
>Ga0075423_10002678_pt1 | contig 16261 bp, 7 predicted proteins | sample SoiMethybrSBSTD2_FD_80114 | JGI IMG/M metagenome (GOLD analysis project Ga0075423, IMG submission 80114) | Bulk soil microbial communities from a Populus tree surrounding site in Tennessee, USA - Soil MetaG P. TD hybrid SBSTD2 | ecosystem: Environmental > Terrestrial > Soil > Tree plantation...
CATTAATGTTCCGTCGGACTGTCTGAAATCCATGCTGCCCGCGATCGCGACCTGGTTATTTCGATTAATGAACACCACTCTCGTGGAGAATCCTCCCCCGAGAACCACCTGAGGCAACACGAGCGTGGTCGCAGGTGCGAGCGTCAAGTCGGCGGCGGGTACATTTCCGAGAATTAAATCGTTTCTCGAATTTGTGATGGACCGGACAGCAACCGCCGAAACAGGCGCGACGCTTTGGATTTCAATTTGACCGACGAACCCTGAAGAGACGCCTGAAAACAACAAATCGGAGGGGCTTGAAAAAAAACCTTGCGCGGGCAACGTCTGGGCCACGGAAGACACGATTGTGCCGGAACGATCGAGCAGTGTGAAAGTAATGTCTGTCGATTGCAGGTTCGGATTTGCAAGGTTTATGGCGGTTTGCATGCCAATGCTCTCGACGAGAACACGTGACGTGCGAGTTACCGGCACCTGCGGCACCACGGTTTCCGAGATTAATCCAGCGACCGATTTCCATTGCACGATGGCCATCACGGCTGGAATGTCGCTTCCCAGCTCCGGCGACACTTCGACATAACCTGTCGGAGTAAGTGAGGGAGGGATATCTACGCGTTGAACACCATTCGCAGGGATGTCGTACGGTGAATCAGGGAGGGCATTGCCGCGGAATTGAAGACGTCCGGCCGCACGTTGACCCGAGCGGTTAAGAAGGATAACTTCTGTAACGAATCCGTCGCCCGAACGGACATACGGAACGATTGCCGGTTGGCTGGAGTTCGTCCCGAGGTCCACCAGCGGAACGGCGCTGTAGGTAGGCTCGCGCCTCGCATTAAAGTTCTGCCGGAATTCAGCTAACCCGATCGGTTGATCGCTTTGAAACGTCACACTGCCCCTGACGTTCGTGGCAACCGCTCCAAACAATTCCGAAATAAACTTGCCTTGCTGCTGATAGGGAGCGAGAAATAAAGGTTGTTGCGCGAGCATCGTTCCCGCGGAATCCCTCAGTAACAATACGACTGTGGCCGGCTTTTCGAAGGGATTCACAAATGCCACTGCGTTTTGCGTTTCCGACTCATCAACATAGATCAGACCAGCACGGGTCGGCGCAACGGCAGGAATGCAGGCTTCGCCGACGAGAACTCCCCCGGCATTAATGGTCCTGAGCAATTGAGCGGCAAACGGGGCGGGAGAGCCTGGATCTGGTGTCAGCAAGGCGTATCCGACTTGGAAGAGGGTCTGAGCTTGTACCAGAAGGAGAATAGCGAAAAACAGCAGCGCTAAGGTCGCGCTGCGCCGGAAGTTAGACATTTCGAGCCGATACTATATCAAGACTTCATGTTATGGCGATAGGCGTGAAAGCGTCGTTTGATACTAAGCAACACTTAGTTTTTTCCGCTCGTGCGAGGCTGCTGGACAAGTGCGACACTCAAGACGTCGTCGCGCTCCGTAAGCTTGTCGATCTGATCGACGGTCGCGAACTCAAATTGACCTGGCTCTAAGTCAGTCGGTTCGAGAATAGCCCACCCCTTACGATCGATCTTCTGAGCCGCCTCGCCCATGAACGACGGCTGGTAGTATTAACCGCCTTTGATATAGATTTCCTGCTTTCCCAATTTCCTTGTTGCCTACTTAAGGATTCAAAAACATGATGAAGCGGTTACTAAGCCAAATTACTGCATCCGCCGTTTTCGTGACTGCGTTCGCAGTGGCCTTGGCCCAGACACCCAACACCGGCTCGATGGTGGTCGTAGGAGAAGATCAAAATGGCGCCGTTGTCAGGGAGGCCAGAGTATCCATCGTCAACGATGCTACCGGCGCCACGCGCGACGGGGTGACGGGCAGCGAAGGCAGCGTGACTGTGGCGGCGTTGTCGCTGACGGGAACGTATACCGTTACTGTTGCGAAAGACGGATTTGGCACCGAAACCCGAAAGGATATTGCGCTGCGATCGGGCGAGACCGCCACGATTAAAGTCATGCTCGCCGTAGGTAACTCGAAGGCCGAGGTTACCGTCATCGGCACGTTTGAAGGCGTGAAAGCGAATCCACAAATTGGCTTGCCGCTGGAAACCAAGCAAATCAATGCAACGCCGATTCTTGGCCGCAAGGTGACGACGTTGCCGCTGCTGAATTCGGCGTTCCGGCAAGGCAAGGGTACTGGCGATCTGTTCGTCAACTCGACCTATTTCATTACCGGCGTCGGATCACGGCGCGCGACCACCTTCACACTTGATGGCGCGAACAATGATGAAGCGTGGGGACGCCAGACCGCGATCACAACTTTGCCTCTGAATGCGGTTCAGGAAGTCAACGTGCTTTCCAACGCATTCTCAGCAGAATTTGGCTGGACTTCGGGTCCGGCGCTCAACTTCGTCACAAAATCGGGCACGAATGAATATCACGGCGAAGGCTTGTTCATGTATCGTCCCAGTAGTTGGCAAGCGGAAACCTTCTCCACAAAGAATTACTGTCCGCCATTGATCACGACCTGCGTGACCCCCACGACGCTGCAGGCTATCAATCCGATCGACATTCCCGACAAGTTGAGCCAGGTCTCCGGAACGATTGGCGGGCCGATTGTGAAGGACAAAACGTTCTTCTTTGTAACGACTGATTATACGTGGCAGGACCGCACCACATTTCTGTCATCGACGCTGCCGCCATTTGTCCTGCCGGCGGACGGCAACCTCGAATGGGTTGGTCACTACCGGCAGTTTCTATTTAATGGGCGTTTGGATCACAAGCTGACGTCAAAACAGAATTTGATGTTCCGCTTTAACATTGACAGGTTCCATGACGACAACCCTCAGGATGCGGTCAGTGGCGCCAATGCACCGAGCGTGGCGCGTCTTTATGCGCGCCGCTCATGGCAATTTCAGGTAAACCACACGACGGTATTCAATTCGAAGTTACTCAACGAAGCGCGGTTTGCTTATCTGCACGGTGATCCCGTGACGCTTTGGACTGGCCCGCAAATTTCGACGACGTACACGCGCGCAGGCGCTGTGCCGTTTACCATCGGGCAATCGCGTTTCTCTGACCTGTGGGGTCATCAATTCCAGTTTGCTGACACCGTCTCGTGGACGCGTGGCGGGCACTACTTCCGCTTCGGAGGCAGCATTCTCCACCATACATCAGGCGGCACCGGCAACGAGCCGGGCCAGGCCATCCTGGGAACGTTCACGTTCCTGAGCACCGGCGCCCGGGCGACCCTGCCATTCGATCAACTGACGCTGGCTGATGTGCAAAATTACCAGCAACCGATCAATTTCGGGATCAGCAGTTATGAGTTATCGCAATGGCTGCTGACCGCTTTTGTGCAGGACACTTTTCACGTGCAACCGAACCTGACGCTGGATCTGGGCCTGCGTTACGATCGCCAGACTCTGGCAACGGCCACGAAGAATTTCCAACCTCGGATTGGTTTTGCGTGGCACCCGGGCAGCGACGCGCGGACATTAATCCGCGGCGGCTACGCGATGTATTACACACAGATTCGCACCAACGCCCTGGCTGGATATCTTGTTAACGGGCTGGATGGTTTGACTACTTACACCGCGATAGCGGGACAGACCGGATTTCCCACTTGTTTCATCTGCGTGCCGGTGAACGTGAATCCGCAGACAGTGCCCGCGTCACAGTTGCCGGCGCGCGATATCACAATTCGTGCAGGCCAGCGAGCTTTCTACACTGCCCAGTTCGCGCGTTATGACGTCGATTTCGATCGACTGCCGAATTATCCGGAAGAGTTCAATAACCCACGCAGCCAGGTCGTGACCATTGGTGCTGAGCGCGAGATAGGCCGCGGTTTATTCTTTGGGGCTGACTACGTCCACCAGCACCTTACCGGCATTGATCGGACCGTTGATTTGAATGCGCCGTCGGTTTTTGATCGCAAAGCGCCGGGACAGGTCCGTACCGTCGCTGCCGCGAATGCGACGCGCCCGATTCTGCCCGTGAACGGTGGAGTGCGCCAGGTGAATGTGCTGATGAATCTGGGCAAAGCCGATTACAACGGTTTACAGACGTTGTTTACTTATCGCGACAACCGCCGGATCTTCGCGTCGGTCAGCTACACCCTGTCCAAAGCTACGAACACGTCCGAACCGGACGGTAATGGTATTGGCGCGAACCAGGCTACGATCGAAAGGCTGGGAGAAGAGGAGCGCGGGCCCAGCGTCGTCGACCAGCGTCATCGTGGAGTGATCACTTTCAGCTACCGCTTTCCGCATGACATCACCGTCGGAACCGCCACGATGCTGGCCTCTTCACGGCCGTTTAATGCGACCACCGGCATCGACAACAACGGTGACGGCGCGACGAATGATCGACCGGTAATTGACGGCGCGGTCATTCCGAAGTCCTTTTTCCGCGGCACGCCAAGTTCGGATGTTTCGACCTTTATCGAAGGCCGCATTCGTTTGTCTGAGAGCAATAGCATCATGCTACGGTTGGAATGCTTCAACCTGTTCAATTATGCGAATATGCTCGGTCGAGGGCAGGCGATCTATTCAGTTGTGGCAGCAGGCGCAGACACGGCCGCGGTGAGACCCGACTTTGGCGTGCTGACGACTTCGTTCACCAACTCGGCGGCGACAAATGCAATTCCGGCGTTCGCCAATATCGATCCGCCGCGGATGTTCCAGTTGCAAGCGCGGTTTATTTTCTGAGGCGGGTACGAGATTATTTCCGCCATTAGATTCAGATTTCTTTAGTGCGCGGGCCTCCGGGCTCCTCAATACTGCATGTCTGCGGTTTTCCCTAAGCCGGTCGGTCTAGCCGGCTCTCCATGATTGAATCAGTAGCCAATACTATCCCACCGTTGGGAACGAAGGACGCAAAAGCAGTGCTCCGCTTGTTCCGAAATCGTGATCCACAACGCTAAAAACTTCCTCGCTTTTTTTCGGATTTCTTCAGTACCATTGTCGGCTTATCCCGATAAACACTTAGACATGTTAGTGGGACTGCACTAACTGCCTCGCGGGCGACTGGCGGAAGGACACAAGAATGGGCAAGGGAAAAACGAAATGCGTTTTTACCGAAAACAGTAGCGCGCAACCGCGAGCGGTTATCGAGGCAGTCTACTTTGCCATAAGACCGACGCAATACAAAAGGGACGAGGTAAACCAACGTGAGTCCGACCTCTTTTAGCGCCATCGCAGCGACGAAGGTGAACATTGGCAGTTTGGCCATCCCGGCAGTCGCGAAGCAAATTGAGTCCGTTGCTACTACTCCGGTCAAAGTAGCACCCGTCTCCGTGCCGACCACTCAGGCCGGCGCCATCTTAGCCACACAAACGCGCATTGCGCAGATTCCTTCTCTCGGCGTTGCCATAAAGGACGTGCGTTTCATTAATCCGATTATTGCAGGGGGGATCGTCGGAATCCCTATCGAAACGATAGGGGTCCCCAGGAATCAAGTCACGATACCTATCTCGCCGACGCCGGATGTCACCGATCAAACGCTGTTTGAAGACCCGGCGGACGCATCGAAGAAGCTGTACTTGCCGTGTTACCGGCTTGCGGAGGAGACCGTGTCCGCGCAGCGCCAGTATCGCGCGGTCTTCGAGCGCAGCGGAGACGGTTGGGTGCTGACATTGAACCTGGAGAAGTTTCCAGCACCGGCGCTCGCCGATGCGAGCCGCACCGCTAAAGAGATCGCTCATATTCCGGCGGTGCTCTTGAGCTATTCACTCGGTAACGCGGGGATCAGAAAGGAACTGAGCTTTCAGGAGGTCACGCTGATAGATGGTGTCCTGCGCGCCACTCTCCGTGTCGGCACTTTGGATGAGCAGGCCGAACTCTTCGCTGCGTTGACTGCCCGTGAGACGACCGTTCTCACCATCCGGCGAACAATCGACGTCGCGGTCCCGATTACGAACCCGTCCGGGCGATTCTACCGGAAGGCGACGCGGGTTCTTGATGATGTAAAAAAACCCTTCTTCTTCGACTTGAATCTGCATGGGTACGTCTTCCGCGACGTCTCTGGCGGCTCCACTCAGGGGCCGAGATACATCCGACATGAGGTCGACGGCAAGAGCTACTACCAGGAAGATGCGCGGCGCTATGTCTTCTACTTCCTCCCTGACTCTTTCAAGCTCGCGCGGCGGCCGCAATCGCCGCATGTCCCGTTTATGTCGGTGCGGTTTGAATCGACCGACGGACAGGATGAGCACACGCAGGTCACTTTGGATTATTTCGCGGCTCCCTACGTAAATCCAGACCGCCTCTATGCCGCTGCTGAGAAGCTCAAGCCGCAGATGCCTGCCGCGCTTCCGCCCGGCACGAGCGGCCCAGTCTTTATACCGTTGCTCCCGGATGACAGCAGCCTCACCTTCCTGCTCGGCCTGCCTCGAGCTGATATTGGGACGGGGCCATTCCAGGAACGAAAAGTCCTTGTTGATCTGCGGACCGGTCTGATGGACTCGGTGAAGATGCCGCTGAACCCGGACTTCCAATCTGTCTGGGATGCAATGGCCAGCGCCGCAGGCGGGGCTCTCTTCCGTGGGGAGGTTGCCGTCGCTCTTGGTGATGTCACCGAGAAGATCCCGTTCATCGGACGGATGAATGACATGGTTGGCGACCTGTTTGACTATACGGAGACACCTGACCAATCTTCCGGAGGCATCAAAGCGACCCTGTCCAATGCAATCGAGAGCAAGCTCAAGATCAATGGGCTTAAAGCCAAGCTGAGCCGTGGCGACGCCGTAGTTGACGCGAACATCAACGGACTGACAATGCCGAAAGAGCTAGGTCCGGGCGAACAACTGACCTTAGACGTCACGCCAGTGTCCGCGCTGAGCGGCAGCGGTGGCCTCGATGCTGTGTTCGATCTGGGTAAGGTAGAAGTCATACCCGATGAGATCGGCATCTTGAACGCCATGACTCTCGGCAAGATGCCGGAGTACTCCAAACCGATCACTATTGTCACCTTCGCCGATACGTACGAGGCTCCGCCAGACCCCAACGACCAGGTCCTTGAAGTCGCCGTGCAGATCGAAAGGGGCGATGCAGTGAGGCTCTCCGTTAAAAAGACCGAGACTGTCGCCAGCGTGCGGTTTCCGCTGAGCGACGTCATTGTCAGCAACGAAAAAATTGCCGCAGGCGAATACCGCTATCGCGTCACCGCCGTGCGCAAGAGCGGAGTTCGTGTGAGCGACTGGAAGACAACGACCAACGAGCCGCTTTATATCGTCTCCGCTGACGTACCGTCCGCGAAATAGACGTTGTCGGAGGATTGATAGATAGATCCGGACGCACGACGCATTCCGGCAGCGGCACTCAGCCGCGCTTTTCGTCGGTAAGACACCCAACATTTGTGGAGATCATTTTGAAAGGCTGGCTCTCGGTCACCGCGGATCTTTCTGACACCCTTTTGTCCTCAAGATCCCTTTCGAAAAAACAGAGGTGAGTTGACATGTCGTTGCGAGGGTTGCCGGATTTCTATCAACCGATTCAGCAAGACGGCCTGCAACTCTTTTATCCATTCGAGGACGGCATGTTTGTTCTAGCTCCTGAAAAGCTGGAGGTCGCTCCGCACGATGATGGGCGGCCCGATTTCTCGCTGGAATTTGTTCGAGGACTGCAGCATAGCGGTTATGGCGTGCTCGATTTTCGTATGCGTCCCTCTTATCGAATGGATGAGGGACTGGCGTTGCTTCGAGCGCGGCAGCCAGGCTCTTCGCTCGGGCGCGTCGTGTTCACTGGTGGGTTTCTGCGTTTTCAGCCGGCGGGGGAGGACGTTCAGATCCCTAAAGATCTGCTCAAACCGGCGCCGCTGGGCTGGAACGATCTGGGCGTGGCGCGTTTTATCATGAAAACCTCTTTTGATGCCGCGACGATGCTCAAAGCGGCGCTGGAGAGCGAGATGTTGCTAATCATGGCGGCAGCCGAGATGGAGATGACGGGCGTTTCACCGCGAATCCCGGTTCGCGTCCGATTCGATCCGGCAAAGCTTCTTGGAATGCTGAACACGCTGGCGAACAAAGAACGATTGATCGCCCGAGACGATCTCGAAGCCTTCTTTCGAAAAGACCGGACTCTACTGCCACTCGAAATTACGGGCGAGATTGACGAGCCGAGGCGCGAAGATTTTGCCGCAACGATGGCCGATCGCGTCCGATCACGCTTCGGTAAAACCGCGGCCTCTCCGGTTGATACGGTCACGGCATATCTTGCCCTCGTGTCGCCCGAAGAAAGTGGGAGTGGTAGCGTCGAGTGGAATTTAGCTGAGCCGGTATCAGCACAGCGCACGCTTGTTTTAAACCTTCATCCGCTGGATGAAGCGCGCAAAGTCGTCAAGGAGAAGGGCGTCGATGCGATCTTCCGCGAAACGACCGTACCGGCGATACCAACCGGCTCTTACTCGGTCACAGTAAATACAAATCTGCCCGCCGAGAGATCCGGAGTGCTCGCCCTCGGTGTCACGCTGCGCGCCGCGCCGCATCCGCCGCAGCGGGTTCAGGCTGTCACGACGTCCGTTCAATTCAAACCGCAGGAAGATTTGGCGTCAGTTCTGCTACGGCTTGCGCCAACAGAGAAGCTGGCCTACAGCTACACGACCTTCGTTGTAATGCAGCAGGGGACAACGATCAAACGGCTTGACGGCCAGACTGTAGAGAGTGATGCCGAGATTCTCAGTCTCAATCAGAACGATTTCCCGGTCATCTTTATTCCGATAGAGGCCGAATCGTCGCTGCTCGAGGTTGCTGCGATCTCCGGTTTTTGCCGCTGGCTGGATGACGGTGCTCAGCGCGAGCAGAAGTTCGATCTCGACATTGGGAGAACGACAGTCACGCCGACTCTGCCAAAGGGAATTTCGGACGCGACGATTGAGTTTACTGCCCGAGAGCGCGAGGGCGACAGGGCTCTGAAGCTCGGCCCGTTTCCTGCAGCAGCTCTGCGGATTAGTCTCTTTTCGTTCCCAGATTACGGCCCGCACAGACTCGAAATCGAGTGTGCGTTTGATGACAAGTCCGGCCTCTTCGCCCTTGAGCTGCTGCCCGAAGGTAGGCTTGAGACGGCCAGTGAGATCACCACGCTGGCGCTCACGCGGAGCCAACCGAAGAAGGAGTGGACTTGGTTTGCCGATTCACCGTTCCATCCTGGCTATCGTTACCGCCCCCTACGCAAAGCGGGCGAAGCTCCGGCGGCATGGTCCGTTCTGCTTCCTCCAGGCAATCCACTCAAGATCAACGCTGGCGCGGGAAGTGCGCAATGAAAGAATCGACTGAAAGCCAATTTCACGGCATTCACTATTACCGAAGCTCGGATGACCCGCAGACGTTCTTCTTTCAGCCCGAAAAGCCTGGTGCACAAAAGGACCCGCGCGGCAGACCCGTGCTCTCGCTCCTCGCGTCCGACCAGGGCGCACTGCTTCAACTGGGCGCGGAATGGGGAGTTGACGATCAACTGCTCGCCAGGTTCAAGCACTACCTGGCCAAACATTTCAACTTGGATCCTTCGCTCATACGTCTTTCGCCGGCCCCGCTGTCGATTGAAAAGGTTGTTCTCGCTCTGGGAGACGGCGCAGGCAATTTTGATGAGTTGGCGACTTCATCCTCGTCCGGCTATCCGCCCTACTCGGCGATCTTCAACGTCAGACTGACGACCGAGCAGAAAGCAAACGCCATCGCAGCACTCAACAGTCGAAGGGACTTCCTGAAAGTCACCTATCTGGGGTTGGCCTCACTTTCTGGCGGGGTCCAGGTTCGGATCGAACAGTCTACCGATATCAGCGACTGGTTCGCCGGCGGTTCGGGGTTGGATCACATCCTAGTTGTTGGTGCCACCATCGGCAGTCCGGATTCGGCGACCGAGCAGGCGTCGGCGCAGCAGAGCCCCCTGACTGTCAAACTCGGCTTCGACGCGAAAGAAGCGCCCATAGCTTTTGTCCAGGTAAAGTGCGCCGATGTGCAGTCCGTCTTGCGCGGATCCACTTTTGATCAGGTGATGCTCACGGGCGCGACTGCGGGGCAACCGCTCACTGTCAAAACAAGCTACACCGAGAGCGGGCCGGCATTTGAAGCGACGCTACCGGCGGCCGGTCCTGAAGGATGGGTGCTCACTCCGCCTGATTTGGGCTTGGCGTGCATCGTGGCGGATGCTTCGTCATGCCGCGACGCTGGGGGGCGAGAGGCGCGGCTTTACGTGCGTTATCGTCCATCCGGAAACGGTAACGACGATGAGCGCACGATCTACTTGCGCGGCAATAACTGGATTTGTACCTGGTTTCTCATAACGAGGAGTCGTGATCTTAGCGGCGTCCTCGAGTTTCAGTGGAAGGATACGGCTGCGGATGGCTCTTCAAATCTCCATCCGCTGGCGACAACCGATCAGCAGGAATTGAAATTGTGACCTGTCGGTCGCACCAGATCGAACTTACAAAGCCAAAGGAGATTTATGATCAGAATCGACAAGCAAGAACAGATTCCGGAAGTTCCTGGCGTCACCGTCTGGGGCGACGATCAGGCGTACAACATTTATTACGCCTTACCGAGCATCCCCAGTTTCCGAACCAAAGACGACGGCACCCTCGCTTTCAAGTACATCAAGTATTCCTTGCCCGTTCCGCGACCGGACGGAAAAGTCGGCGGCGCCTATGTTGCCTTCGATACGGAGGTGATCATCCCCGAAGCTAAGCTAAAAAAGCTGAAGGATTTCTTACAAGACCGCGTGAACAAGGAGCACCAGAACCGTAGGTTCCCCGGTACCCCTCCTCCGGTTCAGCTGGGATCGATGGTCTACACGAGAGGTACGTGTAATCTACTGCTCGAAAAAGACGGCGTCTTGGTCGAGAAGATCCGAGGCGCAGGCAAGCCATCTCTCTACGGAACCAACGTCGCAACCTTTAACCTGGAATTGCCGCAGACCGGTGCCCCAATCTTTGAAGCCGCCATGCAGGGGGAGGGTAGTTCCCTCGTCAATGTGGTCTACGACCTGTTTTTCTGGGTCAAGATGCCGCCGATGACTGCCAGAGTCTGGTTCAATGCTCAGAAATTCTACTCCTTCTATCAGAAGGTGGATATCGATTGGAATCTGTGGGGCGACGACAGCTACAACGAAAAGATGCACGAGACGTTCTATGAGAACGAGGCAGCCGGGAGCGAGGTCAACTTGAATTTCGTGCTTCCCGATCCTGACCAGGACAAGAAGTTGAAGGACAAGATTCGCGACTGGGCTCAACGGTCACTGGACGACATGGTTAATGCAAAAATGAAAGAGGCCATCACTGGAGTGCCTGAAGACAAGCGGAAAGTGCCGGACGGCATAGAGCACCTCGAGCGTAACATCACCGTCAATAAGATCCAGAACCTCTCACGCAATCTGGTAGAAAACTCCGCGGCCGAATGGAACCTGACGCCGCAGGGGCTGCTCGACGCCCTCACCTCCCTGAAGGATAAGGCAGGAAAGCCGCTCAAGTGGGATGACTATGCCAAGACCATCAGAGCCGACGACCCATTCTTCAAGCAATTGACCGTCAGGGCGAGGGTTAACGGCGATTTCCAGAAGTTGCCGATCGCCGGCGTGAAGGTGCATCTTGATTATCCGAACGGGTCCTTCAAGGTCGAGGGTGTGGAGAAGAAAGAGTACATCTTCACCAAAGACAATGACGTCCAAACGTTCTGGACGTTCGTCGAAAAGGACAACAGAAAGTACAACTACTGGTACGAGGTTAGTTACAAAAACCAGACTAAGACTTACAAGCCTGAGCCAAAAACTACGGACGAGGATGAGCTGATGGTCAATGTTGACGACTTCGGCATTCTCAGACTCAACATGTTCAGCGGCGACATTGACTACGACCAGGTGAAGACCGCGCAGTTGACATTGCAATACGAAGATAAGCAGAACGGCATAGCCCTGATCCAAAAAGCATACACTTTCGACAAGACTCACCCTGAACAACAGTTCCTGGAGGTTATTTTCCAGCAACAGAACAATCCGTTCAGATACCAGATCAAGTACGTCATGAAAGACGGAAAGGAGTATCTGGGGGACTGGAAGACCACTGATGGGGATACGCTTTTCGTCAACGACCCGTGGAGCGACACTGAAACCGTCACCATCAATGCGAGCGGGAATCTGGACGAGATCGAGAACATCTTCGTCGACTTGAAGTATGAGGACGCGGTCAACCGTTACACGCAGACGCAGTCCGTAGTGCTGAACAAAGAGAACCCGACTCACCCTTGGGAGTTCCCGATCATCAATCAGAGCGGCAAGCTCACGTACTCTGGCACGATCAAGTACAAGGACGGGAAAGAGGAGGATATCGCTCAGACTGAGGTGCCACAGGATAAGCGCACGATCTTCGTCGGCCCCAAGGTCCTGGGTTTTCTGCAGGTCGACATCATGTCCGATCTGCTCGATTTCAAAGTGATCAAGCTCGCGAAGATTTCGCTGCAATACACCGACACGCAAAACGGGATCGACGCCAGGAAGGACGTCATCTTCAAAGCCGGCCAGACAGACTCCGTTCAATGGAAGGTTGAGCTCAAGAACAAGACTAAGACCGATTATCAGTGGCAGGCCACGTTCTTTCTGAACGATGGGACGAAGACGGATACGCCGTTAAAGACTGCCACGGACCAAACACTTATTCCGGAGCTGTCGGCTGCCGCCGCGGCAGGAGGGAATTGAAATCCCTGGTGACCTTCGTACATCGAAGTTAGAAGCGTAGTTACCAATCGCAGCCTGCGAGGTGGACGACAGCGTAAAAGCTTGGGTGAGCGTCAACCGCTCACACCCGGGACCGAGGCGAAGTAATTTTATCCGGCATGCGGAGCAGACGGCAGCGTATGGTTGCCTGTCGCCCGCATCGCCGGGTCACATAAATGTTTCGGTTCACCTGGGGGCACTCGCTCCCGACGCTTCATCCTGACGCCCGTGTTCGCCGGCTGATTTGAAGGAGGCGCAGATGCTTTACCTTAACCCGCCATATAACGTCATCAATGGTGTAACTCTGTTCTGCGATCACGCGGACCCGCTCCAATACTATTTCATGCCTATTTCTCCACACTTGACGATGATCAAGGACGATGCGAGTGGGCAAGAAATCCCGAAGATTCTGGTCGTCAGGTACCGCGGTAAAGCCGGCGGCGGAGGAATTCTCGATTTCGACGTCAATTTGGGCATCAACTCGGAAGCACTCGACGATATCCGCTCCCAACTGCAGAGCATCGCCCGATTGCGACAGCCCCCCAGACTTGCGCCGGTTCTGCTTGCCGACGGCACAGTCAAAATGATGCTCTTCGGTAAAGAGAGCGGCGGGACGCCCCCGTCGGGCGGGACGCCCCCGACTGACGGCACGACTGATCCTAAATTCGTTCTCAAGATGAGCCACAACGCTAAACCGGCGCTATACGGCGACAATCAGGCTACGTTCTCCGTGCTGCTCGATCAGGACGGAATCACCATACTCAATCAGGCGCTACAAGGGGAGATGTCGCCGATCGGCGTGGTCTATTCCCTCGATTATCTGGCGCTGCGTCCAGCTTACTCCGTTCGGTTGAATGTTGACTGGAATCGCGTTCAGAAACACTTTGAAGAGAATTTCGGGGTCAAGGCGTTCATCTCCTCTGTCGAGATTGACAAGGCAATAGACCAGCTCGAAGACATGCGCGCGATCACACTCGAGGCCGACACCTTTGTGCCCGAAGGCGAAGATTCATCAGGCATCATCACGCGCCGGGATCAGGCTATGAATGAAGTCCGCGATATGATCACCAACGCTTTCTTCGAGCCGAGCCTCAATCCTACAAAACAGGAGAAAGACGGTTGGGACAAAGCCGCGGACATTGCCAGCCGCGTCTCGTCGGCCCATATGACCGGAGGGTGGTCTGAAGCATTTGGCTTCTCTTACAAGAAGGTGGACTACACAAGGATTGACAAGAAAGTACTCAATGTCAACATCAACGAGCGCACGACGGTCAAGCGCAGTATCTATCCGCAAGGTCATCTCACCGGGCTCTTCCGCGTGTTCGAACGGGAGCACCTCGATCCGACGCGCTTCATCATGGACGTTGACATTGACGACAAGTACTTCGAGCGTCGCCATGTCGACGTCATCGCCAGAGACAGCTTCGAGGAGGATTCCATCGGCTCGGTCAGTGTCAGCCTCCGTTACGGTAACGAGTCGAAAAGCGTTCTGCTTGAGTCTAGCGGCGCGCGCAAAACGGTTGATTGGGCCAGCATCATCGCCAACGACGTGATGCAGCAAGAGATCTCCTATTCGTATAAGGTCAACTTTAAAGATATCGACACCACGGAACGTCCGGCCTCGCTGACCTCGCAGGAGATGAAGACTACTTCCGACGCAGTGAACGTCGGCCCGCGAGGCCTTTATTCAATCGTGCCCGTTTCGATCATGGCGCCGACGTCATTTCCCTGGAAACGGTATCCGATCGTCGAGGTTCAAACGAGATACATTGACGAGGCCAACGCGATCCGTATGACCGACACGTTCTTGCTCAAAGAGCAACAGGCCGAGCAACGCTGGAAGATGTTCGTGATTGACCCGCTACGAAAGCACTTCGAATACAAACTGGTTTTTCGCGCAGCAAATAATAAGGACATCACCATGCCTTGGATCGGCACGGATGAAGAACAGGTGATGGTGCGTGACCCCTACCCGACGAAGCGCACGTTGCAGATCGTGCCTTCGTTCAGCTGGGACGAGGTGGACCGAGCGTTCGTCGATGTCTCTTACGAAGACAAGCCGAATCAGGTTTCCGAGTCCGACTCTTTCGAATTCAACAAGGACGACACCTCCACCAAGAGTTTCAGCGTGGATTTGCGTAACCCGGACTTGCGCCTTGTCGCTTATCAGGTGACTGTGCTCTTCAAGGACGGAATGACCTATGAGGTGCCGCGTTCGTTCACCCGGGCAAATCGAATCATCCTTAACAAAGGTATGCGGGGCCATCGGATAGTAATGGTGCGTCCTGTCGCCGACGACTTCAGTAAGAAGAAGGCGAAGACGATGAAGGTCGAGATGCGCTACGAGGACACGGCCAACGGACTCAGCTCCAACGACTCATTCGATTTCGATGACAGGACCCTGAACGGCCTGGGTTACTTTGAGTATGACTACAACGAAAAGTCCCCTTACGAGTACCGTGTTACCGTGCGGTTCCAGAGTGGCCTGGCTAAGACAGCGAACTGGCAAAAAATCAACCTCGACGAGTTAGTCGTCCCGATCAACTGAGTTCAGCTCCCGGGAGTACACGACATCTACTTTTTGGCCAAGTTCGCTTCCGGGAAGGAGAAAAGATCATGTTATTACTCGGCAGCAGTAAGACGATCACCGTTGACGGCGTGACGGTCTGTCCGGATCACGCAGATCCAGATCAGTTCTGGTGTCTACCTGGCGAAGTCACATTAGGGGAGCGCAGCGAGGATAACCGCAAAGACTTCAGCTTTGTGGAGTTCAAACCGGCTGCCGTTGAAGCAGGCGTGAAGGGCGGTGGCTTTCTGACTTTTACCGTCAATCTCAAGGTCAGCCCCGAGACCGAACGAAAGATTCTCTCGCGGGTTTCCGCGTTTTCCCGCAAGCCCCGGCTGGCCGTCGTCCCTTTTGACGAAGGTTCGGTTCAGTGCATCGCTCTCAATCTTCAAGGGTCGGGTGGCACAACAGCGGATCCACCGCCTCCGGGAACCTTCAGAGCCGTCGAGAAGATTCTGGGTGCTTCCGTCCCTTCTTTGTTCGGTTACAATTCCGCAGCTTTCAGCCTGACGCTCGATCAGGAGGGCGCCATCATAATGGAGAAGGCCTTCCAAGAAGGGCTGACTCCGGTCGGCGTGCTCTACAACCTCAAATTTACCGGGCTGAGACCGGCATTGGAAGTAACGATCACAGCCGATTTCAAACGCATCTACACGGGTTTCAGTGCCAGCTTGACTGGGCAATACTACTTTCTCAAAGCCACGCTTGAAGCCGCCTTCGAAAAGTTGAAACAGGACGGGGCCATCACGATCAAGGTCATCAATGCCTCCACTAGTGCGGATCAAAAGGAGAAGGAGACTTGGGCCCTGGAGTTTTTCAAGAACAACTTGCTGAAGGATTGGTTCACGCCCACTCTCATTCCCGGCCAGTCAATGACGACACTACCAGTTGACGGAACACCAACACCCAAACCCACGCCAACAGGAGGGCCCACGCCAACAGGAGGGCCCACGCCAACAGGAGGGCCCACGCCGACAGGAGGGCCCACGCCGACTGGAGGACCCACGCCAACCGGGGGCCCAACGCCAACAGGAGGG
>Ga0075423_10002680_pt1 | contig 16255 bp, 11 predicted proteins | sample SoiMethybrSBSTD2_FD_80114 | JGI IMG/M metagenome (GOLD analysis project Ga0075423, IMG submission 80114) | Bulk soil microbial communities from a Populus tree surrounding site in Tennessee, USA - Soil MetaG P. TD hybrid SBSTD2 | ecosystem: Environmental > Terrestrial > Soil > Tree plantation...
CCAGCTCCAGCATCACCGAGACGATGGTCGACGGTTCGACAATCTTTTCGAAACCTGGAGAAAGCGCTTTGCCGTGAAAGACAAAACCGTCCTGCTTGGCGCCCGATTTGATCGCCATCAGGTCGCGATGCATGTAGCCGGATCGCCCCAGCGCACAAATGACCGATCGTACGTGCATATCGTCTCCCTATCCGCGGGTTCGTATTTTATGCCCTGTCTTTGAGAGTGAGATCCTCAAAGGGCGCTGAGTAAGGAAAGCCGTTGATCAATCCGAAGCCTGACTGGCCGACCCTGCGGCCAACACCTGAGAGGAGGGCATTCTGCCAAATTGGCGCATAGATATACCTTTCATGCACTAGCTGTTGTAGGCGATGCAGCAGCGCCGTGCGTTTAGCGGGGTCCATCTCGCTCGCCTGCTCCGCGAACAGCGTGTCAATATCCGGGTAGCTGCCGTAGGCGTACGTGCCCCCCTTTACAACGAAGGCTTCTGCGCGTGTCGCAGTGTTGCCGAAAGCACCGGACGCTCCCTGCACGATGTTCTTCAGCTTCTTTTCCGCATAGGCGCTAAAGAAGGCGGCCCGTTCCAGCGGGCGCAGCCGCACTCGAATGCCGACTTCCCTGAGATTATTCAGCGCAACTTCGGCAATATTGGCGTAGGCGGCATCGCAACTATAATCACCCGCGTCAAAGCCGTTGGGGAAGCCGGCCTCTGCCAGGAGCTTCCTAGCGCGCGCGGGATCGTATTGCGGCGGCGGTGGCTGCCAGTAGAAGTCGAAATTCTCCGGGAATATGCTGCCGGTCAGACGGGAGTGACCGAGCGCGAGAGCTTCATTCATCGTCTTGCGGTCAATGGCCAACGACACGGCCTCGCGCACGCGCTGATCGTGCCAGGGTGAGTTCGCATCCCATTGCTCAGGAAAATAGAGCCAGAAGGGCGCCGAGCCGATCGCTGCCTTGATGGTGAGATCCGACATGCGCATCAGCTCGGCGGCGAGTTCGCCGCGGATGGAATAGGCGATATCGATCTCGCCACGCTGTAGCGCCGCCAGCCGTGTGGCTTCATCGGGGATGACTTTGAACACCAGCCGCTTGATGGGGGGGACCTTGCGCCAGTAGCCCTCGAATGCCTCGCACGTCAATTCGAGGCCAGGCGTGAAGGAGACGAACTTGTAAGGACCCGCCCCGATCGGAGCCTTCTTGAAGCCGGTTTCCCCGACTCGTTCGACATACTTCTTCGGTACTATCCAGCCAGCACCGGAGGCACCGGTGTAGAAGGTAAGGAAGTCGGGCCATGGCGCCTTCAGCCGGAAGCGCACGTGCAGCGGATCCGGCGTATCGACGGCCGTCACCCGGTCCTTCATTAGCTGGTGCGAGGCGCCGCGATAGCGCTCGAACGAGAACTTCACGTCCTCCGCCGTCACCGGCTCGCCGTTATGGAATCTGACATCGGGACGCAGCACGAATGTGTAGCTCAGCCCGTCTGCTGCCATAGTCCACGACTCTGCAAGGCACGGCGCCATTGGGCTCGCGGGCATCGCCTTTGCCATCGCGTCGTGCATCGCGTACATCAGCATAAAAGGTGTGATGATGCCCGATGTCTCCGCCGGATCGAACCAGATGGGGGCCAGGGAGACATGCGCGCCAATGGTAATGCGCGCATCAGGCGTCGCGTCGGCGGGTTTCGTGCCGGAGGTGAGCGCGCCAAGCGCCGTGAGGTACAATAGCTCTCGGCGTGTCACATGCGCCTTTGCCCTCCTGGAGCTGGGATCTTCACGGTCACGTCGGGACGGTCTCATGCGGTCACTCCCTGTTCCCGGTGGTCCTGCAGGATAGCGCAGCGCTGTGGTCTCAGCTCTTCTTGCTCGTCATGTCCTCGTACTGTCGGAACTAGGCATGCCCAGAAGTGGTGGCCGGTCAGCGGCGGGATGGTGCCGCTGCCAACCGAGCGCGAAGGCCAAGCCGCATGCCACCGTCGCACAGCCAAAATCGGAACCGTACGCCCAAGTACGATATCAGTTCCAAAAGCTCGTCGCATGTGGGCTGATCGCGATGCTGCGTCGCAACACGCGACTGAGCCCAGGACTGGTTCGGTCAAAGGCGGAAATTGCCGTCTTGCCTGCAGGGCTGAAGCGCGCCAGCTCGTTACAGCCGCGCCCGCATCCAATTGCAGACGGGCCGCCCTCTGGCACCACCAGGGATGGCGGCCGATAAGCCGGATGCGCCTCGTGCGGTGTGATACTTGCTACGGCGCCCCTACAGATAGCGCGTGGGCCAATTGATGGTCCGCCACATGTGAGCGCTAGGGCTATCGTCGAAGCCCAGTCCTTCCTCCGGTTGGCGGAAGTTGCGGCCGACAATGTCAGTGAACTCCTCGAGTTCGACCTGCAGGTTCGGATCGAACGAGTAGAGATCGTTCACGGTCAGCAACCGTGCCGTCTCGTACCACTTGTGACTACGGCAATACGCATGAGCCCTGTCGAGATAGGGCTCGGGCCTGTAGTCCGGACCGAACAGGCGGACATAGGATTCGGGATATTTGTAGCCGAAAGCCTCGTCCGGATAGAAACGCAGCACTTGATGGTAGCGCACCGCGAATGCGACCTCCGCATCGACGTAGGGTGCGATCAACTGCGCGGCCCAGTAGCCGTGATCGGCGCGGATGAAACCGGCGGCGGAGCAGTCGTGCACCAGGCAAGCGAGGATCACCTTCTCGGAGCAACCGTTCTTCAGAGCGAGCCGCGCGCTCTGCAGCATGTGCGCCGCCGGCCCAAACCGGTAATTGAAGAAATCGAACAGGGTTGGCTTCGCGGGCATTTTCGGCAGGCGCGGATCGTGCCCCATGAGATGCAGCCGACCGGCGGTGTCCTGGCGCGGAGGCGGATCGCGAGGATCGCACTCGCCGGAGGTGTAGATCGCTGATTTTACAATCACCAACTTATCCATGGCTTCGGCAAGCTCGTGGTCCAAAAGCTCAGCGCGGGAGAGATCATTCATGAACTGGTCCTCTTGTCAGTACAGCCCAATGGCGAGACGCGGTCCTGGCCGCTACGATACGTCGCCCCAGCGATCTTACCAACTGGCGTCGCACTTGCGCCCAGTCTCATGGCAGAACAATGCCTGCTGGTTGGACCGGAATACTGGCGCGCCGACAAGGCTGAGAAACTGCCATGGACCTGGGGTTGCAGGGCCAGCGGGCCATCGTGGCGGGCGGAAGTCGAGGGATCGGCAAAGCCGGCGCACGAGAGTTGGCCCGGGGGGAAGGCGTCGACGTGGCGATCGTTGCGCGGAACAAGGCTGATCTGGAGGCAACCGCCAGCCAACTGGGCAACGAGAACAACCAGCGCAGCCTCCCGCCCAGTGATCCCATGCCGACCCAATTGCACCGCCGATTGCGTCGATTGGAAACTACTGTCCCTTGTCGTCAGGAAAAGTCTTGGCTTTCGACATACCGGCGCGGGGCGCAGCGAGCGATGCGCGGGATGAGCTCGAGGACCGGCACCTTGAGAGCCGCGGATAACTCCTCGGCCGTGATCGCGTCACCACCTTGGGATCCAAGCAGAACCGCCTCCTCGCCGATCTCGACGCCCGCGATGCCCGTCACGTCGATGACAGTGTGCTCGATACCGCGACGGCTCAAGATTTTTGCGCGCTTGCCGCGAACGAGCACCTCGTGACACGGCGGAGCGTGCGGTAGTCCCTCGCCGTAGCCGATCGGCAGCACGGCAGCCCGAACAGGCCCGAGTTTGCGCTCGGCACCTCCGAAGCTCACTGTGCCTGCCGGTAGGTCCTTGATTTGAATGACGCGCGATTTCAGGGAGCGAACGGCCGGCCGGACGGAGGCCTTGGTCGCCCAGGGCGGCTCCATCAGTCCCAGGATGAAGCGGCCAGGATTGATTGCAGTCAGATTGAGCTCGGGATAACCCAGCATGACGCGGCTGCTCGCCACCATACGCTCGAACCTCGCCTGCCCGGCATGCTCGGCCGCCCTGCAGGCGTCGGCGAAGATGCGCTGCTGGGTGGCCATCACCGCAGGCTCCTCGGGGAGGGCGAAATGCGCATAGATGCCCCCGAAATGCAGGGTCTTCGCCTTCTGCAAGCGGGCGAATGCCGCAGCGAACTCGTCGGGATTGAACCCGAGGCGGCCCAGCCCACAGTCGACCTTGACCCATGCCTCCACGGGTACGCCGCAGTGTGCGAAGGCATCGAGACTGACAAAATCATGAATGGTCACGGCGATACCGAGCGACGCAACGAGCGCGGCGTGCTCGGGAAGCGTCGAGGCATACATGAGGATGGGGCACTTGATGCCTGCGTTGCGGAGCGCCAATGCGTCGGCCGGCGCGCCGATGGCGATGGCGTCGGTACCAGCGGCGACCGCGGCCTTGGCGATCTCCACGACACCGCCACCGTAGCCGTCGCCCTTCACAACGACGAACAGCTTGGCACTTCCGGCGAGACGCTTCGCCTCCGCGACGTTGAAGCGAATGGCGGCAAGATCGATCTCGACCCAGGCCGGCCTCAGCGCAACGGCATCGAAATCTGCGGCAGGTGTTTGAGAGGGCTCAGCCGGTCGTCGCATGCTCTAACCTTCCTGCTCGATCCCCTTGGCGCTCGCGCTTGCCGCCCCCGCCGCGAAATGACAGGCAACGCTATGATTTTCCGCCAACTGCATCGTCTCCGGAAAACGTGAGCCGCATATCGCCAGGGCGCGCGCGCAGCGCGGCAAGAATGGGCAACCAGATGGTTTCGCCTCCGTCGCCGAGGGCGCCGCGTCCCTACCTCGGCGCTGGCGGTCGCGGCCAGCGATGCCTTTCGGCAAGGCGTCGATCAGAGCTTGCGTGTAGGGGTGCGCGGGCGCATTCAGCAACGTGTCGGGCGGACCGCACTCAACGATTCGCCCAGCATAGATCACCATGATGCGAGAGCTGATCCGTTTCACGACGGCGAGATCGTGACTGATAAATATCAGGGTAAGACCGAGATTGCGACAGAGCTGCATAAGGAGATTGATGATTTGGCCTTGCAGCGAAACGTCGAGTGATGAGACCGGCTCATCGGCGATCAAAAGCTCCGGCTCCATGGCGAGACTGCGAGCAATGCTGACGCGTTGGCGTTGGCCGCCTGAAAGCTCATGCGGATATCGGCCGAGCATGAAACGGCCGAGCCCGACGGTCTCGAGGAGGTGCTCCGTCTCGCGGCCGCGCGAGGCCCGCGACACGCCACGCGCCGCCAGCGCTTCGCCCAGAATTCGGCCGATCCGCTTACGCGGATTGAGCGAGGAATGGGAGTCCTGGAAGATCATCTGGACGCGACGGCGATAGGGCAACAGCGCGCGTCCTTCCAGCGCCGTCACCTGCTCCCCGCGATATACGACGCTGCCGGCCGTCGGCGCCAGCAATCGAGCAATGATCTTGGCGAGGGTGGACTTGCCGCTGCCGCTTTCCCCGACCAGGCCGAAAACCTCTCCCGGCAAAACGCTTAGCGTGATGCCGCCCAGCGCATCGAAAGCGGGTTCGCGGCCGAGCAGTCGCGCCAAGAGACCGGCACGCAAGCGATAGGTCTTGCGAATATCGACGAGTTCGAGCAGCGGGCTGGCGCTCATGGTGCCACCCAGCACGAGAGCCGGCGTTCATTCTCGGTACGCAGCCTCGGTGCTTCACTCCGGCAGCGCGTCTCGGCCAAGCTACAGCGTGGAGCGAAGGGACACCCGGCGAGATCGGCGCCGAAGCGTGGCGGCGAGCCGGGAATCGTCGGCAGCGGCCCGGCATCGCCGGCCAAGCGTGGGATGCAGCGCAAGAGCTCGCGGGTGTAGGGATGGCGTGGCGCCCGGAAGATGGCTTCCGCCGTGTCGGCTTCGACCACGGATCCTGCGTACATTACCGTGACACGATCGCAGATCTCGGCGACGAGATCGAGGTTGTGGCTGATAAACAGCACGGAGAGGTTCATATCTCGGCGCAATCGCTCGATGAGAGCGATGACCTGCGCCTGGATTGTGACATCCAGGGCCGTGGTCGGCTCGTCGGCGATCAGCAGCTTCGGCTCGCAGGCAACCGCCATGGCGATGGCGACGCGCTGGCGCATGCCGCCGCTGAACTCGTGCGGATAGGCGGAAAGGCGGGAACGCGGCGAGGGAATGCCGACCAGCGCCAAGAGTTCGGCCGCCCGCTCGCGCGCCGCGCGGCGCACAAGGGCGCGGTGGGCGCGGAGGGCATCCGTCAGTTGCCGTTCGATTGTAAAGGCAGGATTGAGCGCGGTCAGCGGGTCTTGCGAAATCATCGAAACGATGCGGCCTCGCACCGAGCTCATTTCGGATTCGGGGAGATCGACGAGATCCTGGCCCTCGAGCAGGACCTTGCCGGATAGGATACGCGCGCCGCGCGGCAACAGGCGCATAACGGCCAGCGCCGTCATGCTCTTCCCCGACCCCGATTCCCCGACCAATCCGACCGCCTGTCCCGGGGCGATTGCGAGATCGACGTTGCGCAGCACGGAAACGTTGCCATTGCGCCGCACAAGGGCGATCGTCAGCCCCTCGATCGACAGCATGTCCATGGCGCCGGTCGGCCGCATCGGAAGTTGACGTGCGTCGCCTGCCGGACCCGTGATCATGTATTGGGAAGCCCGGTGTTGCGACGCGGGTCGAGGACATCGCGCAGACCGTCGCCGAGGAGATTATAACCGATCACCGTCACGGAGATCGCGAGCCCGGGAAACAATGGCAGCCACCATTCACCGGAGAACAAAAAGGTGCGGGCGTCGGCGAGCATGCTGCCCCAGCTCGGCGTGGGCGGCTGCACGCCCAGCCCGACGAAACTGATGGCCGCCTCGACGATGATGCCGGCTGCAACGAGCAGCGTGGCTTGAACGATAACCGGCGACAAACAGTTGGGCAACACATCGCTTAGCATGATGCGCCAACTCGGTACCCCGTGTAGGCGCCGTGCCGCGACATAGTCGGCACGAGATTCGCTGAGCGCGCTCGTGTAGGTCAGACGCGCGAGCCCGGGAATGTAGAGGAGACCGAGTAGCACCATGACCTTGACCTCGTTGGCAAGCACGAGCGGCCCAAGCTTGATGGGCTCGACACCGACGATGCCGACGATGGCGATGGCCCAGATCAGCAGCGGAATCGCCGCCAGCGAGTCGAGCATGCGCATAATGACCTGTTCGAGCCAACCGCCGCTGTAAAAGCCGGCGATCAAACCCAGTCCAACGCCGCCGACCACGCCAATTACGACGGCGAGCATGCCGATTTGCAGCGACGGCCGTGCTCCCCATAGGACACGGCTGAAGACGTCGCGGCCGGCTTGGTCGGTGCCGAACCAGAACATCGTGTCCGGTGCCTTCAGCTGGTGCTCGAGGCGGATGGCGAGTGGATCGTGGGGTGCGAGCACCGGCGCGAAGACGGCCGTTAGGACAACAAGCAGTACGATGGCGGCGCCCATGCAGCCGATTGGACCACCGAGCAGCGTGGCGAGTTGTCGCCAAGCCAGGCGGGACGCCGGTTGCACGCTCTGGCCGTCGCCGACGGGTTCGCTCGTAGCGCTCATATCCGCTCCATCCGAATGCGCGGATTAAGCCAAGCGTTGAGCAGATCGGCGACCAGGTTTGCCAGCAGAAACACGATCGTGAATACCAGCACCACGGCCTGGACCAAGGCGAAGTCCCGCTGCGAGATGGCGGTCAGCAGTGCGCTCGACATGCCGCCGATGTTGAACACGGTCTCAATGATGAGCGCCCAGCCGAACATGTAGCCAAACGACATGGCGGCAACCGTCACCACCGGCGCCAGCGCATTTTTCAGGGCGTAAACGAGCACGAGCCACGGTCTGAGGCCGGTCGCCCGTGCCGTCCGCATATAGTCCTGTCCCAACACGTCGAGCAGGCTGGAGCGGGTCATGCGGGACAGGATTGCCGTGTAGAAGATGCCGAGTGAGAAAGCGGGCAGGATCACTGAGTTGAGATGCGGCCCTAACCCCGCCGAAAGCGGGACGAGACCGCCCGGTGGAAACCACGGCCGCTCGACGGCGAAGGAGCGGATCAGCAGCAGCGCCAGCCAGAAGCCCGGCACGGATACTCCCAGGACCGCGAACAGCCGCGCGAGCTGATCAACCATCGTTCCCTCGCGCAGGGCCGAGATGGTGCCGAGTGCCAGCGAGACGGCGAGGGAGAACGCGAAGGCGAGGACGACGAGCTCGAGCGTGATCGGCAGTGTTTCAGCGATACGGCGGTTCATGTCGAGACCGGTCACGAGCGACTTGCCGAGATCCCTCTGCAACGCGAGCTTTCTCAGCCAATCAAGGTATTGGACGAGGACCGGGCGGTCGAGGCCGTGCTCGGCCTCGAACTTGACAATCTGCGCTTCGCTGGCATCAAAGCCGAGCACCATGCGCGCGGGCGAGGTCGGGATCGCCCGTGTTAGCACGAAAAGTATGAGGCTGACGAGCAGCAGCGAGAGGACGGAGAAGCCTGCGCGTTGCAGCAGCAGCCTAAGCATATCGAAAGCTAACCCGGCACCACGTCGCGCACGTGGAACGACAGTCCTTGGTTCACCTTGAAATTCTTGATGTTGTCCCGCCAGACGTTGGCAACATCGAAGAAGCCGAGCCACACGTAGGGTTGCTCCTCGGCGAAGATCTTCATCATCTCCGAGTATAACGGTTTGAGCTTTGCCTGGTCGTTTTCCGCAAACACACCCTTCAGCAGCTCGTCGACCTTGGGGTGGGTCCAGTTCGAGGTCTTGCTCATCACCTGCCCGGCCGTGAAGTTTACGACGACCAGATAAGTCGCTTCACCCGGCGACATGATGTTGACCAGTGCGCTCTGTTGCTCGCCGCGCACGTACTGGCCGACAACGACGTTCGGCTCGGCCATCTTCAGGTTGACCTTGACGCCCAGCTTCTGCAGCTGAGCCTGGATGACGACAGCGGCGTCCTTGGTATCCAGCAGGTACGGCGTCGATGGGATTGTGATCTCGAACTCGGCACCATTCGGGTACTTCGATTTGGCCAGGTACTCCTTGGCCTTATCAAGGTTATAGCTGATCACGCTGTCGGCCTGCTGGTCGTACCACCAACTCCCCGGCGGGGCTGGCACCGTGGCCGGGTGCATCAGGCCGTGGAAGACATCCTTGGCAATGGCTTGGCGATCGATGGCATGGGCGAGCGCCTTGCGGAAATTGACATCATCAAGCGGTGGGCGCTGGTGGTTGCAGAGCAGCACCGTCCAGCCCCCCAGTGTAGAGCGGGCTTCGCCCGTCAGCCCCTTCTGCTGGCGCAGCCGCGCAAAGTCGCGCGGTGGCGGGGCGGCGATGATGTCCGTCTGTCCTGTCATCAGGTAGGCAACGCGCGTCGCATCCTCCGGCACGATCTTGACGACGAGTCGTTCCCAGTGTGGCTTGTCCTGCTGCCAGTAATTGGGATTGCGCACGAGGCTCACGTACTCGTTGGGCTTCCACTCCTCGAACATGCCGGGACCGGTGCCCACGCCGACCGGCTTCAGCTTGAAATGGTCATCGCCGAGCTTCTCGCGCGAATCCTTCGGCCAGATCCCCATGTACTTGGTGAGGAAGTATACCCAGGGCGCGTAGGGTTCTTTCAAGTGAACCCGCACGCGCAAGGGCGAATCCACCTCGACCTTCTCGATCCTGGCAAAGATGCCGCGGCGGGCAGCGTTGCGCTTTAGGTCGAGGAGCGAATCGAAGCTGTACTTGACGTCCTCGGCCGTTAGCTTCTGGCCGTTGTGGAAGACGACGTCGTCTCTGAGATCAAACGTATAGATTTTTTTATCCGCGGAGATCTCGGGGAGTGCCTTGGCAAGCTGCGGCCGCAAGATGCCGTCGATGTCACATTCGACCAGGTTTTCGAACACCGTCTGCATGATCACCATCGGATCGTGGGTGATGGCATTGATCGGATCGAGCGTCGTCGGGCCGGCCGGAATGGCGACGGTGAGCGTTTTGCCCTTCGCCTGCGCGAGCGCGTCGAGCCAGGGCAGGCCGACGACCGCACTGGAGCCGAGGACCGCTTGCCTCAGAAATCCGCGCCTCGAAGGACCGTCTAGTTGGGACATTGTCGTTCTCCCTGTCGCAATGCTTGCCGCTGCGTCGAGCGAGCCGCCCTCGCTGGCTATTCATGCGTTAACGCCCGAAGCCTGTGGGGGCCCGGTCTGCTCGATGCCGATGTTGCCGTAACGATCGAGACGCGCCGTCCAGCCAGGTGGAACGACGCACGTCGAATCGTATTCCTCGACGATGCAGGGGCCGCGGTGTTCGCTGCTGAGATCGGCGCGATTGACGACGCGCGTGTCGACCCAGCCATGCTTGGGTCCGAAATAGGCTTTCCGCACGGGCTTTGCGATCTCGAGGCGCTTCGGCAGTTCGGCGCGCCCTGCCAGCGCTGCCCGTGATGTCTCCGGAATACCGCGACCGATGACCTTTAAGGTCACCAATTCGACGGGCTCACCGGAACTGGCTCTGTGGCCGTAGGTCTTTTCATGCTCGACACCGTAGGCCTCCTCGAGGGCGACGAGCTTAGCCCAGTCGAGCTTGCCGGCCGGGATGGCCACCTCGAGCTCGAACGACTGGCCCTGATAATGCAGCGCAGCGCTGCGCGAAATCTCTATCTGTTCGGGGCCGAAGCCATCCTCGGTGAGGCGCCCTCTGGCCTCGCCTTCCAGATCAAGCAAGATGGCGTCGATGCTGCCCGGATCGAGCTCGCTCAGCAGCGATTTGCGGGTCCTGGTGAAATGGTACTCGACGTCCGAATAGAGTAGGCCGAAAGAGGAGAAGACGCCGGCAGACGGAGGGATCAGCACCTTGCCGATCATCAGTGTCTCGGCCATCACCGCAGAAAACAGGGGGCCGTTACCGCCGAAGCCGACAAGCGCGAACTGGCGAGGATCGCGTCCGCGCTCGCTGGAAACGGCCTTGATGGCGCGGATCATGTTGGAAGCTGCAATGAGGTAGGCACCGTAGGCGGCCTGCTCGACCGTCATGTGCAGGGGGCGCGCGATTTTGCGCTCGATAGCCTCGTGCGACTTGGCAGCGTTGAGCTTCAGCGCGCCGCCGACGAGATGGTTCGGATTGATGTAGCCGAGGATCACGCTGGCGTCTGTGACGGTGGGCTCGATACCGCCGATGTCGTAGCACACGGGGCCCGGATAGGCGCCGGCGCTTTGCGGGCCGATCTGCAACGAGCCACCGGTATCGGTCCAGATGATCGAGCCGCCGCCGGCGCCGACCTCGGCGAGGTCTATCGCCGGCACCTTCAGTGTATAACCCGCGCCTGATAGCAGGCGCGAGCCGACCATGATGCCGCCGCCGACCGAGTACTCGAGCGCCCGGCTCACCTCGCCGTTTTCGATGATCGACGCCTTTGCCGTGGTGCCACCCATGTCGAAGGAGATCGCCTTCGAGATGCCGATCTGACGTGTCAAGGCCTGCACACCGACCACGCCGGCCGCGGGACCCGATTCGACGATGTGCATCGGCAGCTCGGCTGCGACCTTGGCCGTTGTCAGACCGCCGTTCGACTGCATCAACAGCAGCGGCGCCTCAACGTCGATGCGCCGGAACTCCCGCTGCAGGCTGGTGAGGTATTTCTCGACGATCGGCCGTACGTAGGCATTGATTACGGTGGTCGAGGTGCGCTCGTACTCCTTGATCTCGGGCAACACCTCCGAGCTGACGCAGAGCGTGACCGACGGCGCGATTTCCGCAACGGTTGCCTTAATCATCTGCTCGTGCACGGGATTGGCATACGAGTGCAGCAGGCAGACAGCGATCGCCTCGACGTCCTGCGCCATCAGTTCCTCGACGGCGCGGGCGATCTCCGCCCGCGCGAGCGGCCGCTCGACCTCTCCCTTAGCATTGACGCGCTCGTCGACCTCGACACGCAGATAACGCTCGACGAGCTGCGGCGGCTTCGTCCAGGTCATGTCATAGAGGCGCGGCATTCTAAGCGTACGGATCTCGAAAACGTCGCGAAAACCGCGCGTTGTGATCAGGCCCGTGCGCGCGCCTTTGAGTTCAAGAATGGCGTTCGAGGCAACGGTGGTGCCGTGCAGGAGCTCCATGATCTGGGAGCCCGTAATGCCGCACTCGTGCATCACCTGGGCAAGGCCGTCGACAATGGCCTTAGCGTAGTCGTCAACCGTCGAGGATACCTTCTTCGTGATGCGCTCGCCGTTGTCGCCAAGAAAAACAATGTCGGTAAACGTACCGCCGATGTCGACGCCGACCCTGTACTTCGCCATCAGTTACCTCGATCTGCGCACTCGCGGGTGGACAGGCGCATTGCCCCTGGAGTGCGCTGGCAAGCCTATCCTCACTCGGCGGCTTCGGCGGCAGTCTCAGGCTCCCAGCTGATCACCGGCACCTTCTGCCATTTTCTTCGGGCACGGATTTCGGCCCGGGCCGCCGCTGTCGCCGCCGCATCGATGCGCAAGGGTGTTTCAAGCACAACCACGCCGTAATCCTGGCGCGCAGCCGCAGCGCTCACGAAGCCGTTGCGCACGTCGCGCAGGACCATCTCGACGTCGCGCTCCAGCGGATCGCCCCAGCCGCCGGCACCGGCCACCTCGTGCCGCAGCACGTCGCCCCGACGAATCGTGATCGTCAGCTTGGATGGCAGCAGCTGGTTTTCGCGCTCCGGATTGAGATAATTCATCGACGGCTTGCCCGGCCCGCCGCCATAAAGACCGTAGGGGCGGCGCTCCCGCCGGTCGGAACGGACCTGCAGAATACCCTCGTCCGCCAGAAACCGGTAATCACGCCGGAACGGCGCGCCGCCACGGAACTTGCCCGGCCCCATGGCGTCGGTGATGAAGGTGTAGCAGGCAATCTGGATCGGATGCTCGGACTCGGTTACCTCGATCGGCTGGGAGGCCATATTCGCATAGATGTTCGAGTTGCCATCGAGGCCATCCGCAAACGGACGCCCGCCCCAGGCCGCGCAGGTGAAATCGACGTAGATGAAGGGCTTGCGGTCCGCGTAATAACCGCCGATCGAAATGCCGGTATTGCCACCGTCGGAGCAGGCGAACACCTTGTCCGGCAGCATTTTCGCCAGCGCACCGAACATGACGTCGATCATGCGAAAGCCGGTGAGACCGCGCGCGGCGCAAGCCGCGGGGAGCACGTTGTTGGCGATGGTGCCCGGCGGAGCGGTGACCTCGATGGCGCGGAACACGCCTTCGTTGTTCGGTATGTTGTTGGGCAGGATCGAGCGGATCGCACAGTAGCTCGCCGACTTCGTGAACGAAAGGGTATTGTTGATCGCACCTTTCACCTGGGGTGATGACCCCGTCCAGTCCACCTTGATCTGATCACCGAACTTCGTGAGTTTCACCTTGATTGGAATTGGCTTGCCGAGCTCGACACCGTCGTCGTCGATGTAGTCCAGAAAGTCGTAGTCACCGTCGGGTAATTCACGGATCGCGGCCCGCGTCATGCGCTCCGAGTAGTCGATGAGCTCGCGCATGTAGCTTTGGACCTTGTCCGGCCCGTAGTGCCGAGCGAGTTCGATCAGCGAATTTTCGCTAATGTGGCAGGCGGCGAGCTGGGCGCGCAGATCGCCCATCACCTTGATTGGAACGCGAACATTGCGTTCGATCAGCGCAATTAATGTCTCGTTCCGCTTGCCGCGATCATAGAGCTTCAGCGGCGGGATGCGCAGGCCTTCCTGGTAAATCTCGGTCGAGTCCGAGGCGTTCGAGCCGGGCACACGTCCGCCGACGTCGGTGTGATGGCAGACGGTTCCCCCGTAGGCGAGCAGCGTGCCGTCGTAGAAGATCGGCTTGAAGACGAAGATATCAGGCAAATGCATGCCGCCATCGAATGGATCGTTGAGGCACAGCACATCGCCGGGGTTGATATCGTCCCCGAACGCCTTCTGCATCGCAAGGATCGCCGTCGGCATCGAGCCGAGGTGCGCGGGAAGCGTCAAACCTTGCGCCACCAGGCTGCCGTCCGCCGTAAACATGGCGGTCGAGTAGTCCATGTTGTCCTTCAGAACGCCGGAGTAGGTCGTCCGGAAGATCGTCAGCGCCATCTCGTCAGCGATGGAAAAGATCGAGTTCTTGAAGAGCTCGAATTCGACTGGATCACTGATCATGGCTACTCATGGCTACGCCTGCCCCGACGGTACGCGCGCTCGGTGAGCAGTCGCTTACAATGATCGAAACACGCTGTGCCATGTGAGTCAATCGGCCTCTCCTACATACCTCTGCAACAGTTTTGCTGGTCGAGCGTGATCATCGCACGCCGCCGCGCGGCTGCATCCTTGACCGAGCGTCCGCTAGCTGCGCGGGCGCAGAGCATGCGGTCATTTGGCGTTTGCGAGCCAACGCAGGTTTGCCCTTGCCTTCGCCCGGTCATCACGGGGGTACTGACCTGTCACAGCCGACGTTTTTCTCCGTTTCAGTCCTTTGCCAAGGATTGAGCCGAGGTCACCCGCCACGGCTTGCAGGGATTTTTCCTCACGCCTGTGCCAATGGCGACAGGGCTCGTTTGGCGATCGGCGAGTTCGCTGCGCGAGCTTGCGTTTGTTCGCATCCGGCCCCTCTCTGCTGCCGCTAGCGAACAAAAAAGCCTCAACAACAGAATTGTCGAGGCCGAGTTGGCTGACGGGGTGGCGCCAGCTATTGGCAAGCATAGGCCCCGCTTCCATGGTTTGTCAGCCCACCGAGGGTCAGGTCAAAGATTGCCTGGATGGTTGGGCATCGGTCAGTACGCCGTACGTTCGAGCCTAACGGCAGCCCCAAAGTTAGGGCGTGCACGTTAGCGCTCGCTGACCGGGGACCTCAGCGTCAAGGCGAACGAGCGGAGGTGCCCAGGGTCGTGGGCGGCCACGATGGGTCTATAAGCACGGGGGAGCAAATGCCAGAAGTGGCTAGGGTTTGTTTTGCGCGGCAGGCGCCTCGCCTGCAAACTGGTTCACTTCGGCTGCGGGTGGCAGGCGTGAGGGCGCGCGCTAGGGCAAGGCGGCGACCAGTCCGCGACAGCCGGCCCGTGCGATGAACGGAGCCGCCCTTGCCATCCGCCATTAATCGACGAATGATTGCAGGCGAGCTGTGATGACCGGGACATGGAGGATTAATCACATGGCGGCATCGGGACGCGTGAATTTTGGCAGCATGGACGCGGTGGTCTTCGGCAAGCCCGCTGCCGAGGCGGTGGCGGAGGAGGCGCGACGGCTCGGCGCGACGCGTGTGTTCCTCATGGTGTCGAGCACTCTCAACCGCAACACTGACGAGATTGCCAGGGTGACGGCGGCCCTCGGCAATCGCTGCGCCGCCGTCTGGGATGGCATGCCGCCGCACACGCCTCGCTCGGCGGTGCTCAGGGCGACGGAACAAGCGCGCGCCGTCGGGGCCGATCTCATCGTCACCCTCGGCGGCGGTTCGATTACGGACGGCGCCAAGGCCGTGCAGATGTGCCTTGCCAACGACATCCGCACCGCCGCTGCAATGGACGCGCTGCGCGCCGTCAAGGGCGCCGACGGCGCCGTTGGTCCGCCGAGCAGCATGAAGTCGCCCACGCTGCGTCAAATCAGCGTGCCAACCACCATCTCCGGCGGCGAGTTCAGCGCCATCGCGGGCGTCACTGACGAACGCACGAAGGTGAAGGAGCTGCTGCGACATCCCCGTATCATGCCGGCAACGGTGATCCTCGATCCGGCCGTCACGCGCCACACGCCCGAATGGCTTTGGCTCTCGACCGGCGTGCGCGCCGTCGACCATTGCGTCGAGGGCATCTGCTCGGGTGAGGCGCACGCCTATGGGGACGCGCAGGCGCTCAAAGGCCTGTCGCTGCTTGCAAGCGGGCTGCCGCGCGTCAAGGCCGATCCAGCCGACCTGGAGGCCCGCCTCGAATGCCAGCTGGGCACTTGGCTGTCCATGGGCCCGCTGGCATCGGGCGTGCCGATGGGCGCTAGCCACGGCATTGGCTACGTGCTCGGCGCCGTGTTCGACGTGCCGACGGGCATACCTCGTGCATCATGCTGCCCGCCGTCATGCGCTGGAACGAGCCCGCCAATGCCGACCGCCAGACCCTGATTGCCGCCGCCATGGGACGGCCCGGCGATGCCGCCGCCGCCGTGCTCGATGCGTTCATCGGCGGTCTCGCCATGCCGAGGCGCCTAAGCGCCGTGAATATTGGGCGCGAGCACTTCGGGCGCATTGCCGAGCAGGCCATGACGACGCCCTGGGTGCCGCGCAATCCGCGTCCCATCAAGGGGCCCACTGAAGTGCG
>Ga0075423_10002681_pt1 | contig 16252 bp, 22 predicted proteins | sample SoiMethybrSBSTD2_FD_80114 | JGI IMG/M metagenome (GOLD analysis project Ga0075423, IMG submission 80114) | Bulk soil microbial communities from a Populus tree surrounding site in Tennessee, USA - Soil MetaG P. TD hybrid SBSTD2 | ecosystem: Environmental > Terrestrial > Soil > Tree plantation...
CCGCCGTGCCCGAACGCGTCGTGCGGCGGGCCAAGTTGCTGCAGCTCCGTCTGGAGCTCGAAGCCGGCGCCGAAGTGGCGCGGCGCTCCGTGTGCATCATCCACCCCCTCGAGAGCGTGGTCGCTTTGACTTCGATCGTCGCGCCGGAAAGGAGTCTGGTCAGATTGGCGTACAGGCGCGCGACCGAGCGCGCCGTCGCCATTGCGCCGAGCGCGGGTATCTCAGAAGCGGCTCGGCCGCCGGCCACGTCGGCCAGAGCTCCAGGGTCGCCACGCGCCGCTCGTGCTCTTCGGGGAGGCCGATCCAGATCTCGAGCCCGAGCGGATCGGCAACCTCCTCCGCGAAGAAGCGCCCGACGCTGCGGCCGCTGATGCGTCGCACGAGCTCGCCGCAGAGCCAGCCGTATGCGAGCGCGTGGTTAACAGAGACGGGCACGCCGATCGGCGCTCGGCGTTCGAGGCGTTCGAAACCGATGTACGGCCGCTCCGGCGCCGGCTCCGTCGCGAGATCGGCATCGGCCAGCTCCTGCCCGGCCCGCCGGCCGAGGTCCGAGTGCACATCACGGATGACTACCCTTTCAAGGGCGGAGGCGTTCTCCGGACGGTCACGGTTCCGCTACAGGAAGGCACGACATGCCCCGACAACTCGTGATCGGCATACAACGTGGAAAGCTCGGATCGCGGGCGGCCTGGCAACTCGCCGCGCTCCAGCTCTGGAGGCTCTGGCAGAGTCGGACGAAGCTCAGAAAGCGAGCGCTGATCCCGCTCGTCTTGCTGTTCGTTCCGCTGAAGCTGAAGCTCATCGCTATCGGCGCGGCCGCGTTCGCACTCCTGTTGGTTCTAGGCGCCCTCGGCGCATTCGTATTCGCGCTCACCCAGCTCGCATAGGCCCCAGCGCCGACCGCCCGAGGGGTCGCTAGAAGTGCGAGGTCAAGCCGGCCGGATCCTCGTCCGCCGTCTTGACCTTCCCCGGCTCCTCGCGCCACGAGTACGCGTAGACGCCGTCGTCGAGGTCGTGCGCCAGCGTCGACAGCTTGAGCGGATGGAAGGTGTCGCACATGACCGCCAGCTCATGGCTCTCCGTCATCCCGATCGACTTCTCTGCCAGGCCGGGCTGCGGGCCGTGCGGGATCCCGGTCGGATGCAGCGTGATCGAGCCGACCTCGATGCCCTTCCGCGACGAGAAGTTCCCGTCGACGTAATAGAGCATCTCCTCGGAGTTGAGGTTCGAGTGGTGGTACGGGATCGGGATGGCCATCGGGTCGAAGTCGAGCTTGCGCGGGCAGAACGAGCAGATGACGAAGTTGTGCCCCTGGAACGTCTGGTGTGACGGCGGCGGCATGTGGATCCGTCCGGTGATCGGCTCGAAATCGTGGATCGAGAACGTCCACGGATAGACGTAGCCGTCCCACCCGACGACGTCGAACGGGTGATAGTCCAGGACGTAGGTCTGGATGCCGTCCTTGACGCGAACCTTGACGACGAACTCGCCGCGGTCTCGGTGGGTGCGAAGCTCCGTCGGCGGGTGGATGTCCCGGTGGTAGTACGGCGCATGCTCGAGGAGCTGCCCGTACTCGTTGCGGTAACGCCGAGGGATCTCGATGAAGCCGGGTGACTCGAACACGAGGTGCCGCTGCTCGCCCGCGTCCGCCCGGAAGCGGTATGTCGTGCCGCGGGGGACGACGATGTAGTCGCCCGGGCGGTAAGGCAGGTCGCCGAAGATCGTCTCCAGCGTCCCTGACCCCTCGTGAACGAAGACGACCTCGTCTCCTTCGCCGTTTCGGTAGAAGTAGTCCATCGACTCGCTCGGCCGGGAGAGCGAGATTTCGACGTCGTCGTTCCACATCAAAAGCCGGCGGCCGGTGATCGGGTCTCCGCTCGGCTCGACGCCGGCGGTGTGGAAGTGGCGGTGCGCGTGGTTGTCCGGCACCCATTCCTCGCGCGAAATGGGCTCGAACCCGCCCAGCTCGGCGACGCGGACGGGCGATTGGAGGTGGTAGAGGATCGACTCGTTCCCCTCGAAGCCGCGCAGACCCATGACCTCCTCGGTCAGGAGCAGCCCGTTCTCGCGGAACTGGATGTGGCGCTTGCGCGGAACGTCGCCGCGGCTCTGGTAGAACGGCATCTCGGACTCCCTTTCCGGCCGGGTGGTTGCGCGGTCAGGATAGACCGCGCGCGGCGCCCGAAGGCGCCGCGCGTTCTCGTCTACGTGAAGCGACGCGTGTTAGCGCGCCTCGCCGATGTGCTTGTCGAGGCAGGTGACGAGCTGGTCGATCATCTCCTGTTCCTGCCCGGCGAGCTTTCGGAAGACCTTCGCGCAGTCGTCGAACCCATCCTTCTTGGCATCCTCCTGGTACACGGAATACCGCGACGCCGAATCGAGCTTGATGCTCAGCGTCTGCACCAGGTTGTGGATGGTGTTCTTGACGGGCTGTTCGGTCCGGATCTTCTCCATGGTGGCCATGTGACCCCTTTCGTTGGTGTCACCGGTGCCCGTCGCTTTGCGACGGCAAACGCTCCCCGACCGTGTTCCGCAGCACGCCGATGCCGTCGACTTCCAGCTCGACGACATCGCCCGGCTGCAGCCAGCGGCCGTCGCCCTGCTCGAGGATGCTCCCACTCCCGACCGTGCCCGATCCGAGGACGTCCCCGGGATACAGGCGCGTGTTGCGTGCGGCCTGAGTGACGATCTCGTCCCAGGAGAAGTGCATGTCGCCGAGGGCACCGCGCGAGCGCTCCTCACCGTTCACTCGTGCCACCATCGTGGCCTCCGTCCCGTCGAACTCGTCCGGCGTGACGACGACCGGCCCGAGGCTCGTCGCGAAGTCCTTCCCCTTCGACGGCCCCAGGCCCACGCGCATCTCGCGCCGCTGGACGTCTCGCGCGGACCAGTCGTTCATGACCGTGAAGCCGCCGATCACGCCGTCGGCGCCGACGACGGCGGCGACCTCGAGCTCGTAGTCGAGCTGCTCCGCGCCGTCCGGATAGGGGATCTCCTGGTCCGGGCCGTAGATCGCGGCCGGGTTCGAGAAGTAGAACACCGGGCTCTCGTACCACTCGTCCGGGATCGGCGTCATCCGGGCGTCGCGCACGTGCTGCTCGAACGCGTAGAAGTCGCGGATGGACGGTGGATGCAGGACGGGTGGGAGAAATCGCACCGCGTCGAGCGGGTACTCGTCGTGCTCGCGGGCCTCGCCGCCACCGGTGAAGAACGACTGCAGCGTCTGCGCCGCGAGCTGGATCACGCTGTCGCCCTCGATCCGTCCGGGCCACCCGCGCTCGAGGTGTCGCTCCTTCGGCGTGAACATGCAGAGCCGCACGGACGCGATCGTATGGACTACGGCTCGGTGTGGACGATCACATCGGCGATGCCCGGCTGCTCGTTGCGGACGCGTTCCTCGATCTCGCTCGCGCGGGCATGCGCCTCGGCCAGCGGCCGATCCGGGTCGAGCCCGAGCGTGAGGTAGGCCACGAGCCCGTCGTCGGTGCGTAGGAAGCGCAGCTCGCGCGGAGGCCGTCCAGTCGTTTCGCCGACGATGCGCAGGATCACGTCGCGTTCGGAACCAACGTCGCCGGCCGAGCGGGCAGCCGCCTCCTCGGCGAGCGGCTCCAGATGGGTCTGGACGGAGCTGACTTCCGGCACCGCCTCGTAAATCGCGCGCTCGACGTCCGACGCGACCTCGTGCGCCTCGGCGAGCGAGAGTTCACCCGGCAGCTTCAGGTGAAGCGAGACCTCGACGCCGTTGTCCGTCGACACCGCGGCGATGTTGTGGATCTCCCGCACACGAGGAACGCCGGCCGCCGACGCGTGCACGCGTTCCCGCAGCGCGGCTTCGTCGGAGGCCGGTTCGACGTGGACGACGATGTCGCTCTCCGGCAGCGCACGGTGGACCGCGGTCTCGACCGCGTCGGCCGCCGCGTGCCCCTGACCCACCGCGGCGTCGGGCGCGATGCCGATCACTACGTCCGCGAACTGCTTGCCGGCCGCCTGACGCATCCGCAGCCGGCGCAACTGAACCGGAGGACGGATCGCCTCGATCGCGGCTTTCGCGGCCTCCTCGGCGTCGGCCGGCGCGCGGTCCATCAGCACGTCGACGTTCCGTCTCATCAAGCGGCCGGCGGCGACGAGGACGAGGCACGCGACGAAGAGCGCCGCGGCCGAGTCCGCGCGCTGGTAGCCGGCGCGCACGAGCAGCAGGCCGAGGAGCACCGCCGTCGAGCCGGCGAGGTCGCTCAGGAAATGCAGGGAGCTCGCGGCCAGCGCGGCACTGTGGAAGCGGCGTGCGGTGCGGGCCGACACGATCGCCCGCCCGGCGTCGATCACCATCACGATTCCGATCACCGCGAACGTGTACCAGGCCGCGTCGACGCTCGGCTCCGAGGCGCCGACGAGGTGCTGGAGCGCTCGCGCGGCGATCAGCAGGCTCGCGACGACGAGAATCGCGCCCTCGGCGAGCGCGGAGAGGTGCTCGGCCTTCCCGTGGCCGTACTGGTGTGAGGGATCCGCAGGGCGGACGGCGACCCCGACGGCGAAGAAGGTGAGCAGAGCGGCGACGAGATCGGTCCCCGAATGGAGCGCCTCCGAGACGAGGCCGAGACTGCCGCTCGCAAGGCCGGCTGCGAGCTTCAGGGCGATCAGCACCACCGCGGCTGCCACCGAGACGAGTGCCGTCCGGCGCTGCGCGGTCATGAGAAGAAGGCTAGGGGCTCAGGCGCCGCCGATGATGCGAACGTGGTCGATCAGGTCGCCGGTCACGTGGTACACGACGACGGCGTGGATTTCCCCGTTCGGCGTGCCGGAGATCCGCTCCTCGTCGACCACGTACTCGCCGAGGTCGATCCGCGTCGGGACCTCGGCGTGAAGCGTGGGCGAGGCCTCGAAGAACGCGGCGTATCTCGCTCGCATTTCCTCGCGCCCGCGTATGAGGACGTGGCCGCGAGCGTCCTCGATGACGGCGTCGTCCGCGTAGCACGCGACGAACGCGTCGATATCGCGCTGGTTGTATGCCTGCACCTGCCGGTCGACGACGTGGCCCTCGGGTTCCATCGCAGTGATCGTACGCCGGACCGATCGGCAGTCACGGGGCCGTCGTCACACATTCGTCACACGCCGGCCCTTGCCGGAACGACGGTTCCACCGGATGATGAGGGGTCAATCGTTTTCAGGGGTCAGACCCCATGCGGCAAGCGGCACAAGCCGCCCGGAGGCCGGTTCCCGCTTGGCTTAGAGGTTTCCGCGGAGCGCCTGCTCGCGCTCGATCGACTCGAAGAGCGCCTTGAAGTTGCCCTCGCCGAAGCCACGCGAACCGTGCCGTTCGATCACCTCGAAGAAGAGCGTCGGGCGATCCTGCGCCGGCTTGGTGAAGATCTGGAGCAGGTAGCCCTCCTCGTCGCGGTCGGCGAGGATCCGGAGTCGGCGCAGCTCCTCGTAGTCCTTGTCGATCTCGCCGACGCGCTCCTCGAGGTCGTCGTAGTAGGCGTCGGGTGTGGCAAGGAAGACGACGCCGCGGTCCTGGAGCTCCTCCACTGTGCGAACGATGTCCTCGCTGAGCAGCGCGACGTGCTGGACGCCGGGACCGCCGTAGAAGTCGAGGTATTCCTCGATCTGGCTCTTGCGCTTCCCTTCGGCGGGCTCGTTGATCGGAAACTTGATCTTGCCCTCGCCGTCCATCATCACCTTCGACATCAGCGCCGAGTACTCGGTGTGGATCGCCTCGTCCGAGAAGTGGATGAGCTCGGTAAAGCCGAGGCAGCGCTCGTAGTACTGCACCCAGTGGTCCATGCGGCCGAGCTCGACGTTGCCGACGACGTGGTCGATCGTCTGCAGGCCCAGGCCGCGCGGCGGAACGCCGTCCTCGCTGACCCACTTGTACCCGGGCAGGTACGGGCCGATGTAGTCGTCGCGGTTGACGAACGTGTGGATGTTCTCGCCGTAGGTCCCGATCGCGGCGAGCTCGACGCGGCCGAACTCGTCCTCGACCCAGTGCGGCTCGACAACACCGACCGCGCCGCGCTGCACCGCGTTGCGATAGGCGTCCTGGGCGCTCGGCACCTGAAGCGCGACGTCCTTGACGCCGTCGCCGTGCGCGCAGGCGAAGCGGTTGACCTCGCTGTCGGGCCGCAGCCCGCTCGTCAGGACGAGACGGATGTCGTGCTGCTGGAGCACGTACGAAGCGCGATCGCGGACACCGGTCTCCGGGCCCGCATAGGCGATCCGGTGGAACCCGAACGCGCGCTCGTAGAAGTACGCAGCCTGCTTGGCATTCCCCACCCAGAGCTCGATGTGATCCCAGCCCTTGATGGGCATGAAGTCTTGCGCGCTCATGGCCGCATCTTACGTCGGTCGCATGCGCCTGTAGCCGTCGGCCGCTTCTCCACTACGCTTCCCGCCGATGGCCGAGCCAACGAAGGACGACGTTGACGCGCTCGTCGGGCCGGCGACGCCGCACTTCGCCTACCAGCTCCGTGCCCGCGTCCGCCAGCTGGTCGCCGATCTCCCCGACGACCATCCCGTCCGTCGCTACGGGGAGGAAAAGATCGAGCTCCTCGACCGCCTCGGGCACGCGTCCTCCAGAGCGGAGGAAGGGCCGCGCGAGCCGAGGGACGTCCCTGGCTGGGACGAGATTCCGAGCTCGGCGCCCGCCGACGAGCCGCTGCCGCGCCGGCAGGCGTGACGTTCGCAGGGGCGTCGGTTCTCGTCACCGGCGGCTCGCGCGGGATCGGTCGTGCGATCGCGCTCCGCTTCGCCGAGCTCGGCGCGGCGCGCGTGGCTGTCGGATACCTCCGGAACGACCGCGCGGCCGAGGAGACAGCGAAGGATCTGGCCGCCCACGGGACAGAGCCCGTCCTCGTGCGCGGCAACGCCGGCAGTACACGCATGCTGGCGGAGGTCGAGGCACTCGGGCCGCTCGATGTGCTCGTGCACAACGCCGCAACCGGGGTCATCCGCCCGGCGCTCGAGACCGATGAGCGCCACTGGGACTGGACGATGGCGGCGAACGCGAGAGCGTTCCTCGCTCTAGCCCGGACGGCGGCGCCGACGATGCCGAACGGATCTTCGCTGGTCGCGATCTCGAGCCTCGGGGCGACGCGAGTGCTGGAGAACTACGTTCTCGTCGGGACCTCGAAGGCCGCGCTGGAGTCGCTCGTCCGCTACCTCGCCGTGGAGCTTGCTCCGCTGGGTATCCGGGTCAATGCGGTGTCCGCAAGCGTGATCGAGACGGACGCGCTGCGGCACTTCCCCAACCGCGACGCGATGCTCGCCGCGGCGAAGGCGCGAACACCGGCCGGCCGGATGGTGGTGCCGGAGGACGTCGCCGCGGCGGTGACGTTCCTCTGTTCCCCGGACGCCGACATGGTTCGGGGTCAGACGCTCGTCGTCGACGGAGGCTTCTCGCTCCCTGCCTGAGAGGTTTTCGGAGCTGGTCGACGGGTAACAGGCGGTTCGTGGGTATCGCAATCAGCCTTATCGTGATCGCCGTCGGAGCCGTGCTCACGTTCGCGGTCAAGAACGACGCGCACAATGTGAACCTGGACGTCGTCGGCTGGATTCTGATGGCCGTCGGCGCGGTCGGCTTCCTCCTCACGCTCGCGTTCTGGAGCACCTGGTGGGGTCCCGGCTACTTCCGCCGAACCCGGTATGCCGAGGGAGATCCCTACGCATACCGGTCTCGACGAGGGTACGGTCGACGCCAGCGGGTCGTCGAGGAAGAAGAACAACCGCCGCCGTACTAGACGCCGTCGAGCCGCTCGAGCGCCTCGTCGATCTCGGCGGCAGCGATGGTCAGAGGCGGCGTCGCCGAGATCAAGGATCCGTCGAGCCCGGCGGGGATGACGATCACGCCGCGCCGCAGGGCTTCCGCTGCATCGCCCGGGCGGGCGCGGAGCAATCCGGCGCCGTGCCATCCCGCGGCCCCGAACCGTTCGCCTGCCCGGTGGACGTCTGACAAGAGCCCTGGCACCTGCTCGAGGACGACGAGCGCCGCCGCAGCCGCCAGGGGGTTGCCGGTGTGCGTATGTGTGTAGACGTCTTCGGGGCCGAGGTTCCAGACGCTCTCGAGGCCGGGGCGGAAGAGCGCTGCCGAGATCGGGAGACCGTGGCCGAGGGCCTTGCCGGTGCAGATGACGTCCGCAAGCTCGCCCGAGGCCCACATCTCGCCGGTGCGCCCGAGGCCGCAATAGACCTCGTCGGCAATCAGGAGGGCTCCCGCCTCGTCGCAGCGGCTGCGCAGCAGCTCAAGGAATCCGGACGGCGGCACGCGGGCGCCCGCGCGGCCCTGGACGGGCTCGACGATCACCGAGCCGGCATCGGCGGGGAGCTCGCCAGGGTCCTCCCCGTACGGGCGCCGGTAGACCGGCCCCGGAAGCCAGCGCGCGAACGGCGTGCGGAAGCGCTCGAATCCAGTTGCCGCGAGCGCGAGCAGGCCGGTTCCGTGGTATGCGCCGTCGAACGCGACGATGCCCGGCTTTCCCGTCTGCAAGAGCGCCGTCCTCAAGCCGATCTCGACGGCATCCTCGCCGGTGACGCCGAAGCGCGCCGGCCGTGGAAGCCGGGCGCGAAGCTCCTGCGTGACAGCCGCCTCGGCAAGGTCGCCGAGGGCGTGGGCGACCTGCTGTGACGCGATGGCCTCCTGGATCTGCGGCGCACGGTGGCCGAGCGCGGCGACGCCGAAGCCGCCCGAAAGGTCGAGGTACTCCCGGCCGCTGGTGTCCCAGACGCGGCACCCTTCGGCCCGCGTCCAGGCGTTCATGAACACGGCGGAGGGCTGACTCGGCGCGCCGCGATCATCGGCGGCCGTTGTGGCCGGGAACGAGCCGGCCGATCGTGTCGGAGGCGATATAGCCGGCGATCTTCGGGTTCTCCTGCAGGCGGCGCAACGAATAGGCGTACCAGCGCTCGCCGAACGGGACGTAGACCCGCAGCCGATGTCCCGCCGCGACGAGCTCGGTCGCTCGAGCCGTCCGGACGCCGAGCAGCATCTGGAACTCGTACTCTCGGGACGAGCGGCCGTGGCGCTCGAGCAGCCGCAGCGACTCCTCGATCAGCCACTCGTCGTGGGTGGCGATCCCGACGTAAGAGCCGTGCTCCAGCAGGAGGTCGAGCGCGGCCACAAAGTTCTCGCGCACCTCGTCCGGGCCCTGGAAAGCGATCTCGCGCGGCTCGACGTAAATGCCCTTGCAGAGCCGAACGTTCGGCGTGAGGTCTCGAAGCGCCTCGATGTCCTCCAGCGTGCGCCGTAGGCAGGCCTGGAGGACGATGCCGACGCTGTCCTGCCCACGTAGGCGCAGTTCGCGGTACAGGCTCAGCGTGTCGTCGGTGCAGGTTGAGTCCTCCATGTCGATGCGGACGAACTCGTCGGCGTGCTCGAGGACGGACTCCATGTTCTCGACGCAGAACTGGTAATCGAGCTTGAGTCCGAGCGCCGTCAGCTTGACGCTGAGGTTGGAGTCGAGCCGCTCTCGCCGGATCGCCTCGGAAACATCGGCGTAGGCCTCGACGATGGCGAGCGAGTCTTCCCGACGCGTGATTTCCTCGCCGAGCACGTCGATGGTCGTGAGCTTTCCGGCGGTGTTCAGCTGGCGGACGACGCGGCAGGCATCCGGGAGCCGTGGCCCGGCGACGTAGCGGTTCGCGATCCGCCTGACCACCGGTCTCGGTACGGCCGGCAGCAGGCGGACGATCGCGCGATCGAGCAGATTCGTCACCGGCGGCGGGATTCTAGGCAACCAGGCGCCGCGAACCCGCCCGCCCGATCAGTTCGGCGAAAGCCGGCAGCGGCACGTCTGCGGCAGAGACACCGCCGCCATCCGCACGCAGCTCACCCACCCAAAGCACTTTCCCCTCCCATCGGGGTGGGGATTGTGGGTTCCACCCGCCTCCCGGCTCCGATGCTACCGCCGATCTTCGTACGTCTCTGTGCCGAAATCGTGCCGATTGCTCGGCGGTCAGCCTTGCTCACGCATGAAGCCTTGACGCGCGGCGCTGACAAGTGCGACGGCCTCCGGGAAGAGGACGCGCATCGCGTCTCGCAAGGCGATCGCCTGCTCGTCGGGCCCACCCGGCACCGTCATCCGGCGCAGCGCCGCGGCCGTGAGGTCGACGGCGGTGTTGAGGGTCAACGTCGCGAACTGCTCGCGCTGCTGCTCCTGAACGGATTCCGCCTGCTGCGCCGCGAATTCACGCAGGCCGCGCATCAGTTCCTCGGGGTCACCGCCGAACGGAAACCCGAAGCCACCTCCACCTTCCATGCCGCTAGTGTGCCAGCTCCGGGCCGAGCACCCGATCGAGGAAGCCGAGCGCGTGGCGATTGAACTCCTCGGGCCGCTCGAGATTCGGGACGTGCGCGGTTGCGTGCAGCTGCACCACCTCCGATCCGACCACCTCGGCGGCGATTCGGTCAGCGGTCTCCCTGATCACCGAGGCATCCTCGTCGCCGACAATGACCAGCGTGGGTGATCGCACCTCGGCAAAGCGATCGCCCAGGGGCTCGGGAAACGCTCGCTCCGCTTGCGGGGCGTCCTCCGCCGCATCGGCCGGCAGCTGGATCTCGAACGCCTGCCGCTGCATTTCGGCCACCCGGCGGGCGACGTCTGGCTCCACATCGGCGAGCGTGCGTTTCGGCCCGGCCGCCCAGAAGTCGACGTTCAGCTCGACGGCGGCGTCGACGTCTCCGCGTTCGAGCACTTCCTCCTCGGCCTCGGCATAGCGGCGGATCTCCTCGGACTCGCCTGCGCCGTACCCACCGGGCGGGGCGATCACCAGCGCGGCGACGCGGTCGGAATCTGTCAGCGCGAGCTCGAACGCCACCCGGGATCCCATCGAGGCCCCGACGACCACCGTCCGCTCCATGCCGACTGTGCGCAACAGCGCCCGGAGGTCGTCGACGTCGGCGTACGCACCACCCGGCAGCGACGACCGGCCGTAACCGCGGAGGTCGTAGCGAAGAACGCGATACCGCTCCGCGAAGACCTTCCACTGCGGATCCCAGACACGCGAGTCGACGATCCCGTGGTGGACGAACGCGACGGACGGCCCCTCGCCGGCCAGCTCGTAGTACAGGCGGGCGCCGTTGACGTCGGCGAGCGGCACCGGCCTAGTGGCGCCGGACCTTGATCTCCGTGCCGCCGATCAGCGAGAAGTGCCGGACACGGAGCCGCGGACCGGCGGTCACGTGCCTGCCCGGCGACTCGTTCTCGGTTCCGCCGACGACGGTGACGCCCTCCACCTCGACCTCGATCCCCTCGGGAACGTCGATCTCCAGTCCACCGATGACGAGCCATGCCTCGATGACCGGCTCGTCGTTCTCGATCACGGCCTCGGTCAGGTCGAGCTCGAGCCCCCCGATCAGGCCGAACAGGCGCAGCCGCTCGGGAACGCGCCACCGACCCCGCCGCTCGATGCCGCCGATCAGCATCATTCGCGTCTGCGAGCCGAGCTTGGGCTCGGCTGGCGCTCGGTCGGACGGGAGGTCGCGTGTGATCGCCTCGAGGTCGTCCGCTGTCCGCGCAGCGATCACTTCCTCGGTTCGCTCCGCAAACTCCTCGAGCGTCAGACGCCCGGCCACACAGTGTTCTCTGAGGTCGAGAAGGACGCGATCGCGATCCGCGTCGGCGATCCGCTGGGCGGGCAAGTCCTCGGCCACGCGGAAACCCTACGTGCCGAGCTCTCGTTGTTGACGCTTGACGCCCTTGATCAGCTCGCGGTAGTCGCCGCTCATTCCCGGCGGGACGCGCCAGACGTCGGCGGTGCCGAAGAACGAGATCACGCTGACGCGCAGCAGCGGTGCGCCGGGTCGCGGCACGTCGCGGCCCCACTCTCGCCGGTGGCCGAAGATGACAACGCCGCCCACGTCCACCTCCGTGCCCTCGGGCACGTAGATGTCGACGTTGCCGAAGAGAGCCAGCGCGTTGACGCTCACGACCGGGTCCTCCACCTCCGCGTGACGGAGGTCGAGATCGACGTCGCCGAAAAGGCTCACGACGAGCATCCGCCTTGCGATTCGCCAGCGTCCTCTCCGAATGACCCTGCCAAAGGCTGCGAACGTCAACCGCCTCCGCCGCCGCCGAGCCGCCGGCATTGGCGCCTCGCGCGGCAGCTCGCGGAAAACGCTCTCGAGCTCGTCGAGCGTTCGGGCCGCATAGGCCTCGTCGACGCGCGCCATGAACTCCTCGAGCGTGAGTCGGCCGGCCGCCCGGCTCTCGCGCAAGGAGACGACTGCCTGCTCGCGCTCCGCATCGGACGCGCGAACGACCGGCTGGTCCGTCACTGGTCGAGCGGCCGCTTGTAGTGCCGTTCCACGTCGTCCGTCAACGCGTCGACCGACGACATCCCGGCGCGCATCGCTTCCGCGAACGGTGAGCCACCCTCTCCCAGGGCGAGCTCGAGGCGGCGGGTTGCCGCGCCGAGCTCGTCGAGACGGGCGCGCGATGCGATCAGCGGCTCGGATCCCAGCGTGCGCCTCAGCTCCTCGAGCGCCTGCTCTGCCTCCACGACGCCCTCCGGCACCTCGTTTTGTCGTATCGCCGTGAGCTGCGCCGCAAGCTCGTCGAGGCCCTCGCCGCCCGCCGCCTCTTCTGCGATCTCGCACAGCGCCGCAATCGACGCGGCATCGCGAACGACCGAGCGGCGCTCGACCGGTCGTCGCTCGTCGTCGAGCGCCAGCCAGCTCCGATGACCGTCCAGCGTGTACGAGCACAGGAAGACGCGCCGTCCGACGTCGGGCTCGGCGGCGACGATGCCGGTGAGGTCCTCGCCGGCGTCTGCGTACCTGATCGCCGCGTCAGCCACGCGACGAAGGTCGTCCGTGAGCGCCACGCGGCAAGCATAGACTCGGCCTGTGCCCGCGGCTGAAACGGCCCAGAACCGGCTCGCGCGCGGCCTGTTCGCCCCGCTCGGGCCGCACTACGACCGCGCCGCCGCCGTCCTGTCTCTAGGCCAGGACCCGCGCTGGCGCCGCTTCCTTGTCTCCCGCGTTGCCGCCGGGCCTCGTGAGACGGTCCTCGACGTCGCCACCGGGACCGCGGCGGTCGCCATTGAGCTCGTGCGCACGTGCGGCTGCGCGGTCGTCGGCGTCGATCAGAGCGCCGAGATGCTGGCGACCGCCCGGGAACGGCTCGGGCTCGCGGCGCTCGCGGACCGCATACAGCTCGTCGAGGCGCGCGCGGAAGCGCTCCCGTTCGACGACGCCGCCTTCGACCACGTCACCTTCACCTACCTGCTCCGCTACGTCGAGGACGTCCCGGCGACGATGCGCGAGCTCGCCCGCGTCGTGCGCCGGGGAGGAACGGTTGCGATGCTCGAGTTCGGGGTGCCTCCGAGGGTGGTGCCGCGAGCGGCATGGGAGCTGTACGTCCGCGGCGGCTTGCCCGTCGCCGGGGTCGCGTTCGGGGGCGAATGGTGGCGCGTCGGGCGCTTTCTGCGCGGCAGCATCATCGACCTGTACCGGCGCTATCCGCTTCCTGCGCTCCTCCGGGTCTGGGACGAGTCCGGAATCCAAGACGCCCAGGCGACACGCATGAGCCTCGGCGGTGGCGTCGTGGTCTCGGGAACGCGCCGGTGACCCGCACGCTGGCGGGGCGTCCGCCGGAGCGGCCCGCCTTCTACGCGCTCCCCGCCGGAGGCTGGCGCGACTACGTGACGCTCCTCCACGTCCCGTACACGCTCTGGCATCTCAGCTACGTCGCCATCGGCGCTGCGTTGGCGTCCGCGATCGACTTCGGCCGGCTCGGCGCCACGCTGGCTGCCTTTTTTCTGGCGATGGGCGTCGCGGCGCACGCACTCGATGAGCTCCACGGTCGGCCGCTCGGGACGCGGATCGGCTCGGCGGTGCTCACCGCCGTGGCGGCGGTCTCGCTGGCCGCGGCCGTCGCCATCGGCATCGTCTCGTGCTTCTGGATCAGCGGCTGGCTCGCGCTCTTCATCGCCTTCGGTGCATTCGCCGTCATCGCGTACAACCTCGAGCTCTTCGGCGGGCGCGTCCACGACGCGTTCTGGTTCTCGCTCGCGTGGGGGGCGTTTCCGGTGCTGACCGGCTACTTCGCGCAGACGGAGCAGATCCGCGCTACCGCGCTGGTCGCAGCAGGCTTCGCGATGTTGCTGAGTCTCGTGCAGCGACGCTTGTCGACCCCCGTCCGGCAGATGCGGCGTCGAGTCCGGTCCGTGGCCGGGACGGTCGAGCTGGAGGACGGCTCGCACGAGCCGCTCACACGTGACAGTCTGCTGGAGGCGCCCGAGACGGCTCTTCGCATCCTCAGTGTCGCAACGCCGCTCCTCGCCACGGCGCTCGTGCTCTCGCGCGTCTGAGAGGACTACGATGGCGCGCGTGACGAGCGAGACCGCCTTCGCGATCGCGTTTGCTGCCGGTGCGGTCGCGACGATCGCGTCCTTTGCCGGGGCGGCCACCGCCCGGATGCCGCGGGCGGCGTACCCGGTGCTCGCGGGTCTCCTCGCTCTCGGGGCCGCCGGCGCCTGGGTCGCGTTTGCGTTCGACATCGATCCCAGCCTCGCGGTCGCAGCCGGCGGTCTGGCGATTTGCGCCATCCTGCAGTTGCCGGCGATCCTGCTCCGGGACGCGGTGACGCGGCAGCAGCGCCTCGACGATCAGCTCGCGCGAGCAGAAGCGCACCTCGAAGCGGTTGTGTCGCGGGAGACGAGCGAGCGGGCAGCCGAGCTCGAGCGCACGCTGGCGCGAGCCCGGGCCGAGTCGATCTCCATGCTCGCCGACGAGGAGCGGCGGCTCGGCGAGGAGCGGCGCCGCGCGCTTACCGCATCGGAGCAGAGCACGAGCGAGGAGTTTGCCCGATCGCTCGCCGGGATCCGGCAGCGCGTGGAGCAGCGGCTGGCGTCGTGGACCGAGGATCTCGACCGTGCGCAGCAGTCGCTGGGCACGCGCATCGCCGACCTCGAGCGGCGGCAGGGAGACCTTCTGCGCGCAGCAGAAGGGCGCCTCGCCGAAGACACCAAAGCGATCGAGCAGACGGCCGAGGAGCAGCGGGGGTCGATCCTGCGGCTACGGGAGGATCTCGAGCGGACGGCGCAAGAGGCGATCGCGTCCGCATCGACCGATCTCGAAGGTCACGCCGCCGAGCGCCGGCGGGCGCTACACGAGGTGGCGGACCGCCTGCGGCGACGCGAGCGGGAGCTTCGCGATCAGATCGACCGCGAGGAGGCGGAGGCGATCCAGCGGATCCAGACGCGGTTCGCCGACGTCGAGCGCCGGCAGGTCGAGCAGCTCCAGCGGTTGGTCGACCGCGCCGCGGCGCGGTACGCGGAGGCGGCCGAGCGGCGTTTCGATGATGCGATCAAGCATGCCCGCGAGGAAGCGGCGAGGCGGCTCGCACGCGAGCTCGACCGCGGCGTGGCCTCGTTCGCTCAGCAGGCGGAGAGCGTCCTGGGCGAGAAGCTCTCGCAGGTCGCCGACGCGGGAGCGCAACGCGTCGAGCAACGAATATCGCAACGGGTGTCCGACCTGGAGCACCAGAGCGACGAGTTCGTCACGGACCTCGAGCGGCGCGTCTCCGAGGTCGAGATCGAGCTGCGTCGCCGCCTCGACTCGATCGTCACCGACCTCGAGGCCGAGCGCGCGGTCCTGGAGACGAGGCTGCAGGAGCTCGCGCACCGCCTCGACCTGTTCGGGCAGACCGTGCGACCGACGGCTGGAACCTGACCGTCAGCCCGGCAGGGTTCGTCTCCGAAAGCACGAAACTTGGTCCGGACGATGAGCGAGATGACGCAGGAGGTGCAGCTCGAGAGCGAACGCGCGAAGGTCGAGAGCTGGCGCCTGCATGTGCTGATCGAAGCCGGGTATCCGCTGCCGCTGGCCGAACGCCTCGCCGGCTCGAGCGTCGACCTCCACACTGCGGTGGAACTGCTCGAGCGCGGCTGCCGCGCCGAGACCGCCGCCGAAATCCTCCTCTAACGCTCCACTTTCGTCACACATTTGTGACGGGTCCGCGCGACTTTCCGTGTAACGCTCAAGGGTCGGCGAAAAACCGGGGTCAGACCCGACCGCGAAGCGGTCTGTCCGCGAAGCGGACCAGGGGAAGGGGTCTCGGGGGAACCGGGAGGTTCCCCCGGCGCCCACCGACCCGGAGTCCGCGAAACGCACGACGGGAAGGTGTCCCCCGGGGGAGCCGAGAGGTTCTCGGCGCCCACCGACCCCGGTCCGCGAAACGCACGATGGGAAGGTGTGTCCCCCCGGGCGGAGCCGGGAGGTTCTCGGCGCCCACCGACCCGGAGTCCGCGAAACGCACGA
>Ga0075423_10002684_pt1 | contig 16237 bp, 18 predicted proteins | sample SoiMethybrSBSTD2_FD_80114 | JGI IMG/M metagenome (GOLD analysis project Ga0075423, IMG submission 80114) | Bulk soil microbial communities from a Populus tree surrounding site in Tennessee, USA - Soil MetaG P. TD hybrid SBSTD2 | ecosystem: Environmental > Terrestrial > Soil > Tree plantation...
CCTGCTCGAAGTCCACAAAGGTGTCGGCTGGCCAGAGCTTCTTTTGCAATTCTTCCCTGGTGATGGTCTCGCCGGGGCGCCGCAGCAGCATTACGAGGATGTCCACCGGCTGCCCTTGCAGCCTGATCCTCATGCCCCTTTTGCGGAGTTGCCCAGCTTGAGGATCAAGCTCGAACACGCCAAAACGGAGGGTCGGCGGAACTGAACTGGAAGTGTTCACCGCTACTCCCGAGCGGCTAGAGTGTAACACCCCCATCCACTCCCAGGATTTTCCTGTTACAAGGTTTCGTAACCCGTCCCCGCTCAATGCGTTGACGTGTCACCCACATCTCTCTCACGTCACAGCTTCATTCCATTGAAGGGTCCGTAGGGCTCGCGCCAGACTCCGCGCCAACGTGCGACGAAGCGCCGCCGACTCGTACGGTTCGGCGCTTGCCTAACGGCGGGAACCGTCCGCCTGGCACGAGAAATCGTGGCGCGGAGGTTCCCGGTGAAGCATCCGCACGCCTTAGTGTTTTTGATATGTCTAATCGTCAGCGGTTTTTCGCCGAGCGCCGTGTGGGCGGGAGACTCCGTCATCATCGGCGCAACCCCGCAGCAAGAAGGATTTCTCACCTGCGTGGCTCAAATATCAGCCCACGATCTTCGTGACACGCCACATTCCGACGAACGGCTGACCGTTGTCATTCTCGAACACCACAAGTTTCTGGAAATGCGTGAGGCCTTTCATGCGCACAAGACCAAACTTGCCTTCTCCAGCTTGCCGTCCAGGCGTATTTATCTTTCGTCCCGTATGTTCGGAGATTTTGAGACCCTGCTGCGATGTATTACTCATGAGCTCGGCCACTTCGCAACCCAGAGCGTCTATGAAGACCACGCTGAGCGGGCTGCTGATCGCATGAGACAGAGGACTCGACAGATATGCGAGTCCGTTTTCCAATAAATGAGGCGGCGTTCGCACTCTGGCACACCCGCTTTCAACCTGCGCCTCACAATCGTTGTTGAAACATGTATGGTCCGCCGCCGTTTACGGGCCCGGCATCCCGGAAGCTGAAGGCTGGGTCGAGCGGCGGCAGAGGCACGCCAAAGAACAGTCGTCTCTGCAGGATCGGAAACAATCCCACCCTGATGGCGAGCGCCATCAGCCGCGGGATCACCCAACGTATGATCGGATTGCGCGATGGTTCCGAGGAGGCGCTGCGCGAGGAGGACGTCCGGACGATGCATCGGCTGCAGCGCACCGCTGGCTTTTGCCGGTCATACGATGGGAGTCTCTAACTCATTCGCGGCTTACGTGGTAAGGACTCGACGACTTTCGGGGGGTGATCCTGGTGAAGTCCGTTCTCGACTGTCTACACCCGGACCCGTACCGCCCATTTCACTTTGGCACGACGAGTAGGCCGTTCGTGAGAACCTTCGAATCCACTATGGCGATCTCGACCCGGCGGTTGGCAGCACGGGCCTGTTCGCTGTTGCCCGGAATGCGCGGGTCGGACTTGCCAAAACCCTTGGTGCTCATGATTGTCGGGGAAATTCCGGTCTGCACCAAGAAGTCGCGGACGGCTTCGGCGCGGCGCCGTGAGAGTTGCAAGTTGTAGGTCTGCGTGCCGATGTCGTCCGTATATCCGTAGACCGCAATCGTATATCCCTTAAGCGTCATCAGGATCCCGGCGATGCGATTGAGGATGTCGCGGTATTCCGGTTTAACGTTGGCCTTATCAAAATCGAAGCGAATCGACTTGCTGTCCAGCGTCATGACCAGGCCCATGGCGGTGCGACGCGTTTCGGCGATCTGCCCGAGAGCCTGTTGCAGCTGTGCAAGTTCCGCTTCTCGCGCTTGCCGATATTCCTCAGCCTGCTGTGTTGCTTGATCTGCCTTTTGCTGCTCGGCGGCGGCCTGCTGCCGCGCAAGTTGCGCCTGCACCTCCGAGTTCGATTGGGCCTGCTTCGCCAAGTCGCGCTGTTGAGCGGCTGCCTGCGCGTTCGCAGCCGCTTGCGAAGCCTGCTGAGCTAACATCTGCGATTGTTCCTGTGCCCGTTCGACCAGCCGGCTGACACCTTCCGTCTGCTGGCTGAGCCGTGTCACCTCGCGCTCCAGGCGACGGACCGATATTAGATAAGCAAACCCAAGAGCCAAGCTGAGCGCAATTGCGGTCACTCCCAGAGCCAGCGCTAATTTCCCTTGAGACTTGGCAGGTACATCCCCAAGTCCACGCTCGTCCGGCTTCAGCGCCTCGCGTGAAGAGTCCATCATTTGGCAATCTTAGCGTGGAATTCTAGATTGAGGCAAAACGAGATAGCTCCCGGATTGTCGTCCACAAACCGGAGACTATGGCTTTCGATTGTTGGTGAAAAAATCTCTCTTCAGCCCTCCAGAGCCTGCGCGATCTCCTCCTCGCTGGCCTTCACCCGACAATCCCGATAGGCCGCCAGTTCCCGGGGATCGCGTTCCCCATCCAGGATTGCCTTAAGGATGGCCTTAAAGGATGGCCTGCCCCGTCACCCCGCTGAGGTCGCTGATCACATTGGCCAACTGGATGTTCATCTACGCAGCGCCTTCTGCATCCGCTGAATATGGCGACCGGCGCTGCGCACCAGATCCTGGCGCTGCCGCCAACACGTCCGCAGCATGCGGATCTCCGGCGACGGCCGGAACGAATTCCGCAATAAGCCGTAGGTGTGCAGCTTCATTAACTATTGGCCCTCCTGCACGTGGGTCTTGCGGCCCGGCAGATTCTTCGTCTCCCCGCATTCACCAAGTACACTTCTAAACCGGCCGCTTCCAAAATCTCGTACACGGCAATCCAATACACTCCCGTAAATTGCATCGCAACTGTGCGAATCCCACATTGCTTCAGCCGTTCCGCCATCCTCTTCAGCTCGGCGGCGGTGCAGCCAAAGCATCGCACCGGTTGGGGGGCGCGGCTCGGCGGTACGGCCACATAATGGGATTCGCCGATATCAATGCCGAAAGGTCAGGATGCACTACCTCCAAGCTGAGGTCTTCGTTCTGCATCTTGCGCATCATCTCCCGCCGTTGCTTGCGCTTCATCTCGTTCCCCTTGACCAGCGTTGGGTTGCCACTTGCTTTCTTACTTTGCCTCAATCTCTCCACCGGCCTTGATCCTTGTTCAGGACAATCCCGGCCACCATCTTTACAATCGCTAATACCGGAGCCATGCTTAGTGACGGGCAGAAACGCTCCGAAGATATTGCGGCCTTAGCTGTCGAGCCAGGTTGTGATCGAATTGTAATTTTTCCGAGCCGCTGCAGCGCCAGCGAGATCTCTGGGGAACTCTGAGAGACTCTGCCGGAGTTTCTGGGTCATACAACCACCCCGCAAGGGTGGCCGGTGCTTAGTGCCCTATCGACAAGCGCATCGCCGCCGAGCGGTCGCGTGCATAGTGAGACACGCCACTGGGGAACGATGACGCAAGACCTCCTGGAAATGGCCGACTGGTTGACGGCCGAAGGAGTCACCAATGTGGCCAGGGAGGCAACGGGAGTGTTTTGGAAGCCAATTTTCAACATCTTGGAGAGTCGCTTCACGGCGCTGCTGGTGAATGCGCGATAAGGCTACCTCCCGGACTTGAGCGCTTGTTCAAGTTGCGCTTGCGCTTCCGCTATGTCTTGTTTTGCCTGCGCGGCGAAACGACTGTTGGGGAATTCTTGCAGGAATTGTTTGCGTTGCGCGATGAACTCTTTGAGTTCCTCAGCGGAGCCTTCAGAATCCCCGCAAAAAGATGCACTCCCCACTGGTCCCATCCACGTGGCCTCATCCGCCTCAGGGCCCAGCGGCCATAGCTCGAGATACTTGAAGTAGCCTTGATTATCCGCGGCCCAATTCCCGCCTGGCTCACAGAAGTCAACACGGATACCGTAGGACGTCGCGGTCTGGGCTAATTTCTGTGCCTCGGCTGGCGAAATCTTGTCGCCCTTGATGCTGGTCCCAGGAAAGGCCGAGTTCATTTCCTCCCCGAACTTCTTCGCCTGCCGATTCAGCGCCAGCCAGGCCCGCGCTTTCTCTTCGTTCGTAGGCGCATTGGCAAGTTTTTGAGCCAGTGTCGCCAACGAGCGTAGTTCAGCTTGCAATTGTGCCTTGGCTTGGTTCGCAGCAGCAGAAGCGGGAGAATCTTGCTGCGCGAAGCCGCTAAGAACCAGCGCCGTGCGCCTAGTAATACGCAAAGCGTTCTCATAGTCGTCGAATGTTGCTGGATTTTTCCGGCGGCATCAGCCCCAGATAGCCGGCTACCTGTTTCCCACACGCAAAGCGCTCAGCATCGCCGATGATCAGCACGAATGCCAGTACGGTCAACGCACCTACACCGGGATGTGTCATCAATCGCCGCGCCTCGGGATGCTTCTCGGCTTCTTGCTATTGTCGTACTCAGGCGATTTCACGGAATGCACGGAAATGGTCTAACTCCACCTGCAGCTTAACTAGATTCTTTGAGCTTCTTTAAGGCGGCTTCGTACGCGGCTGTTCGATTGCTCAGGTTCGGGGGAATATTCTGCAGAACGACATTCCAGTTTGCGATGGCGTTCTTCTTGTCTCCGAGAGCAGTGTAGCCACGTGCCATGCCCAGAGACGTCCAGAACTTATCCGCCGGGTGTTGATGTTGGTTGAAGGTGAAGATTTCCATGGCTTTGGACTTTCTGTCCTTCCCAAGCAGTCCCATCCCATAGGCGTAAATAGAGTAGGCATCGGTGCCGGGTACATGTAATGCTTTTTCCATCACGCCGTCAGCATCGGATTCGCGCTTCATTGCTGTCAAAACCGCAGCTTTGGTGGATAAGGTGGAGAAGTCTTCGTGGCCGATGGTGGCGCCCCGGAAAGGAGCGTTGATCGCCTTCTCGGCCCAGACCAACGCTTCGACCAGATTGATCTTGTTGTCAGCACAGAATTGGGCGGCGTTTTGCCAATTCTGATAGTTAAAACCCGGCCATGACTGAAGTTCCTGGCGCATCCTGGTGACGTAGAGTTCGTTAACATTTGGAACTTCGATTTTGAATGGAATCCGCTTCTTCTCCCACTGGAGATAGGCAACTGCAGAATCGGGGCGGCGCTGGTCGAACCCGTAGGTCAGGAATTCCGTAAAGGGCACGTCCTGTGGCGTGACCGGCACGCGCATGACGTCATCTTTGGCATCATACTGGAAGCTTCCCCATCCCAGATTACTTGAAAAAATCCAGAACCAGGGCCCGGTCTTTTCCACATCGAGAAACAGTGCGTACGTGCCGGCCTTCAGACTCTTGCCTTCGACCTTCACATCGGTTGAGAAGGTAATGGAAGTGCTCTCGTTCGCTCCGGCTCGCCAGGGTGCTCCAGTGGTCGGGCCAAACCCTTCATCAACGAAGCCGTAATGGACCAGCTCACCCCAGATGTGCCCGGTCCGATCGTTCTCTGGCGGGTTGTGCACCCTCGGGCCGTGATACTCGATAGAGATCTTGACCGGACCGATCCACTGGGAAACCTCTGCTCGTTCATTGTCCCCGTTGGGAGGCGTAGATAGCTCCGATGTTTCTTGAGCAGAAACCGTTCCCAAAATCATCAGAAGCAAAACCACCGCGGCGAGTGCATTTTTCATCGTATCCTCCTTTTCCAATGTATGGTACAGATTGTCAGAGACCGATTCTTAGACTGAGTTCGCGTCGAAGGGTTAGCCCGCAAATGCGTAATCTGGCGCGAATTGGAGGCAGCCTGGTGTTTACACGGCGGCGAAGACTTAGACGAGATCGGTCCCGGTTTGCCCACCCATGATCGTTTACTCACCATGGCCGGCGTCGCACGCTAGTGCTCAACGGGTTCCAGAGGACTACGACATTCTCGGGATTCGTTGCTGAATCCGAAAGCATCCTGGGCAAGGATCGCGCCGGCCTCTTCTTCCCAGAAAAGAGCCTTGCGCAATGCTCAGAGTAGCGCCTTCTGAAGCGGCAACGTCGTCGTTTCGACCGCCAGTGCAAGCAACTCCGCTATCTCGGAGTTGGAAAGAAAATCGCCCGACATGTGCTTAGGATGTCACTGGGCTCCCCAGCGTAAAGGTAAGCCGATTGTCAAAGTGAGTTGGCTATTGCGCAGTTCCGGGATGCACAAGAACGATTCACTGAGGCCGGGGTGCATTCTTCAAAGCAGGCGAGATCTCATAGGCTTTGTTGAGTTCTGCCTGCGATTCAGCTTCATTTCCTTCCTGATGGAGGGCTAATGCCAAGTTGTAGTGCGCTTCAGCATACTTTGGCTTAAGGCGCACAGCGTTAGCGAACTCTTTCTGCGCTGCCTCGACTTTTCCCGCCTGCAACATCACTAATCCGAGATTGTTGTGCGCCTCGGCGAAGTTCGGATCCCGGCGTACCAGCTCGCGAAAAACATTTGCTGCCCCAGCCGTGTCGTTCTTTTGGCTGAGCGCCAATCCCAGTTGCACACGCGCGTCGGTGTAGTCGGGATCAAGACTGATTGCATCCTTCAGCTCGTGGATGGCTTCATCAGAATTTCCTGATTGCGTCAATCCTAGCCCGAGGTTGTAATGAGCCTCGGGCAGATCGGGATCGCACATGACCGCTTGCCGGAATTCCTCGAGTGCCCGCGTGCGATCATTCTGGCGCCAGTACAGCAGCCCGAAACTCGAATGGGCCTGCGCGTAATCGGGCTTCAGCTCCAGTGCTTTTTGATACGCGGCCAGCGCCTGCTCGGTATCGCCCTTGCGTTCGAAGGCAACCCCCGAGTAGTAATAGCCGGTCGGAAGCTCAGGCCCCTTCTCAATTGCCTTCTGAAACAGCCCCAGCGCATCATCAAGCCTTTGCTCTTTTAATGCAGTCACGCCCTCCAACGTAAGCATTTTTGCCTGTGCGAGCCGCGTGCGAAATTCCCGCAGCGCACCAATCTCCTTCAATTCCTGTTCGCCGACCTCGCGCTTGCCCTGAGCGCGCAACGCCAGCCCGAGGTTGTAATGCGCGTCTTCAAAATCAGGCTTCAATTCGATTGCACGCCGGAGCGCCGCCACAGCACCCTCGAGGTCCCCGGTCGTTTTGAGTTCTTTGCCAAGATTGAATTGTGCCTGAGGATCATTCGGGTCAACTGCTACGGCCTTGTGGAATTGCTCCAGGGCGCCAGAGTGGTTCCCTTGCCGTCGCAAGGTCACGCCCAGCAGGATGTAGGGGGCAGCGAGGCGAGGATTCATCTGCACGGCACGGCGAAAATCAGCTGCAGCTGCGGAAAAGTTCCCGAGCTGTCCTTCGCTTAGCCCCAGTTCGGTGTACACCTCAGCCGATGCCTTTGACGCAGCTGCTCGTTGCAGCTCCACTTTGGCCGATGCGGGGTCGTTCTGCTCGAGGTAGATGCGCGCTAACAGCCGGCGAGCTGCGACATTCGCGGGCGGAAGCGCTACCGCGCTACGTAATTCCTTAAGCGCAGACACCTGGTCGTGTAGATCGTAGAAGGCGGCGCCCAATCCGTAATGCGCCTGCGCCCATTTTGGCTTGAGGCGGAGGGCCGTCTCGAATTCTGCGACGGCGTCCCTCGTCTCACCTTTGTATTTCAGTGCGAGAGCCAGGTTGTAGTGAGTAACGGGATCGTTCGCTTGAAGCTCAAGAGCTTTTCGATAATCAGCGATCGCCTGGTCCCATGAGTTTTGCCGAGCGAACCCGGTCGCTTCCTTGTTATAAGTCGCGGCGGTCTGCGCGAACCCGGGCGGCGCTGCAATCATAAATAGCAGAACAAGGACAACGGTCATGACCACAGCCTAGCACGGGCGTCGCCAACTACTGACGGTATTGAAATATCCAGCGACTGCACTTTGAGAAAGTTTCGCGGGCGCGGTGGCCTCGCCCGCGTCATCAGATCACCAGACGAACCTCGCACTGACCTGTCCGATACGGGGGTCTCTGGCGCGGGTAGCTCGGCCGAACGGCCCTATGAGGGCACCCGTAACGGGGTCAGGTTGGTCGTCGCTGATGTTCCCGTCCACGCCCTGGAATTGCGCGTGGTTGAAGATGTTGAAGAATTCACCTCGTAGCTCGAAAGCTTTTGCTTCTGTGATGGGGATTTTCTTTGTCAGGCCTATATCGAAATTGTTGATGCCTGGACCGTGGAAAAATCTGCGGTTCGCTGTCCCGAATGTCCCGCAATTGGGATCTGTCGGGGAATTGCACGTGTTTAGGGCAAACGCGTTCAGATCAAAGTAGGTGAAGGTACCCGAGTTGCGCGGGTTGTGAATGTGAATCGGCCCGACGAGATTGGGTTCGTCGGTTGATGGACTACCCGCAAGCGAAGCATCTCCGACGGTCTGATTGATCTGGATTGGGAACCCCGTCGAAAAGCGAGTTATGCCCTGCAGTTGCCAGCCTTGGGTCAGCCGCTTCGGCAAATTGCTGAAAGCGCGATCGAAAGGCATGGCCCAGATGTAGCTGACGACGAAATTATGGTGCACGTCAGTCGAGGACAACCCGCGGCTCAACCTGGGGTTCTTGAAATTAACCAGGTCGTTAAACGCTGACGAATTGTCCAAAGCCTTGGCAAGGGTGTAAGCCGCTAGCAGTGTTACATCCCCGGCTTTACGCTCGAGCGTGACCTGCCCGGAGGTGTAGACGGAGTTTGCTGCCAACTTAGTAAAGGTGTTACCGAAGCCGAAACACAGCGTTCCCGACTCCGGACAGAAATTCGGGTTCAGCAGAGCATTCCTGGTACCGTACACAGGCGTCGCGACGCCGGGCAGTGTGTATGTATCCTGTTCACCATTGGGTCCGCACCCAGGACTGCCGGTAGATAGGTCGGTAGCTCCCAGAGCGTTCAGTTGCATGCAAAAAGCCGCATTGCCCGGATTGGCTTCTTGTTGGGCGACGAGCCTGTGGCCCTCCGTGCCGACATACGCCAGCGTTAGGACCGTCGACCTGCTCAGCTCACGCTGGATGGAGAAGTTGAAGTGCTCGGCGTACGGCAGCCTGTTGTGAATGTCATAGCCGGGCGAGAACGAGATCGGCTCGTAAACTGCAAAGCTGAGATTCTTGTTCGCGGGACTGCCTGGGGTCGGGATCGTGAACGGGAAACGCTGTCCTTGTGATGTTCCGTCGAGGCGATTGCGGAACGGTTCCTCAAAGAGAACAGGAGCTGGACTTGTCCAGAACAGCCCGAAGGGAGCATCAGCCACTTCGAAGAACAGGTTCAGGTCCTCGACCGACGTGTAGTAGATGCCGTAGGCAGCGCGAATGCTGGTTTTGCCGGGCCCGCCAAAGATCTTGTGCAATACCCCATCGCTGAAGTCGGGCGAATACGCAAGCCCAACACGCGGGCCGAAATTGTTGTATTTGGTCGGAGCCAGGGTCTTGGGGATGCCCGGGTCTCCAGGAAACACCCAACCTCGAGGAGACTTCGGGAAAAGCACCGATTGCTCTCCCGGATTCCAAGTCTCGATCTTTCCCTGCGTGTCATACCATGGCATGCTGACTTCCCATCGCAGACCAAGGTTCAGTGTGAAGTTTGGCTTCACCATCCATGAATCTTGCGCAAAGGCGCCGCCGTAACGTGTTCGGGAATCCAGCAGCTGTAAAGCGGCTTGGGTGTAGCCACCCTGGGCTGTCGGCGCCCCAAGCAAATAATCGGCGAAGTCAATGCCGGTCACGGTGCCGTCGAACACGAACGCCCCATTAACATCTGCCAAATTGCGCTCGTTGACTTGCAGATATCGAAATTCACCGCCGAACATCAGAGTATGGTTCTTGACGACTTTCGAGAAACTATCAGAGACCATATAGGTGTTGTCGGGCTGGAATGTGATCAAATCGGGTGCGCCGATGCTAAAGCCGTTAAAAAAGAGCCGCGGCACGAATTGCTTAGTTCCAGGCAGTCCGTCAGTAATAATCCCGAGAGTGCCGGGCCCGCTAACGAAACCGAGTGATGAAAGTTGCGCGAAGCCGCCACTTGGGGTGTCTTTATGGGTGGAGGTCCGGAAGAAGGTTGCCCGCGCCTCATTCACCGCAGTAGGTCCAAGAGTTTTGGTATTGCTCATGACGAACGCTTGTGCGCGTGTGGGCGTAACTGAGGGGAAGCCCGGAACGCTAGAGGCAGGGAGTGCGCTTTGAACGGTTGAATCGTCATAGTGGTAGTACCATGACCAGTCGCCGGTCATGTGGCTATGGAAGTCGACGCGCTCCCCGATCTTGTCATCTCGAACTGTGTTCTTCTGGCTGTTGTTCTCATATGTACCTAGCGCAGGGTTAATGTTGGGGGCGGGAATGAAAGGGAGAACTCCAATTGCGGCCGGTGACCAGGCGCTCTGCGGGATTATGCCGCCTGGAAACACGCAGACACCGTTCTGCGCATCGGTCAGTGTATTGCAATTGGGAGCCCAATACGACTCGCCAGGGCTCACCGTGTAACCTAAGCGCTTTGTAAGTTCTTGGGCCCAGCCGCACGCAGGACAGGTTCCCGAAGAAGTCCCATCGACTGTCCCGGTTAAGGTCCCAGGGCCAAAATTACCCTGGCGCTGAAGTGTCGTAGGCAATGTCACGAGCCCGGTTTCAGCGCCTTGCACCTGTCTGGTGCCTTGATAATCCGTGAACCAGAACAGCTTGTTTTTCCAAAACGGTCCCCCAATCGCGTAACCGAACTGATTGCGCCGCAGTTCGGATTTTTGGGGTGTGAAGAAGTTCGCAGCGTCCAGCTTGTCGTTGCGCAAGAATTCGAATACATCGCCATGAAAGCCATTGGTGCCCGACTTGGTTATGGCGTTCATGACCGCGCCGCTGAATTTTCCATATTCGGCGTCGAAGCTATTGGTGATGAGACGAAATTCCTCGACAGAATCGAGATTTGGAACTAGGCCAGCGCCCAGGTTGCGGCCTTCGCTTACGTCGCCTCCATTTACAAGAAAAGCGTTCCCGGTTTCGCGCTGGCCGTTGACCGAGACATTGCCGGCGTTCGTGATGTAACCCGAGACCGGCCTGTCGCTCTGAGTGCTTCCCAAGAGCGTGCCGGCGGTATCGGGCGCCACTCCAGCCTGAAGCCCCAGCAGGTCAAGGTAGCTGCGTCCATTCAACGGCAAGGCGAGCATCTTCTTTGAATCAATCACGTCGCCCAGCTGCGTGCTTTCCGTTTCCACGTGCGCGGCCGTGGCAGAGACATCGATCGTCTCGGCCACAGCGCCGACTTGCAGGGTAATGTCAATCCGCAGCTGATCGTTAACTTGTAGCGTGATGTCGGTGGCGTTGTATGCGCGGAAACCGCTTGCTGTCGCAGTTATTTTGTAGCTGCCCGGCGACAGCGCGAGAAAATGGTACGAGCCGTCAGCACCTGTCGTGGCTTCCTGGCTCACATTCGTTTCCACATTTGTTACACGAACCGTGGCGCCGGTGACCACTGCTTGGCCACGATCGCGAACCACGCCGGTAATGGAACCGGTCACGTCAGCGTGCGCGGCGCTGAGGCCGAAGATGAGAAGCATTGAAACGATTAAATACTGCGACGCAGGCGATTTCTTGTTGACTTTCACGGGGTCCCCCACGATTGGGATGTCTTGCGTGGTGCTGATTAAGCGAGGGGAAAAACGGTGGGACGGTCGCTCGAAAACCCGATGCATCGAGCGGCAGGTTCCTGAAAGCGTTGGGGATTATCCTCCCTCAAAATTGCTAAGTCAACAGGAAAGTGACTGAAAGTTGGGTACGGGCGGAGCGGGAGTGGGACTCCCCCCGGCCGGCAGCGCGGTTGAGGAGTTACCCGGCGGACTCCTCCGCGTGGGATATCCACAGAGCGGCGTCTGATCTGAGTCAGCCCGCTTCAGGATTCGTTAGGCAGCTGGCTCTTTTTACTTTTGCGAAGGCTCTTCCCGCCCAGGAGGATTGTTTACGGCATTCTTTCGGAAACGGCGTCACTAGATTCTGGTGTTTGGTGGAGGGGAAGGCTGTTTACAGGCAATCAATTTCGTAACGGGTGCAGTCCCGAGAGGCGCCAGAGTCTAGCCCGCCTGTGGCAGGCCCACAGCTTCAAAGTCTTCTTGGCTGTGAATCCAGCCCTCTCGGCCGTCGATGCGGACCTTTATCCATACGTCTCCGTTTACGCTGAAAGAGATCGCTTTGACATCCTCATTCCAGGCAACTGGCGTCCGGGCTTCGAGGTATTCGATCTTGCTTTGCGGCTGCACGATCACGTGTGTGGGCGTGAAGCCATCGTCGGCCTCGGGAAAGAGACGCACGAACGTGGGTTGATTATCGCGGTGCGCATCGACGGTGATCGGATACGAGCAGCGTTCGACTTGTCCCGTCGAGGTCGTCTCAATGCAGCGCCAGGCTGGTTGCAGCTTACCGGTGATCCAATTGATTAGCACCGGATAAACGATGTTGAAGTTTCCCGTCCACACTCGGAACTTCAGGACATCATGCACTACCGTGGCCGTTACTCCTCCAAGAGAAGTTGGAGTGGGCCGAAGCGAATCAGTGCCGATATCGAGAAACTCTCCATCAATAAATATTGGCGGGCCAAACGGACCGAAGAGGCTTCCATCCGCGGCATATTTGTCGCGGCCGTACTTGAACCCGAATACCTGCACCCAACCTCCGCTGCCTGGAGCCGAGGGCAAATCCATTCCGTGAACCAATATGCCGCTGCCCTGCTTGGTGGTGAAGGAGTCGGCGCTGATTCCCACAGTGCTCTCGAACATGCCATTCTCAAAAGACACCAGGTATGACTCGCGATAAACTACATGCTCTTTCGCATCGCGCAACTCCCACCATTCCACCGTCTCATCGGTTGTCCCTTCAATGCTTTGCAAGTGAGTCAGCAAGCGGAACGTTTGCTGCGCGACGATAAGAGTCTGCCTGTGGTCTGAAACCACCACCTTCGGAGGAGGCGCGTCGATGTTGGGCGCGGCAAATGGCGGGGAAGGAGAAGCAGATGATGCCGGGGGAGAGCTTGGTATCGCCGGCGCCGTTTGGGCGGCCGCGGATGGTTGCGCCTTCTGCGGCGTAGGCTGTGCTACAACACCTGTCACCGCTTGCGTAGACTTCATTCCCTGGCCACGATTGCAAGCGACGAAGGACACTGCAACTGCCACCAGCGTGATTACAGCCACGCTGCTGTCCTGCTCTTTCATGGCTAACGTATACCGCGTTTATGTGCGTGGGTTAAGGAACGAAAGGATGCGAACTTCCGGCCGATTTGCCAGGCTGAGACAACAGGCTGTATCTCGCTCAACTTCTCAACTTCCCCATAAGGGATCTTGGCCCCGCTTCGGTTGATTCATTTCTGCGGGATGCGCTTTACACGGGCACGCCGAAGGTTCCCGAGAGAGGGTAAATTTATCTGCAAGCGAAGAGCATGATCACATCCCGCAGGAGTTGATGATCGCGGTACGGTCGATGTCATAGATTTTGCAGGACACAAAAGCGTGCTTACTCGGAAATTTCCCGGCAAGGAAGGACTAGCTTGGGCTCCGAAAGGGAATGAAATCCAATATCTGCTTCTCCAAACACCAGGTCCAGCAGTGGCTCGAAGAGCGCAGCTTCCAGCCCCGACCAGTGAACGGGAGGACTGCCAAGCACTAATTAAGATTTCTGGAGTGAAAAAGCCCGATGGCCGGTCGGGGCTTTTTGTATTGCGGCCAGGTTCTGTGAACCAACTTCGCGATGAATGCCGGAATTATTGGCAACCGGTGAATGCTAATGCGCTCGCGGGCGAACTGGTTCCGGCGGTCACGGAAACCGCCGGCGTCTGTATGTGCGACTGTGCACAGTCGGATACGCCTGGCGAACCGGGCACGAACGCGTTCGCGTCGACTGTGTAGTTCACTACACCGGAAGCGGGCAATGCTGGGGTCTGTGCTCCATTTTTTACCGTAATTGTATTCCGCAGCTTACAGAAGTCGCCGGATTGAAGTCTTAGAAGGGCCGGGCAGGAGCTGGTGCCGATAGCTGATTCGAGATTCATACTGCGGAACGGTTTGTGGATGTAATAAAGCGGTTTTCGCCCTGAGATGAAACTGTTGGTGAGACGGGCGCCCACAAGTATTTTGTGGCTCATGCTTGGTAGGCCTTCGCTTTTCCACGAATGTCGAACCTAAGAATGCTGTCGCTGATTACCGCGGTTACCTTCCTAATCGTTTTCTAACTAAGGACAATTGAGTGCCCAATTAACGGAAGAGCGGGGAAAGAATTTTGAAGCACTCGTTGGCGATAGTATGGTGCAGGCGGTCCGCACTACTCGCCGCGGCGTTGTTCTTCCTTGTGTTCGCCCCCAGGCTGAACGCGCAGACTCAAGATCCAGAGCGCCCGGTTCCAATCCTTACGGGTAATGCCGGATTCTTTACTAACGTTGACGGCGGCAAAAAGGAGCTGGTTCCCGAAATCAATCCCGTACTGCTGGTGCCGCTGGGAAACCGCTGGTTAATTGAGTCTCGAGCCGAATTCAAGGGTGAATTCGAGCGGCCCGAAGGCGGCGGACCGTACGGCGGAAAAGTAGAAGAAGAGATCGATTACCTGCAGGTGGATTACATCGCCAATCCGTACGTGACCGTCACGGTGGGCCGCTTCCTTACTCCATTCGGCATCTATAACGAGCGCCTCTATCCCATTTGGATTCGCAGTCTGCAGCGCGCGCCCCTGATTTTCCCTCTCGGTACTGGTTCGAGCGATGGCGCAATGCTGCGTGGCGGCTTCCAGGTCAGCCCAAAGGCCGACCTGAATTACGCCACCTATTTTTCGACGCTGAGTACCGTGAACAAATTCCAATCCGACCGCCTCATTGGCGGACGCATGGGCGTCTTCTTTCCTGGGCCACGGGTCGAGGTCGGTGCTTCCTGGCAGAAAGAGTTGCAGGAGGAACGCCCGAACGCCTTTGGATTCCATTTCGCCTGGCAGCCGACGTCGCTCCCGCTCAACCTGCGATCCGAGTATGCCCGCTCGCATGATGGCAGCGGTTACTGGATCGAAGGTGCCTATCGCCTGAGCCAGCTTCCTTTCTGGAAAGCAGAGATGCGCCGCACCGAGGTCGTAGCCCGAGCGCAGCAGTTCTTTCCGGGAGAGATCTCCCAAGATGAGGCCGAGGAGTACGGTTTGCCCGACGTGAATACGCGTCAGGGAGACTTCGGGTTGAACTACTACCTCCGCGACGGACTCAAAGCTACAGCCAGTTATGGCCGCCAGTTCAGCTCAGACGGCAATTTCAATCTGTGGACGGTGGGCATAGCTTATCGTTTTGCGTTTCCCTTGGGGAAGGTGGGGCCACGATGAAAACCACAATCACCATGGTGGCGGGCCTTCTCGCATTGTTCTCGGTGATTTGCGGGATGGCACAGCCGCGCAAGAACAAGAAAGAGATCTCGAGCGCCCCGAGCGCCCCGATCGTGTACACCGCCGCGCAGGCCGATGCCATGCGCATCGATGGCGAGCAGAGGTTTCGCGCGAATTGCGGCCGCTGTCATGCCGCCCCGCACAAATTTCCGCCGCGCATGATGAGTACGATCGTTCGCCACATGCGCGTGCGCGCTACCATCACCGATGAGGACATGCGCCGGATCCTCTATTACATGACGCAGTAGCGAGGCTATCCAGTGATGAGCAGCAAAGTATCCGGCCATACGGCTCTCGCGGCCTTCGTGATGATTGCCTGTCATTTCGCCGCGGCTCAGGCGCGCGTCATCGAAATTCTGGCGGACAAAGACAGCCGCTACAAGATAGCGGGCGAGTCCAGACCGGAAATCGTCGTGAAAGCGGGTGAGCCGGTGCTGCTTCGCGTCACGGCGCGCAAGGCAAAATCATGGAACCGCGACGGCTCCATCCACGGCTTCACGCTGCTGCACGCCCGAGATCGATCTAAAGTCACCGGCTGGGATCTGCTGCTCCGACCCGGCACACAGGAGTTTCAATTGACCGCGCCCGCCGAACCCGGCGAGTACGAGGTGATGTGCACCGTAATTTGCAGTGAAGACCACGAAGGCATGCACATGAAGGTTATCGTAGTACCGTAATTTATCGAGGAGTTGCTGATGAGCAGAAGCACAGTCTGGAGCGCGGCCGCAACCTTGGCGTTTGCTACCTTAGCCCACGCTGGCGGCAAAGAGATCTCGACCTTCCGAGGCGAAATTGCCGATAGCCAGTGCGCCCTCAACGTGCACTCCCTCACCCGTTCGCACCAGGAGATGCTGAAGGGCAAGTCCATGGGCGGCACGCCACTTTCCTGCGCGGTCTATTGTGTCCGATACATGGGCGGAAATTTCGTTCTAACCTCCGGGAAGCATGTCTATCATCTCGACAATCA
>Ga0075423_10002685_pt1 | contig 16235 bp, 14 predicted proteins | sample SoiMethybrSBSTD2_FD_80114 | JGI IMG/M metagenome (GOLD analysis project Ga0075423, IMG submission 80114) | Bulk soil microbial communities from a Populus tree surrounding site in Tennessee, USA - Soil MetaG P. TD hybrid SBSTD2 | ecosystem: Environmental > Terrestrial > Soil > Tree plantation...
ATGTGCACCGGAGGATGGGCGACATTCAGCCCGCCATGCCGTCTCAAGGACTGCCTACCGAAACCTACTTTAGCAACATGTATAAGCTCAGCAGCCACTTTAACGGCGAAGGCATCCAGTTGATCCACATGCCTTCCGCACATACGGACGGCGACAGCATGGTTTGGTTCCGGGGCTCTGACGTGATCAGCACGGGCGATGTTTTTTCCACGGAAACGTATCCGGTGATCGATCTGCAAAAAGGCGGAAGCATCAACGGAGTTATTGAAGCATTGAACGATATCCTCGATCTCGCTTTTCCCGAGTTCAGGACGGAAGGCGGAACCCTGATCATTCCGGGTCATGGAAGGATCGGCGATTCAGCCGACGTGGCTTACTATCGCGATATGGTGACGATCGTCCGTGACCGGATTCAAGGCATGATCAAGAAGGGCATGACGCTCGAGCAGATCAAAGCGGCAAAGCCCACTCTCGATTACGATACAAGATACGATAACGCAGGCTGGACGAAGGACATGTTCGTTGCAGCCATTTACCAAAGCCTGACGGCGAAGAAATAGGCCGGACAACATGACCGTCCGCGTATTGCTTCTAGTTGCATTCATTATATTGTCATCGACCGTAGACATTCGCGCCCAGAGAGGTGGAGGAGGTACTGCTCCCGCGACCGCACGCTCGGCCGCGCCGATTGACCTGACCGGCTACTGGGTCTCGTTAGTAACGAACGAATGGCGGTGGCGCATGCTGACTCCACCCAAAGGCGATTACGCCACCCTTCCGATCAATGCGGAAGCACGGCGCATCGCCGACGGCTGGGACCCATCAGTTGACGAGGCCGCCGGAAATCAGTGCCGCGGCTACGGCGCAGCAGCGATCATGCAAGTTCCCGGACGTTTGCATATCACATGGGATAACGACAACACGCTCAAGGTTGAGACCGATGCCGGCGTACAAACCCGTCTCTTCCAGTTTGGCGCCACGGAAGAGCCAAAAGGTGAGCCCGGGTGGCAGGGCTACTCGGTCGCGGAATGGCAGACTGCGCGCGGGCGAGGGCGCGAGGCACAGGCCCAACCACCCGCACCGTCTGGAACATTGAAAGTAGTCACCACGCGAATGCGTCCGGGCTATCTGAGAAAGAACGGTGTTCCATATAGTGAAAAAGCTCTGGTGACGGAGTACTTCAATCGCGTCTCTGGCCCTGGCGGGGAATACCTGAACGTGCTCTCCATCGTTACCGATGCGCAGTACCTGACAGGCCCTTACGCCCGAAGCATGCAGTTCAAACGCGAACCCGATGGTTCCAACTGGAAGCCGGAACCGTGCTCGGCGCGATAGGGAACAGAAGAAGCACAAATGCACAAACGCTTTTTATCACAAGGCTGTCAACGCTTTTTGCCTATCTCTCATCCGTCTCGCCTCAACTATAGGATCATTCAGGAAACGAACGAGAGGCAGCATTGCGCGAAACGTTTTCAACACCATCTTGTAGAAAGCTGGCGATGTCGCCACGGACGCCGGTAAAGTTCGCGCCGCGAGAAATTGTTTGTGTTTCAAATACTCCGCCGCCGAATGATCAGCAGGGAAGCCTTTCGGGACACGGCTGAGCCGTTCACCGCTGATCTCTCCGAAGTGTTTTCGAAATTCTGAGCTCCGCAGGATTCTGAAAAACGCCGCTGACCGTTTTGCAATATGCATCCGGACAGCATGAAGGTCCTCCGGCGGAGGCATGTACAATCCTCCGCCGACAAAAACATCCGATGGCGCGATGTGCAAATAAAAACGGGCACCTTCGTGCTTGCCAAGGCCTGCTCGTGGGAAAACAGCCGCGATGTGGGTCTTGTATGGCGATTTGTCTTGCGAAAATCTCGTATCACGATAGATCCGGAATGCCGAAACCTGCGGAGATGCAATCATTTCAGGAGCGAATTTCTTGAAGTCCTTCCCCAACGCCTGAATGAGCTCCGTCATCGGCTGCTTCAAGAATTCCTCGTACGCGGCCTTGTGCTCCTGAAACCATTCGCGGTTGTTATTTCGCTTTAACTTCCTAAGAAACTGGAGCGTCTCCTCTGGAAACGCTGAGAACGTGTCAGCTTTCATGAATCGATTTCGTCAACCCCGGGTGCCTTCGTCCGCTCTCATGATGAAGTACAAGGATAAACGGGAAGGGAACACAAAAAGCACAAATTTACAAAGCTCCTTCGATGATCGTCAACCGATCAACACGCGCAGACAACCCACAAAAATGAGGATCCACGTCTGGATCGCGGACAATTCTGTAGCGTCTGCGTGGGTTCTCCTCGCCTGAGACGCAAGGAACAAAGTTTTCGTCAATCCTGTTTTTGCAACCACTTACCTTCACCTCGCGGAAGTTCCGCACAGGCCGGAACTCACCTTGCTAGACAATGTGCGTCCGTGTGGAATCCCTGACTCGCCCCGTCCGCAGTTGATTCGCTCGAACTCTCAATCGCTAAAAGGACGATCAATGATTATGCGTCGCACAACGAGCGTGCTTGCTGTTGGAACAGTTTTGTTGCTGTTCGCGACGGTCCGATTTGCGAACGCGCAGGATTCTCCCGCGGACTTTTCAGATTACTTTGAAACCAAGGTTCGACCAATCCTGGTCAACAATTATCTGAAATCCGAGCCGATGAAGGAATACGACGAATACAAGAATCAAAAGTCTGCTACCTCAAACCCAACCAACGAAATAAAACCAACCAATACTAACCATCCAACCACTAATTCAACGGCGGCCAGCGATGCGATACCTCCTGGCGCTAAACCTGAGCCGTCTCCTAATGCGGCCGGTGTACCTCCCGATATGCCGGCCGTTACAGACGAACTCGAAGCAGTTCATGGTAAATCCGACAGAATTGTCTTGATGTGACGGTCGTGCCCCGCTAGCTACGGGAACGGAACACAAAAAGTGCAGAAGGCACTAAAAGAAGGCCAATATTTACCTTTGTGTCTTTTGTGTTCCGTTCCCTCTCGATATAATCCCCCTCGGTGTCACCATGTTGTGGACATTGAGGGCTTTGCTGCTCGTCGTATTGGGTTCGGTTTGCGCACAGGCGCAGACGCGGACGCTCGCTCTTTATACAGGGCCGGCGAACGGACTTGATGTGCGGGCGAGCGAGGTCATGCGCAACGAGTTGCAACGGTTACTTCGCCCGGCTGAGATCGAGGTCGTTTGGAAAAGTTTGAGCGACCGGCGGTCCGCCGAAACCTTCGAGTTGGTGGTTGTAAGTTCCTTTGAAGGATCTTGCTCCCCCCACGACGCGCCGACCGCTCCACCAATCAGTGCAAGCCTGGCAGACACTTCGATTTCCGACGGCCACATCCTTCCGTTCTTTCGTGTCGATTGCACACGCCTTCTGCAAACGTTGGGATCGCGACGTGAACCGTCAGGGCTTGGCCGCGCACTCGCCCGCGTTATCGGCCACGAGATCTACCATATCGTCGCGAAAACAACAGAACACCAGGAAACGGGTTTGGCGAAGGCAGTGTTTTCTGTTCGGGATTTGACGTCGAATCGATTTGATTTGGATGCCTGGAGCCTCGACCGGATGCGGCCGCCCGTGGTCGAGCGACGCGCGGCGGATTTGTCTGCAGCAGGGGCTCGCTAGGCTCCGGGCGATCTTTCAAACAAGCTGTTTTTTCTCTCCTTTCCGGTGCAGTTCTTCCGTAAGAATGATGGCCTCCGCAAGCTCACGCATCGGCCTTTGCAGGCGGCGGCTTTCGTTGCGGAGATCCAGATAAGCCTGCTCTTCAGTTATGCCGTGACGATGCTGCAAAATGCCTTTCGCGCGTTCAATCACTTTCCTCGATTCGAGCGTTCGCTTCATTTCCAGAGTTTCAGAAATGAGCCGAGCATTCTCGAACGCCAGGGCGGCCTGGCCTGCGACGGCTTTCGCAAATCCAACTTCTTCGGTAGTGAATGATCGCCGCTCGCGCGTGTAAATGTTGAGCGTTCCAATGACTTTTTGGCCAACGAGCAAAGGAACGGACAAGAGAGAGGCGAGTCCGGTTCTCCGTGCCAATTCCGGATATTTGTATGTCTTCTCCGCTGCGACGTCAGGCACCGAGACGAGCCGGCGTTCGCGAACGACACGCCCGATGAGCGAGTCTTGGATTTTCACCGGCAGTTTTTGCAAGTACTCGGGAGATGAACATCGAGCTGCCTTGATGGATAGCTCTTGCTTGTCCTCGTCAACAATCATGATCGAACACACGGGTGAATCGAAAGTCTCTGCCACCATCTCCGAGATCACTTGAAGAATTCGGTCGAGATAACCCTCAGTCGAGATCGTGTGGCCGACAGCGGCGAGCGTTTCCACTTTCCTGGCAGCGGACTTCGACCGCTCTGAGAGCTGAGCTTTCGAAATCGCACCGCCCATTTGTTCGGCTACGTAGCTCAGCAAAGCCACTTCTTCCGCTGAATGATTCCGCGGCTGTCTATGGTGAACGTTGATGACGCCGATCACCTCACCGCTGGTGATGAGCGGCACGGACAAGAAAGCCTCGTATTGATCTTCAGGAAGCGACGTAAAGGATTTGAATCGCGGGTCCTCGCAAGCATGGGAATACAGCGCAACGACGGAACGGTGCTTTGCCACCCAACCTGTAACACCTTCTCCAATCTTCATTCGAATATTTCCGATCTCGCCTGCATGTGGCAGCTGCGAAGCACACAGGACGATTTCGGCATGCGACGGCTCGAGCAAATAGACGAGACAAGCATCGCAACTGGTGACGTGAACTACCAACCCGATCAGTTCATCCAACATTTTCTGAAGCGACATGTCCGAACTGACGATGGCGCTGATGCGATGAAGCAGGGCCAATTGAGAGACGGCAGACTCCTCCGAATTACTCACAGTAAGATTTGTCAATGTTTCTGGCCTCCCGGACGGGAGAACGCGAGCAAGGTAAGTGCCACATCGGACCCATCGCCTAAATTCATACAAACGGACGTCTGCGCGGTGGTTCAGCCCGGAAGCACCACTTCTTCGAGACAACGTTTTTGTGAGTTACTGCAGTTGTGGATGACGTTTTTGTCGGATGTGCCGCCTCGATTTCTTGGATGAAAGGCACGGCATCGCTACGTCAAGAAATCGGCGCGCCGGGAAGGTCGTAAAATTGCAATTTCCCCAGCTGTGAGCTGTAAAAGCCGTCCCTCGTTTTCGTGCAAGTGGAGCGTCCGTCAGCGCAAAAAAATAAGTTATTGATCCTATTGCAACATCCATATTGTTTTTTAAAGAAGTACTAGCGAGTAAGTCGGTTTTGAGGCATTCTTAGCTCGCATACTGGAACAAGCTATGACAGCAGATACTTGGTATGCCGTTAAAGTACGGCCACGGTTTGAACGTACCGTACTAACCCACCTTCAAGCGCGAGGCTATGATCCTTTTCTGCCCTGCTACTCGGTAAAGCGCCAATGGACGGATCGCGTAAAGTCGGTCGAGTTGCCTCTGTTCCCGGGCTACCTTTTTTGTCAGTTCGACTTCAACGCACGTTTTCCAATTCTTAGCGCGCCGGGTGTGAATTTCATCGTCGGTATGGGTAGAGTGCCTGTCCCGGTTCCGCCGGCGGAAATCGAGTCCATTCGAAGCCTTGTCAAATCGGGTTTGCATTACGAACCCCATCCCTACCTCGCTGTCGGACAGCTTGTGCAGATCGAACAAGGGGCGCTCGCGGGACTTATCGGACTCATAACGGAAGTGAAGGGGAATTCGCGGTTGATCCTGTCGATAAACCTATTGATGCGTTCTGTCTCAGCCGAGATTGACAGAAGTTGGGTTCGCCCCATCAATCCGTCCAGCAAGCAATACTTCCATTTACAGTCCGGCGATGCAGAGGTGAGGTCACTCGCGAAGTCCCAAATCTCCCTAAAAACCAAAGTTTCGTAATCAATCGCGTTGATTTCTAATTTTTCGACTGGAGTTGGCGCAAAAGATTAGACCAGAATTGTGCTGCGACTCGAACTGAGCCGTACGGCTCAACAGAGAAGATGCACAACTTCACGAGTGTCCATTCGTTCGAAAAGTCGAAACACGGCTTCCAACTCGCTTCGAAGGTTATAAGCTATGCCGTTCCGTGCGTCCTAATCCTCGTCGTCCTGGTTAGCATCACTCTCTTGGTCCACGAATGTCTGTTTCTTTTTCAGCTCGATGAAGCCGGATACGGAGACAGCTACATTCTTTACGACGTGCTGCATTTCCAAAAGACCGGCATCATCTATCGAGATCTGGCACAGCCGCCTTATCTGCCGGCCCAATACAGCCCTCTTGTTTATATCTTCTACTCTCTACCGGGCCGCCTGATCATTTCAGAAAATCCGTTTGTGGCGCCGCGGCTGATAACAATTACAGCGGTTCTTCTCTGCATAGGAATCGTTGCGTCTATCGTCTGGAAGCTCATTCCATCTCGACTGGCATGGGTCTGCGGCATGCTCCTTCCGTTTTCGATTCGCAGTGTTTGGGATTGGGTTCTTCAGATCCGAGGAGACTTTCTCGGGATTTCTCTCAGCTTGCTGGCGATTCGCTTGTTGCTGTCGGACTCTAGGTGGGCTGTCCTTCTTGCAGGAGTGTGCGCCGGGCTCGCGACGCAATTCAAGATCACGTTTATCGCCGCGGCCGTAACGGGAACGCTATGGCTGTGTGCTGAAAGGCGGTGGAAGGACGCCGCCGCATTCGCGGCGCTGGTCACGGTTTCGTCTGCTGGACTCTATCTCCTCTATTTTCTGCGCGAACCACGCATGATCTCGCAAATGTTTGCGCTATTCCCCGGCGTTAGAAACGTGACGGGAAATTTGTCACTGATGGACCAAGCGGTAAGTGAGCTCGTCATCCTTCTGGCTCTGTTTGGCATGGCATCAATCGAGTGGCGGACGTGGCCGCGTGAAACACTCATCGTCCTCTTTGTAACGATCTCGTTCGCGGTCGCAGCCCTGACGGATATGCAGGCTGGAGGCAATATTAACTACTATTTCGAAGTTCTCTTTGGTGTCACGCCCATTGCCGTACTCGGCGCATTTCGGCTGATGGATCTTACACGGCGTAGCGCAATGTTAAGCGTTGTGCTGGCCGGTGTCCTTGTCATTCATTTCCTGATTCCCAGGTCGTTGCAGCTGTATCAATGGATCGGAGCCCGGAATGAGATGGCGCTTGGCAACGCGGAATTTCGCAAGTTGGAGCACGCATTGGAGGGGCACCGTATCTTCTCGACCGTTCCGCGCCTTGCTCTTCTTGATCCCGAGCCCCAAGTGGTGGAGCCGTATCTTCTCTCGTACCTTCATCGGATCGGCAAAGTCGAACTCGCACCAATCGTCGAACCGATTCGCCGGAATGCATATGACGTCGTGATTACGTACGAAAAACTCCACACGTGGCGAGGCGTCAGCCACATCGATCCTACACTGCGCAGCGCCATCGCCAGTTCTTACCAGCCGCATTGCACGTTCCAGGGGTTCTTATTCCACTTGCCGACAAACGTTGAGCGCGCCAATAGCGCGATGGTCCAGGGGCTTGGAAATATCGGGTGTGTTCCCGTTACGCAGCCTGGTGAGACGCATTGGTAGCACCGTCGGTCATTTTTCGACGCCACCCGAAGCACAGTCCCGCTAACATTCTCAGGCCAACCCGAAGCGCCCGGCGATTATTGACGTTTCCGCCCTTGCTCACGCCGACTCTGGGATGAAAAGTAATTGGACACTCGACAAGTCTCTCGCCACTAGTGAGCGCGGTGTCCAGAAAATGTGCATTGAACTCAAGGTTGATCTGTGGATTCAGCAGCGGCATCAGACGCCGCAGACTTGCGCTCCTGACGAGCTTATATGTGGTGCCGACATCCGTAAATGTGCCGCGACCCAGATGTTTGAGCTCGAGTAGTTTTGCAACGAAGAAATTGCCGTAGTACATAAACGTGGAGAGCTGGGTCGAGTATTCCCGCAACTGTTCAACGATGCGCGTTCCATTGACGATATCGCCATGGCCGATGTAGGCGAGGAATTTGTCGATATCATTGGCCCGGAACGTCATGTCCCCCTCGCAAAGCAAGATCAGGTCCCCGCGTTCTTGTAACGCTTCCTCGAAACACCGAAACACGCACCAGCCTAGCCAGGCCTAGTTTCGGTCACAACTCGCGCGCCCTCCCTCTGCGCGATGTTAAAAGTTTCATCTGAGCTATTGTTGTCGACGACGATAACGCGGCTAACGCGAGGATGATTACGAAAGTCCGCAACAGCCTGACCGATGCTTGGGGCGTCGTTATAGGCAGTAAGGGCAACCACTACCTGCTTTTCAACGACGGGAGATAACTCCTTCCGCAATCTGCTTCTCCGCTTGGTCGGCAGCAGCAGTGCAAGATCCAATGCGCCCAGAATTATTCCGGCTGTGGACGGAACGCCGCTGTACCAGAGAATTGTCATGTTCCAGCTGCGAAACTGTTCTCCGAGACCCAGGATCAACCGAGTAACGGAAAACAAAATGCCTCCGAGATACATCGCCAAACCGCATAAGGTCAACAACGTCCCCCAAAAAAACAGAGGTAGACCGGTGAAATCCGTCTTGAAAATGGTTTCAGTGCTGTGGGGCGTCGCCGTGGTGCTGCCTTTTGGTGTAAGAAAGTTTCTCACTACAAGCCTCGCTCTGATGGCAATACATCAACTTTGACGCCGCTTATTCCTCAGCGCCGGATCTTGTGGCAGAAGACAGACATGGCCAACTCTGCTCCGAAGGCGCAGGTTGTGCCGCGGCCGATTGCTCACTGGGATTGGCAAGGACACGTGAGCACAGCAATCAATCACGGAAAGAGTTGGGTACAAAAAAAAGATAAAACACGCCGCAGAGGGCAGCAACATAAATGTGGACAGGTCCCATGTTATTTAACGAACATTTACAAAAGATACCTCGCGCATGCTAACCTGTTTATTGTCATCCTCGCGTCTCCAGTCGCTTGAGACGAGATTGAATTTGGTCTGGATCAGATGAGTCAACATGATGAACCATGGGTCAAATTCAGTCGAGCAGAGTAAAATCCACACCGCGTTGTCGGCAGGTCTGTATGTTGTGGTGTGCGGCTACGCCGTCCTCGCGATTGTGTCTTCATTTGCTGCGCCGGTTGATAAGTTCGATGACGCCATTCCTTTACTGCATGGGATGCTCGTGCAGCAAGGTTACACGCCCAATTTGGATTTCTATTCTTTTTATCCGCCACTGAACCTTTATTTAAATGCCGCCGCATTCAGGCTGCTTGGCCGAACGGTTATCGCGGAACGAGTCGTCGGGGATATCTTCTACGTCATTATCCTGCTTCTTGTGACTTGGTTCTTCCGGTCCAGATTCCGATCGTGGGGGCCTGTCGTTCCCGCTGCCGTGTTGGTGGTGGCCACTAGTATCGGAGCCGCCATCACTCTTCCGGTATGGTCGGGCTTTGCTATTTCTCTAGCCGCATTGCTGACGTACCTGTGTTCTCAGAACGTTGAACGACATCGCGTTTGGCTTGTGGCGCTTTCAGGCGTGTTGGCGGCCCTGGCTATCTTATGCCGCATCAATTTCGGCTGCTATGCCGCGGCGGTCATCGCGCTAGATTTCGTACGCCGATTGTGGCTTGATCGCGATGAGCGCAACAGCCGGCACCTCAGGACCGAACTCACAATGATGGGGGCATTTGCAGTTCCCTTGGTCGTGTGCTGTATCGGTTTCTGCCTTTGGATTTACGGACGAAGTATCGACACTGCTGTATCGCAATTTATTGTCACGGCTCAACGGTTGATGGCGGCGCGAGGTTTCATCAGGCTCCCGTTTCAAGCACATCTTGCCTGCGTGGTTGTCCTTCCTGCTTCCTGGTTCTCTTTTCGTCTCCTAAACGGGTCGTCCAGTTTGACGATCAAAGCATTTCTCCCGGCAACATTGGGCGTTGGAGTTCTTCTTCTGGCGCTGACGTTTGGAGCGAATTTCACGATAGCTGTCATTGCGGTGGCCCTCGAAGTGGCTTTGGTGGTTTTCATGCACATTTTCATACGGCGTCTGGAGGTATCCGAACTCAGCATCCTATTGTTTTTCTGCTGCCTGCTTCATTATTACCTTAGCCGTGCTGACTGGTTCCACTGGCGGCTACTTCCGGTGGCAGGTGCGCTGCTGATGCCGTTTCTTTTCATGTCAAGTTACGATGCACATAAACGACAGTTTGAATCCTCAACGTCGATGGGAACGATTCTGTTGGTCATGGCAATGGCCGTTTTTGTTTTTGTGGCGGCACCAGAATTCAGGCCTGGGTTCACTGCATTCCCGAAAGGGTTAACCTTGATAGCGAATTTCGTTCATGACCTCCACTCGACGGATTCGGATCGAATGCTGGGATCGACCGCGCCGCCACCGGTATGGAGTTCCGTTTATCCAGATGACGGCGAGTTAGCAGCCCTGCGGTACTTGCGTCAGAGGAGCGACAACTCCACTCCGCTCTTTGTTGGCCTCCGAGATCATTCCCGCGCCTTCTGGAACGATCTCCGTATGTATTGGCTGGCCGAACGGCCAATCGCTGTGCGCACTTTTCAGCTTGAGGCAAAAGTCGCGACCGAAACCGCTGTACAACGGGAGATTATCGCGGACCTCGAGCGAAACAAGAAGATTTGGGTCATTCTGGATTCGGACCGAGATGGGGACGAGGAGTTCAGCAAAACTCGCTATCAAGGATCCAAGTTGCTTGACAGGTACATCGAACAGAATTTCAGGGAGCAAGCCACGTTCGGTCACTTCGTTGTTTTGACACGCGCGAGCGACTGAAGCCAACCGGGATCCGCATCCTCATGAGCCTTCATGGCACCGCTGTGTGGGCGCGGTCTGAACGTTGTGTCCATATTTCATACATACCGAATTCCGCTGTCTTTTCGAAATCCTCGTGGATCCATGCCTGCAGTTGTGGCATCGATTTCAAGAGCTCGTGGTTTCGAAGAAACGAGTTCTTCTCGAGTACGACCACAGCGACTTTGTTCTTCCGCAGGGAGCTGAGAATGGTCGCATCCACTTGGGGAAGATCCGAGGAGCTGAAGCTGTGCCCCTGTAACATGAGGAGCCACGGTTGAGGTGAAACTTTTCGGTGCAGACCATATAGCAGCGTCGAATCTGGAAAAACAAAAAAGTTCGTGTTTGCCTTCGCCAGCCAGGCGTTTACGTCTTCGAAGTTCTGGCGAGTCAGCTTCGTCTTCGGACCATCGCGATCCGGACCCACAAGTGTTGGATCTCCCCACACGAGGCGTGATGCTCCCGGCACATTCAGTCGTTCAGTAAACTGTGTGTCGGCATCGAATTGCTGCACAATCCTGCTGGAGGAAACCCTCCAGCCGTCGTAGGTTGGTGTGCCAAGAAGGTAGTACGTGCCGATAAGCAGAAGCGGTACGGATACGAGCAATGTAATGCCGCGCCGGTCCGCAAATTTCGTCCGCCATATTGCTGGAAAGCACAAACCGAACGCTAAGCCATACAGCAGCCCCAATAAAGAAAGGCTATTTTCGATCTCATTCAAGTTCATGCCTGCAAAGATGTTCAGAAAAAACACGTAACTCAAGATGATCCAGCCGATCATTACGCCATTGATTGTCCGCAACGACGACCGGAAAGCCACACGCGAAGCGGCAAAAATGAAAAGGAGACCGATGGCTTTGCGGCCATAAGGCCACATTCTTTCCATGAGAAATATGTTGGTAAACGAAATCAATCGGGGAATTCGGCGAGTGGCGATCTCACCTGACATAACGACAGGCGCGTGCCAAAACCCACTCGGGGATGAAAATAGCACCAGCCAGGCGCCAAATAATGTGAATACGACCAATATACCGGCGGAGACTTCCACCAATGCGCGCGCCGTCTTTCGCCAATCAGGCAGGCACAGGATGACAGCCGCACCGATCGGCACAGGCAGAAGAACAGCTCCCGCGCTTTGCTTGCTCAGAATCGACAGGGCCAAGCACGAACCCGCGATAACGCGAAGACAAACCGACGCGCGCTCGCCCGAATAAACCGTCTCGACCAGCAGCATTAGCGCGATCAAGTTGAAAAAGAAACTTGTCTGCTCGAACCACAGCGTTCCAAAAGGTCCCTGAAACCAGAGCGCAGTGAGTATGCCTCCGGCAATTGCTGCAAACCGAAACTGCGAGTCAGGCAAAAGGCGTCGAATGATGCGCATCACACAAACAACCGCCAGGCTGTTTAATATCGCGGCCGAGAGCACCATCGACGAGAAATCAACACCCCAAATCCGAAAGAAGAGCCACTGGATGACGAAGGCTACAGGTCCGAAAGTCGTGTAGAAATCACGATAAATCACTTGGCCCTGCATCAGACGCCATGCGCCATCAAACATGGCGGATTGGTCGCACAAAAACAATCCACGATGCCCGACAATCCACACTACCTCGCCGCCCAGAAGTGTGATCACGGCGTACGCGGAGATCCACAAGACTTGTGTTGCTCGGACTATTTGATTCATTGTGGAAGCGAAAATATCGACCTCAACGACGGACCTGAGTCGCTCCAGAATTCATATCATCTTGTCTGTTTTGTGGTTACTGTTTTTCCGCGACTGCTTGTCTGCGGTAGCCCATCGCACAGTCTCAGCGAGTCCCGCCTCAAACGGTACCCGCGGTCGCCAATTGAGCAACTCTCGCGCGCGAGAAACATCGGCCTCAACAAATCGCTGTTCGCCTGGGCGAGCCGGACGGTACTGGACTTCTTGATCCGCCCGTGAGCGCTTGAAAGAAGCGAGAGTATAGTCGGCGAGCTGGTTGATGGATATCTGTCGTCCACTCCCGAGGTTAATCACCTTCCCATATGCCGCGGGGTTTTCTAAGGCGGAGGCCCACGCTGCAACGATGTCGCTGATATAGATAAAATCTCGCGACTGATTGCCGTCACCAAAAATCGTGAGCGGTTCGTTTCGCAGCAAATTTCCCAGAAAAATCCCCAGTACACCCTGATAAGGATTGTCCAACGCTTGTCTGGGACCATAGACGTTGTACATACGGAAGGAAGTTACATTGAACTGGAAGTCCAGATCCCGGCGTTCCGCGGTCGTATGGACATATCTCTCACCCGCCTGTTTCGTAATACCGTAGTACGAAATCGGCGCACACGGCGTCTCCTCGGGTGTAGGCAACGTTTCATCCCGCCCATACACAGTCATCGAGCTCGCATACTGCAGCCGCGGCACTCTGTACCTGATGCAGAGTTGAAGGACATTCAGCGTCCCTTCCACATTCGTGTGCAGGTCCGTGAAAGGATCGGTAAACGATCCGATCAACGAAACCTGCCCTGCGATATGACACACTGCATCAATCCCAGTAGCAAAGACGGGTTCCAATTGCTCCAGCTTGCTGACGTCGCATTTGAAGTATTTGGCCGCCGCCGGGACGTTTTCCCGGCGACCGGTACGCTCGTTATCGACAACAAGTACCTGATGATTTGTTCGCAAAAGTTCATCCGCGAGGTGGGAGCCGATAAACCCAGCCCCGCCTGTTACCAGCACTCTCAAGCTAATGCTCCTTGCGCGGCGGAACGCCGGGTTGTGGTTTGCGATGACGACTTCGGTTGCAGCCTCGAAGAGTCTCGGGATTCGTGCTGACCCAATCGCAGAGTCGGCGTATGCCGGACATCATATCTACTCCGGCTTCCAGAGGTATGAGATATTTACGGGTTTTCACGTTTTGACCGCCTATCCGTCAGTGCGACATTTGCAACTCGGCTTCAGCAGGGCGGCTGGCTGGGCGTTCGAGAATTGCGATCAAGCTCAACGGGGGCAGTGGCACGAATCGATCGACGAGACGGAATACCGGAGTCAGCCAATTCAACATCCAGACCTGGAACAGGCCGAAATCACGCCGATGCAGTATTTTCCCGTTTAGAAACCATGCGACTGAGCCGACGCGATTCAATTCCAGAAGCTTGATGATTTCGAGTTCACAGTCCGTGGCAAGCGCCCGTAACGTTTCTCGACTGTAACGGCGCTTGTGTTCGAGGACCTCGTCCAGAGTTCCAAAATTCCACTGACCACAAGGAACGAGAATGATGGCTCGGCCATTATCCGAGAGTACGTTCCTGATGTTGGATAGGGCTCCGCGATCGTCCTCGACGTGTTCGATCACGTTCAGGCAAATAACGGTGTCGTATCCCTGTGGTGTTCGAGGAAACGAGTCGGCATCGGTTACATCGCAATAACTCGTCTGCAAATATGGCCGGTCGTCTTTTAAAGTTCCCAATCTCTGAAGGTATAAAGGGTTGACGTCGCTTGCGACATACTCCCATCGCGGAATCAAATGCTTCGTAATATTGCCGACGCCACTGCCGATTTCGAGAACGCGATTCCCACAAAACTCGCGGATTGTATTCGCCAGCCAGGCGTTATAGCGATGCGCCCGCGAAAGGCGCGCTAAAATCTGGCTCCCGTACGAATCTTTCTTGTAAATGTGGTCGGACAACCCAAACTTGACGATCGCCCAAAGCGCTCGATAACCGTCTCTCCAGTTGATCTTTTTCCCTTCATCGTACGTTCTTCCGGAATAGCTGATCGGGATTTCATAGATTCTCGCGTGACGTTTCGCAAGCTTGATTGTCAGCTCGGGTTCAAATCGAAAGTCATTCGATTCCAGTGGAATCGATTTGATCAGATCCGTTCTCACCGCCTTGTAACAGGTTTCCATGTCGGTGAGGTTGAGATTCGTGAACAGATTGCAAAGGAAGGTCAGGAAACGATTCCCCAATTCGTGACGATAGTCAAGAACTCGTCTTGAACTGCCGCCTGCAAAGCGCGAACCGAAAACCACATCGGCCTGTTCATTAACGAAGACCTCGACGATGCGAAGAAGATCTTTAGGGTGGTATTCGAGGTCGGCATCGTGAATTACGGTTAAGTCGCCCGTGGCCCGATCGAGACCGGTAGCGATGCCTTTACCTTTCCCCTTGTTCTTCTCGTGCTTCAGAAAGATCCAGGTGAACATCTCGTCTGAGCCGGCGACGCGTTCCTCAAAGTCCTTGAGTACACGGGGCGTGCCGTCAGTTGAGCAATCATCGATAACAATAACTTCGACGCGAGAGAGGTAAGGGCTCGTTTTCAGCAGGAGCAGTCTCTCTAAGGATTGCGAGACGAGATGCTGCTCGTTGTAAACGGGAACAATAACCGAAAAAGAAATTTTTGTTTCCGGCATAAGGGTAGGACTGCCAGCAGCGCAAGTTGACCGTGACACGATCAATGTACTTCAAGGGCGCGAAGACTGGAAATGACAAAGTTCATTTTCCGGGTGGATCTGCGTGCGGCATCTTCGCCAGCAATCTTTCCATATATGACGCGATCACCTCGGCGGGATCCGCGCCCGCCAGCCTTCCATTTTTTATCAAGCTCGAGGCGATTTCAGAAAGCGGATCTTTCGGTGCTGCTCCTTTGGGCAAACGCCTCAATAGTTCCTTTTCAAGATCCCGAGCCTGTGCCGCGAACTTCCGGTCATATTCGTCCTGAACTGCTCCGAGTTTCTTGAGCATTGAATCCACTTCGTGAGGCGTCGTTGCATTCATCGCTTTCCTGAAGTCGTCGTTCAGTGACCGCATGCTCTTGATGAATGTCTGAGTCCTTTCCGTCAATTGTTTCTCGTCCAGCTTCGAATAAGGATTGGAATCTTCGCGTGCCGGTCCTGTCTGCTTTTGTTCGAATGCGTTTCTTTGACCCAATACCTCGTACAGCATCAACACCGACAGGCCCAAAACCGTGCCGCACAAAATTACTTTCCACATCGTTCAGAGATTATATAGCGTCTTTAAACACGCTACTGTTTGATCGAAGATTTGCCGGAATGATACTCGCCGGTTTGCGCAGTTCATGGAAAAAAGGGATGAATTTCTTAGGCTCACCTCCGAGGCCGCCCTTTCGTGCAGCCGAAATTAGCTAAAAAAAAGGGATAGGCAAGAGGAGACACGAGACATGCATAAGGAACCCACCGTGCTAGGCGAGACGCGACTTGCTCATTAGGGATTGCTCTCCACTCGGCGCTGTACGAATTGGCAGAGCAGGAGCCGTCGTATCCCTCAATACACGACGAGCCAAAATCCTGTGCCAGCCGGTCCCAAAAAATCGCAAATTCTTTCGTGAATTTGTTTGTTGTCGCGCTCGTCGCTAGCCGTCCCCGACGAGAGTGGCTATCCTTGTCAATGTGGACGGAGGAAGGCCAAGCAGTATGCGCTTCACATTCGTTA
>Ga0075423_10002687_pt1 | contig 16232 bp, 15 predicted proteins | sample SoiMethybrSBSTD2_FD_80114 | JGI IMG/M metagenome (GOLD analysis project Ga0075423, IMG submission 80114) | Bulk soil microbial communities from a Populus tree surrounding site in Tennessee, USA - Soil MetaG P. TD hybrid SBSTD2 | ecosystem: Environmental > Terrestrial > Soil > Tree plantation...
CATACTTGGTTATCAAGCCCTCCAAGAGAAGCCGGACGCGAAACCCTAATCTGGGAGTCCCGGAGTGCGCCTCTAAAGCCAACAGAAACTTCTCCAGATCTCCTGCCAAGCCAGACCACAGTCTGTACCACTTGGTTCTTGGTTGGCAGGTAGACACCATGCAATGGATAAACAGAGCCTTCGCGACCACATAGGGATGCAAAGTTGAGCAAGGCTCTCCCTTGAGCATCTCGAGCAAAATACAGGCGTCTTGTCCACCGCCAATCATATAGCCCGCACAAGCGCACAGCAGGTTAAACTTGTTTCGGGCGAGTTGGTCGAATGGCAAACCTTGCGGATAGACCGGATGGCGTTGGGGTATGCGCGGATCCACCGAGTGACCTCGGGTTAGCACTTGAAGGCCATCGGCGAGCAGTTGACGACCATTCCGTGTAGCCGAACCAGGCCGAATTCGATAGGCGGCGAGCTTCTCTCGCACTGTTCCAAACCGGACGCCAGTCCGGGCAATACGCTGCCAAAGATCCCAGTCTTCGCAGGTTTGTAGCGCAGGGTCAAACCCGCCCACGGCTTCTACGACAGAGCGCCGGACGAGGTAAGTATGAATGACAGAAAAACAATACCGCGCATGCTGACTGAAAAGGTCACCAATCCGACCGCCAAACTCGCCAAAAATTTGTTCGCCATCTGGGGTAACGTAAGCCCAGCCAGAACACGCCGCATCCAGATGAGGATCCGCCTCAAGCACATCAGTTAAGCGCTCCAGGTGGGTAGGCCAGATCCAGTCATCAGCGTCCAAGAAGAGCAACCAATCGGAGCAAGCCTCGGCTATTCCGTTATTCCGGGCCGTGCTCACTCCCGTCTGTGGCTGGGTTAAGAGCCGGAAGCGGCCGTCCTGCTGAGCGAATCTTTTGACAACAGCTGCGGTGTTGTCAGTGGAGCCATCATCAACTACGACAGCTTCCCAATGTGGAAAAGTCTGTTTGAGAAGAGAGCTGAGCGCGTCAGAAATTGTCTCAGCAGCGTTACGAGCCGGTATGATGACGGATACTTTCATGGGCATGGGTTCATTTAGGAACCCCCAAGCTGTGTTAGAGGACCAGAAGAGTTTGGCAACGGCCGGGTGAAAACAGAAAGTTCCCAAGCTGTGAACCGCTCAAAGTAGCACGGAACGGAGACTTTTGATGAACGACGGTGAAAGCCTAAAGCATACGAAGTCGGAATGCAAGTACCACCTGGTGTCTATTCCGAAATACGGGAAGAAAATATTGCACGGTGCACCCTGCCACCAACCTGGGGGATTTGCTGAGAGAGTTAGCACGACAATGTGAAAGCCAAGTCGAACAAGGGCATTTGCTGCAAGGTCATGTGCACATGCTGATGTTGATTAGTCCCAAGCACTCAGTGGCACAAGTGGTAAGATCCCTGAAAGGGGAACAGCGCGATTTACATTGGGCTCGGACCTCTATGAGAAAGCTCAGAAATTTCATGGGTGAAGGCCTTTTGGGCGCGAGGCTCTTTTATCTCCACAGTCGGACGAGACGGGTAAGCCATCCGGGAGTACATCCAGACATCAGATCAGGAAGATCAACGAACCGACCAGTTAACCATTTTCAATCGATAGCCACTTTGAGTAGCTTCCAAACACAGACCACCTTGGACGGCTCACAAAATCAAGCCTCCGCTTTTGCCGGCAGTCTTTTTGAGTTCAGTTGGCTTACAGTTCCCTTAACGCCGCCAATGAAATCTTAGGCGGTGACTAGCGGTCCGCCTATAGCCTTTCGACGGGCGATGGCCTGCGCGTAACTCGCCTCCTGCAATGCTCCGATTCGCTCCAAGTTGTATGCGGCCAGCAAATGTGTGCGAGCAGCTTGACCTAGTTCCATTCGTAACGCAGGATTTTCAACTAACTCAATCACTGTTTCGGCAATCCGCTTGGGGCTAAATGGGGGGTGCAGGCGTCCCAGCCGGCCCGAGTCCAGCATTCCGACCATCCCACCCGCGTTGCTGGCGACAATCCCGCGAGCCGCGGCCATAGCCTCAAGGCAGACACAAGGAAAATTTTCCCAAACACTTGGAAATACGCAGACGTCTGTCGCGGCTAGAACGCCGGGAATCTCGCCTATTGGTACGCCACCCGTGAACTCTACCTTTTTAGAAAAGCGTCGTAACGTTCGTTTCAGATGGTGTTCCATCGAAATACCCGGCTCGGGGGAAACGTCGGAGGGACCCACAAAGCGAAATTTAGCTTGAGGACAGCGGTCTAATACGAGAGGGATTGCCTTTGCCAAGTCCAGAACACCCTTTCGAACTTCAAGCCGACCTAAGAAGGTAACAACGTTGGTGCAAGTCTCAACTGGTATCTTTAGCAGATCCTCAGATGGCTGGTATGGATAGGGCACGTGCGAGATCATCGCTGGGTTCAGGTTCCATTCTTCCTCGAGCAGCTTGGCCAGCTCTGTTGAGGGCGAAGCAATCTCATCAGCATCCAGAGTGTGCAAGCGCTCCATCTCGTTAGTTTGCATTGTTCGTTGTCGATGGAGCTCAAGATTAGGATCGCTTCCCCAACGAGGGCGAGAACCTTTAAGCCAACCACGAATGTAAAGGCGGACTTTCGTTGTGAATGAAAATGAATAGGTCGATCTAAAGTTGAGGTTATAAAGTAAAATTGACGGAGTGTGCAGCTTAACTACGAAAGGTACTTCTGGCACCAGTCGCACAGCCTCTCTTGCGTCGGCACAGAATTCGGGACCTTCAAGGACGTCAAATTGAATCTGGGCGTGTCGCTTCGCAAAGACCTGACCAATCGGTTTTGAGAAGTCCCGTTGCCCTGCTACTCGAATCCGGTGAACTAACACTCCACTCTCCCATTCGTCACCAGAACGGTAAGGGCTGCTGGTAAACACTTCTACCTGATGACCGCGACTTTGCAGCATTATGGCCGCTTGGTTCACATAGGTAGCAATGCCGCCATAAGCAGTATCTGGCGGGTATTCAAAGGTAATGAAAGCAATCTTCATATCTTCAGGTTGCTAGTGGTCAACCTTATGACTGCTTGGCGCGCTCTTTGCAACAAGTGGTAAGCAGGGGCGGGCAATACCCGTTGGGCTACTCTGCTCAATCTCAATTGACCATAGCCGAGAGCCCGTCGGGTCTGCTTTTGGAATCGGTATAATGCAGGGTAGCGATGCGGCCACATCGCCTGTTGCAAGCCTTTCCAGGCATTCGTCCCTTTCATGCCCTGTTCCGTCAAATAGGTGGCGATCCAGTTCAAGAAGGGCAACCAGGCCCTGTCCGCTTCGCCTGTTCTCTGAGCAATGCTGCAACAACCGTCTGAATGCTGTCTGTACCTCGCCCAGCACTCATTGGCGACATACACGGGTGCGTTGAGACACAACTTGACGAAAAAGGCTTGATCCTCGTACATTCCGCGAAAAGCTTCCTGGAAGCCTCCTACCTGCTCGAAGGCGTCACGCCGAATTAAAACGTTGCAGGTGGTTGGGGTTTGAACATTGCCACCTTGCAGCAGAAGAAAAAATAGCGTGGGCGGCTTGACCAAGCTGTCGGGTTGCACGCCCAGGTCTAACAATTGGTCGCGTTCGCGATCTTCGCGAGCGCCGGTCCAGCCATACCAGATCTGAGTCCGTCCGTAGAGCATGGCTGCCTCAGGTCGAGAATTTAGAATGGCTACCTGTTGCTCTAGTTTTTGCGGAAACCAGACGTCATCAGCATCCAACAGGGCTATGTATTTTCCCTTGCCATGCTTAACGCCCCAATTACGTGAGGCGCTCATCCCGCGATTCTGATGATTTTCATGCTCCAGATATTGCACCTTCGCCGGTGATCGTTCTGCGTATCTTCGGGCAATGGCGGTGCTGCCATCCGTTGAGCCATCGTCGACCAGCAGTAGTTCCCAGTGATCATAGGTCTGTGCAAAGACACTCTCTATTGCTTCTTCAATGAATCTTTCTCCGTTGAAAAAAATGATTACGGTCGAGACCAGCGGATTAGTCATCATTTTGTCGCTTTCCCATAATGGGATCTGAGCCGGACGGGATGCCTAGTCTCTTAAGTAGTTGCCGGATTTGATACGAATACCGAGTGGCATGTCGGTGTACTCTCAGCATTGCACGAGCTCCAAGAGAGCGAGCACGAGTGGCTAGCCCCGGATCCACTGCATAACTACTGATCAAATATCTGAGGAGCGAATGAACTCGCCGAGCCAAATCAGGTGTTCCCGAAGCAGCTTCCAAGGCGACTGAGAAGTCGTCAACAGGTTTGTTGAAGTTGTGCCAGACTGTGCTCCATTCTGACAAGGGCCGAGATGATGAGACGAGCGTATGCCGGAAGAGGCAGTTCGCGACTGAGTAAGCGTCCAGATTTGGACAATACTCTCCTCGGAGCAGGTCCAGCAAAGGAAGCGCATCCTTACCTCCTCCGATCAAGTATCCAGCACAGGCACAAGCCAACTCAAATTTTCTCCTGGGGAGCTGTCTATTCCGAAGACCGTTCTCGTGCAGAGGGTGCGGCCTTGATACCCTTGGATCAGGCGCGTGCCCCTGCTCCAGGACGCGAAGACCATCTATGAGCAACTGGAGTCCATCACGGGTAGCTGAGCCTGCTCGAATACGGTAGACCGCCAGTGTCTCCGGTACTGCCCCAAAACGTGCGCCCGTTCTGGCGATGCGCTGCCATAAATCCCAATCCGCGCAGGTTCGCAGCGACAAATCGAACCCACCGGCTTCCTCAACCAGTGACCGTCGGACGATATAGGTGTGTACAATAGAGAAACAGTAGTTCGCATGCTCAGCAAAAAGATCACCGGTTTTTTCTCCGAATGACTCAAAGACGTATTGGCCGTCAGGCGTGACGTAGGTCCAGCCGCAATGAGCCGCATCTAATGCGGGGTCATTCTTCACGACACCAGCCAAGCGTTCAAGATGCCGTGGCAGAATCCAATCGTCAGAATCCAGGAAAAGCAACCAGTCGAAACGAGCCAACCTGATCCCCGAATTCCGCGCCCCGCTCTCGCCGAGATTCTGCTGCCTGAGGAGGCGGAAACGATTATCTCTCTCCATGAATGTCGAGACGATGCGGGTTGTGCCATCCGTGGAACCATCATCAACAACGATAGCTTCCCAATGAGGACACGTTTGAGCCACGAGAGATTGAAGAGTGTCTGCAATGGTATCTTCTGCATTAAAAGCAGGAACAATCACTGATAACTGCATACACCCCCTCCTGTACAAAAGTACACGCTTCAAGGCAGCATGTCTGGCTTCACCGCTCTATCCGCGCCAAAAGGAGAATTTAATCACTTTGCGGATTGAACCAGTTCTCGGACTCGCTGATAGGCAGCTCGGCTCCAGTGAACCTGTCGCGCCGCCGCTTCTAACAATTGCGGCCTCAATTGATCGGCCGATTGCCACATTTCATCAATGGCAACCTTGAGCTTTGTCGAGAACTGGGTGTCACTGAGAATTATAGCTTCGCAGCCTGCGTCGAACAAATCAGCTAGGCCAAAAAATTTATCTACGTAATAGTCAGATTTTGCCAGGCCGATGGCTGGTATTCCTTGGGCAAGAGCAAATACAGCCGCATGGTAACTTCCAGTTACAACCACGCGACAACGACGTATCTGCTCAATAACTTTGGCTTGCGTATCAAGGTGTCCCCCGGCGTCGAAGACATTATCAAATCCCATTGTAAGCTGCTGAATGGTCGCGGCATCCGCTTCATCTGCTGCTCGGGAGATTGGAATAGGGATCATTGGCACCTTATGCATTCTGGCAGCGTCTTGCAAAACAGGCCGAATTTGCTCGATAAGGCCTTGATCTACGTTTGAATAGCTTGCGGCACGCAGATTTACCCCCAGGCCACTACCCAGTCGATCAGAGCGGGCCTGGTACGCGAGTTCTATCGCGTCATCCCCCGTCGTGAAGACATGGTCAGATGGAACACCGAGTGACTCGAGAAGCGGTTTACCGGCCCGACCTTCCCGCAGCGCGATGAGATCAACATACGGAAGAACTGCAGTCGCTCGTGCCCTTAACTTTGGATCCCGAATTGGCCCTATTCCCTGACCAAACATCGCTGTTGGGATACTCCGTTGAATAGCTAGACCTAAGGTATCCAGAACTCCAAAGGCATATTCTGGAAAAGTATCGGTCATGCCTCCCATGCCTCCCACAACGACTAGATCCGCTTTCGATATTGCTTCCAAGTACTCCTGGACACCTCCGCTGCTGACCCCTCGCAGTTTCATTTTGGACCGAATAGGTAGCTTCACCAACGAGGGCCAACGGCGACGCAATCGTCTTTCTACCTGTCGTAACTGTTCAGTCACATAGGTTCCGGGTACTTTCCGGTATAAGCGATCAAATAGATACTCGTCACTCAACCAACTTTGGTGACCCCTCGTGGTCAGAGGAATTGCATCTGGACAGTAAAACGCTAATCCTATTGGATCATTGGTAAAAACCTGAATGGCTGCATCCGGGAACAGAGCTTTGAGTCTGGCAAAGGCCACTTGAAGCATTGCCGTATCACCAATATTCAAGTAGGCATACTCACTAGGCTCCATAAGAATACGCATGCTGATTTAAACCTCACCAGGCAGCGTCCAGCGATGGTGCATCGAAACATTTCCATACCCAGTATCTTTTGCCACTGGCCGGCCCCTGCATGTTCCTGGTTCAACATCAAAGATTGCTGCTGCTTCAACATGATCCTGCAATTGTTCCTCACTTAAAATTGCCACATTGATGCGGTACTGTCCTGGAACAAGTGATAACTCATCGAGATGACAAATCAATTTTGTATCGAGCGCTAAATCATGTGAGTCTTCTGGAGAGTGAATCGCACTATTGAAGTTTGCCACTGGCTCACCAAGATGATTGTAAATTGTAAAGACGCAGGTTAGTTTTGGCACCATTTTGGTGAAATAAAAGACGAAGCGTGCTGAACGGCCTGTCATTAAAATAGGCGACGAGTCAGCGTCGCCTGTACAAGCATCTACCCGGCTGAGTCTCACTTGTCCCTTTCCTGTTCTTTCGGTGCGGACAGCAAGGTCCTGTGATGCCGCTTGTTCAAGTGATCGGAGGTATGTCCCTACCGCTTCTGTCGCTGTTGCGTCGCACGAAATCGTGCCGTTCTTTAAAAAAATGCCTCGCTGGCAGAGTGTTTTTACTGCGGCCATATTGTGACTCACGAAAAGAATGGTGCGCCCTTCATGGGCCACTTCGCTCATTTTCCCCAGGCATTTTTTCTGAAACGCAGCATCACCCACAGCTAACACTTCATCTACGATGAGGATTTCGGGTTCAAGATGTGCGGCCACCGCGAAGGCGAGCCGCATGTACATTCCACTGGAGTACCGTTTGACGGGTGTATCGAGGAATTGATCAATTTCGGCAAACGCGACGATTTCATCGAACTTGCGGGAGATCTCCGCCTTCCGCATGCCCAGGACCGCGCCGCCCAAATAGATATTCTCCCGCCCAGTGAGGTCTCCGTGAAATCCTGTGCCCACTTCTAAGAGGCTGCCGATGCGGCCGTGGATCTCGACGTACCCCTCTGTGAGATCGGTGATGCGGCAGAGGATCTTAAGAAGAGTGCTCTTTCCGGCGCCATTTCTCCCGATGATGCCGACTACTTCTCCTTGGCCAACTTCAAAGGAAACGCTCTTCAGCGCCCACAGAATTTCGTCCGCGGGGTTTGTGCCCTTGGAAGATCCTTGCCGATTCAAATTGGAAAAACGGCGAAACCGGTTGCGCACGCTATCGCTAAGGAGTTCTCCCAAATTCTTTTTGAGCTTCTTCTGTCCAAGACGGTAGCATTTGCTTAGTTCGTCGACCCGAATGACTGCGCTGTTCATGCCTCCCCTAGTCATTTCTACACCACGTCGGCAAACGTTGCTTCCGTGCGGCGGAAATAATAAAGCCCGCTTGTCAAAATCACGACCACCATCGATATGGAGGCAAACAAGAACATCCCAGGTGGTTGTCCTTTGCCCACCAAAGCCCAGCGAAAACCTTCGACCACACCGGCCATCGGATTCAACGCGTAGAGCACTCGCCACTTTTCCGGCACGAGACTGCTGGGGTAGGCAACAGGAGTAGCGAAAAGCCAGATCTGGACCAGAAAGGGAGTGATGTGTCGAACGTCCCGGTACTGGACGTTCAAGGCGGACAACCACAGACCTACCCCCACGGCTATGCCAGCTGCGAGCAGCGCAAACAGAGGCGTCACACAAAGAGAAAGGGAGAGAGCGATTCTATAGTGAACGGCCAAACCAAGCAGCACCAGGAAAGCAATCGCAAGATCGAGCAAGCCGGCCAAGACGGCTGCCATAGGGAGCATCAGGCGGGGAAAATATACCTTAGTAAGCATCCGCTCGTGTTCAACCAGACTGCTACTTGCAAGTGTGAGTGCATTGGCAAAATACGTCCAGGGTACCAGTGCAGCGTAGGCGAAGATCGGGTAGGGGACGCCCTCTGACGGCATGCCCGCCAGCCTCCCGAAAAAGACGCTAAAGATCACCATGGCAAGGAACGGCTGGATAATAGCCCAAGACGCTCCGAGAATCGTCTGCTTATAACGCACTTTGAGCTGCCGCCAGATGAGAAAATAGAGCAGTTCGTGATACTCCCATAACTCGCGCAGATTCAGAGCAGGCCAATGATGAGAGGGTCGCAACACTGTTACGACCGGTGGCGCTGACGCTCTATCAGAACCCAGCCTGAGAACCATTAGTTAGACTCCGAGAACCGTTATCGAGCACATAGGTTCCGCTCACCACCCTGCGCACGCGTCGTCCGAGGTTGTGGAAGACGAAGCGTTTCAAGCCGTTAAGATACGTCTGCTTCGGGTAGGACCGATCTACTCTTGATCTTCCGGATAATTGATCCAATTTCATCGGAGACAGAATGGTGGTTTGATCGATATGCGACACTGAGGATGTTGCCATGCCCGCTGCGTTGCTCATCCTCTCTTGCGGCGGCAGCGACGATCTGGAGACCAGAGCGTCATTAGAAAACAGAAAAAAGAGTCCGTACCTCGCACCTCAACCCTGCGAAGCATGTGCAACGGAGTTCTTGGGCTGTTAGCACCACTCTCAACGCTGCAACTTCCCTCAAATCCAGCGCCTTCGGCAACAGCCGTAACCGCCGCGTTGAAATCGCCGTAGGGATAGGCAAAGGTCTGAATAGGCACATTAAGCATTTTCTCCAGATCTTGTTTTGATCCGTAAATCTCCTCTCGGATTTCCAGGTCGCCCAGGGTGCTCAGGTGAGGATGAGTTCGAGTGTGGGCACCGAAACGAATCCCTTCCTTGAACATCTCCTTCACCTGGGCGAGCGACAACAGAGGACGACCGGTCAAGGTGCTGCCTTCATCCCAGTGATTGTCTTGTCCGAGCTTCTGGCTCACCAGGAAAATGGTGGCTGGGAACTTATGATGGCGCAGGATTGGGAATGCCCGAGTATAGTTGTCCTCGTATCCATCATCGATTGTGATGACTACCGATGGCGCCGGCGGAAGGCGTCCTTCCCGCCTATAGGAGAGAAACTCCTCGAGGCCGAGTACATTGTAACCGAGCCGGCTGAGCCACGCCATTTGGCGAGCAAATCGTTGAGCAGGAAGAATGAAGCGGCTAGGCGGCTCTTCTCTGCCACCAAAAGCATGGTACATCAGAATCAAGGTATTATGTGTCAGTCGTCTCCAGGTTTCTTTGTTTGAAAGCGCTTTTCGTACTCCTCTCCAGTAGGAGTAATCATAGAGAAACTGCAACCTCGAAGTCCAAGAAGGGTGGGGACAAAACGAACCGGCTCGAGCGATCCACTGCGGCGGGATGTTCCAGGACAGTAATACGCGACGCAGGAGACGCTCCCTCGGCTTTGCTTCGTTAAAAGACCCCAGCAACTGGGGAAGCGTTTCGGGGTAACGGCGCCAGAGGCGGACACATGAAAAGCCGGCACGTTCGGCATCGAGAGTAAGCTCCCTGAAGGTTTTCTGTTCTTCTTGAACACTGACGGCGGCCGCTGCATAGACGAGTGGCAGGTTCAGTTGGAAAAGGCGATACCCTAGTTCGATATCGTAGCTTCGAGGAAGGTCAAGAGCAAATCCACCGATCCTCAGGACCGCCGCTCGTGGCACCGACAAATTGCCGCTGTAACAGTCTGTCCATGACGGAGGCTCCTTTTGCCGATTTAGCCGCTCGTAGTGGCTACGCCAACGCTCAGCGACACAACGCACAAACCAATCAGACCGGGGTGGCAGTTTGAGACGAATTTGACCTATGACGACTGCCTCCTGTTGCTGGTTTTGGACGCGCAGATGTTCAGCAATCAGACGAGGATCCGCCAACATATCGTCGTCCAGGAATAGCAGATAACGACCACGTGCCTGTTTTACGCCTAAGTTGAGTGCCGCAGGTTGTCCCTTGTTCGACTGGCACAAGACCCGGAGTTGGTACGGGAATCTGGACTGAGCGAGTACCTCCCTGGTGTGATCCGTTGATCCATCTACAACCACGATGACCTCAAAATCACCAGCGGGCTGTGTTTGGGCCGACAGTGCCTGGAGACACACTTTCAAAAGTGAGGCTCGGTTGAAGGTGGGGATCACAAGGCTGATCGGGACACTGTCGGGGATCCCAATCCTCGGATCGACTAAATTGTCTGGCGGGTCAAGTCGAATGACGGGTTTGCTACTCCTTCCTACACAGAACAATCGCTTAGCTGTTGGGCAGACACATCCAGAGAACGTTCACCCTCGAACGATGGGAATCCGCCGTACACCCTACGCTATCTCTGGCCAGTCCTGTACTTCGAGCCCTGCTCGCCGCGGATTGGGCCAATGACACAGCCTTCTCGGTCGGCTCGCTCACTTAAATCAGCCTCAGGGTCATCACTCTGGTCGATAGTGAAGGTCTCAGCTGCGTACCGTAAGAGTTTAGAAAGGACTTCATGGTATCGACGAGCAGAGCAAGTCGGTTTCGCGACGAGACTATCAAAGAAGCGCCTGTCAACCCGCTTGTAGCTAGTGGGAATCATAGCTGACTAGAAGCCTGGACGGGGCCCGGAGCCTTGACCGCGCGAACGGCGATAATGACTGGAAAATAATCATCGCAAGCTTCGAGTTCGTGAACTGAAAGTTCCTGGTAGGCCAGGCCAGCCAGAAAGGCAATGGAGGCTAGCACATTGCCGTACGATCTGCATGTCACCCATTTCCCAAATGCTTCTTCGATGAGACGTTGGCACGAGGCTACGGTGAAGCGCCAATAATCACTTTGCAGCGCGCAATCGTGCACAATTCGGCTAACCGATGGCACGGTCAAAAGAAGGACACCCCCTGGGCGAAGAATCCTGTGAGCGTGGAAAATAGCAGCGCGAACATCGTAAATCAACTGCAGAGTCTGGGTCAGGATAAAACAGTCATAGACGTTCGACGGAATACTGTGAGCTTGGGACAAGTCGGCCACAACGTTTGCACGAGAATTGGTGGTGTCGATGTCCAGGATGTCGCTCACCTCGACGCCAACCCCAAAGCGTTCCGCATAGCAGCGATCCTTAACCTCCAGGACTCGGCCATGGATATCCTGTCTGTAATCCTCCAGAAAGCCTTCAATGTAATACCGATCCACCGCTGTGCCGCGATCAAACCCCCAGTCGTCACTGAGCGGTTTGGTGGTGCGGAGTGTTCCCAACCAGGCGGGCCGACAGAGGCGTCTCAATCTCTTTTTTAATGCCGTTCTTTGTTCTTTTGATATCCGGCAGATCATCGTTTCCAGAGTTTTCCGGCCAGACCGCTTCATAGCCGAATCAATCGAGTATGTGGAGTCCTACGGAAATTTGTTCTCGTCTCCAAGCCACAAAGTAGAGGCGCATACGACCGTTGTCCCCCTGGCCACGTCGAAGAAGGCACGGAGAGTATTTTTCCATGGTGGGATATCGAGGGCGCAGAGTTTGTCAGTTAATGGTCACTTCGAAATTTCCTAAGACCGTGCACTAGTCCCAGCAATGTGCCCTTCAAAGTGAGTGCCCTCTGGGGAACTTCTGAATTCTGCTGCTGTACCATCGCCAACACGAGCCTCTTACCGTGCCAAGCGAACCACTGGCCAAGGATCCAGAGCGCATAGGGGTCTCCGTGACGTAACCATTTCCCACAGAAACTCCCAATACCATAGCTATAGCTGGCCCACGCCTCCAGCCGTCGCGATTGGGTTTGTCGCTCATGATAGACAATGGCGTTTGGATTATACTGGATGGTCGCTCCAGCTCGCAGAAGTTTGTAGATGAGGTCCATGTCCTCAGCGGCCCGTCCGGGCGAGCCGGGACCGAGTCGCTCGTCGTAATTAGCAACGCGCTGCCACCAATCACGCGCCACGGCGAAGTTTCCTCCGGTTCCTACGACCCACGGCGCGACCTTTCCACTAAATTCCACCGGAATCTGACTTGTGCGCAATGAAACAGCAAAAGAATTGGGCGTTGCCGCTCCCAAGGGCAGGACCCGGCCCCCCATCGCAGTCGGCGGATCAGGCCCATTGAAGACTTGGTCTATGGCTGAAATCCAGGTTTGGTCCACAACACAATCATCGTCTGTAACGGCCACGACAGAAAACCTCGCATGGGAAAAAGCCAGATTGCGAGAAGCTGAAACTCCACGGACCTGTTGACGCAGATAGACAATCGAACTCTTGTCTGGGGCAGCCCGCTGCCAGTCCGATATGTTTTGCTCGACTGCCCTTCTAGTCAACTCGTCCTGACTTTGATCAACAACAATTACCTCCGCAGGCAACACCTTCCCGGCCAGAAGCGAGTTCAGGCACCGGCTGATTTTGTCGGGCCGATTGAGAGTCGCAATGGCCACGCTTAGACAGGCAACCGGCTTTTCTGTCTGCGAACGTTCCTGATATGACAAAGGACGTGGGCTCCAATCTTCGGTCACACTCTTGTGAAGGGGAATTCGCAAGCTCCCCCTTGGCAGGCTTTTGAAAGATAAGTCAAATTTTAGCGGGCTCTTCACCTCAGGAGTCAGCCGCTATTCTAGCTTTGGTCGAATCCCACCAAAGAGGGATCGAGAAAAGCGTCCTTTCGCTAGAGAGATGAGGAGAATTGCTTCAAGCGAGCGGCATACCGTTGCCATATTTGATCCATCGCATCGGCACAAACCTCTTCAGCTGTCCGAGTCGTGTCCACTAACTCCACTTGAGGGAGCCAATCCTGCAGAGCCAGAAAGTGCTGTCGCCAATCTTCCAGCATGTCTGGAGTGTATTCGCGCTTGCGCTCATACATCACTTGGCCGGGCGCGTTCAACACGAGGACCAAGTCGGGTCCAGGACAGGTATGGCCGTCTATCCAGCGAGTAGCCCGCCGATACCAATTGAGGCGCTCTGGGTGCGGCGTCATCGCATCGTAAATGTATCGGTCAAAGACGACCAATCGGCCACGCACCTGATGATATAGGCCTCGCAGGTATCGCGACCACAGGACGCCGATACGCCCCAACTGGACCAGCCCTGGTAAGAGGAGAAAATCGATATACGGTAAGGCCCCTCCGGTCAATCCCATGTAGACCAAGCGAACGGGGAAAACGCTAGAAGCTTTGAGACCATCTGCGAGTGTTGATTTACCCGCGCCATCCGGACCAAGAAGGGCCACGCTCAAACCTCGTCGCTGCCACCACCGTAACGAAAGCAAATCGGCGAGCGCCCTCTGCCCGCGGCGAAACACTCGCTGCACACCGACGGACGGACGTGGAATAACCTTAGCTTTGAGAGCAGGTGCTAAGGTCTCCAAGGCTTCCCAAGCCCCAGTGCTAGCGCAGTGCACAATCTGAGCCGGCGTCCAACCAGGCGGACAGGCGGTCTCGACGATTCGCCCTAAAGGGCCATCGACTTTCGCGTAGGCCGCAATAGCTTGCAGGCTTTCTTCATGGCGCAGTTGAATGGCGTCCTTATCCAAAAGAACATGCAGCAGCAAGGCCCAGAATGCGTCATCCGGGCCAAGTATGGCTAGTGGCCCTTTCCAGTGGCGGCGATTGAGACAACCAGCCTCCGCCTTGGTCTTCCATTGGTACCCAGGCCCGAAAGACAACTCTGTCGTACAGTGCAGCCAAAGCCATTGTGCTGTGGGTCGGTGGTAGCAAAGCCAGTGGGAGCTGCGGCCTCTTAGTGGAATTCTCACGAACTTTCGCGCAAGAAGCAGTGGCGGCACTCGGGCGAAATCCGCAGGGTTGATCAGCAGATCGATGTCGCTTTCTGGGGCACACAAATTTGAAGGGAGGCGCAGACAGCACCACGTCACGTCCGCTTGCTCAAAATCCGCGAACACGTCCGCCAGGACTGAATGTAGCTTCAAACCAGCATCGGTTAGCCAATGCCCTTGGCTCCGAGTCTGGGCGTGTGAATCAGAATGGGGACGTCGTGCTCGCATAAGGCTTACTGGTGCTTTTCGGCAACAAAGCGGACGGCTGTTACGGCCACGAGGGCAAAACAAAGAGGAACGAAGTTATTGAAATCTCTCTAGTTTCTGCGTAGTTTGCAAGCATTTCGTGGACAAATTTCTTCAACGCCTTCCTTCGGCTGGAGAAAAAACAGCTCGGGAGGAGATTTAGGGGTGAGTGGCGTAGGAGCCTGGGTTCGGGATGTGGGGTTCGGTCCCTCCTTGGCGCCATAGACTGAGCCCCGCAGGCACTTCGTTTTAAGAGTCGAGACCATAAGCTCGGAAGTCGAAATTGAAGCCGCCGCCCTGGCGACCTTTACATGCGGTGCCTGCGATTGGATTGAGCTCCTTCTCTTTCTCCAGGTGTTATTTCTTGATGCGGTGTCTGGTGCACGAAGGCATACTTGGAAATCAGCTCATTATACAACCGCTCATAGGCTCCGATCGATCCCTCCCAGTCGAGATTTTCCAGTGCCCATTGCCGGGCGCGGTGAGCCATGAGGCGTCGCTGATCCGAATGCTCTAGCAGCCTGCAGATTGCGTTCTGAAAATCCTCATCAGCATCAACGATCGCAGCATGCATTCCACTTTCAATGTCCAGACCTTCTACGGCAAGCGGAGAGGCGACTAGTGCCTTGCCTGCCGCAAGGGCTTCAAGAACCTTCACGCGCATCCCTCCTCCCAGTCGCAGTGGAACTACCACTACGGCTGCCTGATCCAGGAAGGGAGCAATTTCCGGAACCAACCCCGTCACGAAGATGCCAGCGCCAGAAAGTCTGCAGATCTCTGGTGGCGGCTGGTCCCCCACTAGGTACAAGGATGTGTCCGGGAACTTTTTTCGCACGGCTGGAAAGATCCGTTGTCCAAGCCGTAAGGCAGCGTCCACATTGGGTGGATGAATGAAATTGCCTACAAAAAGCACACTCGGCGGCGAGGAACCCATCGGGTTGGCTTCGCGGGCAGAAACACAGGTGGCGATAGGGATGCGGACAATAGGCACTGAATAGGCGGATCGATTAAGCACGCGTCGGTCGCGCTCGGTGAAAACAACAAGAGTCTCAACGTGTCGGGTGAGAGATCGTTCAAACCTTTGCCACGCCAAAGCGTCAAGAAAACGAACTACGCGGCCCACACCGTTTCCAGAATTTTTCAATTGCTGAGCTGCTTGAGCTGCGGGTTCGTGCATTGTAAGGATGCGTGGTCGAAGACAGCCATTGAGACAGGAAGCATACTGTCCCATAGTGGGATACTCTATCTGCACCACATCAGGCTGCCAATCGTGAAGCAACCGGCAGAGTTCGCTTCTGTAGGCTCCGACTGCGTGGCTAGTTACACTGGTTGGTCTTCCGAGGAAAAGTCCTCCAGCTTGGCGCCCACGCCGAAACCAGCGCCCAGTGAAGGAATCAACTGTTCCGGACCGTTTGATTTCGCAAGTCAGCGCACATCGATTCCGAAGATCGTCGTCGATTGGCGGCTCGCCCCCGGTGCGCAAGCAAAGCAAACCAACGTGATGGCGGTCGCACATTTTTTGCAAGAGTTGAGCGAGGACCCGAGCGCCGCCATGAGCAGCATCCAAGCGAGGCGGGAAGGGAAGAAGAAACAACAACTTTAATTGTCGAAGCAACGTGTCCTCCCCAGGCGCAACTATTCTTCACGGAAGAAGGTCTCGCGATTAGCGACCACCTTCTGCAAGATGCCTAAGAATGGCTTCCCCTGAGGTTCTTCGTGTCCTACCTGCTCGTTGTCGGCGTGGTGGAGCCAGCAGACATGGAAACACAGTAGTGATAGGTC
>Ga0075423_10002688_pt1 | contig 16231 bp, 19 predicted proteins | sample SoiMethybrSBSTD2_FD_80114 | JGI IMG/M metagenome (GOLD analysis project Ga0075423, IMG submission 80114) | Bulk soil microbial communities from a Populus tree surrounding site in Tennessee, USA - Soil MetaG P. TD hybrid SBSTD2 | ecosystem: Environmental > Terrestrial > Soil > Tree plantation...
CGTTGATGATGAAGGTGCCGTGGTCGGTCATCATGGGGAAGTCCCCCATGAAGACCTCCTGCTCCTTGATCTCCCCCGTCACCTTGTTGACGAAGGTCGCCTCAACGAACAGCGGCCGCGAGAAGGTGATGTCCTTGTCCCGGCATTCGGCCTCGGTGAACTTCTGATCGCGGAACTCATGACGGCCGAAGTACAGCTGGAACTGCTCGGTGAAGTCCTCGATAGGACTGACCTCTTCGAGAACCTCCTTGATCCCTTCATCCAGGAGCCAATGGAACGACTCCCTTTGGATGGCAACGAGGTCGGGAAGGGGAAGCACCTCGTCGAGCTTGGCGAAACTGACACGGTCCCGAGTCGGAACGAGCTGGTCAGGCAAATCTAGATCCCTCCCAGGAAGCTCTGGTGCGCACAGCAATCAGGCGCGGTGGACGGCACGGCAAACGAGCAGTGTACGCACGGCGACGGCGTGCGTCAACCACGCCAGCCGGGCCCCCGGCTGGGACTGGCGCGCACGGTACGCCTTTCGGCGCCGATGGTCAACCCATCCGAAGGCGGATCCGTGCCGCTGCCTGCGAAGATGCCGGGGCCGGTCGGGTCCGCGCGGCTACCCGACGCGGACGACGGAGTCGTCCATCGCGGTGGAACCGACGGCGCCCCTCGACCGGATCATGTCGGCGAAGGCGACCCCGAGCTGCCTGGCTTCGTCCTTCGAGACGATCGTCACGCCGCGCTCACCGAGGACGTTGAAGAACTCCTCCATCGCCGCCCGCTCGTCACCGAGCAACGACGCCTCGGAGACGTTGAGGGCCCGCGCGAGCCGGTTCAGCGTCTGGATCGACGGCTCGACGTGACCGTTCTCGTAACGCGACAGTCTCGCTTTGGGGATGCCGGACAGCTCTTCGAGCTCCGATTGGGAGAGCCCCGCCGAGAGTCGAGCTTCGCGGAGCCGCGTGCCGAAGTGACGCCCCTGTTCCATGTCATTGCCCCCCGTCGCTCGCTGGGCTGCCCGCCGGGACGCTAGCACACGCGCTTCCGGCATGTCGAACTTCGGTGCGCCGCAGGGGTTCCGGGGGGGCGGCGGGCCCCCAGGGCCCGCCGTCCCCCTCCCCGAGTCACTTGACCTCGACGGTCGCGCCGACGGCCTCGAGCTGCTCCTTCGCCTTGTCGGCCTGCTCCTTCGCGACCTTCTCGAGGACCGGCTTGGGAGCGCTGTCGACGAGGTCCTTCGCCTCCTTGAGCCCGAGGCTCGTGAGCGCGCGCACCTCCTTGATGACCTGGATCTTCTGGTCTCCCGCCGCCGAGAGGATGACGTCGAACTCGGTCTGCTCCTCCGCCTCCTCGCCGGACGCGGCACCCGGTGCTGTGGCGATCATCGCGGGGGCCGCAGCGGCGGCCTTGACGTCGAACGCCTCCTCGAAGGCCTTGATGAACTCCGATAGCTCCAGGAGGTTCATGTCCTTGAACTGGTCGAGGAGCTGGTCGGTGCTGAGCTTCGCCATGTCCTATCCCTTCCCATCTTGTCCTTCTTGGGGTGCTTCGTCCTGTCCTGCTTCTGACGCCGTGTCGGGCGCCGCTTCGGTTGCCTCGGCGTCCGCGCCCTCCGCCTGCGGGGCCTCGGTGGCCTCCGCCGCGGTGTCGTCGGTCGCCGACGCTGACGCCTGGTCCGCGTCCGGGGTCACGTCCTCGCTCGCCGGAGCCGCCTCGCCGGGCAGCCGCTCCTGGAAGGCCTCGAGCAACGAGAGGAACCGCGAGGGGACCGACACGAACATCGAGGCGGCCCGACTCATCTCGCCCTTCAGCAGGCCCGCGATCTTCGACAGCATCACGTCGCGGCTCTCGAGGTCGGCGAGGCGGTTCGCGTCGTCCGCGGACAGGACCTGACCGTCCATGAATCCGCCCTTGAGCACGAGGCTGGGGAACTGCTTGGCCACCGACTTGATCTGCTTCGCCGCCGTGACCGCGTCACCCCCGACGAACGCGACCGCGGAGGGCCCCGTCAGCAGGTCCGCGATCTCGAGCCCCGCCTCGGCAGCGGCTCGCTGCATCAACGTGTTCTTCACCACCGCGAAGCTGGCGTCGGCGTCACGGAGGGACCGCCGGAGCGTGGTGATCTCCGAGACCGTCAGGCCGCGGTATTCCGTGAGCAGCAGCGCGTTCGAACCCTCGATCTGTCGCTTGAGCTCGGCGACCCGTTCGAGCTTCTCCGTTCTCGGCATCGCGCCTCCCGTTCATGAAAAGAGCGTCCCCGCAGACAGCGGAGACGCGAGGAGGCGAGCCGACGTTTCGCTGCCTCGGCAGGTACCCGGGTCCCGGGATTGTGCGGCGCCCCTGCTGTCTACGGCGCAGGAAGGATACGGACCGCCGGGCGCCCGCGGCAACGCTGGGCCGGCCCGTCGCCGGTCGCAGGCCTAAAGACCGACCACGGCTCGGTCGAAAGCCTCAACAGCAACCGTACGACCTGCGGTTCTCGGCCCGTGCGCCCTCGACGCTCCGGGCCTCAGAGCCATGGACGAGGTGACCGAAGCGTGCCGAACGAGATGGATGAGATCGTGGCGGAGTTCCTGGCCGAGAGCCTGGAGAGCCTCGACCGGCTGGATCGCGACCTCCTGGCGCTCGAGCGCGACCCCGGCTCGCGGGAGGTGCTGGCGTCGATCTTCCGAACGATGCACACGATCAAGGGGACCTGTGGGTTCCTCGGGTTCGGTCGCCTGGAGCGGGTCGCCCACGCCGCCGAGAACCTGCTCTCCGGCATGCGGGACGGCTCACGGTCGATGACCCCCGAGATCGCCGGAACGCTGCTTCGCACCGGAGACTCCCTCCGGTCGATGCTCGATCGGATCGCCACGACCGGAGCCGACGGCGACGACGAGCACGACGACCTCGTGGACGAGCTCGCCCGGCTGCGGGCGAGCCCCGCGAGTGAGCGGCGTGCGACGCCGGCGGCCACCGAGGCCCGACCCGCCGAACATCGTCCCGCCGCCGCCGACACGACGGTCCGAGTCGATATCGCCCTCCTCGACCGGCTGATGACCGTCGTCGGCGAGCTGGTGCTCGCGCGGAACCACCTCGTCCAGCTTTCGGATGAGCGCGACGACGCGTCGCTCGCGCCCGCGTCGCAGGCGATCGATCGCATCACCGCGGAGCTGCAGGAAGGCGTGATGAAGACACGTCTGCAGCCGATCCGCTCGGCATGGGCCCCGATCCCCCGCGTCGTGCGCGACCTCGCAGCCGCCCTAGGCAAGCGGGCGCGCATCGAGACGGAGGGCGAAGACACGGAGCTGGATCGCTCGATCATCGAGGCGATCCGGGACCCGCTCGCGCACCTCGTTCGGAACGCGATCGATCACGGGATCGAGCCGCCGGAGGAACGACTCGCCTCCGGCAAGCCCGAGGAAGGCGTGGTCCGGGTCCGCGCGTATCACGAGGGCGGCCAGGTCACGATCGAGGTGAGCGACGACGGCCGCGGCCTCGATCGCGAGGCGATCCGTGCGAAGGCGATCGAGCAAGGGGTCGTCTCCGCCGATCAGGCGGGGCGCCTGACGGACCGGCAGGTGGTCGATCTCGTGTTCGTGCCGGGGTTCAGCACCGCCGAAGAGGTGACGACCGTGTCGGGGCGCGGCGTCGGGATGGACGTCGTCCGGACGAACGTCGAGCGGATCGGCGGGAGCGTCGACGTCGCGCCGGCGACGGGAGCGGGGACGACCTTCAAGATCCGGATCCCGTTGACCCTCGCGATCGTGCCGGCGTTGATCGTGACGACCGAGGGGCAGCGGTTCGCGATCCCGCAAGCCAACGTCGTCGAGCTCGTCGCGATCGGCGAGGGTGAGCTCAGCGCGGTCCGCGACGCCGTCGTATATCGGCTGCGGGATCGTCTCGTCCCGGTCGTTTCCCTCGCTGCGACGTTCGGATCGGACGCGGAGGCTCCATCCGCGGGCTCCCTCGTGGTCGTCCGGGCCGACGACCGGACGTTCGGGGTGCTCGTGGACGGGCTGAGCGATTCGGTCGAGATCGTCGTGAAGCCGCTCGGCCCGCACCTGAGCGGGCTCGACGTGTTCGCGGGCGCAACGATCCTCGGGGACGGGAGCGTCGCAGCGATCGTCGACGTCGTGGGGCTCGCGGGGCACGTCGGGATCGGGCAGGCCCATCGGCCGCGCGTGGACACCATCGACCAGACCGCGACGCGACGCGACGGCTCGGCCCTGCTGCTGTTCGCGGACCGGTCCGGCGCTCGGATGGCCGTCCCGCTCGACGACGTCGAGCGTCTGGAGGCGTTCCCACGTGCGTCGATCGACCGATCCGGACTCGCGGACGCCGTCCGGTACGGGGACCGGATCCTCCGACTCACGTCTGTGGACGAGCTCCTCGTGGATCGGCGGCGCGACGTCCGCTACACGGACGATGACGTCCCCGACGACCTCCAGGTGCTCGTGCACCGCGACGGCGACACCCTGCTGGGGGTCGTCGTCGGCCGCATCATCGACGTCGTCGACCGGCCGCTCGAGCTCGAACCGGGGAGCCGGCCCGGCGTCCGCGGAACGATCGTGGTGGACGGACGCCTGACGGAGGTCCTCGACCTACCCGCGTTGATCGCGAGCGCGGCGGCATCGGTGGGGCGGAGCGAGGGGATGGCCTCATGAAGCGCCTCGCCACCTTCACGATCGACGGGGAGGCCTTCGGCGTCGACGTCGGTCGGGTCCGCGAGGTCGTCCGGCCGCTCGAAGTCACGCCGATCCCGCTGGCGCCGTCCGGGGTGGCCGGCCTCATCAACCTCCGCGGCGAGATCGTGACGGCCCTCGACCTGCGTGTCCGCCTCGGTGTGGATGCGAGAGCCGGCCGAGCCGCGATGAACATGATCATGACGACCGAGCACGGGCCGGTCAGCCTCCTGATCGACGAGGCCGGCGACGTCGTGGAGGTCGACGCGACGACGTTCGAACCCGCGCCGACGACCCTCACCGGTCCCGCACGCGACCTGATCCTCGGGACCTATCCCTTCGGCGACCGGCTCCTCGTGGAGCTCGACGTCGCCCGCACGATCGACGACACGAGCCCCTCGGGGACCGATGTGGAGGTGGAGCAGCGATGAGGTTCGGGCGCACGAAGGACCGGCACCAGGATCACCGCACCGGAGGTCGGACGCCCGAGTCCAAGCGGGCGCCGCGGTTCCGATGGACGATCGGCCGGAAGGTCGCGGCGCTCGGACTCGGTGGGCTGTGCGTCGCGTTGGCGGCGATGTTGATCCAGCGCGCGGCGATCGGTTCGCTCGCGGACGCGAGCGAACGGACCGCGACGACGGCGGCAGCCGTCCGAGCGGGGATGCAGGCGACCGCGAAGCTCGACGCGCTCCGTGGCGACGTCTACCTCGGGATGATCGCTCGCGACCCCGGCGAGGCGAGGGCCGCGCTGATGACCCTCCAGCAGGACGGTCGGGGCCTGCTGACGAGCCTGACCGAGGCTCGTCAGGAGCTCGATCGGGACGCAACGCTCGTTCCGCGCCTCGACATCGTGCGGTCCCAGGCGAACAGGTTCGTCGAGGAGGCGGGGACGCTCGGGGCGCTCGCCGTCGACGATCGGTCCAAAGCGATCGCCCGGCAGGCATCCTTCGAGCAATCGGCGTCCGACCTGGAGGGTTCGCTCGGCGACCTCACCGACGTGATGCAGACGGAGGCCGTCTCGGCGGCGGCGGACGCCAACGTCGAGGCGAACCGCGTTCGTTCGATGCAGATCTGGTTCACGGCAGCCGTGTTCGCCGGTCTGTTCTACGCGGCTCGTCTCGTGTCCCAGAGCATCACGCGCCCGCTCGGCGCGCTGGTCGTCGGGCTCGATTCCCTCGCGGAGGCCGACTTGACGGCCGAAGTGGGCGTGAAGGGCGACGACGAGGTCGCGCGACTCGGCCGATCGTTCAATCGAGCGGTCGACGATCTGTCGACCGTCGTCCGCAGGATCCGCGAATCGGCGTGGACCCTCGCGTCGTCAGCCGAGGAGCTATCCGCGACGAGCACGCAGATGGGCGCGTCGGCCGAGGAGACCTCGGCGCAGGCGCACGCCGTCTCGAGCGCGGCAGAGCAGGTCTCGGCGAACGTGAACACGGTCGCCGCATCGGCTGAGGAGATGTCGGCGTCGATCCACGAGATCGCCGCCTCGGCCCACGAGGCCGCGGCGGTCGCCGGCCAGGCCGTGGAAACGGCGAGCGCCACGAACGAAACGGTCCGTCAGCTCGGGGACTCGTCTGCGGAGATCGGGTTGGTGATCAAGGTGATCACGGCGATCGCGGAGCAGACGAACCTGCTGGCCCTGAACGCGACGATCGAGGCCGCGAGGGCCGGCGAGGCCGGCAAGGGCTTCGCCGTGGTCGCGAACGAGGTCAAGGAGCTGGCGAAGGAGACGTCGGCTGCCACCGAGGAGATCGGTCAGAAGATCGAGGCGATCCAAGGCGATGCCCGTGCCGCGATGACGGCGATCGACGCGATCACCGAGGTCATCGGGCGGATCAACGACATCCAGGGCACGATCGCGTCGGCGGTGGAGCAGCAGACGGCGACGACGAACGAGATCACCCGTCACGTCACGGAGGCCGCCGGGGGTGCGGGCGAGATCGCGGCGAACGTGACCGGCGTCGCGCAGGCGGCGCAGGACACGTCGTCCGGAGCGTCGTCGGTGCAGGCCTCGGCCCAGGACCTCGCGCGGCTCGCCGAGGAACTCAACCTCACGGTGTCCCGCTTCATCGTCGAGGGAGCGGCCCGCCTTCGGCGGGTCCCGGCCGTGCCGACGAACGACGTGAACCGGGAGGCGGCAGCCCTGGTCGGGACGGCGACCGGAACCGGGAACGGACGGATGGCATGACGAAGGAAGCGACCACGGACCGGATGGAGGACACGATGCGAGCACTGGTGATCGACGACTCACGGGCGATGCGGATGTTGCTGAAACGCGAGCTCGTGGCACTGGGGTTCGAGGTTTCCGAGGCCGGCGACGGCAACGAGGCGCTCGCTCGGCTCGCCGAGCTGGGGCCGGTCGACGTCGTCCTCGTCGATTGGACGATGCCGGGGATGGACGGCATGACCTTCGTCCACCAGATCCGGTCGGACGCGGCCTACGAGGAGATGCGCGTGGTGATGATCACGTCGGAGAGCGATCCGGCGCAGATCTTCCACGCCCTGATGGCGGGCGTCGACGAGTACGCCACGAAGCCGATCACGCGCGAGGCGCTCTCCGAGAAGCTCGGGCTCGTCGGACTGGTCGAACAGGACTGATGGCCCGCCCCCGCGTCCTGGTCGTCGACGACTCGGTCGTCGCGCGTCGCCTCGTGTCGAAGGCGATCACCGCCGACGAGACGGTCGACGTGATCGGGACGGCCGCCGACGGCCGCATCGCGGTCGCGCAGATCGAGCGGTTGCGCCCGGACGCGGTCACGCTCGACCTCGACATGCCCGTGATGGACGGGCTCGAGACCGTCGAAGCGATCCGGGAGCGGTGGCCCCAGCTGCCCGTGATCATGGTCAGCACCTACACCGTCCGAGGTGCACAGGTGACGCTCGACGCGCTGGCGCTCGGCGCGAACGACTACGTCGTGAAGCCGAGCGGGAGCGCGAGCCCGACCGACGCGATCGCGCGGCTCCACGAAGAGCTCGTCCCGCGGATCCTCGCGCTGTGCCCGCACACCTCGTCCGACCTCGCGGTGACCGAGGCGATCGCGATCGCGCCGCGCGCGCCCGCGGCGCGCGTTGACGCGATCGCGATCGCCGTGTCGACCGGCGGGCCGACCGCGCTCGGGTCGCTGCTCGCCGAGCTCCCAGCGACCCTCCCCGTCCCCATCGTGATCGTCCAGCACATGCCGCCCATGTTCACGCGCGTCCTCGCGGAGCGGCTCGACCGGACGTCCTCGATCCGGGTCCTCGAGGCCGCCGACGGGCACCGGCTCGAGCCCGGCACGGTCCGGATCGCCCCGGGCGACCGGCACATGCTCGTGGAGCGGGTGGGCGACGTCGTCCGCGTCCACACGACGACGGACCCCCCGGAGAACTCCTGCCGCCCCTCGGCCGATCCGCTGTTCCGTTCGGTCGCGGAGACCTACGGCCGCAACGCGCTCGGCATCGTGATGACGGGGATGGGCAGCGACGGACTCCGCGGCTCGCGGCGGCTCGTCGAGGAAGGCTCGCGCGTGATCGTGCAGGACGAGGCGTCGAGCGTCGTCTGGGGGATGCCGGGCTTCGTCGTGCGCGAGGGCCTCGCCGACGCCGTCGTCCCCCTTCAGGATCTGGGTCGCGAGATCGGGGCTCGCGTCGCGGCGGGACGCATCGGTGCGGCGAGCCCGAGGCCGGTCGGGGTGGCACCGTGATGCTCGCCGAGCAGGACTTCGTGTACACCCGCGATCTCGTCCGGGACCGCACGGCGATCGTGCTCGAGCCCGGCAAGGAATACCTGGCCGAGACGCGGCTCGATCCCGTCGCGCGCCGCGCCGGGCTGGGGTCCGTCTCCGAGCTCGTCGCGACGCTCCGCGAGGACGACGACCCGCACCTGCGTGAGCAGGTCGTCGACGCCCTCACCACGAACGAGACCTCCTTCTTCCGCGACGTCTATCCCTTCGAGAGCATGCGGACCCACGTGTTGCCCGACCTGATCGAGCGCAAGCGCCTGTCCCGCTCGCTGTTCATCTGGTCGGCGGGATGCTCGAGCGGCCAGGAGCCGTACAGCGTCGCGATGCTGATCCGTGAAGAGTTCCCGGAGCTCGACGACTGGCAGGTGTCGATCCTTGGGACGGACGTCTCGGCGGCGATGCTCGAGCGGGCACGCGCCGGCCGCTACGGCCAGCTCGAGGTCAACCGCGGGCTCCCGGCGCACCTGCTCGTGAAGTACTTCCGCCGCACGGGCCTGGGCTGGCAGATCGAGGACTCGATCCGGTCGATGGTCCGCTTCCGGCACCAGAACCTGGTCGGCGCGTGGCCGTCGCTGCCGCCGATGGACCTCGTGCTCATGCGCAACGTGATGATCTACTTCGACCTCGCGGCGAAGCAGCAGATCCTCGCATGCGTGCGCGACGTGCTCGCGCCCCACGGATACCTCTTGCTCGGCGCGTCCGAGACGACCCTGCACCTCGACGACGCGTTCCGGCGGCACGCGGTCGGTCCGACCGGCTGGTACCGGAAGAAGCGCCAGATCCCCGAGCGCGCGGACCGCGTGCTCGGAGCCAACATCCGCGAAGCGTAGAAGGAGGAAGGCGATGGAGTTCAGCAAGGAGGACCTCGGTCAGATCGTGACCGACATCTGGAGCTCGATGCTCGGGTTCCCCGTCCAGCCTCGTGGGGAACCCGTCGTCGTGAACGGCACGCGACACCTGTCGGCGTCCGTCCAGATCTCCGGCGGCTGGGACGGCACCGTCCTGGTGAGCTGCGCGGAGGAGCTGGCACGGAAGGTCGCCGCCTCGATGTTCGACGCCGCCGAGGACGCGACGTCGGACGACGAGATCCGCGACGCCTTGGGCGAGGTCGCGAACATGACGGCCGGCAACGTGAAGGCGCTCGTGGAGAGCTACTGCCGCTTGTCGCTGCCGATGGTGGCGGAGGGTCGCGAGCTCGCGATCAGCATCCCGGGCAGCCGAGTGATCGCCGAGGCGTCCTTCGACTGCGCGGACGCACCTCTCACCGTCGAGGTCTACGAGAAGGCGTGACCCGGGACCCTCGCCCCGGTCACGCCGACGCGGCGACCACGTCGGTCCCGCGCGGCTTCGTCGGATCGATGCGCACGCCCGGACCCATCGTCGAGGAGACGACGAGCGACCGGATGTACCTGCCCTTCGCGGACGACGGCTTCGCCTTCAGCACCTCGTCGACGACCGCGAGGTAGTTCTCGAGGAGCGCTCGCTCCTCGAACGACTTCTTGCCGATCACCAGGTGGACGTTACCGGTCCGGTCGGCGCGGTACTCGATCTTGCCGCCCTTGATGTCGGCGACCGCTTTCTCGACGTCGTTCGTCACGGTGCCGGTCTTCGGGTTGGGCATGAGACCGCGCGGTCCGAGCACCCGTCCGGCCTTCCCGACGGACGCCATCATGTCCGGCGTCGCGATCGCCGCATCGAAGTCGATCGTGCCCTTCAACACGTCCTCGACGAGCTCGTCCGCGCCGACGAGATCGGCGCCCGCGTCGCGAGCCTCTCTCGCCTTCTCTCCTTGGGCGAACACGGCGACCCGCACCGAGCGTCCCGTCCCGTTCGGCAGGCTCACCGTCCCGCGGATCGTCTGATCCTGCTTCCGCGTGTCGACGCCGAGCCGGAAGGAAACCTCGACCGTCTCGTCGAACTTGGCGCCGGGGAGGGACTTCAGGATCTCGAACGCCTCCGCCGGGGTGTGCTCGCGGGCGTGGTCGAAGGCGGCAGCGCCCTCGCGGTAGCGCTTGCCGCCGGCCTTCATGCCTCCACCTCCACGCCCATGCTTCGAGCCGTCCCGGCGATGATGCGCGCCGCCATCTCCTCGTCGTTCGCGTTGAGGTCGGCCATCTTCTTCTTCGCGATGTCGAGGACCTGGGCGTGCGTGAGCGTGGCCACCTTGTCCCGGTTCGGGACGCCCGAGCCCTTCTCGAGCCCGGCGGCCTGTTTGATCAGTTCGGCGGCCGGGGGCTGCTTCAGGATGAACGAGAACGTGCGGTCTTCGTAGATCGTGAGGACCGCCGGGATCACCTGCCCCGCCATCGACTGCGTCTGTTCGTTGTACTGCTTGCAGAACTCCATGATGTTGACGCCGTGCTGCCCGAGCGCCGTCCCCACCGGGGGGGCCGGCGTCGCCTGGCCGGCGCGGATCTGGAGCGTCACGGTCGCGAGGACCTTCTTCTTGGGTGGCATCTCGTCCTCCTACACCTTCGCGACCTGATCGAACGACAGTTCGACCGGGGTCTCCCGGTCGAAGATGTTGACCAGGACCTTCAGCTTCGCCTGGTCGGGGTTGATCTCGCTGATCGTGCCGTTGAAGTCCGCGAAGGGACCGCTGATGATCCGGACGACGTCGCCCTCCTCGAAGCCCAGGCGGACCTGTGGCTTCGCCTCCTCCTTCTTCACGGCGAGGATCTTCTCGACCTCGCGCTTGGAGAGTGGCGTCGGTTTGGAGCCCGTCCCGGCCGACACGAACCCGGTCACGCCCGGGGTGTTGCGCACGACGTACCACGAGTCGTTGTCGTAGAGCATCTTCACGAGCAGGTACCCCGGGAAGACCTTCTTCTGGACGACCTGCTTCTTCCCCGACTTGATCTCCATCACGTCCTCCATGGGGATGTGGACGCGGAAGATCTTGTCCTCCATCTGCATCGTGTGGATCCGCGACTCGAGGTTCGCCTTGACCTTGTTCTCGTAGCCGGCGTACGTGTGCACGACGTACCAGTCGCCGGGACCGCGGAACGGATCCGACGACGGCGGCTCGGTGGTCTCCGAGACCTCGACCGTCTCCGTCACGTCGACCGTTCCGGTCGCGTCGACCGCGACGACGGCCTCCTCGGCGACGACCTCGGTCGAGCCGCCCGCGTCCGGAACGACCACCAGCTCCTCCACGTCGCCCGCGGCCTCGTCGGCGACCTCGTCGTCGAGCGCGGTGTCGGCGTCGACCGCCGCAGCATCCTCGGCGAGACGCTCGGAGAGCTCGGCGTCTTCCGTCGCTTCGGTCACGAGCTCCGTGATGAGCTCCTCGGCCTGCTCGTCGATCAGCGCAGCGCCGTCCGCGTCGTCCGCGGCGATCGCCTCTGCCTCGGCTCCCTCGGCAGCCTCCGCGATCTGCTCGGCGGCCTCGACCCGGGTCACGGCCTCGGCCTCGAGTTCGTCGGACTGACCGAGCGCGTCGAGCAGCTCTTCGTCGGTCTGGGTGGGGTCGTCGCTCACGATGCGTCCTTCGGTTCGGATGTGCCAGGGGTCGGGCCGGGACGGCCGGCGGGGGCAGCGGGAAGATCCCGGAGCGCCCCGTTCGGCGCGCTCGCGCCCAGCGTCGGGCCAGTATAGGGGGGCGGTCCGAAGCCCGGCAAAGAGGCGGCCGCTAGTCGAGCAGGCTGAAGACCAGCTTGGAGAAGACGTAGTCGACGGCGAAGACGAACGAGGTCAGCACCGTGATCGTGACGAGCACGACGATCGAGTAGCTGATCAGCTCCTTCCGCGTGGGCCAGTCGACCTTCTTGAGCTCCAGCCGGACCTCGCGCAGGAACTGACGGACGCCCGTGCGCTTGCGCTTCTCCTGCTGCGCCGCACGGCGTGTGGTGGTGGGCGGTGCGGCCCGGCGGTCGAGGCCCGCGCCCTTCTGCTGGCGCTCGGCCTTCTCCTGCGCTCGCTTCATCTGTCGGTTCATGCTGCTCCCTTGCAGGCGCGGAGGGACTCGAACCCCCAACCCCCGGTTTTGGAGACCGGTGCTCTGCCAGTTGAGCTACGCGCCTTCGCCGCCGGTCCCCGAGGTCGGGCCTCGGGCGCCCCAGTATAGCCCTGCATGGTGGCCCGAAGACCCCCCACGCTTTCGCCGCATTTCCCCACGTCACCTACGTGAGTCGCCCGCAGACCGGCCCTATGCTTCGGCGGACGACCGCGCGGCCCCCAGACCAAGCGAGGGCGTCTGATGAGCACGAGTGGTGCATCCCGCGGATCAGAGGAGTCCGGGCTCCTCCGGCGTGGGTTCTTCCCCCGGCGCGAGCCCGCTCCGACCGAACCGGTGATCTCCGAGCCGGAGGCACGGCTGGCGGAGCTGTTGCAGAGCGCGGTCGACGACCGCCTGGAGGAGGGTCTCCGGGCGATCGAGGAGCAGGCGACCGGGCTCATGCGCGAGGTGGCCGGCGAGATGTGGCGGGCCTCGGCGAAGGACGTCCGTCCCGAGCAGGAGCGGATCGTGTCGATCCTCTCCCGTGACCAGGCGATCCGTTCGCTCATCGCATCCTCCGACGAGCGGTTCCAGGCGCTCGCCGTCCGGAGTGCGAGCCTCGAGGACCACCTGAACGACCTCGCGGAGTCGGAGCGGCGCACGCGCGAGTCGATGGAGGACACGGCGCGCGCGATCCGTGAGATCGCCGATTCCCCCACGCTGCACGGGGTGGAGGGCGTCCGGACCCAGCTCGAGATGGTCGAGCGGCACATCGCTGAGGCGTTCGCGCATTTCGACCAGCGCGACGAGGCGATCGCGACGGAGGTCCTCGACCAGGTCCGAGAGCACGGCCAGCTCGTCACCCGGGAGACCGCACGGATCGTCGAGGCGATGCAGGCGTACGTCCAGGGGGGCACGGAGACGGTCGGCCGGCTCGCGCAGCGCATCGAGGAGCACGCGCGGCTGTTCGTGCTGCAGGACCACAACATCGTCGACCACGTCCGCGAGGCCGTCGAGGAGCACGCCTCCGAGATGACCGAGCAGATCTCGATGGTGCGCGAGAAGGTCGGCCTGCACGGCCGCGAGCAGGAGCAGCTGCGCGCGTCGATCGAGCACGCGATCGACGCGCGCATGCGCGGGCTCGCCGAGCTGATCCGATCGGACTCGATGAAGCTCCGCGGCCTCGTCGAAGAGCGGACGGGGATGGTCGTGACCTCCGAAGGGACGCTCGATCCGTCGCCGTTCGTCCGCATCGTCGACGAGCGGATGGCGGCGCTCGAGCGCATCGTGGAGGAGCGGATGGCGGCGCTCGAGCGCGCGATGGAGCAGGAGGTGCTGGCCCTCTCGACCGCCGCGAGCGCGAGCGCCGAGCGGAACGCCGAGCGGATGAGCCTCGCCGCCGGCTCGATCGAGGGGCTCGACGAGCTCTTCGCCGAGACGCAGCAGGCGTTCGCGGAGCGGATGATGCAGCACGTCGACGACCGCGTCACCGCGATCGCCCGGCTGATCCGGTCGGACTCGCAGGCCCTGGCGGATCGGTTCGCCTCCGGCGAGCAGGCGCTCGACCCGGAGCTGATCCGGCAGCTGATCCGGTCGATCAAGGAGCTCGAGGCGGGCGTCGCGTCGGACATGGTCGGCACGGTGGACCGTCGGTTCCAGACCCTCTCGGACCAACTGCACAAGGAGACCCAGCTCCAGACCGAGGCGATGCTGAAGATCGCCGAGGTCTTGGGCGAGAAGATCGATCGGCTGTCGATCAGGGTCGACGAGGGTGTCGGGAACGACCTGCACATCGTGGTCGATCGCATGTCGGATGCGATCCGGGCGATGACGACGGTACGGCGGGAGAGCGCCTAGGGACTCACCCGAGGCGGACCCGGGCGGAGCCTTTCCGCACCGGCCACTCGTCGCGGCCGTCGATCACAACCCACGTGTCCACCACGGCGACGCGGGTCGCGGAGTCGACGGATCGGATACGCCCGCCAGCGGTGATCGTGTCGCCCGGGAGGACCGGCGCGCGGAACTGCGCCGAGATCTCGACGACCGAGGCCGGGTCGCCGGCCCACTCGACAACGGCGGCCGACATGTGCCCCATCGTGAACATGCCGTGCGCGATCACGCCCGGGAAGCCAACGGATCGCGCGAACGCGTCGTCCAGGTGCAGGGGGTTCCGGTCTCCGCTCGCCTCGGCGTAGGCCGCGATGTCCTCCTTCGTGACGAGGCGCCGGACCTCCGGCAGGTCCTCACCGGCGGTGACCTCGTCGAGGCGCCTCACGCGCCTGGCCCCCGCTCGAGGAGCTGCGATCGCGCGACGCACACCGTCTCGCCGTCAACGTCGACGAGGTCGATCACGACGGTGAGGAAGCCGGCACCACCGCGGTGCCGGATCGATTCGATCCTCGCGCGCGCCTCGAGGGACTCACCTTCGCGGAACGGACGCACGTAGGAGTACGCCTGCGAGCCGTGCACGACGCGGGTGAAGTCGAGCCCGAGCGCCGGATCGCCGAGGACCTGCGGGAGCGCCTCGAACTCGGCGGCCGTCGCGAACGTCGGAGGAACCCCGTCGACGATGCCGAACAGCCGGCGGAACGCGGCGACGCGTTCGGGATCGACCACGACGACGACCGGTGGGTACGTCGAGCCCTCGGCCGCGGCGTTCATCGGTCTATGCCGTTTCCCTCACGTGCTGTCCCCCCGGTGGGGGACGTGAGAAATGGCTCGGGAGCCTACACGGAACGCGGTGCACCCCGGCCTACCATCCGCGACATGGCGCGCGGCAGATCCGGGGACGATACGCGCACGCTTCCCGACCCCATCACGGTCATCATCGCCGACGATCATCGGTCCTTCGGCGAGGCACTGCAGATCGCGCTCGACAAGGAGCGCGACCTCTCGGTGGTCCGCGTCGTCGACGGCGGCGACGACGCCGTGCGCACGACGATCGACGCGGAACCCGACGTGGTCCTCATGGACCTGAAGATGCCGGACCTCGACGGGATCGAGGCGACGCGCCGGATCCGCGACGAGGGGTCCCGGAGCGCCGTGATCATCCTCACCGGCGAGGGGGACGACGTCTCGCTCGCCCGTGCGATCCAGGTCGGCGCCCGCGGATTCCTCAGCAAGACCTCGCCCGTCGTCGACGTCGTCGACGCCGTCCGGCGTGCCCATCGCGGCGAGCCGCTCCACCGGCCGGCCGAGGTCAACCGCGCGATCCGCACGATGCGCGAGCGGTCGAAGCACGACCTGGAGCTCGAGCGGCGCGTGGAGCGCCTGACGCCGCGCGAGCTCGAGATCCTGCAGGCGATGGCCGAGGGCCTGTCCCCCGAGCAGATCGCCGAGCGGCTGGGCATGAGCCGCCACACGCTGCGCACGCACACGCAGAACATCTTGACGAAGCTCGGCGTCCATTCGAAGACGGACGCCGTCGTGGCCGCGATCCGGTTCGGCAAGGCCACCCCTCCCGGTCTTGCCCTCTCGGGTCGTGATGCGCTCGAGGCCGCCCCTTCGGGCGGCCTCGAGCGCGTCGTCTAGCACGGCCGCGATCAGCGGGTCTCGCGGTGCAACGTGTGCCGCCGATCCCACCGGCAGTACTTCTTGAGCTCGATCCGGTCCCGGTCGTTCACCCGGTTCTTCACCGTGTGGTAGTTGCGCCGCCGGCACTCGGTGCACTCGAGCGTGATCTTCGGCCGGTTGCCTTCCTTCTTCGCCATCGGTCGTCCTCTTCTTCTGAGCTACCGCTTCGCTGCTTGAGCCCGCCCTACTTCACGATCTTCGTGACGCGACCGGCCCCGACCGTGCGGCCGCCCTCGCGGATCGCGAAGCGCAGGCCCTCCTCCATCGCGATCGGCGCGATCAGCTCGACCGTCATCTCGACGTTGTCCCCGGGCATCACCATCTCGACCCCGCCGGGCAGGTTC
>Ga0075423_10002690_pt1 | contig 16226 bp, 1 predicted proteins | sample SoiMethybrSBSTD2_FD_80114 | JGI IMG/M metagenome (GOLD analysis project Ga0075423, IMG submission 80114) | Bulk soil microbial communities from a Populus tree surrounding site in Tennessee, USA - Soil MetaG P. TD hybrid SBSTD2 | ecosystem: Environmental > Terrestrial > Soil > Tree plantation...
CAAAAATGAGCCACGCTGACCGCTACCTGATGGTTCTGGAACGAGCCAGCCTTCAGCCTGCAACCCGTTAGCTCTCTTCGATCCTGGTAGTGACGTTTCCTGCGAACGTTGCGCCTCTTTCCACCGGCGATGTGCCGAACCAGCCGGTGCCGGCGCGCCACAGACCCGCCAGCGAAACGCACTGTAAGGTAGCGCTCGTGAACGATCTATCGAAGCGATTGGTGGAGCTGTCAGCTGAACAGCGGCAGTTGCTTGCGCTGGCTTTAGAGCAACAGGGTGAGGAGTTCAATTCATTCCCGCTGTCGTTCGCACAAGAGCGCCTATGGTTCCTCGATCAGTGGGTTCCCGCTAACCCCGCTTACAATACGCCAGGAGCGATTCGGCTGAACGGCGCGCTGCATCTCCAGGGTTTGCAGCAGAGCATTGCGACGATCATTAGTCGCCACGAGATCCTGCGCACGACCTTCGCCGATGTCGCCGGCCAGCCCATCCAGATCATCCGAGCGGCCATGCGCCTGCCCATGCCGCTGCTCGATCTGCGCGGGTTGGCTGCGAGCGCGCGGCAGGCGCAGGTACACGCCTTGACCAATGCGGAGGCCCGCCGTCCGTTCGACCTCGCGCGTGGGCCGCTGGTGCGTGCGACCTTGCTGCGCCTGGGTTCGTCCGAGCATGTGCTGCTGCTGACGATGCACCATATCGTCACCGATGGCTGGTCGCTGGGCATCTTTGTGCAGGAGTTGGCGACCTGCTACGACGCCTTCGTTGCGGGGCGGCCGGCGGCGCTGCCCGATCTCGCGATCCAGTACGCCGATTTCGCGCATTGGCAGCGCCAGTCGCTGCGCGGCGAGCGGCTGATCGAGCTGCTGGCCTACTGGCATCGGCAGCTCGACGACGCAGCGCCACTGCTCGATCTGCCGACTGATCACCCGCGCCCGCCGCTCCAGACCTTTCGCGGCGCGCGCCAGACGCTCGCGCTCCCCGCGCCGCTGGTGGCCGCGCTGCGCGCCGTCGGTCAGGCGCACGGCAGCACATTGTTTATGACGCTGTTGGCGAGCTTCGCGCTGCTGCTCGCGCGCGCGAGCGGGCAGCACAATCTGCTGATCGGTGCGCCAGTCGCCAACCGCACGCGCGCCGAGCTGGCCGGGCTGATCGGCTGCTTCGTCAACACGCTGGTGCTGCGGATCGATTGCGCCGGCAACCCAACCTTCGCGGCGCTGCTCGCCCGTGTGCAGGCGGTCTGCCGGGGTGCCTACGCGCACCAGGATCTGCCGTTTGAGCAGCTGGTCGAGGCGCTCCAGCCCCAGCGCGACCCACGTTATCCAGCCTTGATTCAGGTGTTGTGCGGGTTGCGCGACGATCCGCTGCCGGCGTTGCAGCTTGCGAATCTGACGCTGGAGGCGCTGGCGATCGACAGCGGGACGGCGAAGTATGACCTTACGCTCGATCTCGCGGAGACCCCGGACGGATTGCGCGGCTGGCTCGAGTACAATAGCGATCTGTTCGATGCCCCGACCATCGCTCGGCTGGCGCGCCATTTCCAGGCGCTGCTCGCCACGAGCGTCGCCGATCCCAGCCAGCCTATCGCCGAGCTGTCGTTCCTGACGCGCCCAGAGCGTCAACAGCTTGTGATCGAATGGAACGACACGGCCACTGATTACCCACGCGACAGCGGCATCCACGATCTTTTTGCAGCGCAGGCTCTGCGTACGCCGCATGCCGTCGCGGTGGTCTATGACGACGCGCACATGACCTATGCCGAGCTACAGCGCCGCGCCGATCAGCTCGCGCAGCATTTGCGCACGCTCGGCGTCGGCCCCGAGGTGCGCGTCGGCATCTGCCTTGAGCGCTCGATCAGGCAGGTCGTCGGCTTGCTGGCCATCCTCACAGCTGGCGGGGCGTATGTCCCGCTTGACCCCAGCTACCCCGCCGAGCGACTGGCGTTCATGCTTGAAGATAGCCAGGCGGCGGTGCTGATCACCGACTCAATTTACGATTTACGATTGACGATTGACGATTTGGAGCAATCCCAGACCTCAATCGTAAATCGTAAATCCAAAATCGTAAATGTGGCCACCGACTGGCCGCGCATCCAGCGCCATGCTGTGGTCGCGCGGCCAAGCGTCAGCAGCGCGCAGCAGCTCGCCTATGTGATGTACACCTCCGGCTCGACCGGCGCGCCCAAGGGCATCGCCATTCCGCACCGGGCGATCAGCCGGCTGGTGCTGAACAGCGACTATGTGCGATTGACGCCGGATGATCGGGTGGCGCAGGCCGCGAACGCCTCTTTCGACGCCGCAACGTTCGAGATCTGGGGCGCGCTGTTGCATGGCGCGCGCCTGGTTGGGCTGACTCAGGATGTCGTTTTGTCGCCGCAGGCATTCGCCACGGCGCTGCGGGATCAGCAGATCAGCGCGCTCTTTTTGACGACCGCGCTGTTCAACCAGCTCGTCGCGATCACGCCAGGGGCCTTCGCGTCGGTACGGCATCTGCTGTTTGGCGGCGAGGCGGTTGATCGGCGCTGGGTTAAGGCAGCGCTGCAACAGGGCGCGCCGGACCGGCTGCTGCACGTCTATGGGCCGACCGAGAGCACGACCTTCGCCTCCTGGCAGCAGATCTACGACGTCGCGGATGGCGATACCACGCTTCCGATCGGGCGACCGATCGCGAACACGCAGCTCTACCTGCTGGATGAGCAGATGCAGCCGGTCGCGATCGGCATCCCCGGCGAGGTTTTCATCGGCGGCGCGGGCCTGGCGCGCGGCTACCTCGACCGCCCCGACCTGACCGCCGAGCGCTTTGTGCCGAACCCGTTCGCCGATTTTGGATTTTGGATTTTGGATTTTGGATTAGACCCAATCCAAAATCCAAAATCCAAAATCCAAAATGGAATCCGGTTGTACAAAACGGGTGATCTTGCGCGACAGCGACCGGATGGCAGCATTGAATTCCTGGGCAGGCGCGATCAGCAGATCAAGCTGCGTGGCTTCCGCATCGAGCTGGACGAGATTGCAGCGGTGCTGCGCCGCTACCCCGGAATGCGCGAGTGCGCCGTCCTGTTGCGTCAGGATGTCCCTGGCGATAAGCGGCTGGTGGCGTATGTTGTCCAGGGGTCGGGGCTCAGGGATCAGGGGTCAGGCTCGGAGGACACGGAGACACGGAGATACGGAGACAAGGAGAATCCCAGTGTCAGCTTGTCAGCTCCCCGACCAACGACGCCCGACGATCGTAGGGGCACGATATATCGTGCCCCTACAACGATCGACGAGCCCGATCCTTCCTTCGTCCTTCGTCCTTCGTCCTTCGTCACCGAGCTGCGCGCGTTCCTGCGCGAACGGCTGCCCGATTACATGATCCCATCGGCGTTCGTGCAGCTGCCGCGCCTGCCCGTCACACCCAACGGCAAGATTGATCGCCGCGCCCTGCCGTCCGCGCTCGCGGTTGGGCCCGCGCCCTCGAACTTCGCCGCGCCGCGCACGCCGATCGAGGCGCTACTCGCCGATATCTGGGCCGCGGTGCTCGGGCTCGATCAGGTGGGCATTCACGATAACTTCTTCGAGCTGGGCGGGCACTCGCTGCTGGCGACGAGCCTGGTGTCGCGCGTGCGCGAGGCGTTCGCGATCGAGCTGCCGCTGCGCTGTCTGTTCGAGTCGCCGACGGTGGCCGAGCTGGCTGAACAGGTGGAGCGGTCGCGTGGCATGGCGTCGCGGCTGCATGCGACGCCAATTGTGCCGGCTGCGCGCGACGAACGCTGCCAATTGTCGTTCGCCCAACGGCGGCTGTGGTTCCTGGATCAGCTGGCACCGCATAATCCGTTCTATAACATCCCGATCCCCGCGCAGCTGAATGGTCCGCTCGACATCACTGCCTTCCACACAAGCATCAGCGCGGTCGTGCAGCGCCACGAGGTGCTGCGCACGACCTTCGCGAGCGCCGATGGACAGCCGATCCAGATCATCAACCCGCGCATGGCGCTGGCGTTGCCGCTGCTCGACCTGACCGGGCTGCCCGCTGCGGCGTGCGCGGCCATGCGCGAGCGGCTGGCGCTCGAAGATGCGCTGCGCCCGTTCGATCTGACCAGCGGCCCGCTGCTGCGCGTCACGCTGCTGCGCTGCGCGTGCGATGAGCATTTGCTGCTGTTGACCATCCATCATATCGCCGCCGATGGTTGGTCGATGGGCGTGCTGCTCGGCGAGGTGGCCGCGCTCTATACGGCTTTCCAGACCAATCAAGCGCCCGATTTGCCCAAGCTTGCGATCCAGTACGCCGACTTCGCCGCGTGGCAGCGGACGTGGTTGCAGGGCGATGTGTTGGCGATGCAGCTGGCCTATTGGCGCGCGCAGCTGGCCGAGCTGACGCCGCTGCCGTTGCCGACCGATCACCCACGCCCGGCGGTCGAGACGTTTCGCGGCGCACATATCCCGGTGGCGCTCGCGCCTGCTCTGACCGAGGCACTGAAGGTGCTGAGTCGGCGGGCCGGCGTGACGCTGTTTATGACCATGCTGGCGGCGTTCCAGGTCTTGCTATTGCGCTATACCGGTCAGCGCGATATCGCGGTCGGTTCGCCGATCGCCAACCGCACCCGACCCGAGCTGGAGCGGCTGATCGGATTCTTCGTCAACACGCTGGTGCTGCGCAGCGATCTGGCGGGCAACCCGCAATTTCGCGAGCTGCTCGGTCATGTGCGCGCGGTGACGCTGGCGGCCTACGAGCATCAGGACATCCCGTTCGAGAAGCTGGTCGAGGAGCTACAGCCGGAGCGCGACATGAGCCGCCACCCGCTGTTCCAGATCATGTTCGTGCTCCAGAACGCCCCGCTGCCGGCGCTGCGGCTGGCCGATGTCAGCCTTCAGCCGCTCTTGAACGCCACGAATGGAATCACGAAATTCGATCTGACCTTCTTTATGTGGGAAGAAGCGGCTGGCCTGAGCGGACGGCTTGAGTACAATAGCGACCTGTTCGAGGCCGCGACGATCGGGCGCATGCTGGGCCACTTCGCAACGCTGCTGGCAGCCATCGTCGCCGATCCACAGCAGGGCATTGCGAGCCTGCCGATCCTGACCGAGGCCGAGCGCCGTCAGTTGCTGGTGGAATGGAACGACACAGCGTCAGGGGTCAGGGGTCAGGGAGCGAGGGTCAGAAGCGGGATTACCGACGCCTGCCTGCACGAGCTGGTCGAGGCCGAGGTCGCGCGCGTGCCGGAAGCGATCGCGGTTGTGTTCGAGGGCCAACACCTGACCTACGCCGAACTGAATCGGCAGGCCAATCGGCTCGCGCATCGCCTGCGACAATTGGGGGTCGGCCCCGACGTATTGGTCGGCATCTGTGTGGATCGCTCGTTGGAGCTGGTGATCGGGCTGATGGCGGTGCTCAAGGCCGGCGGCGCGGTGGTGGCGCTCGACCCAACCTATCCGCAGGATCGTCTGGCGTTTATGATCGCCGAGGCGCGCATGCCCGTGCTGCTGACGACCTCAATGTACAATTTACGATTTACGATTGACGATTTGGAGGCATCTGACAGGCCAATCGTAAATCGTAAATCCAAAATCGTAAATCTAGACGCTGACTGGCCGCAGATCGCGCGACAGCCCGCGACGAATCCGACGAGCGGTGTGATGCTCGACCACCTGATGTATGCCATGTACACCTCGGGCTCGACCGGCATGCCCAAGTGCATCGGCGTGGCGCATCGGGCCTTTCTCAATCTGCTTGCGTGGCAGGCGACCCACCCGACGCTGTCGCAGCCGGCGGATATCGTCCAATTCGCGACCTTTGGCTTTTGCGTCTCGTTCCAGGAGATCTTCGCGACGTTGTGTGTTGGCGCGACGCTGGTGATGGTGCCAGAGGCGCTACGCAAAGATTTCGAGGCGCTGGTCGATCTGCTGGAGCAGCGGGCGATCACGCGGCTGTACCTGCCGTTCGCCGCGCTCAAGCAGCTGGCCGAGGTCTGTGATGGCCACGCGCGTGGCACGCCGCAGCTGCGTGAAGTGATCACTGCCGGCGAGCAGCTCCAGGTGACGGCATCCATCCAGCGACTGTTCGGCCAGACAGCGAACGGCGCGTTGCATAACCAGTACGGCGCTTCGGAGACACACGTCGTGAGCAGCCTGACACTGACCGGCGCTCCGGCGCAGTGGCCAGCGATTCCTGCGATTGGTCGCCCGATCAGCAACACGCAGATCTATCTGCTTGATGCCGAGTTGCAGCCGGTGCCGGTGGGCGTACACGGCGAGGTCTGCGTCGGCGGGGCCAACCTCGCACGCGGGTATCTGCGCGACCCGGCGCTGACGGCTGAACGATTCGTGCCGAACCCGTTCGCGGAGGTGTCAGGTGCCGGGTGTCGGGTGTCGGAGGACAAGCTCCCTGACACCCGATACCTGACACCCGCAACCCGGTTGTACAAGACTGGCGATCTGGCGCGCTATCGGCCCGATGGCATGATCATGTATCTCGGTCGCGGCGACGATCAGGTGAAGATTCGTGGCTTTCGCGTCGAGCTTGGCGAGGTCGAGACGGTGCTGCGGCGGCACCCAGCCGTCGCCGATGTGGCTGTGCTGGCGGTCGAGCGCGCGGGCATTGGGCGGGAGTTGGTGGCGTATGTGGTCGAGGGGTCAGGTTCGGAGGACAAGGAGACAAGGAGACAAGGAGACAAGGAGCAGTCTAATGTCATTCGTAGGGGCACGATATATCGTGCCCCTACCACGGCTATCGATCATTCTGCATCCATCGTCCAAGAACTGCGTACGTTCTTACGGCAAACGCTGCCCGAGTACATGGTGCCGGTGGCGTTTATGCTGCTGGATCGGCTGCCGCTGAACGCCAACGGCAAGCTGGATCGGCAGGCGTTGCCCGCGCCGATCGCCACTGGAGCGACGGCGGACCAGGGCTTCGTCGCACCTCGGACGCCCACCGAGGAGCTATTAGCCGGGCTGTGGGCGGAGGTGCTTGGGCGCGAGCGCGTTGGCGCTGAGGATCACTTCTTCAGCATTGGCGGCCATTCGCTGCTTGCCACGCAGGTGATCAGCCGTGTGCGCAGCGCCTTTCAGATCGAGCTGCCGCTGCGCAGCTTGTTCGAGGCACCAACGTTAACCGGCCTGGCTGAGCGCATCGAGCAGGCGCGTGGCGTTGCGCAGGCGCTTCAGGCACCGGCGATCCGGTGTGTCCCGCGTGATCAGCCGCTGCCGCTCTCGTTCGCGCAGCAGCGGCTGTGGTTCATCGAGCAGCTGAACCCTGGCATGGCCGCGTACATTTTCCCCGCCGCTGCCCGCCTGTCCGGGCCGCTCGACGTGGCAGCGCTGACGCGCAGCCTCGACGCGATCATGCAGCGCCACGAGATCCTGCGCACCAGGTTTGAAACCGTTGATGAGCAGCCCTGCCAGATCGCAAGCCTGGCCGCTGCGCTCGCGCTGCCGCTCGCCGACCTTCAGGCGCTGCCACCAGCCGAGCAGGATGCCCATGTGCAACGCCTGCTGCTGCGCGAGTCCCAGCGCCCGTTCGACCTGGCGCGTGGCCCGCTGCTGCGCGCTGCGCTGCTACGTCTGGGCGCGCAGGAGCATGTGCTGGTGCTGATGCTGCATCATATCGTCGCCGATGCCTGGTCGACCACGGTGCTTATTCGCGAGGTCGCGGCGCTCTACGCGGCCTACGCGCGCGGTCTGCCCGATCCGCTGCCGGCGTTGCCGATTCAGTACGCCGATTTCGCCGTCTGGCAGCGCGCGTGGCTGCACGGCCCGGCGCTGACGACGCAGCTCGCGTACTGGCGCAGCTCGCTCGCGAACCTGCCGGTGCTTGAGCTGCCGACCGACACGCCACGGCCAGCGGTCCAGACGTTTCGCGGGGCAATGCACGCATTCACACTGCCGCGCGCGCTGATCGATCAGATCAACGCGCTGGGCCGGCGCGAGGGCGTCACGCTGTTCATGGCGCTGCTGGCGACGTTCCAGTGCTTGCTGCGCTACGAAACCCGCAGCGACGACATAGTGGTCGGCACGGATGTGGCCGGCCGCACCCGGCCAGAGACCGAGGGGTTGATTGGGCTTTTCGTCAATCAGCTGGTGCTGCGCACCAATCTGGCGGGCAATCCGACGTTTCGTGTGCTGCTGGGGCGCGTGCGCGAGGTCGCGCTGGATGCCTATGCGCACCAGGATGTGTCGTTCGAGCAGCTGGTGGCCGAGCTGGCACCCGAGCGCAGCTTGGGCCGCAACCCGCTGTTCCAGGTCATGTTCATGCTGGAGAATACGCCGATGGCGGCGCTGGCGCTGCCGGGCCTGACGATGACGCCGTTGGTGGTGGATAATGGAACGGTGCATTTCGACCTGATCTTCATTATGCGCGAGACGCCCGACGGCCTCGGCTGCACGATTCAATACAACACCGATCTATTTCGGGTCGCGACGATTATGCGGATGGCCGGGCATTTCGAGCGACTGTTGCAGGCCGTTGTGGCCGATCCCGACGCCAGCCTGCGTTCGCTCGACGACATCCTGGCTGCCGCTGATCGCGAACTACGCGTCGAGCGGGCAGGTGAGCTGGCGGCGGCGAATCTTCAGCAGCTGAAGCAGATCAGACGCAGGCCGGTTCAGGGCTCGCCTTAACCCTTTGCGATGGAGGCGTTAATATGGTCGAGGGGTATCGTCTTTCGCCACAGCAAAAGCGGGTGTGGCTATCGCAGCAAGCAGACCCCGATTTCCCCTACTCTTCCCAATGCGCGATTATGATCGTTGGCGATCTCCAGCCCGCCGTGCTCAACGCTGCCATCACCAAGCTCGTCCAACGCCACGAAATCCTCCGCACAACCTTTCAGTGCCTGCCGGGGATGACGATTCCGCTCCAGGTGATCGCTGAGAGCGCAGTCGCGTGGGCGCCCGACCGCGAACTCAGCGACCTGGAGCGTTCTGCGCAGGTCGCGCGCGTTGCGGGGCTGTTCGAGGAATGGCTGCCGCAGCCGTTCGACCTGACGCAGGGCCCGCTGCTGCATGCGGCGCTGGTGACGCTGGCAGCCGAGAGGCACCTGCTGCTGCTGCGCCTGCCGGCCTTGTGCGCCGATGCGCTGACGCTGGCGAACCTGCTGCGCGAGCTTGAACGAGGCTATCGTGCGGAGCGAGCGGGCGCGGAGCTGACGGACGAGCCGCTGCAATACGCCGACATCGCCGAGTGGCAGCAGCAAATCCTGGGGGCCGAGGCCGCTGAAGCGGGTCGCCACTATTGGCGTCGGCAGAATCTCGCGGCTGGGCTCGCGCTGCGGCTGCCGTTTGAACAGCCGCACGAATCTGCACACTTTGCGCCGCGCTGGCTGAGCTGCCAGCTCGACCCGGCGCTGGCCGCCGGCATCGCAGCGCTGGCCGAGCGCTCCGCGACAGCGCCCGCGACCGTGCTGCTGGCGTGCTGGCAGATCGTGTGCTGGCGACTGACCGGCCAGGCCGAGCCGCTGATCGCGACGGCCTTCGATGGCCGGGCCTACGAGGGGTTGGCCGAAGCGCTGGGCCTCCTGGCGAAGTATCTGCCGATCGGCTGCCGGCTCGCGGCGGGCGCATCGTTCGAATCTGTCGTCGCGCAGCTGCACGCAACGCTTCAGGAAGCCAGCCAGTGGCAGGAGTATTTTAGCTGGGATGATTGGGCGGAACTGGCGACCGCTGCGCGCCCCGGCTTCCTGCCGCTGAGCTTCGAATTCAGTGAGCAGCCGCCGGCATACACCGGCGCTGAGACGACGTTTTCGCTCGATCAGCAGTACACCTGCCTCGAACGCTTCGGCGTCAAGCTCGCGTGCGTGCGGCGCGACGGAGCGTTGCGCGTCGAGATGCACTATGACGCGGGCGTGTACAGCGTCGAGGCGATCAGCAGGCTGACGCAGCACTATCTCGCGTTGCTCGCAAGCGCGATCGCCGACCCGACGGCGATGATCGCGCATTTGGCGCTGCTGGACGCCGCCGAGCGCGCGCAGGTGCTCGTCGCGTTCAACGACACCCAGGTCGATTTTCCCAACGACGTCTGCATTCATCAGCTGTTCGAGGCGCAGGCCGCGCGCGCGCCGGATCGGATCGCGTTGGTCTACGAGGATCAGCACCTGAGCTACGCCGCGCTCAACGCGCGTGCCAATCAATTGGCGCGGCATTTGCAGGCGCTCGGTGTCGGGTCGGATCGCTTGGTGGCGCTGTGCGTCGAGCGCTCGCCCGAACTGCTGATCGGGCTGCTGGGCATCCTCAAGGCTGGCGCTGCCTACCTGCCGCTTGATCCGACGCTGCCGACGGAGCGCCTGGCGTTCATGCTCGCCGACTCAGGCGCGCAGGTGCTAATCAGGGGTCAGGGATCAGGGGCCAGGGATCAGGGGAGGACACACGCCCATCCTGACCCCCGACCCCTGACCCCCGACCCCTGGACTGCGGAGCGCCTGGCGTTCATGATCGAGGATAGTCAGGCGCGGGTGCTGGTGACGAAGGACGAAGGACGAAGGACGAAGGACGAAGAAAGGCAACCCGAATCGCTTCATGATCTCGGGTTGACTATCGACGATTTGCGCGCATCGCCCACCGCAATCGTAAATCGTCAATCTGAAATCGTAAATCCAGATAATCTGGCCTACGTGATCTATACCTCGGGCTCGACCGGCCGACCGAAGGGGGTCGCGATTGAGCATCGGCAGCTGCACAACTATGTCTGCGCGATCCTGGCGCGGCTTGAGCTGCCCGCCGACGCAAGCTTCGCGACCGTCTCGACGATCGCAGCAGATCTTGGCAACACGGCGATCTTCCCAGCGCTATGCAGCGGCGGCTGCCTGCATGTGGTTGCGCAGCCGCGCGCCGCCAACGCCGATGCGCTGGCTGACTACATGCGCCGCTGGCTGATCGATTGCCTCAAAATCGTGCCCTCGCATCTGGCGGCGCTGCTGTCGGCCAGCCAGCCCGCCGCGCTCCTGCCACGCAAGCGGCTGGTGCTCGGCGGCGAGGCGGCGAGCTGGGAGCTGATTCAGAAGCTCCAGGCGTTGGCACCGGATTGCGCCATTCTGAATCACTACGGCCCGACCGAGGCGACGATCGGCGCGCTAACCTACGCGCTGACGCCCGCTGGCGACGAGCAGGGCGCGGCGATGCTGCCACTTGGTCGCCCGCTCGCCAACACCCAGATCTACCTGCTCGATGCGCGCGGTCAGCCGGTGCCGATCGGCATCGCTGGCGAGGTATTCATCGGCGGCGCGGGCGTGGCGCGTGGCTACCTCGGTCGGGCCGACCTGACCGCCGAACGCTTTGTGCCCAACGCTTGGGGGTCAGGGGCCAGGGATCAGGGATCAGATCGGACGGATGCGGCTCCTGACACCCGATACCTGACACCCGGAACCCGGCTGTACAAGACCGGCGACCTCGCGCGCTATCGGCCCGACGGCGTCGTCGAGTTCCTTGGTCGCGCCGATGATCAGGTCAAGCTGCGTGGCTTTCGGGTCGAGCTGGGCGAGATTGCAGCCGTGCTGGCGCGTCACCCAGCGGTGCAGGATGCGACGGTGGTGGCGCAGGAGCATACGACATCAGCCGGTGAGTCGCCGGATAAACGCCTGGTCGCCTATCTGGTGCCCGATCAGCAGTCGGCCTACCCTGTGCGGCAGCTACTGCGGCTGGAGCAGGCGAACCAGCTCGATGCCCAGCGGCGCTACGCCCTGCCGAACGACATGGTCATCGCGCAGCTGAATAAGAACGAGACCGATCTGCTGTATCACGAGATTTTTGAAGAGCAGATCTATTTGCAGCACGGAATCACGCTGGCGGAAGGCGATTGTATCTTCGATGTTGGCGCGAACATCGGCATGTTCGCGCTATTCGCTGGCCAACTGTGCAAAAACGCGACGATCTACGCATTTGAGCCGCTTCCGCCGATTTTCGAGGTGTTACGCATCAATACGGCGCTGTATGGCCTGAATGTGAAACTGTTCAACTGCGGGCTCTCCAGCGAGAACGGGCGCGCGACGTTCGCCTATTATCCGCACGCCTCGGTGATGTCTGGCCGATACGTCGATGTGAGCGAGGAGCGCGCGGTCATCAGGTCGTTCGTGCTCAATCAGCAGCAGGGCCAGGACGGCGCGGAGCCGCTGGGAGCGGAGCTGCTTGACGAGCTGATCGCGCAGCGGCTGACGAGTGAGCGTTTTACATGCCAGCTGCGCACGCTTTCGGACGTGATACACGAGCATGGCATCGAGCGGATCGATCTGCTCAAGCTCGATGTCCAGAAGAGCGAATTGGATGTGCTTGCCGGCATCCGCGCGGAGGATTGGCCCAGGATTCGGCAGATCGTTATGGAGGTCCACGACATCGATGGCCGGCTTGAGCAGATCACGGCGCTGCTCGCACAGCACGGCTACGATCTGATCGTCGAGCAGGAGGCGCTGCTGGCTGATACCGTGATGTACGACATCTACGCACTGCGGCCAGGGCAGGCGCTCGCGCTCGCGCCCGATCTGCGCGCCGACGCACTGCGACCGTTGTGGAGCGATCCAAGCGTGCTGATCGATGACGTACGGCGTTTCGCGGCGGCAGAGCTGCCCGATTATATGCTGCCGGCCGCGTTTGTGCTGCTGGAGGCGATCCCGCTGACGCCAAACGGCAAGCTCGACCGTGCTGCGCTGCCGCAGGTGCAGCCGGGTCAGCCCGAGCATGATCGCGATTTCGTCGCGCCACGCGGTGAGTTCGAGCAACTGCTGGCCGAGATCTGGCGTCGGCTGCTCGGCGTCGAGCGCGTCGGCATCGACGACAACTTTTTTGCGCTGGGCGGTCACTCGCTACTGGCCACCCGGCTGATCGCGCGCGTTCGCAGCACGTTCCAGGTTGATCTGCCGTTGAGCGCTGTCTTCGAGACGCCGCTGCTGGCCGACCTGGCGAAACAGATCGAGGCGACCGTCAAAGCCGCGCAGGGCCTGCAATTCCCGCCGATTCAGCCGATTGAGCATGTGGGCGATCTGCCGCTCTCGCTGGCCCAGCAGGGTATGTGGTTTCTCGACCAGCTCGATCCCGGCAACCCCTCCTACACCATTCCGCTCGCCGTTCGTCTCAACGGCGCGCTCAGGCTCGACGCGCTCCAGCGTAGCCTCAGCCTGATCGTGCAGCGCCACGAGTCGTTGCGCACCACCTTTCCGGCGGTCGATGGGCGCGCGATTCAGGTGATCGCGCCGGCCCGCGCGCTGGCGCTGCCGCTGCTGGATTTGTGCGCACTGCCGGTTGCTGCGCGCGAGGTTATGCTGCGGAATCTGGCGGTTGTCGCAGCGCGACGGCCATTCGACCTGGCGCGCGGCCCGCTGTTTCGCGTCAACATCGTGCGCGCGGCGGACGATGAGCACATGCTGCTACTGAACATGCATCACATCGTCTCGGATGGCTGGTCGCTGCGTGTGCTGCTGCGCGAGCTTGTGGCGCTGTATTGCGCGACCGACGAGCAGCCCGCCGCGCTACCCGAGCTGCCGATTCGTTATGCTGATTTCGCGATTTGGCAGCGACAGTGGCTGCAAGGCGACGTGCTTGAGCGCTTACTGGACTATTGGCGCGGTGCGCTTGCCAGTGCGCCGCTTGTGCTAGAGCTGCCGACCGACCGACCACGCCCGGCTGTCGTGACCTATCGCGGCGCGACGATGACCTTCCAGCTCGCCGCGCCGCTGTCCGCCGGGCTGCGCGGCCTCGTCCGCCAGGAAGCGGCCACGATGTATATGACTCTGCTGGCGGCGTTCAAGATATTGCTCGCGCGCTACACCGGCCAGCACGACATTGTGATCGGCTCATCGACAGCCAACCGCACGCGCGGCGAGACCGAGGAGCTGATCGGGCTGTTCCTCAACATCCTGCTCGTGCGCACCGACCTGTCCGGCATCATGCATTTTCGCGATCTGCTGCGGCGGGTGCGCGAGGTCACGCTGGCGGCGTATGCGCATCAGGATCTGCCGTTCGATCAGCTGGTCGGCGAACTCCAGCCCGAGCGCGATCTGAGCCGCAACCCGCTGTTTCAGGTCTCGTTCGTGTTTCTGAACCTGCCGCCGCCGACCGTGGCACCGCCTGGGCTCTCGCTGGGCTTGCTGGAGGTCGATAGCGGCGCGTCGCAGGTTGATCTGACGCTGACGATGATGGACAGCGGGCAGGAGCTGCGCGGCTGGCTGGAATACAGCACCGATCTGTTCGATCAGGCGACGATGGCGCGGCTGCTGACCCATTTCCAGACGCTGCTCGCAGGCGTCGTCGCCGAGCCGGATCGCTCGATCTGGCTGCTGCCGCTGCTGCCGGAGGCTGAGCGACGCCAGCTGCTGGTCGAGTGGAACGATACTACCGTAGGGGTCAGGGGTCAGGGGTCGGGGGTCAGAAGCAGGATTGCCGACGCGTGTATCCACCAGCTTTTCGAGGCGCAGGCGGAGCGAACGCCCGATGCTATCGCGCTCGTTTACACGACGAACGACGACCTTCGAGACAAGCAGACAAGCAGACAAGGAGACAAGGAGCTGACGAGGGATCAGGGATCAGGGATCAGGGATCAGGATAGCAGGGCGCCGGCTCCTGATCCCCGACCCCTGACCTCTGGGCCCTGCTGCCTGACCTATCGCGAGCTGAACGCGCGCGCCAACCAGCTCGCGCGGCATCTCCAGGCACTGGGAGTCGGGCCGGATGTGCTGATCGCGCTGTGCGTCGAGCCCTCGGCGGATCTGCTGATCGGCATACTGGGCATCCTCAAGGCCGGCGGCGCGTATCTGCCGCTCGATCGCAGCTACCCGGCGGCGCGGCTGGCGTTCATGCTCGAAGATAGCGCCGCGCCGCTTATTCTGACGCAGTCGCAGCTGGCCGACGCGCTGCCGGCATCCTGGGCGTATGTGCTTCAGCTGGATGCCGATTGGCCCGTGATCAGCGCGGAGTCCAGCGCGAATCTGACCGACGCGCCGGATATGCAGCAGCTGGCCTATGTGATCTATACATCTGGCTCGACCGGCACGCCCAAGGGTGTGCTGGTGACGCATAGCAACCTGGCGCATGCGACGCAGGCGCGTTTCGCCTATTACGATGACCCGATCAGCAGTTTCCTGCTGATCGCATCGGTCGCCTTCGACAGCTCGATCGCCGGGCTGTTCTGGACGCTCTGTCAGGGCGGCATCCTGGTGATCCCGCCCGATCAGACACGCGCCGACCGCGATGCGCTGATCCACGCCATTCACCAGCATCAGATCTCGCACATGACCTGGCTGCCGTCGCTGTATGCGCTGGTGCTGGATGCGGCGCTGCCGTTGGAGCTGCGCTCGTTGCGGACGCTGATCGTCGCTGGCGAGGCGTGCCCGGTGGTGCTGGTGGCGCGACATCGCCAGCTGCTGCCGCAGACGGGGTTGTTCAACGAATATGGGCCGACCGAGTGTACGGTCTGGAGCAGCGTCTACGCCTGCGCTGCGTCCGATGCTCGAGTCCCGATCGGCCGAGCGATTCCCAATGTGCAGCTCTATCTGCTCGACGCGCACATGCAGCCAGTGCCGATCGGCGTGCCGGGCGAGGTCTACATCGGCGGCATCGGCATCACGCGCGGCTACCTCAACCGCCCCGACGCGACGGCGGATCGCTTTGTGCCCAACCCGTTCGGGCAGGGTTCAGGGTTCAGGGTTCAGGGGTCAGACCAGACCGATCCGGCCCCTGATCCCCGACCCCCGACCCCCGACCCCCGGTTATATCGTACCGGCGACCTGGCACGCTACCTGCCCGATGGCAATCTTGAGTTCCTGGGGCGCTGCGACGATCAGGTCAAGCTGCGCGGCTACCGGATCGAGCTGGGCGAGATCGAGATGGCGCTGCGGCTGCACCCGAACGTGCAGGAGGTAGCGGCCCTGGTGCGCGAGGATGCCGGCACGCAGCGGCTGGTCGCCTACGTCGTGCCGGTCCAGGGGTCAGGGATCAGGGTTCAGGGTTCAGGCGATCCGGCGTCGGAGTCCCTGATCCCTGATCCCCGATCCCTGATCCCTGATCTGCGCGCGTTTCTGCACGAGCGATTGCCCGAGTATATGATTCCGGCGGCGTTCGTGCTGCTCGACGCGCTGCCGCTGACGCCCAACGGCAAGCTCGACCGCGCCGCGCTGCCCGCGCCCGACAGTCAGCGATCGGCGAGCGCCGACAGCTTCGCGGCACCACGCACGCCGGTCGAGGCGGCGCTGGCCGTGATCTGGGGCGAGATATTGCAGCTGGATCAGGTTGGCATTCACGACGATTTTTTCAACCTGGGCGGCGACTCGATCCTCAGTA